>Ga0070679_100006843_pt1 | contig 10632 bp, 4 predicted proteins | sample KBSC63BmetaG_FD_65652 | JGI IMG/M metagenome (GOLD analysis project Ga0070679, IMG submission 65652) | Corn rhizosphere microbial communities from Kellogg Biological Station, Michigan, USA - KBS C6-3B metaG | ecosystem: Host-associated > Plants > Roots > Rhizosphere | place: USA: Michigan... | reverse complement strand
GAGTCCCAATAGTACACTTCTCGAAATCTGCCGCCGGGCACGACGTACGGATTCGGCAGAGGAATGAGCGATGATCGTGCATCTGCCGTGTCGGCGTGGCGTGTCAACACGGGCCACAACTCGCGAATGTGGTCCTCCATCGACTGCCGCATGTCGGTGTGGAAGTCCTGCCCAACCGGCCGCGGAATGTCGAAATGCCCGCGGACGAACGCAGCCAGATCGAAGCCCGGCGTTCGAACGCTGTCGTTGTACGCGCGCGCAATGGCTGCCGTCGCCGAACGCGGTCGGGCGTCGACGAACGTCTTCGAGTCGTCGAAGACGCCGCCAAGCTCTGTGCGTTCGAACAGAGCACCGAGGTCGCGGGGTGGATCGTACGCGCGGACAGCGGCGCTGTCGGCGCCCGGCAGCAACGACGCGTCCCGCGTCGGGGCCGCGCACGCCGCGACCAGGCCAAGCGCGAGGATCCCCGTCGCGATGCGTCTCATCGGAACGCGATCCACAACACACCAATGCCCGTCGCCAGCGCAGCCGAGGCGACGATGTTGACCCGCCGTTGTCGAAGCCCCTCGTACGATGCGTCAGGGTCCGTCGTACGTTCCAACGTGAGCCCAGCGATTTGCTCTGGCGACGGCGCCGGCTCGGCGAGGCTTACGGAGTAAAGCAGTCCCGTCGAGAAGACGAACAGCAGCGCCGCGAAGTGGAGGAAGTTGATCCCGGCCAGCCACGCCCATATGCTCCCCGCGGCAAGGTGCGTCTTACCGAGCTCCAGACCAAAGCGCAACGCGCCGACCGCGAAGCCGGCGAGGAGAGTCGTCAAGGCTGCCCGGGCGGTTAAGCGTTTGCTCAACACACCGAACAGGAAGCACGCCGCGATCGGCGGTGCGATGTACGCCTGCACGCTCTGGAGGTAGATGAAGAGCTGCGGCGAGATGTACTTCATGAATGGAATCCAGGCGAGGCCCGCCGCCACGAGAATGACCGTGGAGAAACGCCCAACTTGCACCAATCGCTTCTCGCTCGCATCAGGACGCATCTTTCGATAGACGTCCCACGTGAGCAGCGTCGAGCATGAGTTGAAGGCCGACGCCAGTGAGCTCATGAGCGCCGCGAGCATTCCCGCAAGAACCAGCCCCTTGAACCCCACCGGTAGAAGCTTCGTGACCAGCGCCGGATACGCCGTGTCAGCCTGACCGCGGACGTCGCTGTACAGCGCCGCCGCGATCATCCCCGGGAGGACGAAGATGAACACCGGAAGAATCTTGAGGTAGCCAGCCAAGATCGTTCCACGTCGCGCGTCGGTCTCGGTCTTCGCCGCGAGCACGCGCTGCACGATATGCTGGTCCGTACACCAGTACCATACCCCGAGGATCGGTGCGCCGAACACGACGCCCGTCCACGGGAAGTCCGGATGGCTCATCGGCTTCCACATCGAGAAGAAGTCGTGGGGCAGCTTCGCCTCGAGCCCCGACCAACCGCCGACGGCACTCAAGCCGATCAGCATCAGCGCAGCCGAGCCGACGATCAGCACGACGGCCTGCATGACTTCCGTGTAGATGACCGCGCGAAGACCGCCGAAGATCGTGTAGATGCCGGTGATCACGATCAGCACCGTGGCGCTCGTCCAGATGTCGAACCCCGTGACGGCGCGCATGACGACACCGCCGGCGAACAGCGTGACGCTGATCTTCGTCAGCACGTAGCCGATCACCGACACCCACGTGAAGTACCACCGTGCGGCCGGATTGAAGCGTTTCTCGAGAAACTCCGGCATCGTGTACACGGCGCTGCGCAAGTAGAACGGCACGAACAGCCAGCCGAGCAGCAGCAGCATGAAGCAGGCGATCCACTCGAAGTGGCCGACTGCGAGCCCGCTTGCCGCGCCCGTTCCCGCGAGTCCCACGAGGTGCTCGCTGCCGATGTTGGATGCGAACAGACTCGCGCCTACCGCCAACCAACCCACATCGCGCCCGGCGAGGAAGTAGTCGGAGCTGACCTGCTTTTCGTGCCGGGCCGCCCAGAATCCGATTCCGAACAGAATCGCGAAGTAGCCGGCGATGACGACGAGGTCGAGTACCGGTAGGTTGCTCATGGCGCGGGGCGGAGAATGAGGAGGGTTGCGTTGTTGCGTGCGACGGCGATGACGAAACCACCACCTGCAAGTCGAACAAGCTTCATGTCCCGCACTTCCCCTTCGATGCCGAGATCGCTCGGTTCTGCGGGGCTGAATCGACCATCACCTAGCCCCCGTAGCAAGGTGCCGGCGCTCGCGTCATAGCGGCCGAGGACGGGCTGCACACCATACAGGTTGCCCGCGAGCAGGAGGTCGGGGTGGCCGTCGCCGTCGAAGTCGCGCACCACGCACGCGAACACCGGCGAGAACTGCGCCTCGGCAGGCAGTTGCTGCAGTTTGTACGTCCCGTCGGCTTGGGCGAGCGCGACGGAGGTGGCGAACACCCGCGCCTCACGCACGGTTGCCTGGCTCAGTTCCGCCGCCGTGAACAGGTCCTCCACGCGGCTCGCGCCGAAGCTCGCGTACGTTGGGAACTTGCTCCGGAGGGACGGGATCTGCCGCACGAGCTCGTCGCGGCCCGCCACGGGATAGCTGACGCCATGCTTGTACGACGTCAGGATCTGCTGGAGCGTCCCGTTACGTGCGAAGTCGCTGACGTAGAGCCGAGCGGGCTCGTTAGGCGTCGCCTGGAGGTAGGAGTTGAGACCGAGGTTACCCAGCACAAGGTCGGCGCGCCCGTCGCCATCGAGGTCGGCGGACGTGACGCTGTTCCACCATCCCTCCGTCTTCGCCAACCCGGACTCGGCGGTCCGGTCGACGAAGCGGCCGTTCTCCTGCCGGAAGACGCGCACTGGCATCCACTCGCCGACGACAACGAGGTCGAGCGCCTTCGTCCCAGCGCGCGGCACCCATGCCGCGGACGTCACCATCCCGACGTCACCGAGTCCCGGGGCGATCTCGTCGGTCACGTCCGTGAACTGTCCCTTGCCGTCGTTCCGCAGCAGGTGACTGCGTGGCGTCGCGCCGTACTTTCCAGCGACGTCGCGCGAGCCGACGAACAGGTCGATGTCGCCGTCGCCATCGAAATCACCGGGCACGACGCAGGAGCCGTTGTCGAAGAACGCGGGCAGAGCACCGGGCGCCTTTCGGAACGTGCCGTGGCCATCGTTCAGGTACAGCCGGTCGAGCATGGCTGTGTCCTGACCGGTGAACTCGTTCCCGCCGCTCACGACGTAGAGATCGAGATCGCCATCGCCATCGGCGTCGAAGAAGGCGGCATCCACATCCTCGGCCAAACTGTCGGCGGCGATGCCAGGCTCGGCGACGGTGTGAAACGTTCCGCCCTTCTGCTGAACGAGCAGCGTACCCGGTTGCCACTTTCCGCCGCCGACGTAGATGTCGTCCAGCCCGTCGCGGTTCACGTCACCCACGGCGAGCGCCGGCCCCTCGGTGGACAGCCGGTGGGGCATGAGGGGCTCGCGGCTGTAATCGAGGAAGTCGTTTTCTTCGTGCCTAACGTCGATCTCGAGGAGAGTGGTGAGATCGGTGAAGGACGGGGACCGTCGCCCGTCGTCCGTCGCCCGTCCCCGAATCGATGCACTATCTTGCCAAACAGTGATCAGTCTGTTCACGGCAACACCGGTCATCACCTGGACCCGCCGATCCGGCCACACGACGACCAGCGAGTCGATCTGCTTCGCTGACCCGACGCCGAAGTGCAGGCGCGGGTCCACCGACGACTCGAAGCCGCGCGTCAGGTTCTGCTCGAGCACCTGCGTCGTGCCTTGCTCCTTTACCGTCACGCGCGCGCCGATCCCCGATGTGTTGCCTTTAGCACCTCGCAACTCGATCGTCAGGTAACCGTTCGAGTTCAGCGTTCGCGCGTGATTCCGGTAGATCGCGGCCGGCGCGTTGATGCGGTTCACCACCAGATCCAGCGTGCCGCTGTTGTTCAGGTCCACATACGCGGCGCCATTCGAGAATCCCGGCTCCGCCAGCCCCCACGCGTCGGCCATATTCGTGAAGGTGAGACCTCCCGACTGGCTCCCATTGTTTCGGAACGCGTGGTTCGCGAGCGGGACCTGCGGCATGCGCTTCACGAGCGGCAGGTTCTCGTTCGTGATGCCTTTCGCGAGCGACGCCTGCACCGCCCCGCTGCTGATGTAGGCGATGTAATCGAGATCGTTAGGCCGCCGGTAGATCCCGCTCGTGATGAACAGATCCTTCCAGCCGTCGTTATCGAGATCGGCGAATAGCGGCGCCCAGCTCCAGTCCGTCGCATAGACGCCGGCCAGGTAGCCTATATCGCTGAACCTCGGCACCTCGCCCGTTGTCGCGCCGTGACCTTCGGAGCCAGAGCTCTCGAGCGAGACGTCGCCGCGATTCAGCTGGAGCGTGTTGCGCGAGTACTGCGGGTGATAGCCCGCGCGGAGCCGAAGGTTGAACAGGTTGTAATCTTCCGAGCTGGCAGAGCTCTTGAGCACGTCCTCGCGCTCCGGAAGCATGTCGGCCACGAAGATGTCGGGGCGGCCGTCGTTGTTGATGTCCGCCGCGTCCACGCCCATGGAAAAGCGGCTCGTGTGCCCGGTCGCGCGAGTGATGGACTCGGTGAATGTTCCGTCGCAGTTGTTGATGTAGAGGAAGTCGTTTTCCTGGAAATCGTTCGCGATGTACAGGTCGGGGCAGCCGTCGAGATTCACGTCGGTGGCGACGGCCCCGAGCCCGAACCCTCCGACCCCGTGGTCGCTGTCGTGGATGCCCGCCGCGGCGCTCACGTCCACGAAATGGCCGCCATCGTTCCGGTACAGCCGATCCGCCGATGCCGCGTTAGGTGACGACTCGCGATCCGGTTGACCCATCCGACGCTCCGCGTGCGTGGAGCTGTTGAGCAGGTACATGTCGAGGTCACCGTCGCCGTCGTAGTCGAAGAACACGGCCTGTGTCGAATACCCGGCGAACTCGAGTCCGTACTCCTTCGTTCGGTCGGTGAACGTCCCGTTCCCGTTGTTGATGAACAGGATGTTGTGGCCCTTTTCGCCGAGGTAGCTGACGGCGGACACGTAGATGTCGAGGTGCCCGTCGCCGTCGACGTCGGCCATCGTGACGCCCGTCTTCCAGCCATCGGGCGCGGCGACGCCGGCGCGTTCGGTGATGTCCTCGAACTGGTAGTTGCCCTTGTTCCGATAGAGGTGGTTGGGGCCAATGTTGGAGCTGAAGTAGAGATCGGGCAGTCCGTCGCCGTCGACGTCACCCGCCGCGACGCCACCGCCGTTGTAGTAGTAGAGGTAGTTGAGGATGTTGAAGTCGGGGTTCTCGGGCAGCTGGTTCACGAACGTGACCCCCGTGCTCTTTGGTGAGAGCATCTCGAACATTGGCGTCGGCCGCGTTCCACGCTGACACGCCGCGAACACCGCTACGCCGAGTGCAACGGCGATGCGCCGCAGCCAGCTGTCATCCCGAGTCGCGGGAGTCCGCGGAGCCGGCAGACGAGGGATGACACAGATCATAAAATCCGTCGTCGCATCATCCTGCGCTTCTCGGTACATTCAGTAGGAAGACTCTGGTCTCCAGTGACATACCGCGCCCGGCCACCACGCCTGCGAGGAGTTTCCCTCATGTCGTCGTTCTCATCACGTCGCCTGTTCTGCAGCGCGCTGGCCCTGGGTTTTGCATCGGCCTGCTCCAGCGGAGGCGGCAGCCGGCACAATGAGCCTGCGCCTGAAGTGGGCAAAGCAGGTCAATCGGTGACCGCCAAGGATGTGTCGAACACGCCCTCGGGATCGGTCGAGAAAACTCTCGAGGGGCGCTTCCCTGGTGTCGTGGTGCTCAGGACCTCGAGTGGCGGACTCTCGATCCGCATTCGCGGCGCGGCGTCGGTGAACGCGCAGGGCACCAACGCCCCACTGTACGTGATCGACGGCACTCCCGTCGAGGCGGGCCCTGACGGCGATCTCCCCGGGCTGAACCCGTACGACATCGAGTCGATCAAGGTGCTCAAGGACGCCGCGAGTACCACGATGTACGGGTCGCGCGGCGGGCACGGCGTGATCATCATCAAGACCAAACACTAGACCGCGAAGCGGACGGCGCGCCACTCAGCTTCCTGGCGCGCCGCGAAACACCAGCGGGCGGTCGTTGTTGCGGGCGACGACGTACAGCGCTCCGTTGCGCGTGCGCACGCGCTGAATGTCGCGTATCTGGCCGGGCACGAAGAATCCGCTCTGCGTGGCGGGGATGGGCTTGAACGTTCCTCGTCCGTCGCCCTTCAGCATGAGCCCGTAGCTCGAATGCATCGCGCCGATGTCGATCCGTACCTCATCGAGATTCCCGCCAATGAGCAAGTCGGTCAGCCCGTCGCCATCCAGATCGTGTGGGAGGATGCCGTAGACTGGCGCCAGCTGAGCGTCCCGCGGTAGCGGGATGAGCGTGAACTTCCCGCCGCCGTCGTTGCGAACGAGCGTCGTGGCGAACGTTTCCGCCGACTTGAAGATGGCGTCGACCAGCTCCGACTTCGGGAACATGTCCGCCACGGTCTGCGTCGCGTAGTCCTTGTAGGTCGGGTAACGCGCCTTGAACATTGGCAGCGCCTTGAGGAGCTCGTCGCGCAGCGCGAGCGGGTAGCTCACTCCGTGGTTGAAGCACGACACGATCTGCTCGGAGTAGCCATTTCGGTCGAAGTCCTTCACGTACATCGTGACCGGTTCCGTGGCGCTCGCGTGGCACCGCGAGTTGAACCCCGCGTTACCGACAATGAAGTCCACCTTCCCGTCGGCGGTGAAGTCGCCCGCGACGATCCGGTTCCACCAGCCGGCGCTGTGCTCGAGGCCGGACGTGGTCATTGGCGTTAGGCGCCCGCCGCCGGCGTTGTGGAAGATCGTGATCGGCATCCACTCGCCGACGACCACGAGATCCTTCCGCCCATCGCCGTCGACGTCGCGCCAGACGGCGTCCGTGACCATCCCGACACGCGCGAGCTCCGGGGCGGAACGCGACGTCACGTCGGTGAAGTGCCCGCGCCCGTCGTTCTGCAGCAGCATGCTCTGCGGATTGGCACCGTACTTCCACGGCACGACGCGGCCTCCCACAAACAGGTCGATGTCGCCGTCTCCGTCGTAATCCTCGGCAACCACGTGAGAGCCGCTGCCTCCATCGGTCGGCAGACTGCCTTCGGCTTTGTGGAACTGGCCGTGCCCGTCGTTGAGGTAGAGTCGGTCCTGCAGGGCCGAGGCAAGCTCGCCGAACTCGCTGCCGCCGCTCACCACGTAGAGATCGGGATGTTTGTCGCCGTTCGCGTCGAAGAACACCGCGGCGACGTCTTCGGAGGCCGAGTCGGCGGCGAAGACGGTGGTGTTGCTCGGCGCGAAGCGACCGTCGGCTTGCTGGATGTAGAGCGCGCCCGGCTGGCCCTTCGCGCCACCGAAGTAGATGTCGTCGAGCCCGTCGCCGTTGACATCACCTACGGCGAGCGCGGGGCCTTCGGTGGAGACCATGCGCGGCATGAGCTGCTCACGGTCGAAGTCCGAGAACTGATTCTCACGGTGGATCCACCCAAGGCCGACTTGGTCCGTAACGTCAACCAAGAAAGGGGACCGCGATGAAGCGGAGGAAGCCGAAACGGCCGGATACTGTCCCGGAGGCCGAATATCCTTGGCCTTCGTGGCCTCAGACTGTCGAACCGTGATTCGTTTGTTCGTTGCCACACCGTTCAGGACGGTCTCTCGACCATCAGGCCATTCGACTCGCAGCGTGTCGATCGTTAGGCACGGCCCCACGCCGAACGTCAGCACGTAATCCACGCTCGACTGAAAGCCGCGCACCGGCTCGAGCTCCTGGACGAACTGCTCGCTCCCGCCGTAGAGCGTCACGCGAGTGCCGACAGCGAAGCGGTTCTGCCCTTCACCATCGAGCTGCACCTGGAGATAGTGGTTCTCCTTGTCCACGGTCCGGGCGTTGTTCCGGTAGATGAAGACCGGATCGTTGACGTTGTTGACCACGAGGTCGGGCGCGCCGTCGCCATCGAGGTCACCGTACGCGGCGCCGCTGGAGAAGCTCGGCGTGTCCAGCCCCCACGCTTTCGCATCGTTCGAGAACGACCAGTCTCCGTGGTTCCGAAACGCGAAGTCGGCGAGCTTCGTCGACGGCATGGCGTTGATGAGCTTCATGAAGTCCACCTTGCCCGCGCCAGCCGCCCGCGCGTCCTCCATCGTCCTCGCGTTCGCGAGGAACGCGATGTAGTCCTGCGACGTCACGTCGCGCAGGAGCCCGTTCGTGACGAAGATGTCCTTGTTGCCATCGAGGTCGAGGTCCGCGATCAGCGCACTCCAGCTCCAGTCGGTGCGTGACACGCCGGCCATCTGGCCGATGTCCGAGAACGTCGGCGTTTTTCCCGGACGCAGCGACGCATCGCCGTTGTTGTGCTGGAGCATGTTGCGCATGAACTGGTGGCCGTAGCCCGTGCGCACCTTCGCCTGGTAGACATCCCAGGTATCGAACGACGACGTCGTCTTGAGACGCACCTCGTCGTCAGGCAGCATGTCGGTCGTGTAGATGTCGGGCCATCCGTCGTTGTCGATGTCCGCGACGTCGAGCCCCATCGAGAAGTAGCTCGAGTAGGGCATCGCCTTCTCGAGCGACTCCGTGAACGTGCCGTCGCGGTTGTTGATGTAGAGGTAGTCGCGCTCGAAGAAGTCGTTCGACACGTAGATGTCGGGCCAGCCGTCGTGGTTCACGTCGGCCACGACGAGCCCGAGGCCGAATCCGACCTCACTGCCGAAAATCCCAGCCCGTGCGCTCACGTCCGTGAACTTTCCATTGTCGTTGCGATACAGCTTGTGACCGCCGTACGGATGCCTGACGTTCCGAAGGTTGCGGTTGTCGAAGCTGCTCACCGGCCTGGGTGAGTTGTTGATGATGAAGAGATCGAGGTCGCCGTCGTGGTCGTAGTCGAAGAACGCGGCCTGGGTCGAGTAGCCCTCGTCGGCGACGCCGTACTCACGGGCCATCTCCTTGAACCGCGGCGTGCCGTCGCTCGCGTTACCCTGGTTGATCCAGAGCTGGTTGGCGCGACTCTTCGGATCGCCCGAGCCGGCGCGACACAGGTAGATGTCGAGCCGTCCGTCGCCGTTCACATCGGCGAGCACCACGCCGGTCGTCCACGAACCCTTCTCGGTCTCGAGCCCTGATGCCTTCGTGATGTCGCGAAAGCGGAAGCTCCCGAGGTTGAGGTAGACGCGCGGGCCGTCCTGGTTGGACGTGAGTACGATCTCGGGGAGCGAGTCGCCGGTGAGATCGCCGATCGCGACGCCGCCGCCGTTGTAGAAGTTCCGGTACGTGAAAACGTTATGCTCCCGAGTCTCCACCAGCCGGTTCTCGAACGAGACGCCGGTGTACGTGGAGGGCAGTCGGGTGAACAGCGTGGCTCCGACAGGCGGCGGCGCGGTGTCGCGCGGGCCGCTGTCGGTGGCGCGCTCGCGGGAACAGCTTGCGGCGGCGAAGCAGGACACGAAAAGCAGTCGCCGGACCACACACGCCATGGATGATCCTCAGAACAGCAATTGAACCGCAGAGGACGAAGAGGGACGCCGAGAGAACCTCCGCGTTCTCCGCGTTCTCGGCGTCCTCTGCGGGTCATTCCGTTTTTTGCCGTAAGTTCCAAACCATAGGGGGAGGGCATCACCGCCCCTCCCCCTATGAGGTAATCCATGTCGCGCGGCTGCGCCACGCGAGGCGATGGGCGTCAGTAGCCCGGGTTCTGTGTCAACTTCCCGTTGCTCTGAATCTGCGTCGCCGGAACCGGGAACAGCACGCGATAGGCTTCGCGCTGTCCCTTGAACTCTCGGGCGTCCGTGTAGTGCCCGAACCGAATCATGTCCTGCCGTCGCTTCATTTCGGCGACGAACTCGAACAAGCGTTCTCGCAGAAGGTCGTCGGTCGTGAGCGAGGCAAGCGGCTTCGGTGGGTTGAAGGCACGAGCGCGGACAAGGTTCACGTCCGCGAGCGCCGCGCCCGCGTTCCCGAGCGCCAACTCCGCCTCCGCCCTGATCAGGTACATCTCGGCGAGCCGGAAGTACGGGAAGTCGTTCGGCATGGCGTCGCCGGCCAGCGCGTTAGGCAGCGGCGGGAACTTGTTGAACCGAACCCCCTCGCCTTCGCCGGCCGATTCGATGTTCCCGATCGACGGTGTGAAGACGAGCGGATTTCCGTTGCGGTCGTTGACCAGATTGCCTGTGTTGAAGCTGCGCTGCGGCCCCACGAGCCAGATCGAGTCCCGCTTGTCGGCCGCGTGGTCGAACGCGTTGTATGTCTCGGCGATCGTCGCGAATCCGTTCCAGGGGCCGCCAGCGCCCGTCGACAGCTGGTTGTAGTGCAGCGTCCGCATCGGGAAGCTCTCGCCGAGCCCCGGCTGGTTCGTGTGCGCGACGACGAAGATGTTCTCCGGCGAGCTTTCGTTCGATAGGGAGAAGTTGTCCTTGAAGTTCGGCGCCAGCGAGTAGTTGCCGGAGTTGATGACGGCGTTCGCGGCATCGATCGCGGCCTGGCAGGCGTCCTTGCCTCCGGCGACCGTGACCCCGGCGCATGAGTTGTAGCCGGTGGCGTTGATGCCCTGATCCTTGGTGAAGACG
>Ga0070679_100006840_pt1 | contig 10634 bp, 9 predicted proteins | sample KBSC63BmetaG_FD_65652 | JGI IMG/M metagenome (GOLD analysis project Ga0070679, IMG submission 65652) | Corn rhizosphere microbial communities from Kellogg Biological Station, Michigan, USA - KBS C6-3B metaG | ecosystem: Host-associated > Plants > Roots > Rhizosphere | place: USA: Michigan... | reverse complement strand
CGATCCTGCCCACCTTCCTCGCGTGACCCCCGTCCCTGTCCACGCACAACAGCCTCGGTGACTGGCGCGGCCACGCCGCTGCGCACGTTGCGGTCCTGCCCGGGGGCGGGTCGTCAGGGGCCCGCGCGCCAGCCCTGTTGGTCGACCCGATGGTGCCTTCGGCCGCCGCACCGTCGTCCGTGGGGACTGCGCAGCGATCCGTCACACGGATCCACCAGTCCGTCAGCCGGCAAACGGAGACGGATCCTTTGGCGCGCCACAACGCCTTGTGTCGAGCGACAGCCAGCAGGTTTGGAAGCCTTGCCCGTCAACGGAGCCGGGGGTATGTTCCCATCAGGACCGGCAAACGGTTCGATTGGTCCGCTGTACGGACCATTGGAGGAGGCCAGCGATGCCGTCCGGAAACGACCCCCCTCCCGTCGCCCACGCCACGGGCATCGATCAACGGACCGACAACCGCTGACCGAGCGGAGGGCACGGATGGCGCTTGTCGGACTGCGTGGTCGGTGAAGCAGCGCCGGCCGCACGGCGAAAGCCAACTCCCTCGTCAACGACTGCTTCAAACCGAGGTACCCGAAGGACCAAGCGGACCTTTCCAATCGAGGTGATCCCTGCATGCCCAAACCAACCCGCCGGCAGTTCATCAAGGGCGCCGCAGCAGCGGCGACGGCCACCGCTGCCGCCACCGCGCTTCCCGCATCCCCGGCGCTGGCCGACCCGAACAACGTTCCCAGCCCCGGCCACGGCGAACCGACCGAGGCGATGCCGGTCACGACCAACACTCCACCGGGCACTGTCCCGTTCTTCGATCCGTCCTACAACGTGGTCCGTGGCCGGGTCCCTGAGTCCTACCACCCATGGGTCTCCAACCGCGAGGACCGCATCCTGCTCTACACACGCACAGCCGGTCCGCGGCACGCCAACTTGGGGCCGGCACTTGCGGCCGGACTAAACCCACCCCTGACACCCGCGAACGTCGCACAGAACGCAATGATCAAGTGGATGAATGAGGTTGGCGTCCAGGTCGACTGGACGGAGGACGTGACCCGAATGCCCGGACTCGGCAGCACTTACAAGGCCGTCGTGTTCGCTAGCACGAGCCGCGACACCATGTGGAAGCACGGCACCGCGGTGGCACCAACCTCCGCAGTAAACACCACGACGGGAGCTCACCTCGATGCGGCCAAGACCGCGCTGCGTCAGTACATCCGCGGCGGCGGCGGATTCGTCGCCATCCACAACGCGTTCGGCACCGAGTACAACTGGCCGTGGTATGAGGGCCTACTCGGAAACGCCAACTACTACATTCACGGCGCCTTCCAAGACGGCGAGGTCGTGTTCGTCGAGAAGGACTCGTCCACCAACGGTCTGCCACAGCGGTGGGCGTTCAAGGACGAGTGGTACAACCTTCAGCCCTTCCCCACCGGGGTGAAGTTCCTCCTTACGGTCGACGAAAAGACCCTCGCCACAAAGTCGAGCGTCCACCCGGGCCACGGGGACTTCCATCCGGTGTCCTGGTGTCAGTACTACGACGGTGGCCGCGCCTTCCTCACTACCCTCGGCCATGACTCGCTCGCCTATACAGACGGCTCAGGCTTCCCCGGCCAACAGTTCTTCAAGAAGCACGTCGTCAACGGCATCCTCTCAGCCATGGGGAACATGCCCTTCTGCACCTGATACGTCCACCAACTGACCACGGCGGGGCCACACCCGTAAGAGTTCTGGCCCCGCCGCGGCCTTCTACGGCGTCAGCGGCGCCGGGCCGGCGGCGACGTCCCGGCTGGCCGGGCCACGGCGGTCGCCCGTGGCGCGGGCGGGGTGAGTGGCTGTGACGGGCCGCGGACCTGGAGCACTGGCCGGGCCTTCGGCAACTCGTTCGACGCACTGGCCGCGCTGCTCAGCCAGCTCGACCCGGGGCTGGGCAGTGTCAGCGTGCTCTCCGGCGACGTGCACCACTCGTACGTGCCCCGGCCCGACCTGGACGGTCCGCCCATCTACCAGCTCACCTGCTCGCCGGTGCACAACCGGGTATCCCCGCCGATTCAGCGGGTGTTCCGGACCGCGTGGGGGCCGAGCTCCGCCTGGCTAGGCCGGGCGCTGGCCCGCCTGGCCGGGGCGGCGCCGACGCGGCCGCGCGGGGCGAAGCTGGCCGGACCATACTTCGGCAACGTCGTCGGTATCCTCGTCCACAATCAAGCGATCCCCACGAGGACGTCGGCCAACTGACCCCGGCAGGCGCGGTTTCACCTCGCGTTCCCAGCGGTGTCCCGGCCGGCGGGTCGCGTCGATCTGCCGGGCCGCAGTGGCGCGCTCATCGTCCCGGGCCGGTACGGCCGGATCCGGCGGCTGATGCCGTCGGCCCGCCCTCAGGGCCGGGCGGGGACGGCAGGCTCTGAACGTCGGTCGGCGCGGGTACGCACAGGGTCAGCGCGGCCGGGCGTAGCACGACGCGCAGCAGTGGCCCCGGGGCGATGACGTCGCCGTCGACCTCCCGCGGCTGCGGCCGGTTGCTGAGCACTTCCACGCGGGTCGCGCTGAACGTCTCCATCCGCGGGACCCTCGGCCGTCGGTGCAGCACCGCGATCGCCAGTGCGAACCAGTCCCGGAGGTGGCGGGGGCTCAGGATAGCCACCTCGAACAGCCCGTCGTCGGGCTGCGCCCCGGGCAGCAGCTCGATGCCGCCCTGCAGCCGGCCCACGTTGGCGATGAGCACAGTACGGGCGCGCCGGCGCAGCGCTTCGCCGCCGTCCAGCCGGACCCGTACCCGCATCGGCCGGTCCCGCAGCCGGCGCAGCCCGCCCACCACGTACGCCGGCCAGCCGAGCCGGGCCTTGAGCCCGTCCGGTGACGCGGCGAGCATCGCCGCGTCAAAGCCCATCCCGGCCATCACCGTGAAGCAGTGCTCGTCGCACGCGCCGACGTCGATGCGCCGCCGCGTCCCGCCGGTCGCCACCGCCACCGCGGCCGCCACGTCACCCGGCAGCCCGAGGTTGGCGGCGAGCAGGTTGCCGGTACCCGAGGGCAGCACCGCCAGGGCCACCCCGGTACCGGCCAGCTCCGTCGCGCAGGCCATGACGGTACCGTCGCCGCCGCACGCGAAGACCACGTCCACGCCGTCCCGTACCGCCTGACGGGTCTGGCCCCGGCCGGGATCCTCGGGCGTGGTCGGCAACCACAGCGGCTCGGGCCAGCCCGCCGTGGCAAGGGCGGCGCAGATCTCCGCGCGCCGCCCGTCAAGGTCGACGACCTTCGAAGGATTGACGACCACCGCACTGCGCACCGGCTCAGACCCTCCGGTACCGCGACTGGAAGAAGCAGTACACGCCGAAGGCGGCGAACCCGGCGGCGACGGCGACCAGCAGCACCTGCCCGTACGACTTACCGGCAAGCGTATGCAGTGCACCGTCGAGCCCCGTGGAGCGGGCCGCGTCCCGCTTCGCCGCGGCGGCGAAGGCCAGCACACCGGCGATGCCGAAGGTCACGCCCTTCGCTATGTAGCCCAGCCGGCCCAGCCCCACGGCAAGCCGGCGGGTCGAGTAGCTCATCCGGCCGGTCATCAGCCGCCGCACGAACATCCGCTTGGCACCGTAGACGAGCAGCCCGATGCCGACCCCGATGACCACGAGGGCGCCGAGCATGACCAGTACCCGTCCGGCCGGGTGCGCCAGCACGCCGGCGGTCGCCTGCTCCTGCTGCCCCGCGCTGGAGGTCGGCGCACCGGTCTGTACCTTGAACGCGGTCCAGGCCAGCACCGCGTAGACCACGGCGCGGGCGGCGGAGAAGACACGCTCGGCCGTCCGGTGCCCGCCGGTCTCGTCGTGGTGCCCGATGGCGGCCTCCAGTGCCTGCCACACCGCCATCGCCAGCAGGCCCATGGCGATCACGATGAGCAGCGGCCGACCGAGCGGCTGGTGGGACAGCAGCCTGAATGCGCCGGACTGCGAGCCTTCCTGCGTGGCATGGCCGAACGCGATCTGCAGGGCGAGCCACCCGACGGCCAGGTGCAGCAGGCCGTACCCGACGAAGCCACTCCGGGTCAGCGCCTCCAGGACGCTGCTGTTGCGTGCCCTGCCAGCGGTCCGGCGCGCGGATTGCGCCATCGATGTCATGGCGAGTGGAATTCCCGATGCGCCGCACCGGCAAACTGGGCCATGCTCGGCAGGGCACCCCCGCGGCGGGAATGCTTGACAGCTGCCTGCCGCGGGTACGTCTGTGCCTATGTCGACGACCGTCTCTACCACCGCCGCGCAGGCCCCAGCTGTGGCACAGCGCAACAGGCGTCGGCTCACGGCCACCGCCGCCGTCGCCGCGTGCGGCTTCATCTTCGGCGTGCTGCTGCTGCTCGTACGGTTCCAATGGCCGCCGCTCGAGTCGGTCGACCACGGGCTGGCCACCGACCTCAACCGCGCGGTCGCCGGCGACCGGATCCTGGTGGCCGTGCTGCGCGCTGTCACCACGCTGGGCAACCCCGGCATCGTGACCTGGGGGGTCGTGCTGGGCACGCTGATCCTGCTGGTCCGCCGCCGGTACCGGCTGGCCGGGTACCTCGCCGTGGCCGGGCTCGGCGCGGCCATCCTCGTACCCGCGCTGAAATTGGCCGTCGGGCGGCTGCGGCCGGTGGTGGCCAACCCGATCCTGCACGAAAACGGCAACAGCTTCCCGAGCGGCCACGCGCTGGGCTCCAGCATCTGCTACGGAGCCCTGTTGCTGGCGTTCCTGCCCGCGCTGCCGCCCCGGGCACGGCGCCCGGTGGTGTGGGCCGTCGGCATCCTGGTCGCCACGATCGGCGTCACCCGCATCATGCTCGGCGTCCACTACCTGTCCGATGTGGTCGGTGCGTGGTGCCTCGGCGTGGCCTGGCTCGGCCTGACCGCTTACACCTTCGAGCTGTGGCGGCACCGGACCGGCGCCCGGGTCCCCGCGCCGCTGAAGGAAGGCCTGGAGCCCGAGGCGGCGCCCGACATCAAGCCGGTCGACCCCGCCGCGCCGCCGTCGCGATGGAGCGTCGTCGGGCGTGCCGCCGCGCTGACCGTGGTGGCGTGGGTACTCGTGTTCGGCGCGGTCGCCGGCGTCGGGCACCTGGTGGTGGCGTACGGCGGCAGCAACCTGCTCGGCGACCACACGGTGCCGCACTACCTCGCGGCGCACCGCACCCCGGGGCTCAACGGCGCCAGCAACTTCTGGAGCAAGGCCGGCGACACCCACGCGATCCTCGCGGTCGGGCTGGTCGCCGGGGCGCTGGCCCTGGCCGTCGTGCGGCGCTGGCGACCGGTGGTCTTCCTGCTGGTGCTGGCGATCGGCGAACTGACCCTGTTCCTCGCCGCCGCGGCGACCATCGGCCGCGACCGCCCGGACGTGCCACAGCTCGACCCGCACCTACCCACCTCCAGCTACCCGTCCGGCCACCTCGCCGCCACCATCAGCCTGTACGCCGGCATCGTGCTGCTGGTCGTCCCCCGCACCCGGGCATGGTGGCGCTGGCTGACACTGGTACCGGCTGTGGTCATGCCCTTGTTGGTGGCCACCTCCCGGCTCTACCGCGGCGAACACCACCCCACCGACCTCATGGGCAGCGTGATCCTCGCGGCGCTATGGCTCACGGCCACCTACCTCGCGATCCGACCGAACGCGGACCTCGACGACAACCGCAGCGCCCGCCCTACCAGCGTCCACAGTAGACAGACGGTCGTGGAGTCGGCACAGGTTGCCCGGGCAGACGAGGTCGTCGCGGATTGATCGGCGCGTAGTCCGAGGTTGCGCATGAGGTAGGCGACCACCCCAAACCCAGATCGCCGAACGCGTCGGCGTAACGCTGGACCTGGCGGCGTGAGGAGTCACTGGGGTCCACTCTGTACGGATCTTGAAAGTTCGCTGGGTGGCGACGAGGCTCAGGCCGGCGGTGCGGGGATGCGCCACGACGTGGAACCGTGGAGTTCCAGCCAGACATCGGTGGGGGTGCGCACCATGCGGGCGTTGACCTCGCCGCAGTGCGGGCAGCGGGCGACCAGGCCCGGCCCGCGGTCGTAGACGTGCCGGTCGGCGAAGCGTCCGGACCGTCCGCAGTTCCCGCAGGTGACCGTGGCGGTCGACACCTCGGTGCGGAACGCCTCGGCCAACATCCCCGCGGCCGCGTTGCCGTCCACGTATTCGCCGTCACTCATATCAGTCAGCCTCCGGTCGGACCGAACCGTTCGGTGCGCACGTTGGACGGGTCGTACCCGTGGTCGGCCAGCAGCCCGGCAACCGCCTCCACAAACGCAGTCGGCCCGCACACGTACGCACGTCCCGCGGATCCCGCCGGCAACCCGGTACCGGCCAGATCGTCGGGGCGGATACGGCCCACCGGCCGGGTGGTGCCCTCCGGCGCCGCATCGCTGAACAGCAGCGACACGTCGAGCCCTCCACCATCCCGGGCCAGCGCGTCCAGTTCCCCGGCGTACAGGGCGACCTCCGGGTTGCGCACCGAGTACAGCAGCGAGAACGGTGCGGTACTGCCCGCCCGGGCCCGCTCCCGCAGCATTGCCATCAGCGGCACCACCCCGGACCCACCGGCGACCAGCAGCACCGGAGTGGACTCTTCGGGGTGCCACACGAACCAGCCACCGACGGGGCCGCGCAACTCCGCCTCGTCGCCCGCCCGCATCTCCGCGCACATGTAGGAGGACAGCTCGCCGTCCGGCACACGCTGGATGGTCAGTTCGACCCGGTGCCCGTCCGGTGGGCTGGCGATCGAGTAGCTCCGCTCGGCCTGGTACCCGTCCTCCGCGGTCAGCCGCACGTCGACGTGCTGGCCGGCCACATGACCGGGCCAGCCGGGAACGTCGAACGCGATGGTGCGCGTGGTGGCGGTCTCCTCCCGCACCTCGGCCACCCGCGCGGGACGCCAGTGCACCGGCCGCTGCGTCGCGGTCTGAGTCATGCTCAGTCCCCCGCGTACCGCTGGTCGCGCCAGGGGTCGCCGTAGCTGTGGTAGCCCATGGTCTCCCAGAATCCCGGCATGTCATCGGTACGCAGTTCGATGCCGGACACCCACTTCGCCGACTTCCAGAAGTACAGGTGCGGTACCAGCAGCCGCGCCGGTCCGCCGTGCTCGGCGGGAAGGTCACCGCCGTCGTACCGGTACGCGATCCATGCCTTCCCGCCGCGCAGATCGGCCAGCGGCAGGTTCGTCGAGTACCCGCCGTAGGAACGCACCAGCGCGTAGCCCGCCTGGGTCTGCACGGGTTCGAGCAGCGTGTCCAGCGAGACGCCCTGCCAGTGTGTCCCGAGTTTCGACCACTTCGTCACGCAGTGGATGTCCACGGTGGGTTGCTCGCTGGGCAGATCAAGCAGTTCCCGCCAGGTCCACCCGTGCTGCGACCCGGTCTCCGCGGTGATGGTGAACCGCCACTGGTCCACCGCGATCCGCGGTGTCGGTCCGGCAGACAGCACGGGGAAGTCGGGCGTGAGGTACTGCCCGGGCGGCAGTTGGGCCGTGGTGGGGTCGCGCCTGCCGACGAATCCCCGGGTCACCACCGCCATGGCCGGCCGCTACCCGCCCGGGCCAGCCCTAAACCAGGACCCACCGAAGTTTGCCGCGGCCACGTCCCTCCACGTTGCCCGTTCGGACGAGGTACATCAGACCAGTCGGCGTCAGGATGCGGTGACCGCGTCAATCACCGGTACCGGGTCGCGTGTGCTTTCGTGGTGGACGTGCAACCGGGTGCACGGGTGCCGACCGTGACGTGCTGCTGGCCTCGTCGGTACGCGGTCTGGAGACGGCCAGCCGGACCCGGCCGCTGTTGCTTGTCGTCGAGGACCTGCAATGGACAGACCTGCCGTCACTGACGCTGCTGCGTACCGTCCGGGTGGCGGCGGCATCCGACTGCGCCCGCGCGTGCATGAACCCGATGGTAGGACCGGCCGGAATCGGTCAGGGTCGCAGCAGGCGTACCTTCCGCGCGTGTTCCGCTACTCGCGCGCTGTCCCAGTCTCCCGTGCAGTAGACCGACAGCTGCGAGATCGCACCGTCGGCGACATCGGCCCGGAACAACTCCCGGCAGTACCACGACTCACCGTCCTGCTCCCATCGGTCTCCAACAGCGAGATGAACTTCGCCGCAAGGTCCCTGATACCGGCGTCCACCATCGCCACCGGGTACGGTGTGGCCGAGGATGCCTCGACGATGTCTGGCATGACTAACCTCCCGAGTTGCCAACGCTCCCGACATGACGGAGCGCTCGACCAGAAGGCGTGACATCTCACCGTCACAATGTGCCGATGCGAGGCGGCCGCCGCGTGAATGCGGCCCCGACCGGATCGAGTCGGACGGGCCGCCGTCGACGACGGTGCCGTTTCCCAGCCCGAGGCGCGGGCGACCACCTCGCGGGTAAGCGTGGTCAGCCGATCAATCGACACCGAAGGCAACCGTGCGAGTTGTCGGGGTCTCCGGGGCGGAGCCGACAAACCATCTTGCACCGCGTCCATTCCCGCCCGTCGCTTGACACGCTAGCGGTCAAGGTCTTGACGATTTCTCGTCTGGCGGTTCGTGCTGAACCGCGATCTAGTGAATGGTGGGCGACGAAAATGGGCCTATGAGACATGCCTTCCGGATCGGGCGGCCGGTGCCGACTGAGGAAACCCACCGGGCCACCCCGTTCGAGGTCTTCTTCGACCTGGTGTTCGTGTTCGCCTTCATCCGGGTCGCGACGTTCATGGCGCAGCAGCCGACGCCGCTCGCGCTGGCGCAGGGCCTGGTGCTCCTACTTCTGCTGTGGTGGCCCTTCACCAACTACGCCTGGCTGGCCAACCAGGTCCGCGCCGACGTGGGCCTGGTCCGCGCCGGCACCGCCGTAGTAATGGCCGCGATGTTCGTGGCCGCCCTGGTCCTGCCCAATGCGTGGCGGCGCGACACGCAGTCACTGGCCGCGCCACTCACCCTGGCTCTGGCCTACATCGTGATCCGCGCCGTATTTCTCGCCCTCGTCTGGCACATAGGTGGCGGCAGCCTGCGGCTACGCGCTTCGCTGCGCTTCCGGGTCGTCCCGGTGTCAATGGGTTGGACCGCGCTACTGCTCGGCGCCGTCCTGGGCGGCGCCACGCAGACGCTGTTGTGGGCCACGGGATTCCTCGTCGACTGCATCGGTGGCCTGCTCGTCGCGCTATTCGCTGGACGCGCCGCGTTGCCCAGCGCCAGCCACTTTGCCGAACGGCACGGGCTAGTGCTGATCATCGCGCTGGGCGAGTCGCTGATCTCAGTCGGCGTCGGCGCCGGGCCAATGATCACCCGCTGGCCGATCCTCACCGCCGCGCTACTCGCCCTGACCACGGCCATGGCCTTGTGGTGGCTGTACTTCGAAAACGCCGCCGCACCCGCCGAACAAGTCCTGGCGCGGATCCCCGGGCCCGACCGGACCCGGACCGGCGGCATCGCCTACAGCCTGACTCATTTCCTGCTCATCGCCGGCGTCATCTACCTGGCGCTCGGCATCGAGCAGGTCGTCACCCACCTCGCCCACCACCCACAACACACCCTTGGAACCCAATTGGACTGGACCATGACCATCGCGCTGTTCGGCGGCACGGCCCTCTACCTCATCGGCCGGGGCCTATTCCTCCGACTCACCGTCCGACATACACCACCCGCGCAGCTCATCGCGGTCGGCGCGATCCTCGTGCTGCTTCCCATCGGCCGGATCTTGCCCGCCCTCGGTGCCCTCGCCGTACTCACCGCTGCCCTCGTCGTCCTCGTCTGCTACGAACGCATCAAGTGGCAGCCGACCGCAGCAGCCAGATGAATACCGACTCACCCGCGATCGACCTGAACCACCTCGATGGACCCGAGTACAGCGCGATGCTTTGCCGGCCGTCTGGTACACCGACCCGGGGCGTCGGATATTGCCATCGATACGCCACACCCGACCTCAAGCCGAGGCCTGGCCGGTCGCGCCCCGAGTCCTCACGGGCGAACGCGGATGACCGTCTTCCCCTTGCGCCGCTCGGTCGGGTTGAGAGCGGCGACGGCATCCTCGAGAGTCGCGACGTTGCCGATGTTCGTCCGCAGCCGTCCGTCACGCACCCGCCGGACGATCTCACCCAGTTGGGCACGATCGGACTCGACAACGAAGTCGACCGCCAGGCCGTCGGCGGGCCGCACCTCGGGCGGGCCAACGACGGACACCAGCGTTCCCCCGGCGCGAACCAGGCCCGCGGACCGCTTCCCAATGTCCCCACCAATGACATCGAAGACGAGATCGACCCCGCCAACGTCCTCCAGCGCCTCATTCTCGAGATCGACGAACTCCCGCGCACCGAAGTCGAGCGCCGCCTGGCGGTCCGCGACCCGCCCGCTGCCGATGACGTAAGCGCCAGCCTCTCCTGCCAGTTGAGTCACCAGCGCCCCGACCGCGCCCGCCGCGCCATGCACGAGGACACTCTGCCCCGCCTGAAGCCGGCCGTGCTCGAACAATCCCTGCCACGCGGTCAGCCCCGAGATCGGCAAGCTCGCACCCACCGTGAAGTCAACGTCCCCCGGCAGCGGCGCAAGATTACGCGCCTCAACGGCCACAAACTGCGCCAGAGTGCCGTCACGAGTCCAGTCCGTAAGGCCGAACACCCGCTGCCCCACCGACAACCCCGTCGTCCCATACCCGAGG
>Ga0070679_100006839_pt1 | contig 10635 bp, 6 predicted proteins | sample KBSC63BmetaG_FD_65652 | JGI IMG/M metagenome (GOLD analysis project Ga0070679, IMG submission 65652) | Corn rhizosphere microbial communities from Kellogg Biological Station, Michigan, USA - KBS C6-3B metaG | ecosystem: Host-associated > Plants > Roots > Rhizosphere | place: USA: Michigan... | reverse complement strand
TTCCGCTGCTCCGTACGAATCCGTCAGCGTCCGTGTCGATCCGTGATGGATCCTCAGTCGGCTCGCATCGCGGTACTCGGATCGACCCTTGCTGCCCGAAGAGCCGGAATCCAGCTCGCCGACACCGCAACTGCAACGAGCACGACCGCGACGGCCGTGAAGACCACAGGGTCCTTCGGCGAGACGTTGAACAAGAGCGGCGCGATCCATCGGCCCGCGAGGAGCGACGCCACAGTGCCGATGGCGACGCCGGCGACGATCACACGAACTCCGTCGACGACGATCAGCCGAACGACGTCGGCGACCTGCGCGCCGAGTGCGATTCGTACGCCCATCTCGTGCGTTCGTTGCTTCACGACGTACGAGACGACGCTGTACAGACCAATCGCGGCCAGCGTCAGCGCGAGAATGCCGAATGCAACGAACATCGTCGCGCCGAGCCGCCACGAGCGAGTCACCGGCTCGAGCACGTGCGTGAGCGGCGTCGCCACGACATATGCTGCGCCGGGCATCAGTCGTTGCAGATCGCGGCGCAGCGCGTCGGTCTGCAGCACAGCGGACCCGCGCACTCGCACGATGAAGTTCGCGTCCCCTTCGTCGGACTGCTGCGGAGGCAGATAGAAGATTGGATCCGGCGATGCAGCCAAGTCGCCCAGCTTGATGTTTTCCGCGACGCCGACGACGGTGCGGCACGGCATGGTATCAGCGCTCACGCGCATGCAGCGTCCGAGCGGATCGAGATTCGGCCAGGCCTGACGAGCAAGCTCCTCGCTCACGATGGCGACGCGCGGCGCAGCGGCATCATCGCTCGCGGAGAAGGCACGTCCGCGCACGATGCGCGTTCGCATCGTTGCGAAATAGTCGGGCGATGCCACCTGCATGATGCCGTCTTTGATCTCGCGAGTGGAGTCGGCGCCCGCGAAAACTTCATCGCCGAAGGTGCGCCCACGCGGCACCGTGACAATGAGCGACGCGTTTTCGACCGACGAGTTGTGCTGCGCGCGATCGAGAAGTGACCGGATCAGGTGTACCTGTTGCGTCGAATCCAGCTTCGTGCCGCGCAGGTGTGGTTCGACCCACACCAGTTGATCAGGCTCGAAGCCGAGATGGAGCGAGTCGGCATTCCGCACGCTTCGCACGAAGAGGCCGGCGCCGACCAGGAGCACGACCGACAGCGCGGCCTGCACGACGAGCAGCGTGGTTCGTACAGTGGAGCGGCGGCCGTGACCCTCGCGTGAGCCGGCTTTGAGCGCTGTCGCGACGTCCGTTCGGCCAGCCTGCGCGATCGGCGCGAATCCGGCGAGAAGGCCAGTCGCGATCGCGCAGACTGCCGCGAAGGCAAGAATACGCGGATCAGCGATCGTGCTCGGAAGCTCGACGTCTCGAAGCAGCGCCGAACGCAGGGCCTGCCCGCCCCATTGCGCGACTGCCAGTCCTGCCACACCGCCGAAGAACGCGAGCAGCATGCTCTCGATGAAGAGCTGCGCGGTGAGACGCGCCCGGCTGACGCCGAGTGCCATGCGCACTGCGATCTCGCGGCGCCGGCTGAAGGCGCGTGATAGCAGCAGGTTGCTCACGTTGGCGCATGCGATCAAGAGAACGATCGTCGCGACGCCGAGCAGCCATGTTGCCACTTTCGAGTCTGCTGATGCCTGGGGTCCGCGCTCGAGATTGATTGGCGCGGCGATCGCGCGAGGTCGTGCAACGTTGATCGACGGCGTTTTGGGATTCCCCGCCACCTGCAACCGATAGCTCTCGACGAACGCGCGCGAGAGATCGGCGGTCGCTGCGTCCGCGGAAATGTCGGCACGCCGGCGGCCGATGAGCTCGAGCCAGTAGACGTTGTACGCCGTGCGGTACTTCTGCCAACCGCTCGCCGAAAAGGAAACCACCGCGGCGGCATTGATTGGAATGAAGGCACTCGGCTCCGCGATCTCCGCGGCGGCAAACCCATGCGGCGCGACACCAATGATCGTGAACGTCGACGGGCCAATCGTCACCGACTTGCCGATGACGTTGTTCGATCCGCCGTACTCGGACTGCCAGTAGCGATACCCGAGGACCACGACTGGATTCGCGGATGGCGTGTCGTCGTCGGCAGTGAAGAATCGTCCGATTACCGGACGCGCCGTGAACAGCTTCCAGAGGTCCGCGCTCGACGCGCCGATGAACAGCTCGCGCGCTGCTTCACCTGTTCCGACGGCCAGCCGTCGATTCGAGAACGGTACCAGGACCTCCATTGAGCGGGCACTGCGTGAGAGATCTGTGAAGGTCTGATACGCTGTGCCTCTCCCCACGAACTCTTTCCCGTCGCGGCCCGTTCGACCGAAGTAGATACGATGCACGCGCTCCGGCGCGATCAAGTACGCCGGCGGGCGAAACAAGAGCCGGTCGACGATGCCGAACATCGCTGCGTTCGCGCCGATGCCAAGTCCGAGCGTGATGATGACGCCCGCGGTGAAGCCCGGCTTCAGCTCGAGGCCGCGCACCGCGTAACGCAGCTCCTGCGAGAATGCGGACCACCACGCGGCTCGTCGCTCAGATCCGAGTCGTGCGCGGTCGATGGTTGCGAGCCGGTCGCGCGTTAGAGCGACGTCGCCGAAGCGCCGCTCCGTTTCTCGACGAGCCTCCTCTGGCGTCATGCCGCCGTTCACGAGCTCCTTCATCGACATCTCGAAGTGGAAGCGAAGCTCGTCATCGACAGCGCGGTCCACGGCGGTGCCAGGTCGTTCGATGCGCATCAAGCGCTTGATTCCTCGAAATCGCGGCATGGGAAACTCCTGGCTCAAGTTGCTCGAAGGACTTGGGAGACGGCGCTGGCGTAGTCGTTCCATGCGGCCGTCTCTTCGCGAAGCTGTTTCTTCCCGCGCGTTGTGAGCTCGTAGTACTTCGCTCGGCGGTTGTTCTCAGAGACGCCCCATTCCGCTTCGAGCCAGCCGCGCTTTTCCATGCGGTGCAGTGCGGTGTAGAGCGCGCCCTCTTCGATTTGAAGCCGGTCCGCGGTGGTCTGTCGGATCCACGATGCGACGGCGTAGCCGTGGCGTGGTCCCCAGGTGAGCGCTTTGAGGATCAGCAGGTCGAGCGTTCCTTGGAGGAGATCGAGGTCGGGCGTCGGCACGGTGTGGCCCCTGAAATGTTGATGGGAGAGCTCCCCTGAATATTTCAGGGAAAGCACGCGATGTCTAGATGGTGGGGGACGGGCGACGGGCGACGGGCGATGAACGACGGAACTCGCGAGAGGGGAAGGCGAGCGGCGATCGGAACGCCGAGCGAGAAGCGGGAGCGGCGACCGTCGTAACGACGGAACGCCGCACGCCGACGCGTTCCGCCGCACGACACGCCGCTCGCCTATCGCCGCTCGTGAGTTCTGGTGTTCCGCCGGTCGCCGGTCGCCGGTCGCCGGTCGCCGGTCGCCGGTCGCCCGTCGCCCGTCCCCCTACCTTTCGATATGCCCGAGCTACCGGACATCACTGTCTACGTCGAAGCGCTCGAACGACGGGTCGTGGGGCAGCCGCTCGTCGAAGCGCGGCTCAACACGCCCTTCCTGCTGCGAAGCGTGGATCCGCCGCTCGACGAGCTCGTCGGCAAACGCGTTCAGTCGGTCAGTCGGTTGGGAAAGCGCATCGTGTTCGAGATGGAAGGCGATCTGTACATGGTCCTCCACCTCATGATCGCGGGCCGTCTTCACTGGAAGCCGCTGAGCGCGAAGCATGTCCGCGCCGATCTTGCCGAATTCGACTTTCCGAACGGCAGACTGACGCTGACCGAAGCCGGAACCAAGCGCCGCGCGTCGCTCTACCTTCTGCGCGGATCCGCGGGGCTCGCTGAGTTTCGCCGCGGCGGCCTCGAAGTGCTGAGCGCGACACTCGACGAATTCGCCGCGCGGCTTCGGTCGGAGAGTCACACGGTGAAGCGTTCGCTGACCGATCCACGGCTCTTCAGTGGCATCGGAAACGCGTATTCCGACGAGATTCTTCACCGCGCACGAATGTCGCCAGTGAAGCTCACTGGCCGACTCACTGACGACGAGATCGCCACGCTGTTCGATGCGACGCGTTCGACGCTCGTCGAGTGGACCGATCGTCTGCGCGCCGAATCGCGCGACTCGTTTCCCGAGAAAGTCACGGCGTTTCGACCCGAGATGGCCGTGCACGGGAAATACCAGCAGCCCTGTCCGGTGTGCGGAACGCCAGTCCAGCGAATTCGGTACGCCGACAACGAGACCAACTACTGCGCGCGCTGTCAGACCGAAGGCCGATTGCTCGCCGATCGCGCGCTTTCGCGTTTACTCAAACAGGACTGGCCAAAGAGCGTCGATGAATTGATGTGAGCCGGTGTCCCGACTCGCATCAAATCGTCATCGCGCCTTCACACACGAGCACGGTCTTGCCGCCGACGCGCGCAGCGGTCACCCGGCCGCCGCGTTTGTCCGCTTCAACCTCGAGAATGCTCGGCCGGCGCATCTCGAAACCCTGTTCGACGACCCAGCGCAATGTGCCGTCGGGACGCGGGTCGCGGTCGGCGAGATAGCCGCCGAGTGCGACGCAAGCGCTACCGGTTGCGGGGTCTTCGACGATGCCGCTGCCCGGCGCGTACATGCGGGCGCGCACGTCATTTCCCGGCAGCTCGGCGTCCATCGCGAACACCATCACCTTGTTCGTGATGTATGCACCAAGCGTAGATTCCCAAAGATCGAGCTTGAGTCTCGATTGCGCGACCGCGCTTCGATCGCGGACCGGGATGAAGAGAAAGGGCGTTCCGCACGACACCGTTTGAGACGACATCTCGCCGTCGAGGACGTCGCCGGGCGCGAGCGAGAGCATTGCGGCGAGTGCAGCCTTGGATGGCGGCGGCGGACCGACCTCAGGCAACTTGGCCGCCGAGAGCTGCGCGAACGTCGGCTTGCCGTCCGATGCGCGAATGACCACGGGCACCGGGCCCACGCCTTCCTCGAAGACGATGCGTGTTTCCGGACCCGTCAGTCGGATGGCGCCAATGCTCGCCAACACGTGCGCCGTTCCAACGGTCGGGTGTCCAGCGAACTGCAACTCGCCTCCTGGCGTGAAGATGCGCACGCGCGCAGTATGGCTCGGGTCGTCAGGCGGCAGCACGAACGTCGTCTCGGAATAGTTGAACTCCCGTGCGATCTGTGGCATGAGGTCGGCAGCGATGTCGCGGGCATCGGGAAATACGGCGAGCTGATTGCCACCGAAGCGCCGATCGGTGAAGACGTCGGCAGTGAGATAGCGGGCGTTCATGTAGGGAAAGTGTACTGGAGTGTGGGGGTTGGAACGCCCAATCGCGCTGGCGTGTCTCAACCTTGGTGGTGCGCGCGTCGTAGTTTATACGGGGCAGGTCGTGGCGAGCTATCTGCTGTCATAAGAAACGTTGGAGTCGATTTGATGCGCTGATTGCATGTCGAGATAGCTCCACCCAATTCGCGACCATTTCCGGTCATTCCGGTCTTCCCACTCGCCGCCAGCCGATAGTTGTCCATGTTCGACGGGCTTTTCCACTTCCTGTTCAAATACAGGCCGACCGAGTTTGCGAACGGAGATCTGGCGTTCGGCGCGCCGTTCTCTGTCGTGGTGTTGCTGATTGCTGCAGCAGCGATCGCCATTCCCGCAATTCTGAGTTACGCGGGCGTGCGCGGTCGCGCGACGAAACGCGATCGATTCGTGCTGGGCGCGCTGCGGATCGCCGCACTCGCGGTGTTGGTGGTCTGCTTGTTCCGGCCGATGCTGCTCTTGTCCGCTGCCGTGCCGCAGAAGAATTACGTCGGCGTTCTGGTCGATGATTCGCGCAGCATGCGCATTGCCGACCGCGATGCAAAACCGCGCAGCGATTGGGTCGAGCACGCGTTCGGCGGTCCGGACAGCAGCCTGCTCAAGGCGCTTCGGCAGAAGTTCATCGTGCGGATGTTCCGCTTCTCAGCGGCTACGCAACGAATCGATAGCGCAGCGGAAGTCAGGTTCGACGGTGGTGAAACGCACGTTGGGACCGCAATCGAGCAAGCGCGCCAAGAGCTCGACGGTGTTCCGCTCTCCGGCCTCGTCGTACTGAGCGATGGTGCGGACAACTCACATGCGCCGATCAGTGAAGAGCTGCTGTCGCTCCGCGCGAAGTCGGTTCCGATTTTCGCGGTCGGGTTGGGTGCGCCGAAGTTCGACAAGGATATCGAGATCAAGCGCGTGGAAGCCGCGCATTCCGTTCTGAAGGGCGGTGCGCTCGTCGCGGACCTTCTCATCAAACAGCACGGCTACGCCGGACAGAAAGTGCCGCTCGTCGTCGAGGACGCCGGCCGGATCGTCTCTCGCGATTCGATTACGCTGCCCGCGGATGACGACGTCTCGCCACGGCGCGTGACGGTCGTCGCGAATGACGCCGGTCCGCGCCAATTCACCTTCCGCATTCCGGCGCAGCCCGGTGAGCAGGTCGAGCAGAACAACTCGCAGCAGGCGCTCGTGGACGTACGCGCCGGTCGCGAGAAGATCCTCTATGTCGAAGGCGAGCCGCGCAGCGAGCTAGCGTACATTCGCCGCGCCGTCGATGCCGACTCGAACATCCAGGTGGTCGCGCTACAGCGCACGGCGGAAAACAAGTTCCTTCGTCTTGGCGTCGATGGGCCCGACGAGCTCGCGAGTGGTTTTCCGAAGACGCGAGCGGAGCTGTTCCAGTATCGCGCGATCATACTCGGCACGATCGAAGCGAGCTTCTTCACGCACGATCAGCTCGCGATGCTCGCCGACTTCGTCAACGTCCGCGGCGGCGGGCTCTTGATGCTGGGCGGCCGCGACTCCTTCGGCGAAGGCGGATATGCAGGAACGCCGCTCGCCGATGTGATGCCAATCGTGGTGACGGGCAGCGCAGTTCCTGATTCACTCACGTTCTTCGCCAATCTGAAAGTCGAGCTGACGCCGCCGGGCGCGAGTCACGCGGTCGCGCAAGTTGCGGCGACGCCGGGTCAGTCACAGCTGCGTTGGAAGACGCTTCCCGGCGTGACGTCGGTGAATCACGTCCGGGAAGTGAAGCCTGGCGCGGTCGTCTTGATCACCGGGTCGATGGAGTCGGGTGGAAAAGCAGGCGAACCTGGCGCGCCGCTGCGCAGTTACGAGCAGCCGGTGCTCGTCTATCAGCGATATGGCCGCGGTCTCTCCGTGGCCTTCGCGATTCAGGATTCGTGGCACTGGCAGATGGACCCGACGACGGCGGATGACGATCCGACCTTCGAGCGATTCTGGCGGCAGATGTTGCGATGGATCACGTCCGATACGCCGAACCGTGTCGTGGTCTCGATGCCGACGGACCAGGTGAATCCACGCAATCCCATTTCGATTCGCGCGGCCGTGGCCGACAGCATGTTCATCGCACGAAACGATGCGAAGGTCGTCGCGCATCTAACCGGTGATGACGGAACGACACGCGACCTTCCGCTCGACTGGGCGATCGACCGCGACGGCGAGTATCGCGGCACGTTCACGCCGGACAAGCCCGGCGTGTACACCGTGCGTGTGGATGCGGCGATTCCAAATGGTGGCACGACCGGCGACACGGCCTACGTGCGCGTCGCTGATCTCAACACCGAGTACTTCGACGCGGAGATGCGCGAGCCGTTGCTCAAGCGAATGGCCACCGAGACGGGCGGCCGGTTCTATACGCCGGCGACGGCGGGCACGCTCGTGGAGGACGTGTCGATGAGCAAGCACGGCGTCACGGTGGTGAACCAGATGGATCTGTGGGACATGCCGGCGATTTTCCTGCTGTTGGTCGCACTGGTCACGGCTGAGTGGAGTTATAGAAAGGCAAGGGGGTTGGCATGATTCGAGGGAAGGGGGAAGCGGGAAGCGGGAAGCGGGGGGAAGCGATTCGAGGGAAGCGGGCCTCGCGATTTGGTCGCGTCCTGCGCCTCGCGCTCTTGGCCGTTCTCCCTCTTCCCGCTTCCCCCTTCCCGCTCCCCTCTCAGTCGGCCACGCATCTCATCATCATCAGCGGGCTAGGCGGCGAGAAGAAATACAGCGATTCGTTCAAACAGATCGCGAGCGCGCTGGCCGACGCGGCGAAGACGAAGTTGGGATTGCCGGACGCGGAAATTCTGTGGTTCGGTGAAGACAGCCTCTCGAAAGCCGCGCATTATCGCGGGCAGTCGACCAAGGTCAACATCGAACGCGCGGTGACGCAGCTGGCGTCGCGCACGGGAGCAGGGGATCAGGTGGTGTTCGTCCTCGTCGGCCATGGCAGCGGCGACGGCGACGAAACCAAGATCAGCATTCCCGGTCCGGACCTGAGCGCACGCGACTTCTCGGTGATGCTCGCTCGCTTTCCGACGCAGAAGGTTGCGTTCATCAATCTCACGAGCGCGAGCGGCGACATGTTGCCCGTGCTGACGGGTGCAAATCGCGTGATCATCACCGCGACGAAGTCGGCGTTCGAGCGAAACGAGTCGCACTTCGCGCAGTTCTTCGTCGACGCGCTCACCAAGGACGTCGCCGATACCGACAAGGATGGCCGCGTCTCACTGCTCGAAGCATTTCGATATGCAGTCGTCGAAACCAAGCGCATCTACGACAACGACTCGAAGCTGCAGACGGAGCATGCGCAGCTCGAGGACATGGGAGCGAAAGCCGGCGTCGATTCGCCCGACGGCCGCACCGGCGAGGGTGTGTTGGCGAGACGCTTTTTCCTCGACGGCGCGTTCGTCTCGCGTGCCGGCGCGAACGATCCGCAGCTCGCGTCGCTCTACAAGGACAAATTTGCGCTCGAGGATCAGATCGATGCGTTGCGTACCAAGAAGACGTCGATGACGGCCGACGCGTACGACGACGCGCTGGAGGACCTGCTGGTGCAGCTCGCCAGGAAAGCGAAGTCGATCAGAGAGATCGAGGGGAAGAAATCATGACTTCAGGGAAGAGGGAAGCGGGAAGAGGGAAGAGGGGGGACGAGGTTCGCGGGACGAGGGCAGCGCCCATGCGCTTCCTCGCGCGTTGTGCCCGCCTCACGCTTCTGGCGCTCCTCCCCCTTCCCGCTTCCCTCTTCCCTCTTTCCGCGCAGACGGTCGACGACGGTCGTGACGCATTTCGCTCGGGCAAGTACACCGCGGCCATCGCCATTTTTTCGAAAGTCTCGGCGAACGACAGCGACTGGGTGGAAGCGCAGCGGCTGCTGGTTCGCTCGCTGACTACGGTTGGTAAATACGATGACGCCGAGGCGACCGCGCGTCGCGCGACGTCGGCGAAGAACGGCAGCGCACTCTGGAACACACTCGGCGAGGCGCTGCTCGTGCGCGGCAAACGTGCGGCCGCTGAGAGCGCATTCGTGCGCGCGGTCTCGGAACGCGCGCCCGATAGTCTGACCGCCTCGCTGAACATTGCCGTGCTGCACTTCGAGCGCGGCGAGCGCGACAAAGCGATGAAGGAGTTCGATCGCTTCATCGACGTTTACAACGCCGCGGGCGGCGCGAATCTCACGAGCGACGAGCTCGTCGCCGTCGCGACGGCCGTCGAATACCTCGGCATCAACGACCCGCAGCTCTTCAAAGATGCAGTGAAGGCGTTCGAGCGCGCGCTGTCGACCGATCCGCTCAACACTGACGCGAAGATCAAGCTCGGCGAACTGTTTCTCCGGAAATACGATTTTGCCGACGCGCAGAAGGAGTTCGAGGAAGTCCTCGAGACCAATCCGAACGATCCGCGGGCGCTCTTGGGTGCATCGATGCGTCAGCAGGCGGATGGCCAGGGCGGTGATTCATTGTTGCGCGCGTCACTCGCCGTGAATCCGGAGTACCCGGATGCGCGAGTGCTTCATGCGCAGATGCTCGTCGAATTCGAGGACTACGCAGCGGCCCAGCAGGATGTCGATCGTGCGCTCAGGATCAATCCGGGACACGAGCGTGCGCTCGCGATGGCGGCGGCGATCAAATTCCTCACGCACGATCAGGCAGGCTTCGAGATGATTCGGCAGCGGGCGCTCGCGCTCGATCCGAACGACGCCGATCTCTATAGTACGCTCGCCGAGCTGGCGTCCGAGGTGCGGCTCTACAAGCCGGCCGCGGATTTCGCGAAGCAGGCGGTGACGCTCGACCCGAAGGACTGGCACGCGTGGAGCCTCCTCGGGATGAATCAAATGCGCCTCGGCCAGATCACCGACGGCCAGAAGAGTCTCGAGACGTCGTTCAAGGGCGATCCGTACAACGTGTGGGTCAAGAACACCCTCGACCTGCTCGATACCTACAAGAACTATGATGTAACGACGAGCGACCACTTTCAGTTCATGGTCGAGAAGTCGGAGTCGCCGATTCTCTCGATTTACCTGAAAGACTTGGCCGAGCAGGCGTACGCGACGTTCTCGAAGCGATACGCATACACGCCGCCGCCGCCGATTCGGATCGAGGTGTACCGAAGCCATGCGGACTTCTCGGTTCGCACGGTCGGTCTGGCCGGGCTCGGCGCGCTGGGTGTCAGCTTCGGCACGACGCTCGCATTCGATTCGCCGGCGGCCAAGGATGCCGGGCCGTTCAATTGGGGATCGACCGTGTGGCACGAGCTGGCGCACACGTTCACGCTGGGGTCGACCGACAACCGCGTGCCGCGTTGGCTGTCTGAAGGTTTGTCCGTGTACGAGGAACACCACGGCCGTCCC
>Ga0070679_100006838_pt1 | contig 10636 bp, 9 predicted proteins | sample KBSC63BmetaG_FD_65652 | JGI IMG/M metagenome (GOLD analysis project Ga0070679, IMG submission 65652) | Corn rhizosphere microbial communities from Kellogg Biological Station, Michigan, USA - KBS C6-3B metaG | ecosystem: Host-associated > Plants > Roots > Rhizosphere | place: USA: Michigan... | reverse complement strand
CGTCGATATCGATGATCGCGCGTGCGGCGCCGCGCTCGGCGAGCATCACCGCGAGCACGCCGCCCATCGAGTGGCCGATCAACGTCGCGAGCGGGCGCTGTTTCAACCACGCCGCGAGGTGATCCGCGAGTGCCTCGAGCCCGAACGGCTCGGCGGGCCATGCGGAGCGCCCGTAGCCGGGCAGATCGATCAGCGTGTGCGCGAATTGCGGGAGCTTCGCGACGACCGGTTCGAAGCTCGTCGACGACTCGCCGAGGCCGTGGATCCACACGAGCTCCGCGCCGGTGCCGAGCCGGCGCACCGACATCCCGGCCTCGGTCGAGAAGTTAATTGCCGTAGTCCTGAACGATGGTGACGTCGCCATTGTCGGCACTGTAGATCCCACAGCCGAGCGTCGCGTAGTTGCCCATCATGTTGATGTAGTGGCCGTGGGTGCTGTAGTCGCTGCCCGGGCCCTCCGCGTAGAACGCCGCGATGCACATGCCGACGAGCGCGTTGAGGTCGCCGCCCGGTGCGAGGTGCCAGCCCGAGAAGCCCGGGCACTCGTTCTCGGCGAACGCGATGCCGCCGCCCTGGGTCGCGGTGAAGTGGCTGTGCGCCGTGGTCGCGTCGTAGTCGGTCGTCGCGCCGGTATCCGCGTAGTCCTCGAGGCTCGCGGACTCGGTGAGCGCGGACTTGCCGTTCATCTGGCGATAGCGATTGGTCTCCGACACGCAGAACTGCTGCGCGGTGGCATCCCCGCTCGATCCTCCGTCGCCACCGCCGCACGCCGCAACGAGCACGAGCACGATCGCGATGGACCTCATGCCGCGAGCGTATCAGCCAAACGCCCTGCGGATCCGACCGATCGCTTCGTCGATGTTCGCGCGCGAGTTGAACGCGGACAGGCGGAAGTAGCCCTCCCCCGCCGGTCCGAACCCGGCACCGGGCGTGCCGACGACCTGCGCCTGCTCGAGCAGGCGATCGAAGAACTGCCACGAGCTCAGGCCGCCGGAGGTGCGGAGCCAGATGTAGGGCGCGTGGACGCCGCCGAAGATCGTGAAGCCCGCGGCGGTCAGGCCCTCGCGCAAGAGCCGCGCGTTCTCCATGTAGAACTCGATCTGCGCGCGGGTCTGCGCGAGCCCTTCCGGCGAGTACGCCGCCGCCGCACCACGCTGGACGATGTACGACGCGCCGTTGAACTTCGTCGAGTGCCGACGCGACCACAGCGTGTTCAGCGAGACCCGCTTGCCGCTCGGGTCGACGCCGGTGACGCCCTTCGGGACGACCATGAACGCGCAGCGCACGCCGGTGAAGCCCGCGCGCTTCGAGAAGCTGCGCAGCTCGAGCGCGACGTCCTGCGCGCCCGGAATCTCGTAGATCGAGTGCGGCAGCGACGGATCCGAGATGTAGCCCTCGTACGCGGCGTCGAACAGGATCACGGAGTCGGTCCGCTTCGCCCACGCGACCCAGCGCTCGAGTTGCGCGCGGGTCGCGACGGTGCCGGTCGGGTTGTTCGGCGAGCACAGGTACGCGACGTCGACCGGTTCGGCCGGCGGCTCGGGCTGGAAGTTGTTCGCCTCGCTGCCGACGAGATACAGAAAGCCGGGATAGCGGCCATCCGCGCCGGCGGCCGGCGTCCGCCCCGCCATCACGTTCGTGTCGACGTAGACCGGATAGACCGGATCCGTGACCGCGATCTTCGCCGACTGCGCGAAGATCTCCTGGACGTTGCCGCTATCGCACTTGCTGCCGTCGCTGACGAAGATCTCGTCGGCGGCGAGCTCGACGCCGCGCGCCTTGTAGTCGTGCTCGCGGATCGCCTCGATCAGGAAGTCGTAGCCCTGCTCGGGGCCGTAGCCACGGAACGTCTCGCGCTGGCCCATCTCGTCGACGGCCGCGTGCATCGCCTGGACGATCGCGGGCGCGAGCGGCTCGGTGACATCGCCGATGCCGAGCCGGATCACCTTCGCGCTCGGATTCGCGGCGGCGAACGCCTTCACGCGCCGTCCGATCTCGGGGAACAGGTAGCTACCGGGAAGCTTCGCGTAGTGCTCGTTGATGCGCACGGCGCGAACGTACTCGAAACCTTCGACGCGCGCGACCGCTAGCCGGTTGCCTGAAAGCAACGATCGCACGCCCGCCCGGGACTCACCGGGATGCGCCATTTGGTGATCGCGTGCTTGCTGGTCGCGTGTACGGCACAGGACCTCCACACCCACTTCCCGATCGCGACGCCGGGCCAGCCGACCGGCACGCTCGTGCTGCTGATGTCACAGCCCGCCGACGACGTGATCGTCACGCTCGACGGCGTGCTCGTGACCTCCGAGGCGCATACCCAGCGGATCGTGATCGACAGCGTGCCGGTCGGCACGGTCGACCTGATCGTCGCGGCGAACGGCGGCGACAAGGAGATGAAGGTCTGGGTCGGCGGCGATCACGCGACGACGGTGCCGATCGGGATCCCCGATGCAGGCATCGGCTTCGTCAAGACGCTCGCCGGATCGCTGCTGACGATCCTCGTCTACTCGCTACTTCACTGAGCACGAGCGCACGCTTCGCTCGCAGCATATACTGCGCACCGCCATGGGTTCCGAGCGCACCGACTTCATTCGCGAGATCATCGACGCCGACCTCGCGGCGGGCCGTCACACGAAAGTGGCGACGCGTTTCCCGCCCGAGCCGAACGGCTACCTCCACATCGGCCACGCCAAGTCGATCTGCCTGAACTTCGGGATCGCGCAGGACTACCAGGGCACGTGCAACCTCCGCTACGACGACACGAACCCGGTCAAGGAGGACATCGAGTACGTCGACTCGATCGAGAAGGACGTGCGCTGGCTCGGCTACGCGCCGACCGCGGTGCTGTTCTCGGGTGACTACTTCGGCAAGATGTACGAGCTCGCGGAGCGCCTCGTGATCGAGGGCAAGGCGTACGTCTGCGATCTGAACGACGAGCAGATCCGCGAGTACCGCGGAACGCTGTCAGAACCGGGCAAGCCGAGCCCGTTCCGGACGCGCTCGCCCGAGGAGAACCTCGAGCTGCTCCGCAAGATGAAGGCCGGCGAGCTGCCCGATGGCGCGTGCACGCTGCGCGCGAAGATCGACATGGCGTCGGCGAACATGAAGATGCGCGATCCGCTGCTCTACCGGATTCGCCACGCGCACCATCACCGCACGGGCGACGCCTGGGTGATCTACCCGATGTACGACTACGCGCATCCGCTCGAGGACGCGATCGAGGGCATCACTCACTCGATCTGCACGCTCGAGTTCGAGAACAACCGCGAGCTCTACGACTGGGTGATCGACAACACCGGGCCGTGGCCGGTGCGGCCGCACCAGTACGAGTTCGCGCGGCTGTCGCTCGAGTACACCGTGATGAGCAAGCGCAAGCTGCTCACGCTCGTCCAGGGCAAGCACGTCACCGGCTGGGACGATCCGCGGATGCCGACGATCGCGGCGATGCGCCGGCGCGGCTACTCGCCGGAGGCGCTGCGCGCGTTCGCCGACATGATTGGCGTCGCGAAGGCGAACTCGTTCGTCGATATCGGCAAGCTCGAGTACTGCGTGCGCGATGATCTGAACAAGACCGCGCCGCGCGTGCTCGGCGTGCTGCGGCCGATCGAGGTCGAGCTCGTCGGCGCGAGCGTGACGACGCTCGACGCGCCGTACTTTCCGCCGGATGTCGGCAAGCCGGGCTCGCGGACGGTGCCGATCGGCACGCGGCTGTACATCGACCGCGACGACTGGCGCGACGATCCACCGGCCGGCTACCAGCGCCTCGCGCCCGGCCGCACGGTGCGGCTGCGCTACGGACCGTGCATCACGGTGACCGATGTCGTCGAGCGCGACGCCGCCGGCCACGCTTCGAAGCTGCGCGCGACGGTGCACGCCGAGACGCTCGCCGGCCAGAACCCGAGCGATGGCCGCAAGGTGTTCGGCGTGATCCACTGGGTCGACGCCGCGACGTCGCTCGCCGCCGAGGTCCGGATCTACGACCGCCTGTTCCGCACGGCGCGGCCCGAAGAAGGCGGCGGTGACTTTCTCGAGCACATCGATCGCGACTCGCTCCAGGTCGTGACGACCGCGCGGGTCGAGGCCTCGCTCGCGAACGCCGCGATCGGCTCGCGCTGGCAGCTCGAGCGCGTCGGCTACTTCGTCGTCGATCAGGACACCCAGCCCGGTGCGCTCGTGCTGAACCGGATCATCACGCTGCGCGACGAGCGCGTCGCGGCGTCCGATCCGAAAGCTGTCGCGAAGGCGGTCAGCGACACGATCGAGAAGAAGACGAACGCGAAGGCGGCGACCCGGCCGAAGAGCAAGTCGCCGGCGGAGTACCGCGCCGAGGCGCGCAACCGCGATGCCTCGCTCGCGGAGACGTACACGCGCGCGCAGGAGCTCGGGCTGTCCGTCGAGCAAGCGGACCTCGTGTCGGGCGACCGCGCGACCTCGGCGTTGTTCACGGGCGCGGCGGCGGCGACCACCGCGCCAGAGCTCGTCGCGAAGTGGATCATCAACGAGCTGCCACGCGCGCTCGCGGGCAAGGAGCTCGCCGACAGCGGCCTCGATGCGGCGCGGTTCGGCGAGCTGATCGCGCTCTTGCGCGACGGCACCATCACGGCGTCGGTCGGCAAGACCGTCCTCGCTCAGATGGTGGCGACTGGACGCTCCGCCTCGGCGCTGGCGGCCGATGTCGCGGCGACGCCCGCGGCCGACCTGACCACGGCGATCGATGCGGTGATCGCCGCGAACCCCGACAAGGCGGCGCAATACAAAGCCGGTAAAACCGGGCTGTTGGGCTTCTTCGTCGGCCAGGTCATGAAGAGCGCGCCCGGCGCCGACGCGAGCGCAGTGAACCAGGCCGTGCGGTCGCGCCTGGCTTGATCCGCTGGGGCTCGCGACCCCGAAAAATGGCGACGGATCCCCAGTCGGCAACGCTATTTGGGGCGTGTAAGACTGTTGTCATGAGGGCATGGAGCGTCGCGCTCCTCTTGATGGTCGGATGTCAGGCACACCTCGGCGGGCAAGCCGGCGGTGGCAACGAGGACGTCGACGCGAGCACCGGCGGAGGTGGCGGCGGTGGAGGTGGTGGCGGCGGAGGCAGCGGCTCCGGCTCGAACGCCGGCAGCGGCTCCGGTAGCGGCTCGGCCGCGACGTGCGCGAGCGGACGCGTGCTCTACCTCGAGTTCGAAGGCGCGACGCTGACCCAGGCCGCGACCGCGAGCGACGCGACGACGAACAAGGCCGTGTGGCTCGGCGTCAGCACGGCGACGATGCCGCAGTTCCGCCCGAACGCCGGTGATCGCGCGACCCAGATCGCCGCCACGGTCGCCGACATCAAGACCGCGCTCGCGGGCTTCCCCGACATCGAGGTCGTCACGACGCGTCCCGCGACCGGGCCGTACTTCATGATCGGATTCGGCGGCGCGCATCAGACCGTCAACGTGCCTTACACCGGCGCGGTGAACCGGCTCGACTGCGGCGACACCGCGACGAAGAGCGACCTCGCGTGGGTGTTCGAGTCGGCGCAATCGCCGCAGGTCGCCGCGAACCTAGCGGTCGGTGCGTTGCTGTTCGGGCTCGGCGCGACCGGCACGACGAACCCGAACGACTGCATGTGCGGCTGGCTCTCGAACTGTTCGCAGAACACGACCGCGTGCACGATCTCGACGAGCATCACCGCGATCTCGGGCTGCAACACGCCGAACCCCGTCGACGAGACCCAGTTCCTCGATAAGTTCTGTAACTGACGTTGACCTTGACCTGAACGTCAACTTCAACGCGACCTTGGACGTTGACCTAGACCGATCGATCGTTGCGTCGAGGCACGTGTCGCGGTCGGCGATCGGCGTCTGCGGGATCCGATCCGGATCACGTCGGGAGCGACGGTCGCTGTGGATGGCAATTCGAGCGATCCTCGCGGATCGCGTCCTTGCAGGACAACGTCGACGGTGGCGTTCAGGTTCAGGTTCAGGTCAAGGTCAACGTTGTCAGTCCGCGAGGACGCGCAGCTTGCCGCCGGCGAACACGGGTTCGGCGGCCGCATGCTTCGTTCGCGGCTCGGTCGCGACTGCCGGCCGGATCTCCGGCGCGCGCTCGGCCCACGCACGTGCGACGTCGCGATCGAGGAGGTGCGTCGGGCGGACGTTCGCGAGCGCGGTCGCCATCACCGCGCGGATATGCGGGTTCGTCTGCTCGAGCTGTGCGAGCAGCGCGGTCATCGCGTCGCGCTTGAGCCCGTCCTGCGAGCCGCACAGGTTGCATGGCACGATCGGGAACGCGAGGCTGGCGGCGTACGCGGCGATGTCCTTCTCGGCGCACGCGATCAGCGGGCGGATCACCTCGAACCGGCCGTCGTCGGTGCGATAGCTCGCCGGCATCGCCTGGAGCTTGCCGCTGTAGAACAGGTTCAACAGGAACGTCTCGAGCGAGTCGTCGCGATGATGGCCGAGCGCGAGCTTGTTGCAGCCGAGCCGCTCGGCGGCGGTGTAGAGGATGCCGCGGCGCAGGCGCGAGCACAGCGAGCAGTACGTCGAGGCGTTGTCGAGGTGCTCGGTGACGACCGAGTACGTGTCCTCGCGCAGGATCTCGAACGGCCAACCGGTCGACTCGAGGTACGCGCGCAGCGCGGCGCCGTCGTAGCCGGGCTGGACCTGATCGAGGTGAACCGCGACGAGCTCGACCTGGAATGGCAGGCGGGGCACGAGCTTCATCAGCAGGTGGAACAGCGTGTAGCTGTCCTTGCCGCCCGACATCGCGACCAGGATGCGATCGCCGGGGCGCAGCAGCTCGTAGTCCTCGCACGTCTCCCGGACGGTGCGATACAACTGCTTCTCGAGCCGAACGACCTCGGTCATGACCTCGCACTTCTACTCGATCAGCCGCGCCTCGTCATGAGGAATTCGTGACCGTCTGGGTGTGGCTCGGCGTCGCCGCCGTCGCGCTCGCCGCATTTGCGACCGAGGGGGCGATCGGGTTCGGCGGCACGGTCCTCGCCGCCAGCGTCGGCGCCCAGCTCGTACCGCTCGACGTGCTGCTGCCCGCGTTCGTGATCCTCAACCTCGTGCTGTCGAGCTGGCTCCTCGGGCGTGGCCGCGACGCGATCGCGTGGGGCGTGCTCGGTCGCGAGGTCGCGCCGCCGGTCGGTGTAGGTGCGGCGCTCGGGCTCGCGCTGTTTCACCTGCCGGGTCAGGCCTGGCTGATCCTCGCGTTCGCCGCGTTCGTGATCGCCCTCGCGGTGTTCCAGCTCGTGAAACCCGCCGAGGGAAGTCTCTCTCGCGCGCCGCGGATCGCGTTGCTCGTGATCGGCGGCATCGCGCACGGGCTGTTCGGCACCGGCGGACCGATGATCGTCTACGTCGTGCGCCGCCGCCTGCCCGACAAGCGCGCATTCCGCGCGACGCTCGCGGTGCTGTGGCTCGTGCTCAACATCGCGCTGGTCATCAACTTCGCGTCGGCCGGGCTCTACGTCGCGCCGGTCGATACGACGTTGCTCGTGCTCGCGGTGACGATCCTGCCGGGCCTATTGCTCGGCGACTTCATCCACCACAAGCTCGACGCGAATCGCTTCGAGCGCGCAGTCTGGCTGCTGCTGCTCGCGGCCGGGCTCGCGCTCGCGATCCGGACCGCGCTAGCGATTTCCTGATCGGTTAGCGGCAGACGCTGCCGGGGCCGTCGGCGATCGTCACGCACTTCTTGTCGGCCGGGCAGTCCTTGCCCTTCGGCGTGCACTTGATCTCGCAGGAGTGAAACTGCGGTCCGCGCGGACCGGCGATGCCGTAGTAGCTGACGCAGGTCGCGGGCGCGACGCACGCCGGCTTGTCTCCGCACTTCTCGGCCGAGGGCGCGGCGGCGGCGTCGACAGGCGGGGTCGGCGTCGGCGTCGGCGTCGGGTCCGGCGTCGGCTTCGGGTTCGGCATCGGCTCCGGGGTCGGCGCGGGCGTCGGCTCCGGCGCCGGGGTCGGGGCCGGCGGCGGCGGCGACGAGGACGAACAAGCAGCGACGAGGATCAACGCGAGCGCGTGCTTCATGCGGCGAGCCTCGCACATCTCTCGCGCTCTGGGGCGTTATGACCGGCCGTCACGCACGAGCGGCGACCACGCCTCCGGCGTCAGCACCCACAGCCAATCACGCGCGCGCGTTGCCGCGACGTACAGCGCACGCGCGAGCTCCGGCGAGCCACTCGGATAAAACGCCGGTGACAGATCGGGGATCACGACCGCATCGAACTCGAGGCCCGAGACCGCCGCCGCGGTCGTCACGATCACGCCGGGCTCGAATCGGAAGTCGCCATCGAGCACGAGCACCGGATCGAGGCCGCGCGCGAGCTCTGCGTGGAGCCGGCGCGCGTGCTCCGGCGTGCGCGCGATCACCGCGATCTGCCGCCACGGGTCGCGGTTCTGCAGCGCATCGAGGTGCCAGCAGATCTGCGCCGCCTGGACGAGCCCGTCCTCGCAGCGCGATGCCCACATCGCAGGATCTTCGGGCGGCTCCGCCGGCAGTTGCCAGTCCTTCGCGAACTCGGCGATCGCCGGCACCGAGCGATACGTGATCGCGAGCGTGATCTCTTCCCAGCGCTGCGCCCGTACCTCCGCGCGCGCCGCGGCCCAGCCCGCGAAGTACGCGGTCTCGTCGGTCGCCTGGCGATGATCGCCGGCGAGCGTGATCGTGCCGTTCGGTGCGAGCGCATCGCCGACCGCCGCGAGCTCCATCGGCGCGCGCAGCTGCGCCTCGTCGAGCACGATGTGATCGTAGACCGGGAGCTTTTCCGCCGGCGTCAGCGCGCCGCGCCGCACGAGCTCGAACAGTACGGGAACGTCCTCGGCGTCGAACGTGTGCGCGTCTTCCATCGGCGTGCCGGCGTCGAGGCGCTGGCCGTCGAGCGCGACCAGCCGAGCGGCATCGACGTGGCGGTGGTCGCGCTCGGTCGTCGTCGAGAACTGGATCCGGGTGTGGCCCTGCGCGGCGGCGATCGCGCGCGCGGGCAGCACGCCGCCCGAGGCGTCGATCACGCGCTGCAGGCGATCGCGGTCGCCCCACAGGTGAAGCAGGCGCTGGCGAACCTTCGGCAGCTTCTGATCGAGCTCGTCGTTGCGCGGCGGCTTCCAGTCGACGAAGTCGTCGAGCACCGTGCGGACCGCGGGGTGGCGCTTGAGCGCGATCACCTGCGCGGTCGCACCCTCCGCCAGGCGCGGCGGCAGCTTCGGGAACGCGATCCGCGCGCGCTCGACCAGCCAGTCGTCGAGCACCGCGATCTCGAGCTTCGGAATCTGGAGGCGATCCGCGAGAAGGCGGACGAGGCGGCGCAGGCCCTCCGTCGGCACGAGCACGAGCGCGCGAAACCGCCGCGACTTGTCGGCGGCGCGCTGCGCGAGCGACGCGACTCGATACAGCGCGACGAGCGTCTTGCCAACGCCGGCCTCGCCATCGACGATCAGCGACGTGTCGGCGGTGAGGTCGACCGCGCGCTGCTGCTCGGGGTCGAGGACGACCAATGCACTGCGATCTGGCATCGGTCCCGAGCGAGGCGACGGCCGCACGCGCGGCTCCTCGCGATCGCGATAGACGACCTTGTCGTCACCGATCAGCGCCTCGAGCGTGCCGCGGCCCTGGAGCAACCAGCGCTCGCGGACCCTGCCTTCGCTGACCCGCTCGCCGGTCTCGAATTCGTACGGCTCGCCGGGCGCGGCCCGAAAGAACGCCTCGGCGAGCGGCGCGTTGCGCCAGTCCAGCATCGCGGGCGACGTGTCGGTCTGCGTGCGCGGACCGACCAGATACGACCGCTCGCCGCGCTCGGTCTCGACGACGAGAAACCCACGTGCGGCGGGGACTTCTGCAAGAGCGCGCTCGATTTCGGCGAACCGCTGCATCGCGTTCGTATCGCGCACCCGGCACGCCCTGGCAAGCTGGTATCGACAGGGGCGATTCTGCTACGATCTTCGAGTAGGCCGGATCGACGGTGCCGCCCTCTGCCCGGTGAGCACGACGTGAGCCACCGTTCGCGACGCGCGCGGCTGGTTACCCTGGAGGGGTGCGCATCTCCTTCATCCTCCTGGTCACCGCCTGCACCACCTCTCCGCCGCCCCCGCCGGTCGTGACGGCCATGTCCCCGACCTCGGGACCGTACGGCACCACGATCACGATCACCGGCACCGGGTTCGGCGCGCCAGACACGGGCTCCGGCTCGGCTGCCCCGGTCGACACGCTGGCGTTCACGGGCATGCCCGCGGGCGTCGCGATCGGCCCGGTCATCGTGTCGTGGAGCGATACCCAGATCGTCGCGCGCGCGCCGTTCCCGGCGGGACCGGGCACGATCGCGATCACCTCGATCGGCGGCGAGACCGAGACCCCGGTGTTCACGCCGGAAGGCGCCTGGACGCCGGGCGACAGCGCGTCGCTCGCGACCGTGATCGACGCGCAGCGGTTCGCCGACACGACCTCGGTCCTCGGTTTCGACGCGACGAACCACACCGAGCTCGTCACGTTCGGCGCTGCGGTCGCGTCGTTCCCGCTCGATGGCATCCCGGCGAGCACCGACCCGCGCTCGCCGACCCACGCGCGGCTCGTCGCGGCGAACGAGGTGCTCGCGTCGAACACCCAGCAGCAGCTGATCGACTTCACGGTCGCGAACGGCGCGCTGACCGCGACGAACACC
>Ga0070679_100006832_pt1 | contig 10638 bp, 8 predicted proteins | sample KBSC63BmetaG_FD_65652 | JGI IMG/M metagenome (GOLD analysis project Ga0070679, IMG submission 65652) | Corn rhizosphere microbial communities from Kellogg Biological Station, Michigan, USA - KBS C6-3B metaG | ecosystem: Host-associated > Plants > Roots > Rhizosphere | place: USA: Michigan... | reverse complement strand
CGTGGATCCAGGGGATGTTCCGGCGCATCGGGGCGGCGACGTTCGCGTTGCGTCCGTCCGACACCGGCCTGCTGGCCCTGGCGCTGGTGCTCTGGCAGCTCGGGACGCTGGCCGCCACGCTGGGGGCCTGCTTGCAGCCGCGGGCCACCGGCGCGCAGCTGTTCGATCTCGGGCTGGTGCTGCTGGCCGCGGCCATCGGGATCTTCGTCTGGGGTTCGCGCGTCCTGTCGCCCTCGACGGCGAAAACCCAGGCGTTCCATCTGGCGCCGCCGCCGGTGCGACGGACGGTGCGGCTGGCGTTCGTCGCGGCGCTGCTGTTCGGCGCGCTGGCCGCCCTCTTCGGCGTCTCCGATCTGACGGGGCGCGTGCCGTCGCGAATGATCTGGGACGGGGCACGACACGCGCTGGCCCTGGGGTGCATCACGCCGCTCATCCTGGGGCTGGGCTCGTTCATCGTGCCCCGGCTGGCCGGGACGCCGCTGCGCCGGACGCGGTGGCGCAGCACCGGGCTCACGCTGATCGGGCTGGGCCTGCTGGGCCGGGAGTGCGAGCTGCTGGCGTCGCTGTTGGCCTGGCCACCGGCGCTCTGGATCTCGGGGACGTCAGGGCTGGTCGCGGCGACCGGCGTCGTGCTGGCTGGCGGCGCGATCCTGGGGGTGCTGCGCGCGCGCCCAGACGCCGATGGCAGCCAGCACGGCAATGTCGGCGAACAGCAGCGGGGCGAAGGCCGGCGCCCCGAACAGAAACCGGTCGGTCAGGCGGGCGGCCGGCCGGTGCCAGTCGGCCCACAGGTGTAGCGCGAACCCGGCCACGCCCACGGCGATCTGGCAGGCGACCAGCGCGGCCACCACCGGCCAGGGCGCCGCCGGCGGGCGCAGCCAGAGGACGAAGACGAACCCGCTGCCAAAGGCGGCGGCGACCACCGGGATCCACTCTGTCCAGCGAAAGAAGCCGTTCTGGGCGTGATCCAGCAACGACAGGCCGAAGTTCCCCAGGAAACCGCCCAGCGCCAGCACCAGCAGCCACCAGCCCAGCTCGTCTGGACTGCGCGGCGCGGAGCGCAGCAAGAGCAGCAGCAGCCCGACGCCCACGTAGGCCAGCGGCGCGACGAACGGAGCGGAATAGACCAGGTTGCGCAGGGTCTGCTGCTGGAAGAACCCGCTGTGCAGGTGGAACACCATCCCCGCCACCCCCACCAGCACCGCGCCGGCCCCGACCAGTTGCTCGATCCACCGCCAGGCCGCACCCCCGCGCCCCAGGGCCATCGGGAGCAGCAGCAGGGTTCCGGCCGCCGAGAAGACCAGCGGCGCCCACTCGGCCCGGACGCGGTAGGCGTTCTCGGCGTGGGCGATGGCGATGTCGACGCCCAGAAAGGCGACGTTCGCCACCGCGAACCACTCCGCCGCACGTTCGGGGGTGAGGCGCAGCGGCCGGGTCGCGCTCATGGCCGGCCGTGCGCCGCGCGCAGCCCGGCGGCGGCGTCGTCGATGGAGACCCGCAGCCGCAGCAGCTCGTAGTTGCCGTGCCACTGCACGAAGTCGGCGCCGCCCATGAACGCGCCGTGCTTGGCCGTCCGGCCGTAGTAGTGCCAGGCGTTGAACTCCTCGAACTGCAGCGGCGTCGAGAACGGCTTCTTCGGGACCAGCCCGTCCTTGCGCAGCCCGTCCATCACCGCGACGATCCCCTGCACCTTCTCGTTGGTCGCTTGCAACACCGCCTCGGCCCGCGTGAAGAAGGCGTCGATCTGCGAGCGGGCGTGGCACTTGCTGCAGACGTCCTTCATCGCGGCCTGGCCGCGTTCATAGTTGGGTCGCTTGTCCGAGACCGGCGCGAACAGGAACCAGGACAGTCGCTCGGTCGTGTCGTGGGTCAGCCCGGCCCCCTCCAGGCCGCTCATGTGGCAGGTGGCGCAGGTCGGGACGCTCATGTCCGCGGTGGTCAGCCGTTTGGGATCGGCGCGCAGGTTCATGCGCTGGCGCTGTGCCGCGAACAGCGCGCCGTGTTTCGACTCTTCGTAGATCTCGATCTGCGAGTGATCGGGGCCCATGTGACACTGGCCGCAGGTGCTGGGCAGGCGCGCCAGCTCGACCGAGGCCGAGTGGCGCGCGTGGCAGCTGGTGCAGGTGCCGAAAGAGCCGTCGGCGTTCGGCTTGCCGATGGCGTGGCAGGCGTTGCAGCCGCTGGCCATGGCGGCCTGCCCTTCCAGCGTCGCGATCGGGTTGGGGGCGCGATCCACCCAGCCTTTGTGCCAGCGCTCGCCGGCGGCCAGCTGCTGGGCCGTGAAGTCTTTGGCGCCGTTCACGGCGGCCCAGGCGGGCGCGGCGTGCCGGCTGCGCGCGAACTGTTCGTACTCGCCCGCGTGACACTGGGCGCAGTTGCGGGCGGTCAGTGACTTCGCGATCACGAACCCGCGATGGTCGACCGAGGCCTGACCCTCCAGGGGGCGGTGACAGTCCAGGCAGGTGACGCCGCGAACCGCGTGCTGGCTGCGCTCGAACTGGTCGACGATGGCCGAGCTCTCGCGCCGGTGACACCCCGCGCATTTGCCGCTGGCTTCGACCAGCGCGGGCGACGGCTGGTCGCGCTCGACCCGCGGGCGGCGGGCGTTGACGAGAAAGGCGGCGACGACCAGGGCCGTGCCGATGACCACGGCCATGAACAGGGAGCGGAAGGGCATGCGGGCAACATTGTTGCCATCACGCGGCACGGACGGCCACAAACACGGTCGAGCTCGACCTTGCCGGCCGAAATCCGTCCCTCTCCCTCGGAACCACGCTGCGTCAGTCAGCCCTGCGGCACGCCAGGGCTGCGGCTGCCCAGGTTTCCCGTTCGCCCTGGATCCAAGCTGGTAAGATCGAGGAAAGGCGATCGGATTCGCCGGTGACGTGAATGGATCCAATGAAGGTCTCCCGTCCCGTGGCTGCCGCCGTCCTGTGCGGGCTGCTGTCCGCCGGTTGCTATACGGCGACGCCGCTTCGACTGCAGGTGCAATCCGGCGCCGGCGATCACCGCGCCTGCGTTCGGACGACCGACCGTGTGTTTGCCGATGCCGGCTTCGAACGGGTCCGCACGATGCTGGGCGTCGACATGTTCTACACACCGCGCACCAGCCCGAGCAGGAATATCGCGCTGGGCTGGGGCATCGGCGCCTGGGTCAACGGCGATCGGCCATCCGAGACCTGTGCCGTCACGCTTGAAGCTCTGTCCGACGATCAGGTTCCCGCCCGCCAGCATCCGTTCACGTCCCAGCGGGGCGAGTACTTCGACGCCACGGTCCGCGACATGGCGCACCGGCTCGAGCTGGCCTTCGCGTCCAGCCCCTAGCGCGGTCGTCGCGCACGGCCTGGTCGTTCGCGGCCACGAGTCACCCCGGCGCCCCGGGTTGTCCGCCGCGCCCGCCGGTGCAACATTTCGGGGACATGGACCTCGACGAACCGGTCGTCGTGCCGCCGCCGTCCGCCCAGGCTGTCCGCTACCACCGCAGCGGAAACATCATCTGGGCGCTGGAGCAGCTCCTGGGCCTGGCGCTGCCGGCCGCGCTGCTCTGGAGTGGCCTCTCCGCCCGGCTGCGGTCGGCCGCGGCCGCCGTCGGCCGCGGGCACTTCTACCCGACGCTGGTCGTCTACGTGGCGCTGCTGTCGCTGCTGCTGACCATCGTCCAGCTTCCGCTGTCGTACGGGGTCGGGTACGCGCGCGAGCGGGCCTATGGCCTGTCCGAGCAGACGCGGCGCAAGTGGGCCGGCGATCAGGTGAAGGGGTTCCTGGTGGGACTCGTGGTGGCGGCCGCCGTGCTGTGGGTCCCCTACCTGCTGCTGTCCGCCAGCCCCGGGCGCTGGTGGATCTGGACCGGCGCGCTGTCGCTCCCCTTCTTCGTGCTGGTGCTGCTGGTCACCCCGGTCTTCATCGCGCCGCTGTTCAACAAGTTCGGTCCCATGCGCGATCAAACGATGGAGGCCGAGGTGCTGGCCGTCGCCGCGCAGGCGGGCGTCGAAGGGGCGCGGGTCTTCGAGGTGGAAAAGAGCGTCGACACCAAGAAGGTGAACGCGTACGTGACCGGGGTTGGCAACACCAAGCGCATCGTGCTGTGGGATACGCTGCTGGCGCGGCTGACCCCGCGGCAGACCCGGTTCGTGGTCGGGCACGAGCTGGGGCACTACGTCCTGCACCACGTCTGGCGCAACATCCTGATCTCGGCCGCGCTGACCATCGCGGGGCTCTGGGGCGTGCATCGGACGGCCGACCTGCTGCTGGATCGCTTCGGCGAGCAGTTTGGGTTCACGCGCCTCGCCGACGTCGCGTCGATGCCGCTGTTCATGCTGCTGCTCTCGCTGTTCGCCGCCGTGATCACGCCGGCGCTGCTCGCGCTGTCGCGTCACCACGAACGCGCCGCTGACCGGTTCGGGCTGGATCTGACCGGCGACAAGCAAGCCGCCGCCAGCGCGTTCGTGGCCTTGCAGGAACAGAACCTGGCCGTTCCCCGCCCGGGCTGGCTGTACAAGCTGTTCCGCGCCAGCCACCCGCCCATCGGCGAGCGGGTCGACTTCATCAACGCCTACCGCCCGCGGCGCCCGGCGCCACGGTGACGCCGTGCCGGCCGCCGGCCCGTGCTACCCTGGATCCGATGTCCGTCGGCCGGCTCGATCGCCGTCAGGTCGTCAAGGCTCTGGCGCTGGGTGTGCCGGCCGCCGGACTGGCCGCCTGCCGGATCGACAACCCCGCGGCCGCCGGCCCCTCCCGCCCGCGCGAGGTCGCCCAGCTGATCGACGCCCAGCCGACGATCGAAGGCGCCGGGGTTCGCCTGCGACGCGCCCTCGGCGCGCCGGCGCTGCCGATGCTCGACCCGTTTCTGCTGCTGGACGAGATCCACTCCGACAACCCGGACGATTACGCCCGCGGCTTCCCCACCCACCCGCACCGCGGGTTCGAGACCGTCACCTACATGCTCGACGGCGCGATGGATCACCGCGACAGCCTGGGGAACCATGGCCACCTCGGCCCGGGCAGCGTGCAGTGGATGACCGCCGGGCACGGCATCGTGCACGCCGAGATGCCCCAGCAGGAGAAGGGGCGCATGTGGGGGTTTCAGCTCTGGGTGAACCTGCCGGCGGCGGCCAAGCTGATGCGGCCCCGCTATCAGGACATCGCCCCGGCGCGCGTCGTCCAGGCCACGATCGACGACGCCTCGGTGCGCCTGGTGGCGGGCGAGCTGGCCGGCCGCCGCGGCCCCGTCGAGGGGATCGTGACCGCGCCGGAAATGCTGGACGTGTCGCTCGGCGCGCGCGGCCGCCTCTCGCGCCCGCTGCCGCCCGGGCACAACGCCTTCGTCTACGTCATCGAGGGGAGCGCTCAGATTGGCGGCGCCCGGACCCAGGTGTCGGCCGGGCAGCTGGCGGTGCTGGGGGGCGGCGAGCTGCTGGCGCTCCGCTCGGAGCGCGGCGGGCGCATGCTCTGCCTGGCCGCCCGCCCCCTCGGCGAACCGGTGGCGCGCTATGGCCCCTTCGTGATGAACACCGACGACGAGATCCGCCAGGCCGTCGACGACTACCGGTCCGGGCGGCTGGTCGGCGGCTGACGCCGCGCGGGGGTGCCATGAAAGCTCGGAAACAGTTGCGCGGGCGTCGGGGCAGCCCCAGGATGATCGGGTCGTGGCGGGCAGCCGTCTGAGATTGCTGATCGTCGAGGACAATCCCGACGATCGCGAGTTCTTGGTCCGCGCCCTGCGGGGGTCCGGCCTCGACTTCGAGCCGCGCTACGTCGCCACGCTGGACGAGCTGAACGCCGCGCTGGGCGAGGCGTGGGACGCGATCCTGTGCGACTACGAGCTGGCCGACTTCGACGCGCTCACCGCGCTGGCCATCGTCAAGGAGCGGAAGCTGGACGTCCCCTTCATTCTCGTCTCGGGCGTTCTGGGCGAGGAGGCTGCGGTGGCCGCCATGCGCGCGGGGGCGCACGACTTTTTCCAGAAGGGGCGCCTGGCCCGCCTGCGCGCGGCCATCGAGCGCGAGCTGGGCGAGGCGCGGCTTCGCGCCGAGAAGCGGCAGGCCGACACGGACCGGGCCACACTGCTGGACGAGCTCCGGCGCGCGCTGGCCGCGCGGGACGAATTCCTGGTGCTCGCCTCGCACGAGCTGCGCACGCCGCTGACCATCCTGGGCCTGCAGGTCGACACGGTGGTGCGCCCGCTGACCCGGGCCGGGACGCCGGTGCCGCCGGCGCTGACCGCCATGCGCCGGCAACTGGATTGGTTCAGCGCACTTCTGGATCGGTGCTTCGACGTCACCAAGCTCTCGTCGGAGCCGCTGGTGCTGGCCAAACGGCCCACCGACCTGCGCGCGGTCGTTTTGGAGACCGTCGAGCGCTCGCGCGACCTGGTCGAGCAGGCCGGCTGCGAGCTGTCGATGGAGCCGCTGGAGAGCGTGGTGGGCGAATGGGATCCGGTGCGACTGGACAGCGTCGTCACCAACCTGCTGGCCAACGCGATCAAGTACGGCCGGGGCGAGCCGGTCGTCCTGTCGACCCAGCGTGACGGCGACTGGGCGGTCCTGACCGTGCGCGATCGCGGAATCGGGATCGCGGCCGAGGAGCAGGCCAAGCTGTTCGCCAAGTTCTCACGGGCGGTGCCGTACAACAACTACGGCGGGCTGGGGCTGGGGCTGTGGGTGGTCGATCAGATCACCCGCGCCCACGGCGGGACCATTCAGCTCGACAGCCGCAAGGACCAGGGCGCGTCGTTCACCGTCCGGCTTCCACTGGCGCCGCCGTAGCGAAATCGACGTCGGCCGCCCCTTCCGGCCAGTCGACGGCCACCACGCCGGCGCCGGGCTCGCGCAGCAGCCCGCGCGCGCCCACGTCCCCGGACAGCGCTTCGAGTCGGGCGAAGGCGCCGGCCGGGAACACGGCCGGCGGCCCGAGCACCCCCTCGTAGCGCGAGGCGGCCGTGCGGCGCCCGCCGTCCGAGGCGCGCAGCAGCGCCTCCAGGTGCGCGGGTCCCAGCGCCGGTTGATCAGCCACGGCCAGCAGCAGCGCGCCCGCGCCCTGCTGCCGCGCCCACCCCACCGCCGCGCGGATCGAGGCGGCCATCCCCTCGGACCAGTCGGGGTTGTCGATCCGGTCGACGTCCAGCCCGTCCAGCACCGGCGCGACCGCGGCGGCGCGGGCGCCCAGCACCACCCCCACGCGGGCGCACGGCGACCGGCGCGCGGCTTCCGCGATCCGCCGCAACATCGGCTGGCCCTCCACCAGCGCCAGCTGCTTGGGTCCGCCGAACCGCCGCCCGGCTCCCGCCGCCAGGATCGCGCAAGCCACCCGACCGCGGTGGATGGCGCCGCGCCGGTCGCGCAGGTGCTCGACGGTCTCGCTGGCCAGACAGGCCTGGATCTCGGCGGCGATCGACAGCGCGATCTCGGCCGCGGTCTCCGCGCCCAGGGCCAGGCCGGCCGGCGCGTGCAGGCTGGCCGGCGGCGCCGGCGAACCGAGGCTGGCCAGCAGGCGCTCGGTCCGGCGGCGCGGGCCCAGCACGCCGACGTAGCGCGCCCGACTGCCCAGCAACATGGCCAGCGCCTCGGTGTCGCGCGCCGGATCGTGCGCCATCACCACCGCGATCGGGGCCACCGCCGCGTCGACGCTGGCCCGCAGCGCGGCCGCCGCCCCGGTGTGCCGGCGATCGGCCTCGGCGAATCGGGACCGTGTCTCGAAGCGGGCCGCCGGATCCCAGACCGTCGTGCGCCAGCCCAGCGACCGCGCCAGCGCCACCAGCGGCACGGCGTCCAGGCCCGCGCCCATCACGAACAGGTGCGGGGGCGGCCGGATCTCCTCGACCAGCGCCTCGACCTCTCCACCGCGCAGCACGATGGCGCCCGCCCCGTCGCGGGCCGCCGCCACGAGCTCCTCGGCCGCGGCCGCGGGACCCCAGACCTGGTCACCGATCAGTCCCAGCCAGGCGCCCGGCGGCAGCGCCGGCGCGCGCGAGCGGAACACGGTCGCCAGCCGGCCCACCGCCTCGCCGGCCAGACAGCGGTCGATGAAGCCCAGCGCCGTCTGGCTCCAGTCGTCGGGCACGCGCTCGACCAGGATGTCGACCAGCCCGTTGCAGCCGAGGCCGATGCGCTGGCCGAACCCGTCGTCGTCGTCGGTCGAGTCGTAGGTGACCAGCGCCGGCGCGCCGTCCTGCGTGCGCCACCACCCGCGCCGAACCAGATCCCGTTCCAGGCAGCCGCCGCTCACCGCGCCCGCCGCCACCGCGTCGCAGGCGATCAGCAGGCGCGCGCCGGGCCGGCGATAGGACGAGCCGCGCACCGACACCAGCGTGGCCAGCAGGGCGGCCTGCCCCGCCTGGGCGGCCGCCCGCGCGCGCGCGACGATGTCGCCCAGCTCGCCCATGGCTAGAGCAGCAGCTTGTCCGGCGTGATGGGGAGGTCCCGGATGCGGCGGCCGGTGGCGTGATAGACCGCGTTGGCGATGGCGGCGTGCGAGCCGGTGTTGCCGATCTCCCCCATCCCCTTGGCGCCCACGTCGTTCACGTGCGCGTCGGCCTCGTCGATCATGATGATCTCGATGGGCGGCACGTCCAGGTTCACCGGGACGTGGTAGTCGGCCAGGTCGCGCGTGACCACCCGGCCGCTGCGCGCGTCGCGCTCGGTCCGTTCCAGCAACGCCATCCCGATCCCCCAGACGATCCCGCCCATCAACTGGCTGCGGCCGGTCTTGGCGTTCAGCACCTTTCCGGTCGCGAAGGCGCCCACGAACCGGCGGACGCGCACCTGGCCCAGGTCCGGGTCGACGGTCACCTCGGCGAACTGCGCGCCGAACGAGTGGATCGCGTAGTCCTTGCGATCGGGCTTCTCCCTCGAGTCGTACTGCCCGACCACCTCGTCCCGCTGGGCGCGGCCCAGCACGGCGGCGTAGGTCTCGCGATGGCCCGCGCCGCTCTTGCCGCGCAGCTCGCCCCCCGCGACGGTGATCTGGTCGACGGACAGCCCATACAGAGGTGAACGGCGATCGCCCACCGCCAGCGCGATCACCGCCGCGCGCGCCTGGTCGGCGGCCCCCTTGACCGCCGGGCTGACGCTGGAGGCGGTCCGCGATCCGGCTGACAGGGGCGCCTCGGGCAGCTTGGTGTCGCCGATCTCGACGCGCACGCGGTCGACCGGCAGCCCCAGCGCGTCGGCCGCCACCTGCGCCAGGATGGTGTAGGTCCCGGTGCCAATGTCCTGCGAACCGGTCTGCACGACCGCCGTCCCGTCGGCGCGCACCCGCACGCTGGCCTTGGCCTCGGACTGCCCCGCCGGGTAGGTGGCGGTCGCCATCCCCCAGCCGACCAGCAGGCGCCCGTCGCGCATCGACCCGACGCCGGGCTTGCGGCGCGCCCAGCCGAACTTGTCGGCGCCGGCCTGGTAGCACTGCCGCAGCGACTTGCTGGAAAACGGGTGGCCGCTGTCGGGATCGTGGTCGGCGTGGTTGCGCAGCCGCAGCCCCAGCGGGTCGACGCCCGCGGCGTACGCCAGCTCGTCCATCGCCGATTCCAGCGCGAAGGTGCCGCTCGACTCGCCGGGCGCGCGCATGAAGGTGGGCGTCGGGATGTCGAGGCGCCGCAGCCGGTGCGACGTGCGGATGTTCGCGCAGGCGTACAGCATCCGCGTCTGGCTGGCCGACGGCTCGACGAACTCATCGAAGCGCGAGGTCGCCGACTCGACGTCGTGGCGGACGGCCAGCAGCTTGCCGTGGTGGTCGGCGCCCAGCATCAGCCGCTGCCGCGTGATCGGGCGGTGCCCCACCAGGGAGAACATCTGGTGCCGCGTCACCGTCAGCCGCACCGGCCGTCCCACCACCTTGGCCGCCATCACCGCCAGCGCGACGTGCGACCAGGGCGAGCCCTTGCAGCCGAAGCCGCCGCCGATGAACAGCGAGATGACGCGGACGTTCTCGGGCGGCAGGTCGAACAGCTTGGCCAGCCGCTTGCGGACGTTGAACACTCCCTGCGTCGAGTCGTAGACCGTCACGTGGTCAGGGCCCTGCCAGACGGCCACCGTCCCGTGCGGCTCCATCGGGTTGTGGTTCTCCGTGGGGGTGGTGTAGGTCGCGTCCACGCGCACCGCCGCCGAGCCCCAACCCGCGTCGAAGTCCCCGTGATCGGTGTCGGTCGGGCCGCGCGCGGTCTTCTCGGGTTTGACCGGCGCGCTCTTCTCCTGCTCCATCACGACGTTGATGGCGCGGGGCTCGTAGCGCGGGCGCACCAGCTCCAGCGCGTGCTGCGCGTGCTCGAGGGTGTCCGCCACCACCACGGCGATCGGCTGATCGTTGTAGACGATGCTGTCGTCTTGCAGAACCTGCAGGACGCGGTCGCCCTGGCTGTGGCTGTCGGCGCCTTTCAGCTTGGGCGCGTTCTTGTGGGTGAGCACCGCCAGCACGCCCGGCGCCTGTTCCGCCTCGCGCGTGTCGATGTCCGCCAGCCGGCCAGCCGAGACGGCGCTGGTGGCGATCAGCGCGCGCGCCGCGTTGGCGACCGGCGTCTCGGGCGCGTACGACGCCCGCCCGGTCACCTTCAGCACGCCGTCGACGCGATCCAGCGGGCGCCCGACCTCTTCGCTGCTGACGATCTTTTCTCCGCTCACGCCGCCTCCATGGCGCGCTCGAGGGCGC
>Ga0070679_100006831_pt1 | contig 10642 bp, 8 predicted proteins | sample KBSC63BmetaG_FD_65652 | JGI IMG/M metagenome (GOLD analysis project Ga0070679, IMG submission 65652) | Corn rhizosphere microbial communities from Kellogg Biological Station, Michigan, USA - KBS C6-3B metaG | ecosystem: Host-associated > Plants > Roots > Rhizosphere | place: USA: Michigan... | reverse complement strand
CAGCCTTCGGCGGGCTCGATCAGCTTGGGCACCGTGCCCGGGATCTGCTCGAGCCGCACCTTCTGCAGCGCGGCGGTGTCGATGCGCGGGATCGAGCGGATCAGCCCCTGCGTGTACGGATGGCGCGGGTTCGCGAACAGCGCCTCGACGCTCGCTTCCTCGACCACCTGCCCCGCGTACATGACGACGACGCGCTGCGCCACCTCGGCGACGACGCCCATCGCGTGCGTGATGAGCAGGATCGCCATGCCGAGCCGCTCCTTCAGCTCGGCGAGCAGGTCGAGGATCTGCGCCTGGATGGTGACGTCGAGCGCCGTCGTCGGCTCGTCGGCGATCAGCAGCTTCGGGTTGCAGGCGAGCGCCATCGCGATCATCACGCGCTGGCGCATGCCGCCCGAGAACTGGTGCGGGTAGTCGTGGACGCGTTGCTGCGGCGTCGGGATGCGCACGAGCGCGAGCATCTCGACCGCGCGCTCGAGCGCGGCCTTCCTGCCGAGGCCCTCGTGCAGGCGCAGGCTCTCGGCGATCTGCTCGCCGATCGAGTAGACCGGGTTGAGCGACGTCATCGGCTCCTGGAAGACGATCGCGATCTCCTTGGCGCGCACGCGCCGCATCTCCTCGGTGCTGGCGCGCACGAGATCGCGCCCTTGCCAGAGCACTTCGCCGGCGACGATCCTGCCGGGCGGCATCGGCAGCAGCTTCAGCACCGTCATCGCCGTCACCGTCTTGCCGCAGCCCGACTCGCCGACGACGCTCACCGTCTGGCCACGCTCGACCGCGATGTCGACGCCGTCGACCGCGTGCAGCCAGCCGTCGTCGGTCTTGAAGTGCGTCTTCAGGCCGCGGATCTCGAGCAGCTTCGGCTCGGGCGGCGTGTCGACGCGCTTCTCGCGCGACGGCGATGTCTGCAGGACGGGACGCATCGGGGCCGTCATCACAGCACCCGGCGCGGATCGAGCGCGTCGCGCAGCCCGTCGCCGACGAAGTTGATGCAGAGCACCGCGAGGAAGATCGCGGTGCCGGGAAAGAGCGCCCAGTGGGGGGCGATGTCGAGGTACTCCTTGCTGTCGTAGAGGATCCGGCCCCAGGTCGGGATGTCGGGCGGAAAGCCGAGGCCGAGGAACGAGAGCGTCGACTCGGCGATGATCGCCGCGGCGACGTCGATCGTGCCGGCGACGATCACCGGGCCGAGCGAGTTGGGCAGGATGTGGCGCACCACCTGGCGGCGCGTCGACGCACCGAGCGCGCGCGCCGCCTCGACGAATTCCTTCTCGCGCAACGAGAAGAACTGCGCGCGCACCAGCCGCGCCACCGGCATCCAGCGAAAGCCGCCGATCACGAAGACGATCAGCAGGAACACGCCGACCTCGGGGCCGAAGGCGCTCTTCAGCGCCTCGCGGAAGAGATAGATCAGGATCAGGAGCAAGGGCAGTTGCGGCAGCGAGAGGAAGAGGTCGGTCAGCCACATCAACGCCGCGTCGATGCTACCGCGCGAGATGCCGGCGATCGCGCCGACCGTGACGCCGACCAGCATCGCCATCAGCATCGCGGCCAGGCCGACGGCGAGCGAGATGCGGCCGCCGTACAGCATGCGCGCGAAGATGTCCTGACCGAGGTCGTCGGTGCCGAACGGATGTGCTGCGGTCGGCGTCTTCAGACGCGCGCTGAAGTCGATGTCGTTGATCTGCAGCTTCCAGACGAGCGGCCCGAAGGCGACCAGCAGCACCATCGCGATCAGCACGACCAGGCCGATCACCGCCAGCTTGTGGCGACGAAAGCGCCGCCACGCCTCGGCCGCCGGCGAGACGTCGCGCAGCCGCGCCGCCGGCGCCAGCGCCGCGCTAGCGATAGCTGATCCGGGGGTCGAGCCAGCCATAGAGCAGGTCTGCGATCAGATTGAACAGGATGACGAGGCACGAGAAGACGAACGTGACCGCCATCACCACCGGCGTGTCGTTGCGCAGGATCGCGTCGATCAGGAGCGAGCCGATGCCGGGCACGCGAAAGATCTGCTCCGTGACGATCGCGCCGCCGAACACCTGCGGCATGGTCAGCGCGACCAGCGTCACGACCGGGATCAGCGCGTTGCGCACGACGTGCTTGAGGATCACCGCGCGCTCGCGCAGGCCCTTGCTGCGCGCCGTCGTCACGTAGTCGAGGCGGATCACGTCGAGCACCGCCGAGCGGACGTAGCGCGTCCAGCTCGCGCCCTGGAAGAGGCCGAGCACGAGCACCGGCATGATCGACTGCCTGATCTGCGCTTCCCACCACGCCCAGCCGGTGCCCGGGATGTCGGCGCGAAAGACGAACGGCAGCCAGTCGAGCTTGATCGAGAAGAGCAGGATGAAGAGCAGCCCGGTGAAGAAGGTCGGCAGCGAGAAGCCGACGAAGGCGAGCGTCGAGGCGACGCGGTCGAACCACGAGTACGGGCGGGCGGCCGAGACGATGCCGACCGGCAGCGCGATCAGCAGCGCCAGCACCTGCGAGGCGCCGATCACCGCCAGCGTCACCGGCACGCGCGCCCAGATCAGCGTGTCGACGTCGACCCGGCTGATGAACGAGAACCCCCAGTTGCCGTGCAGCATCGCGAACAGCCAGTGGAAATAGCGCAGCCAGATCGGGTCGTCGAGCCCGAACTGCTTGCGCATGTTCTCCTGCACCTCGGGCGGGATGTTCGGGTTCAGCGCCATCTCGGCGAACGGGTCGCCGGGCGCCAGCGCGAGCACCGTGAACAGGACGACGCTGATGCCGAGCAGGCTCGGCAGGGCGATCAGCAGTCGCCGCAGGAGATAGTGCCCCACGGCCTCGAAGGAAACGCGGTGCTCAGGCCGCCTGCGTCTCGCGGTACCAGTTCTGCAGCGCCGAGAAGTCGAGGTCCCAGCCCGAGAGCGTCGTCACCAGGCGCAGGTTGCCGCCGCGCACGCGCGGCCGGCTGATCAGCGGCACGATGATGTGGTCGTTGACGACCATGTCGTTCATCTGGATGTAGATCGCCGCGCGCTTGACCGGGTCGAGCTCGGACGAGCCCTGCACGGCGAGCTTGTCGTACTCGGGGTTGACGTAGCGGCAGATGTTCCGGCCCGACCACTTGTTCGCCTTCTGCGACACCTCTTCCGACTGGTACTGGTTCATGAAGCGCTCGCCATCCGGCGCGGTCATGGTCGTCGTGTACATCTGCATGTCGGCCCAGAACTTGCCGTAGGTGTCGGGGTTGGCGACGTCGGACGAGAAGAAGACCGACGCGGTGACCGACTTCAGCTCGAGGTCGATGCCGGCCTTCTGCGCCGCCTGCTTGACGATCGCCTGCTCCTTCTGCCGCGTGCCGTTGATCGACGTCTGGTAGACGAACTTCATCTTCTTGCCGTTCTTCTCGCGCACGCCGTCGCTGCCGCGCTTCCAGCCCGCGGCGTCGAGGATCTGGTTGGCCTTGTCGACGTTGAACTCCCACTTGGTGTTCTTCGACGTGAAGCGCGGCGGGTTGTTCATGAAGTTGCCGGTCGCGAAGCCCGTGCGGCCGTAGATGAACTCCTGCATGCTCTTCTTGTCGCAGAGCAGTGCCATCGCCTCGCGCACCTTCGGGTCGCTGAACGCGAAGTGCTTGCTCTTGACGCTGCCGCGCTCGCCGTCGACCTCGTTCCACGGGTCGGTGATGTTGAGCTGGATGAACTCGATGTCGCCGCCCGGGACGATGTGCACCTTGCCCTTGCCGCCGGCCTCCATGCGCTTGAGCACCTCGTCTTCGACCTGCAGGTTCCAGGCGTAGTCGTACTCGCCGGTCTGCAGCACGGCGCGCGCCGCCGAGGTCGCGTCGCCGCCGCCCTTCATCTCGATGGTGTCGAAGTACGGCCGGTTGGCCATGTGGTAGTCCTTGTTGATCTCGCCGCGGACGATGTCGCCCGGCTTGAAATCGACGAACTTGTACGGGCCCGTGCCGACCGGCTTCAGGTTGGCCGGCGCCTCGCGCGACTTGGCGCCCGCGTAGGGCCCGAAGACGTGCTTGGGCAGGACCATCCCCTCCGCGGCGACGAACGCCGTCGCCCAGAACGGCGTCGGCTTGGCGAACGTGACGCGGATCGTGTTGGCGTCGACCTTCTCGACCACGACGTCCTTGTAGACGCCGATGGTCACCGCGGCCGTCGCCGGATCCTTGGCGTATTCCCAGGTGAAGACGCAGTCGTCGGCGGTGAACGGCTTGCCGTCGTGCCAGGTGACGCCCTTCTTCAGCTTCCACGTCACCGACTTGCCGTCGGCCGCAAGCCCGCCGTTTTCGCGCGACGGGATCTCGGCGGCGAGGATCGGCACCAGGTTGCCGTCGTTGTCCCAGATCGCGAGCGGCTCGTAGAAGATGCGCGAGCCTTCCTGGTCCTTGGTGCCGTTGGCGAAGTGCGGCTGCAGCAGCGTCGCGCCCTGCCACCAGAGGACCCTGAGCGCGCCGCCGCCGCCGCGCTTGGTCGGCTTGTAGACGGGAGCCGGCTGCGTCTGCGCGATGCCGGAATGCATCAGCAGCATCGAGGCCATCGGCGCGGTCAGGCCGAGGCCGACCATCCGTTCAATGAAGCGCCGTCGCGGCAGCTTCTCCGCGCGAACGTCCTCGATCAGTGCACGCAGCTCGACTTCTTCCATGGCGACCTCCTGGATGGGCCCGCGCGCCCGCGGCGGAGCCTGCGCCGATGCTATTCGTCGGCCGCCGGCCGCCTATACGGGTACGCCCGGGCCCGGCGGGGGCCCGGCGGCGCCGACCGACGCTCAGATGCAGCGGCCGCCGTCGACTTCCATCGCCACGCCGGTGATCATCGAGGCCTCGTCGCTGCACAGGAACGCCGCGGCGTTGCCGAGGTCCTCGGGCGTCGAGAAGCGGCCGATCGGGATCGTCGCCAGGAACTTCGCGCGCATCTCGGGCGTGTCCTCGCCCATGAACGTCTTGAGCATCGGCGTCTCGCCGGCGACCGGGTTCAGCGCGCAGACGCGGATGCCGAACGGCGCGAGCTCGACGGCCATCGAGCGCGTCGCCGTGATCACCCAGCCCTTGCTGGCGTTGTACCAGGTGAGGCGCGGCCTCGGGCTGACGCCGGCGGTGCTGGCGATGTTGAGGATGACGCCCTTCTTCTGCGCCTTGAAGCGCGGCACGACGAGCTTCGCGGCGAGGTAGATCGCCTTGACGTTGACGGCGAGGATGCGGTCGAAGTCGTCCTCCGAGAGCTCCTCGAGCGGCTGCGGCACGTGGCCCATGCCGGCGTTGTTGACGAGGATGTCGAGGCCGCCGAAGCGATCGCCCGCGATGTGCAGCATCGACTCGACGTCGCTCGAGCGCGTCACGTCGGCGCGCGCGCCGAGCGCGTTGGGCCCCAACGCCGCCGCGACGCGCTCGGCGCCGCTGCCGTCCCGGTCGGCGACGACGACCTTGGCGCCCTCGGCGACGAACTTCTTCGCGATGCCTTCGCCGAACCCGGACGCGGCGCCCGTGACGACAGCAATCTTTCCTTCGAGTCGCATGGCGCGCTCCTGTTGGCCTCAGCCGTGGTGGATGGCGATCGTCTTGAGCGTCGAGAAGCCGTGGAGCGCCTCGAAGCCCTTCTCGCGCCCGTGCCCCGAGTGCTTGACGCCGCCGAACGGCAGCTCGATGCCGCCGCCGGCGCCGTAGTTGTTGACGAACACCTGGCCGCAACGCAGCGCTCGCGCCATGCGCAGCGCGCGGCCGCCGTCTCTCGTCCAGACGCCGGCGACCAGGCCGTACCTGGTGCCGTTGGCAATCGCGATCGCCTCGTCCTCGCCGTCGAAGGCGATCAGCACCTGCACCGGGCCGAAGATCTCCTCCTGTGCAAGGACGTGGTCGGACGGCACGTCGTCGACCAGCGTCGGACGCACGTAGTGGCCGCCCTTGGGCGCGCCGGCGACGATCGTCCCCTCGGCAGCGAACGCGAGGCCACCGTCGCGCGCCAGCCCGAGGTAGTGGTCGACGCCTTGCTTCTGCCGGCTCGAGATCAGCGGGCCGAGGTCGAGATCGTCGGCTGCCGGGCCGACGCGCAGCGCCCGATAGCGCTCGGCCATGCGTGTCCGCACGCGCTCGAACACCGGCCGCTCGACGAGGATGCGCGACGCCGCCGAGCAAGTCTGGCCGGCGTTCTGGATGCCGGCATTGACCAGGAACGGCAGCGCCGCGTCGAGGTCGGCGTCGGCGAACACGACCTGCGGGCTCTTGCCGCCGAGCTCGAGCGTCACCGGCACCGCGTTCTTCGCCGCCGCGGCCTGCACGAGCGCGCCGGTCGCGACCGAGCCGGTGAAGGAGACGTGGTCGATGCCGGGATGCGCCGACAGCGCCGCGCCCGCCTCCTCGCCGAGACCGGTGACGACGTTGAGCGCGCCGGGCGGCAGGCCGCACTCGAGCGCGATGCGCGCGAACGCGAGCACCGTGAGGCACGCTTCCTCCGCGGGCTTCAGCACGCACGCGTTGCCCATCGCCAGCGCCGCGCCGACGCTGCGGCCGACGATCTGCATCGGATAGTTCCAGGGCACGATGTGCCCGGTGACGCCGTGCGGCTCGCGCAGCGTGAGCGCCGTGTAGCCGCTCGCGAACGGCAGCGTCTCGCCGTGCACCTTGTCGGCGGCGCCGGCGTAGAACTCGCAGTAGCGGGCGAGCGCGACCGCGTCGGCGCGCGCCTGCTTGAGGGGCTTGCCGACATCGTGCACCTCGAGCGCGGCGAGCAGCTCGACCTGCTCGAGCACCTTCTGGCCGATCCTGGCGAGGATGCGGCCGCGCTCGACGGCGGCGAGCCGGCCCCAGCTGCCGGCTTCGCGCGAGTCGAGCGCAGCGCGCGCCGCGGCAACGGCGGCGTCGACGTCGGCCGCACCGCCGCGGCCGATCCGGCAAAGCTCGCTGCCGTCCGACGGATCCTCGAGCGCGAGCGTGCCGCCCGCCACGGCGCGCCACTCGCCGGCGACGAGGATGCGATCGGTGGCGAAGGGAACAGCGAAGGTCGATGCAGCCATGTCCGGTCTCCGCGGTCACGCGGACCGCTTTGCCTCATCATAAGAAGCATCGCCGATGCGCGGGAGCCAGGGCCATCAGCTTCTTCCTCTTCAAGCGCTTCGCCAGCCTGCTGCTGACATTGCTCGCGGCATCGGTCGTCGTCTTCACCGTTCTCGACGTGCTGCCCGGCAACGCCGCCGAGGTGATGCTCGGCGAGAGCGCGACTGCGGAATCGGTCGCCGCGCTCTCGGCCAGGCTCGGCCTCGACCGGCCGCCGCTGGTGCGCTATCTCGACTGGGCCAAGGGCCTCGCGACCGGCGAGCTCGGCACCAGCATCGCCTACGACACGCCGATCGCGCAGCTCGTCGGCGAGCGGCTCGTCGTCACCGTGCCGCTCGCGCTGATGGCGATGGCGCTCACGACCGCGCTCGCCTTCACGCTCGGCCTGTTCGCGGCGGCGCGCCACGGCAGCGCCGGCGACGTCGGCGTGATGAGCGCGAGCCAGGTCGGCATCGCGCTGCCGAACTTCTGGTTCGCGATCCTCCTCATCTGGCTGTTCGCGGTGAAGCTGCGCTGGTTCTCTGCCGGCGGCTTTCCCGGCTGGAGCGCGGCCGACGGCGGCGGTGCCGGGCCGGCGCTGCGCGCGCTCGTGCTGCCGGCGCTCGCGCTCGCCGTCGTGCAGGCGGCGATCCTCGCGCGCATCGTCCGCTCCGCCGTGCTCGACGTGCTGCGCGAGGACTTCGTCCGCACGGCGCGCGCGAAGGGCCAGTCGCCGCGCGGCGTGCTCTGGGGCCATGTGCTGCGCAACGCGATGGTGCCGGTGCTGACGATCATGGGGCTGCAGTTCGCCAACCTGCTGACCGGCACGGTCGTCATCGAGCAGGTGTTCTCGCTGCCCGGGCTCGGCCGGCTCGTCTTCCAGGCGATCGCCAACCGCGACCTGCCGGTCGTCCGCAACGTCGTCATGCTGCTCGCGGCGATGGTCGTCGTCATCAACTTCATCGTCGACGTGCTCTACGTCGTCATCGACCCGCGCCTGCGCACGCGCGGCCGCACGACGTGAGCGCGCGGCGCTCGCGCTTTCGCCACGCCAACCTGCGGGTGGGCGCCGTGCTGGTCGCGCTGGTCGTCGGCCTGGCGCTGCTTTCCTTCGTCTGGACGCCGTATCCGCCGAGCGAGCTCGACATTCCGCACAAGCTCCGGCCGCCGAGCGCGGCGCACTGGCTCGGCACCGACAGCCTCGGACGCGACATCGTCTCGCTCCTGATCGCCGGCAGCCGCGTCTCGATCGCCGTCGGCGTGATCGCGGTGGGCATCGGCGTCGTCGTCGGCGTCGTGCTCGGCCTCGTCGCCGCGGTCCGGCGCGGCTGGGTCGAGGAGCTGGTGATGCGCCTGTCGGACTTCACCTTCGCCTTCCCGGCGCTCCTCTCGGCAATCATGCTGACGGCGATCTACGGTCCGGGGCTCGTGACCTCGATCGTCGCCATCGGCATCTTCAACATCCCGGTCTTCGCCCGCATCACGCGCGCGAGCGCGCTCGTCGTCCGCGCGCGCGAGTTCGTCACCGCGGCGCGCGCGCTGGGCAAGAGCGAATGGCGGATCACGATCGAGCACGTGCTGCCGAACATCGCCGCGATCCTGATCGTGCAGGCGACGATCCAGTTCGCGCTCGCGATCCTCGCCGAGGCGGCGCTCAGCTATCTCGGCCTCGGCACGCAGCCGCCGACGCCGTCTTGGGGTCGCATGCTGAACGAAGCGCAGCAGCAACTCTTCCAGGCGCCGCAGCTCGCGGTCTATCCCGGCGTCGCGATCGCGCTCACCGTGCTCGGCCTCAACCTGCTCGGCGACGGCCTGCGCGACGTGTTCGACCCGCGGCTCGTGCGGCGCGAGCTTCGCGCGCAGCCGGTCGCGAGCTGACACGGCGGCGCGGGCAGCGGCGCAAGCGGCGCGGGCAGCGGCGCAAGCGACGCGGGCAGCGGCGCAAGGGACGCGGATCGTCTGCGGCCCGAGGGCGCCGACGGCGCCCGGACGCGCGCGTCAGCGCGAGCTCGACGTGCGCGCGTCGGCGGCGTCGCGCGCGGCGAGCGCGGAGACGACGCGCTCGACCGCGGCGCGCTGCCGCTCGACCGCTGCCGACGGCGCGGCGCTCGCGACCTCGACGAGCGGCTGCCACACCGCAGGATCGATGCCGGCGAGCGTCGCGTGGCGGCGGATCGCCTCGACCGGCGGCTGGCTGAAGCTGCCGCCGCTGCTCTGCACCTTGGCGGCCTCGCCGCCGACGCTGGCGCCGAGCAGGAACAGATGACGGTGCAGCGGCGTCAGACGCGCCTCGACGCGCTGCGCGACGCCGCCCTCGTCGGCCTCGAAGCGCGCCTGCAGGCGCACGAAGTCGGCGAGCGTCCGCGACGGCAGCGCGGCGATGCGGTCGGCGTCCTCGATGCCGAGCCGGCGCGCGTGGCTGCGCGCGAGCGCGACGTGCGCATCGGCGATCGCCGCGGCGCGCCGCTGCGCCGCCGGGTCGGACATGGCGAACGAGCCGACCAGCTCGCTCGCCCAGCCGAGCTCGTAGCCGAGGCGAAACGCCGCCTCGCGATGACCCGCAGGCAACGCGACGACGGCCCCTGCCGAGCGCGCCGCGACGTCGGCCGCTTCGGCGGCGAGGCGCTCGTCGGCACCGGCGCTGCGCGTCGCCGTGAGCAGCCGGTCGGCGCCGGCGGCGGCGAACAGCGCGAGCTCGAGCCGCTCGAGCGCGACGAAGGCGAGCGCCGCCGCGGCCGAGTACGCGAGCACGCGCCAAGGTTCGCTCCAGCGGGTCGACGAGATGGCCATCGCGGTCGAGGTTGACGCTATCGTAGCCACGCAGCCGGAGCCGATCGATGCTGGGTGGCGAGCTCTCGTTCCACTTCCTCAACGTCATGCTGATGACGGCGATCGTGGCTCCGCTCGTCCTCTGGCGCTACCGACGCGCCGTGCTCGCCGGCATGCGGGCGCGTGCGGGCGCGGTGCTGCCGCTCGCGCCGCCGCGCGGCGCGCCGCCGCGCCCGGCGCAGGCGCCGACGTCGAGCGTCGACGTCAAGCTGGCCTGGGAGCGGCGCGTGCGCCGGCGCGTCTTCGCCGCCGTCGTCGGCGCGCTCTTCGTCCCCGCGTTGCTGCTCGGCGCGCACGACGTGTCGCTGAACGCGCTGCCGATGACGCCGGTGAACGTGCTGCTCATCGCGAGCGTCGCGACGTTGATGGCGGTGCCGATGTTCGGCATGCTCGCCGCGCTGCCGTTCTGGCGCACGGTCGCGCTCGGCGTTGCCACGCTGTGCGCCTTCGCCGCGCTGCTGGTGACCGTCTCGATGCTGCAGCGCGCGCTCGCCGGCAAGGCGCCGAGCATCGATCAGCTGATGAACTTCGTCGTCTTCGTCGAATACGCCGGCTTCACGCTCTGGTTGCCGCTGGCGCTGGCGGCGCTGCTCGGCGCACGGCGCGTGCGCGGCGTCGCTCCGTTCGTCTTCGCCGGCCTGCTCGTCTTCGCCTTCGCGCCGCTGCTCGGGGTGCGGATGACGCAGGCGCTCGCCGGCATGCGCTGGAGCAGCGGCCTGGCGCTCCAAGGCGGCGTCCACGTCGGCGCGCTCGTCCTCGCGCTGCCGGTCGGCCTGCTCGCGTGGTGGCGGCTGAAGGCGCTCGCGC
>Ga0070679_100006830_pt1 | contig 10642 bp, 8 predicted proteins | sample KBSC63BmetaG_FD_65652 | JGI IMG/M metagenome (GOLD analysis project Ga0070679, IMG submission 65652) | Corn rhizosphere microbial communities from Kellogg Biological Station, Michigan, USA - KBS C6-3B metaG | ecosystem: Host-associated > Plants > Roots > Rhizosphere | place: USA: Michigan... | reverse complement strand
GTGGCGTGACGCCGGTCTGTCGCTCTAACGAAAGCGGTGAAACTCCGATATCGTACTGGGACCACGGCGGCACTCGCCAAGGTTCCGTTGGCACCGGCGTTACCCACCCCGTACCCTGCCTTCCGCAGCCTGGCCGAGTGGCGCCACTCGTTACCTATGCTGTTGCAGACGCTGCTCCCAGACGAGGTGACCCCGCGTGACCCAGCGCGACGACCACACGGACGACCGGCGCCGGCCGGCCAGACCGGCGTGGGCGACCGTGCCGACCATGCAGTGGTCGCGGGTACCGGCCGAGGAGCGCGAGGAGGACGACCCGCAGGGCCGCCGCCAGTCCGCCACCGAGCGGGCCGTACCGGTCGGTGAGGCCAATGGCGGGGGTACCGGCGGCGTCGCGGCCCGGGGCGTCGCCCGCCCGACCGGCCCGACGCCGGTGCCGCCACCGGCGGAGGCGTCGGCCTCGATGCGCTTCGTCACGCGAGGCGGCGCTCCGCGCGGCGATCGGCAGGCCCAGGAGCGGCCGGACGAGTCGGGCTGGTGGAGCGAGACCGACCAGCCGGCGCATCGCGGACCAGACTCCGGTCCTTACCGCGAGCGGGAGTCCTATCGCGAGCCGGAGTCCTATCGCGAGCCAGAGTCGCGCCGCGAGCCGGGCGGCCAGGGAGGCTGGTTCGGCCAGCGGCCGACCGGCGACGAACCGCCCGGAGCGGACGAACGGCCGCGTGCGGACGAACGCCCCCGAGTAGACCAACGGCCGCGTGCCGACGAACGGCCGCGGGACGGCTCCGGCGGTGCGGCCCGCGGCACCGGCCGGGTCAGCATGCCCGCCGCGCCGGCCAAGCCGGCCGGCCCGCGACCGCGGCGGCCGGTGTTCATCGGGCCGGACGGCATCCCCCCTGGCCTGCGCCCTGACCTGGTCGAGGCGCTGACCGCGCCGACACCGCCGGGCGGCCTGCGCTACGAGCCGCCGGCGCAGTACCAGCATCCGCGGCGGCACGCGCCGGAGGAGCGGCCCGGGCCGGTAGCGGCCGTGACGGCATCGGTGTCGGCGCCGCCGGAGTTCGACAGCGTGCCGACGTCCGCGCCGCCCGCGTTCCCCGCGCCCGTCTCCGCACCGCCCGCCTTCGACCCGCCGGTCTCCGGAGCACCGGTCTCGGCCGTCCCGATCTCCGGCGTACCGATCTCGGGGGTGCCCGGTCCGGACGGCCTCCCCACCTCGGCCCCGCCCGGTACGGCCTCGACCGACCCCGAGCAGATCCTGTCCGGCTGGGAGTGGGTCTTCGACCCGGACACCCTGCGGGAGATCGCCGACGACCGCGAGGGTCTCGAGGAGATCCGCGACGCGCTGACCGCGAAGCTCAACGACCACGAGGACAACGCGCCCAGGGCCCGGCTGCTGAGCCTGCGCGCGGTGGTCTCCCGGATCCTCGGCGACCTGCAGAAGGCGCTGGCCGACGGCAAGCTGGCCCTGGCGCACGCCGAGGCCACCGGAGAGCTGCGGCGCATCGCCATCGCCCAGGCCCGGTTGGCCCACGTGCTGCAGTGGCGGGGCGAGTTCGAGGAGGCGGACCGGCTGTTCGCGCTGGCCAACTCCACCGAGCTGCCCGACCGGCTGCGGGCCACCATGTACCAGCACTCCGGCAAGTGCGCCTACGACCAGGGCCGGTACATCGAGGCGTGCAACCACTTCGAGAAGGCTCTCGAGCTGCGCAAGGCCGAGGACCCGGAGATGATCGCGCACACCGAGCTGGCCCTGGACGCGGTGTTCCGCAAGGTCGCCGAGAACGGCTGGGGGCCGTACCCGCGCACCCGCGACGAGATCCTCCAGCTGCGCCGCCCGCCGACCCCGGCGATGGACGAGCGCACCGGCCGGTGGGGCTTCACCGACGAGAAGGGCGACACGAAGGTACCGGCGCTCTACAGCGACGTGCAGCCGTTCCGGGACGGCGTGGCGTGGGTACAGCGACCGGGCCAGCAGACCTGGGAGCTGATCGACGAGAGCGGCCAGACGCTCATCCCCGCGGGCGCCGGGTACCTCGGCGTCAGCAGCTTCTCCGACGGCCTGGCCTGGGTGTCCCGGGACGGTACGGCGCGGTGGATCGCCGTCGACAAGGCGAACACTGTGACGATCTCCACAGGCTTCGAGGACGTCCGGCCGTTCCGGCGGGGCATGGCGGCGGTGCGCCGGGGCGGCCGGTGGGGTGCCGTGGACGGGATCGGCCGGCAGATCGTGCAGTTCCGGTACGACTCGTTCGCGACCGCGATGTCCGACGGCCGGTACATCGACGGCTTCTCCGACGAGGGGCTCGCGGTCGTGGAGCTGGGCGGGCGCAAGGGCGTGGTGGACCGGGCCGGCCGGGTACTGGTGGAGCCGGTGTACCCGGCCCTGGTGATCCACCCGGTGGCGTTCCTGATCACCGACGGCGCGCACCGCTGGGGAGCGCTGGACCGCCGGGGCCGGATGCTGATCGAGCCCAGCCATCCGAGCCGGATGGCGGTGACCGAGGAGATCGACCGGCTCCTCGTCGACGCCCGCCCGATGCTCTGATCAGCCCGACGACCGATAGGGTCGCGGCATGGAGTTTCGTCACCTTGGCCGTTCCGGCCTGCTCGTCAGCGAGATCTCGTACGGCAACTGGATCACGCATGGCTCGCAGGTCGAGGAGGAGCAGGCTACCGCCTGTGTCCGGGCCGCTCTCGACCTCGGCATAACCACCTTCGATACCGCCGACGTCTACGCCGGTACCCGCGCGGAAGCCGTGCTCGGTCGCGCGCTGGCCGGCCAACGCCGCGAAGGCCTGGAGATCTTCACCAAGGTCTACTGGCCGACCGGCCCCGGCCCGAACGACCGCGGCCTGTCCCGCAAGCACATCCACGAGTCGATCAACGGTTCGCTGCGCCGGCTGCAGGTCGACTACGTGGACCTGTACCAGGCGCACCGCTTCGACGCGTCGACTCCGCTGGAGGAGACGATGGAGGCGTTCGCCGACGTGGTACGGGCCGGCAAGGCGCTGTACATCGGCGTGTCCGAGTGGCGCGCCTCGGAGATCCGCGCCGCCCACGATCTCGCCCGCGAACTGCGGATACCGCTGGTCTCGAACCAGCCGCAGTACAACATGCTGTGGCGGGTCATCGAGGCCGAGGTCGTACCGACCTGCGAGGAGGTCGGCATGGGCCAGATCGTCTGGTCGCCGATCGCGCAGGGCGTGCTGACCGGCAAGTACGTGCCCGGTGAGGAGCCGCCGGCCGGCTCCCGGGCCACCGACGAGAAGTCGGGCGCGAACTTCATCAAGCGGTTCCTGAACGACGACGTGCTGACCCGGGTGCAGCGGCTCAAGCCGATCGCCGAGCAGGCCGGGCTGACCCTGGCTCAGCTCGCCGTCGCGTGGACGCTGCAGAACCCGAACGTCTCGTCTGCGATCGTCGGCGCCACCCGCCCCGAGCAGTTGGAGGACAACGTCAAGGCGGCCGGTGTCCGGCTGGACACGGCGCTGCTCAAGGCGATCGACGAGGTTCTGGGCGACACGATTGAGCGGGACCCGGCGAAGACGGAGAGCCCGAGCCGTCGCCCCTGACGCGGTACCACCCGTCGACGGCCGCCGCCCATGTCCGGGCGGCGGCCGTCGGCGCTATGGATACCACGATGCTGGCGCTGGTCGGGCTGATCGCGTTCGCGCTGCTGTTCGACTTCACGAACGGCTTCCGCGACTCCGCGAACTCCATCGCCACCGCGGTCGGCCACCAGGGTTCTGCGGCCCAGACGGGCGGTTGCGCGCGGGCGCCGGCCTCATCATCGACACCGGGACGGTACCGGCCAGCCGCGAGACCGCTGTGGGTCGCGGGCTACTGCCAGAACAGGAACTGGCTGCGACCGATCGCGGCGAGGTCGATCGGGAGTCCGATCGCCCGGCCGATCCCGTCGACCACGTCGAAGAACAGCACGTTGACCCGGGGCTGCCAGAGCAGCAGCAGGAAGATCAGCATGCCGTACGGGGCGACCGCGTCGAAGCCCCGCCGCCAGTCCGGCGTCAGCCACGGGCGCAGTGCGTTGCCGCCGTCGACGCCCGGTACCGGTACCAGGTTGAGCACGCTGGCGGTCAGCTGGAGCCAGGCCAGGAACGCCCAGCCCGTCCAGAAGTCGAAGTGGGGGCTGGTGAAGTCGGGTGAGGCGATCACGAGCGGGATCACCAGTACCACGGTGAACAGCACGTTGACGCCGGGTCCCGCGAGGCTGACGAGGGTGTCCCGGACCCGGCCGCGGATCCAGGTGCGGTCCACCCAGACCGCGCCGCCGGGCAGGCCGATGCCGCCGTAGAGCAGGAAGAACAGCGGCAACGCCAGGGACAGCAGCCAGTGCGTGTACTTCAGCGGGTTGAGCGTCAGGTACCCGCGCTCGGCCACGCCCGAGTCGCCGGACTTGAAGGCGGTCAGCGCGTGCGCGTACTCGTGCAGGCACAGCGACACGATCCAGCCGGAGATGATGAACAGGACGACGTCCAGCCGCATCGAGCCGAACCGCAGCCACATCATCACCGCGCTGACGACGAACAGCGCGACGGTGCACAGGAAGATCGCGCTCGGCCGGAACGCCTCGCGCGGCAGACCCGCGATCGTGCGCCGCGGGTACCGGTAGCTCACGTCACTCGCCCGCGGGGAGCAGGCTCATGCGGTACTCCACGCGACCGTCCTCGACCAGGATCGCGGTGGTGGTACCGGCGGCGAACAGGTCCCGCCAGGTCTGCCCGATCCACGATTCGGCGTCGGCCTGACTGGTGAACGCCTCATCTGGACCGGTGACGGGCTGCCCCTCACCGTTCTCGTACCGCCAGCTCCAGGACATCCGCTGCTCTCCTCCGTCGGCCGGGTGCCTCCGCCAGCGTAGTGGACGGGGCGGAGCCGGACGGTCCGCCTCTACGGGCGGCACATAAGGTACGTCACATGCCGCACTCCGTGCTCGTGCTCGGCGGGACCCGCTCCGGTAAGTCGGAGTTCGCCGAAGGCCTGGTCAACGACGCCTCCGAGGTCCGGTACGTGGCGACGGCCGCGCCGGCACCCGACGACGATCCGGAGTGGGCGGGCCGGATCGCCGCGCACCGCACCCGCCGGCCCGGTCACTGGACGACCGAGGAGGTCGGCACGCCCGACCGGCTGGTCGCGCTGCTGGGCGAGGTGAAGCCGGACGAGGCGGTGCTGGTCGACGACCTCGGCGGGTGGCTGACCGGGGTACTGGCCGAGGCGGACTGGTCGGCCACCGCGATCGAGGACAAGCTCGCCACGCTGGTTTCGGCGGTACGCGACTGTCCCGCGAGCAAGCTGGTCATCGTCAGCCCCGAGGTGGGCATGTCGGTGGTACCGGCGACGCAGTCCGGTCGGGCCTTCGTGGACGCGGCGGGCGGCGCGAACCGGCTGCTGGCCGAGGCCTGCTCCACCGTCGTCCTCGTGGTCGCCGGCCAGCCCACCTGGCTGAAGACCGGCCCCGGTACGCCGAGCCCGGTGACCGCGCCGACCCCGACCCCGGCCGAACCGGCCGTGACCGAGGCCGCCGTGACCGAGGCGGCACCGGTACCCGCCGAAATCGAGGTACCGGTGGTCGAGGCGCCACCGTTCGCCACGGACACCGAACCCGGCGCCGGTGCGGAGGTCCGACCCACCATCGTGCTGCAGCCGTCCGGCGACTCGGCGGTCATGGAGCTGACCGAGCAGCTTCCGCAACCCAGCGAGTCCGCGTCCACCGAGGCCGAGCAGCGCATCGCCGCGCTCGACGTGCCCGGGCCGGGGCTGGGCCGGCTCGCCCGCGCCGTGCAGTTCACGGCCGGCGCGCGGGAGACCGCGCAGGGCGGCCCGTACCGGGACGTGCGCGCCCTGGTGATCTACGGCGCCCACGAGGGCGGCGTCGCGGCCGGTGACGACCCGGAGGTCTGGGCCGGCCGGGTGCGGCGCATCGGCGAGGGCGGCGGCCCGCTCGGCCTGCTGGCCCAGCGGGCCCGGGTCCGGTTGCAGGTACTCGACGTGCGCGGGCCGGACGCCGACCTGGTCGCCGCGCCGCTGGAGAGCGGCGATGTGCTCGACGCGGAGCTGGTGGACGCGGCCATCCAGCAGGGCTGGCGGATCGCCGACGCCGCCGTGGACGAGGGCGCGGACCTGCTGGTACTGGCGGCCGCCGGTCCCGGCCAGGAGGGCGCCGCGGCGGCCGTGGTCGCCGCCAGCACCTCGGCCGAGCCGGCCGCCCTGCTCCAGCGCGTGTACCAGCCGGGCGGCACCATCGACGACGAGGCCTGGATGACCAGGTGCGCCGCGCTCCGCGACGGGCTGCACCGGCTGAAGGGCCGGTCGCGGGACGCCCGGTCCCTGCTGGCCGCGGTCGGCGGCCCGGACATCGCCGTCGCCATGGGGCTGCTGGTGGGCGCCGCCGCCCGCCGGACCCCGGTGCTCGTGGACGGGCCCGTCGGCATCGCCGCGGCGCTGCTGGCCCGGGACATCGCCGGCGTGTCGCGGCTGTGGACCCTGCTGGCCGACCATGGCGGCCACCCGACGGTCAAGTCCGGCGCGTCGGCTCTCGACCTTCAGCCGCTGCTGGAGCTTGGGCTGGGGCTGGGCGAGGGGGCCGCCGGGCTGATGACGGTACCGCTGATCCAGGCTGGGTTGTCCATAGTGGACAGTGCCTGACCGGGGCCGGCCGGTCGCCGGGCTGCGCCTGGCGCTGACCACGTTCACCGTGCTGCCGCTGAGCGGTGGTGCGGTACCCGACCGGGCCGCCGCCGGTGCGGCCATGTCGCTCGCGCCGCTGGTCGGTGCGCTGCTCGGACTGGTCGAGGGCGGGGCGGCGGTCGGGCTGCGGGCGCTGGGCGCTCCGGCGCTGGTACTGGGCGCGGTCGTGGTCGGACTGGACACGCTGCTCACCCGGGGACTGCACCTGGACGGGCTCGCGGACATGGTCGACGCGCTGGGCTCCTACGCCGGTCGCGAGCGCGCCCTGCAGATCATGAAGAGCCCCGAGGTCGGTCCGTTCGGCGTGGTGGCGCTGGTGTTGACCCTGCTGTCGCGGGCCGCCGCGATCGGGGCGCTGGCCGGGCGGGGGCCGGTGGCGCTGCTGACCGGCGTGGCGGCCGGCGCGGCCGCCGGGCGGCTCGCCGTCGCCTGGGCCTGCCGGACGGGGGTACCGGCGGCCCGACCGGACGGGCTCGGCGCGCTTGTCGCCGGTACCGTCGGCTGGCCGGCGTGCGTGGCCGGCACGCTCGCGGTCGCGGCGGTGGCCGTGCCCGCCGTGCCCGGCCGCGCCTGGCAGGGGCCGCTCGCGGTCGTCCTCGGCCTGGCCGCCTCGGCCCTGGTGCTCCGGCACGCGGTGCGGCGACTGGGCGGGATCACCGGCGACGTGCTCGGCGCCCTGGTCGAGGTGACCACCGTCGTCACGCTCGTCGTGATCGTCCTCAGTGGACGGACGGGGTGACGAACGGCGGCCGGACGATGGTGGCCCGCGACGGCCGGCCGCGCACGTCCACCTCGACCTCGTCGCCCTCGGCCAGCCCGGCCGCGCTGTCGAGCAGGGCCAGCGCGATGCCGATCCGGCGGGTCGGCGAGAACGTGCCGCTGGTCACCTCGCCGACCGGCGCGCCGTTACGCAGCACCGTCATGTGCGGACGCGGGATGCCACGGTCCTGGGCGACCAGCCCGTGCAGCCGGCGACGCGGACCGGCCTCCCGCTCGGCGAGCAGCGCCTCCCGCCCCCAGAACGCCGGCTTCTTCCAGCCCACCGCCCAGCCGGCCCCGGCCTGTACCGGCGTGATCTCCGGCGACAGGTCCTGGCCGTGCAGCGGGTACCCCATCTCGGTGCGCAGCGTGTCGCGGGCGGCCAGGCCGGCCGGGCGCATCCCGTACGGCGCGCCGGCATCGAGCAGCGCGGTCCACACCGGCACCGCCCCGTCCCACGGCACCACCAGCTCGTACCCGTGCTCCCCCGTGTAGCCGGTGCGGCACACGGTCAGCTCGAAGCCGCCGAGCGACGCCCCGGCGAAGCTCATGTACCCGTGCTCCGTCGGCAGCCCCAGCGCGTCCAGTACCTCGACCGAGCGCGGACCCTGCACCGCCAGTACCGCGAACTCCCGGTGCCGGTCGGTGACCTCGATCCCGGCCGGCGCGGCGGCGGCCAGCCGGCGCACCACCTCGGCGGTGTTGGCCGCGTTGGGGATCAGGAAGACGTCCTCCGGTCCGCGCAGGTAGGCGATCAGGTCGTCGACCACGCCGCCGGTCTTCTCGTCGCAGCACAGCGTGTACTGCGCCCGGCCGGGGCCGATGCGACCCAGGTCGTTGGTGAGGCAGGCGTTGACGAAGTCCGCGGCGCCGGGCCCGGCCACGGTCGCCTTGCCCAGGTGCGACACGTCGAAGACGCCGACCGCCTCGCGTACCGCGGCGTGCTCCTTGAGCACCCCTCCGCCGGCGTACTCCAGCGGCATCTCCCAGCCGCCGAACGCGGCGAACTTGGCGCCGGCCGCCACATGCCGGTCGTGCAACGGCGATTGGAGAAGGGCCACGAGTGGCAACCTACCGGTACGGCGACGGGCCCCTACCGGTACCCGCGCTTCCGGTCCGTGACCGTGCCGGGGCGCCGCGCGCTGAGGGTCACTGGTTAGCATCGGGGCGAAGCCGCCACGAACGGGAGACCAACTTGCCGACACAGAAGCCGCAGCTGAGTCGCGACGCCGCGAGCACCGGCGCCACCGGCGGCACGAAGATCACGAAGCTGGCCAGCCTCGACCTCAACGACACCGACCCGGCGGAGCTGAAGGTCGACGCGATCGTGATCGGCGTGTACAGCCAGGGGCCGGACGAACCGGCGCCGCTGCTGCTGGCCTCCGGCGCGGAGAGCATCGCCGCGGCGTTCGACGGACGGCTCGTGGACACGCTGAGCCTGCTCGGCGCCGCCGGTACCGCCGGAGAAGTGACCAAGCTGGCCACGCTGGGTGCGATCACCGCGCCGCTGGTGCTCGCCGTCGGCCTCGGGCCCGAACCGATCGGCGCGCTGCCGGCCACCGAGACGCTGCGGCGGGCCGCGGGGTCGGCGGTACGGGCGCTGACCGGGGTCGGCAAGGTCGCGCTGGCGCTGCCGGTCGCCGAGGACCCGACCAAGGAGGCCCTGGTGCTGCGGGCGCTCGCCGAGGGCGCGCTGCTCGGCGGGTACCGGTTCGAGGGGTACCGGTCGGGGCCGGCGCCGCGCCGGCGTCCCCCGACGGCCGTGACCGTGCACGTGCCGGACGCCGCGGACAAGTCCGCCAGGGCGCAGGTGAAGCGCGCGGCGAGCGTGGCCGGAGCGGTGGCGCGGGCGCGCGACTGGGTGAACACCGCCCCCAACGAGCTGCGCCCGCCGGACTTCGCCGAGTCGGTGGCGAACGCGGCCGCGGCGGCCGGCCTGGACGTCGAGGTGCTCGACGAGAAGGCACTGCGCAAGGGCGGGTACGGCGGGATCGTCGCGGTCGGCCAGGGTTCCCAGGCGCCGCCCCGGTTGGTCCGCGTCGGGTACGCACCGGGTCGGACGAGCCGGTCGGTGGCACTGGTCGGCAAGGGCATCACCTTCGACACCGGCGGCCTGTCCATCAAGCCGGCGCAGGGCATGTGGGAGATGAAGTCGGACATGGCCGGGGCGGCCGCGGTCGCCGCCGCCATGCTCGCGGTCGCCGCGCTGAAGCCGAAGGTGGCTGTCACCGCCTACCTGCCGATGGCGGAGAACATGGCCTCCGGCTCCGCGTACCGGCCGGGCGATGTGATCACCATGTACAACGGCAAGAAGGTCGAGGTGCTCAACACCGACGCCGAGGGCCGCATGATCCTCGCCGACGCGATGGCCCGGGCCTGCCAGGACGAGCCGGACTACCTGTTCGAGACGTCGACGCTGACCGGCGGCCAGATCGTCGCGCTGGGCAAGCGGGTCGCCGGCGTGATGGGCACCCCGGCGCTGTGCGAGCGGGTACGGGACGCCGGCGATGCGGTCGGCGAGCCGGTCTGGCCGATGCCGTTGCCGGAGGACGTGCGCAAGGGCATGGAGTCCGAGGTGGCCGACATCTCGCAGGTCAACAACGGCATGGACCGGGCCGGGCACATGCTGCAGGGCGGCATCTTCCTGTCCGAGTTCGTCGCCGACGGGGTGGACTGGGCGCACATCGACGTCGCCGGGCCGGCCTTCCACACCGCGGAGCCCAGCGGGTACCTGACGAAGGGCGGCACGGGCGTGCCGGTCCGTACCCTGGTCGAGCTGATCGAGCGGATCGCCGAGGAGTAGCCGCTACTTCTCGGCCTTCTTGCGCCGCTCGTTGTAGTCGCGCATCCGTTGCGGGTAGCCCACCAGGTGCACGTCGTAGACCGGGATGCCGACCCGGGCGGCGAACTGGCGGGCGACCTGCGGGTCGGGTACCCGGCGACGGGTCCACTCGCCGTCGTGGGCGATCAGGATGACGGTGTTCTCCGTGACCGTGGTGCGCGGTTCGAGATAGGCCTCGACCCCGTACCGCGAACGGACAAACTCCTCTAAGTAGTCCAGATCGGCCCGGACGCTGGCGCGATCCACAGTCGATCGCACCGATCCGCCACGGCGTCGAAACCAGGCCACCGCGCACTCCTCCCCGAGCGTTCTGCGGAAAGGGTACGCCGAGCGGAT
>Ga0070679_100006828_pt1 | contig 10642 bp, 6 predicted proteins | sample KBSC63BmetaG_FD_65652 | JGI IMG/M metagenome (GOLD analysis project Ga0070679, IMG submission 65652) | Corn rhizosphere microbial communities from Kellogg Biological Station, Michigan, USA - KBS C6-3B metaG | ecosystem: Host-associated > Plants > Roots > Rhizosphere | place: USA: Michigan... | reverse complement strand
GCCAGCACCGCCGTGACGAGCGTGGCCAGGGCGCCCCGCAGGGCCAGGGCGGCCAGCAGGGTCAGCAGGGCCAGGGCGGCCAGCAAGGCCAGCAGCACCATGGTGGTGGCCGGCCGCACGAGCAGCAGCGGATGTTCGACGGCAACCGGCCGCAGCAAGGGGCGAACGGACACGCACCGCAGGGCGGCCAGGCCCCGGCGCCGCGCGAGTCGCGCCCGAACCTCCAGATGCCGCTCGCGACCGTCGATCACGACGTGCTCGCGCGCGTCGGCACGCCGCTCGGCGATGCCGCCGCCGCGGTGTTCAACCAGCTCCGCAACGGTCAGCCGCTGCCGGTTCGCCAGCTCGCGCAGATGATGCGCAAGCGCAACCTGGTCAACCAGGATCCCGAGCAGCTGTGGCCGCAGCTCAAGGCCGAGCTCCTCGGCGACGAGCGCAGCTACCGCACGCTCGGCCTGCGGCCGCGCATCGTCTACCGCGGTCGCGACCTGTTCGCGCCCGGTCCGGTCGCGATGTCGACGACCGCCGAAGTCGAGGCGGCGATGGCGAGCGCGCTGTCGAAGCTCGCAGGCGCGACGCATCGCGCGTTGTCGCAGCGGATCTCTCGTGCGAGCGCCGCCGGGTTCGAGCGGCTGATCCACGCGTACCTCGTCGCGGCCGGCTATCGCGACATCGACTGGATCAAGCGGGTCACCGGGATCAGCTACGCCACGGCGACCGCGCCGGGCCTCGCGCGCACCGTGCTGATCAGCGCGCGCTCCGGCGACCAGCCGATCGATCGCCGCGGTATCGGCGAGCTCCGGGTCGGCGTCGAGGCGAAGGACCTCGTCGCCGGCATCCTGTTCGCGCCGCGCGAGCTGTCGCCCGATGCCGAGCAAGAGCTCGAGCGGGCAGGCCGGTCGATCTCGGTGATGTGCGGCGACCTCCTCGTCGCGGCGCTGATCGCGACCGGCGTCGGCGTGGTGAGTGCGGCGGCGCCCGTCCACTACCTCGACGATCAACTGCTCGACGAGCTGCTGGCGGGCTGAGCGGCATGGCTCGGATCGTCGTTCTCTACAACACCGACTACGACGCCGAGCAGGCCACCCTGATCGGCCCCGATGTGACCTCGGTGCGCGAATCCGCCAAGGCGATCACGCGCGCGCTCGCGGAGTCCGGCCACACGGTCGAGCTGTCGGGCGTCCACGGGGTCGAGGTCTACAGCGTGCTCGCGCAGATCCGGACGCAGAACTACGATCTGCTGTTCAACCTGTGCGAGTCGATGGACAACAACTCGCTCAACGAGCCGACGTTCGCGGGCCTGCTCGATCTGTTCGGGATCCGCTACACCGGCGCGGATCTGCTCGCGCTCGCGTCGTGCCTGCACAAGCAACGCACGAAGGACATCCTGCTCGCGCACGGCGTGCCGACGCCGCCGTACCGCTACCTCACGAGCGAAGCGTCGCTCGCCGACCCGACGCTCGACGGGCTGGACTACCCGTGGTTCGTCAAGCTCGCTCACGAGGACGCATCGCTCGGGATCACCGAGGCGAACCTCGTGCGCGATGCCTCCGCGCTACGCGCGCGCAGCCGCGAGCTGATGCGCGAGTACAAGCAGTCCGTGATCGCGGAGCGCTACGTCGAGGGGCGCGAGATCAACGTCACCGTGATGGGCAACGGTGCCGAAGCACGCACGTTGCCGCTGCACGAGATCGACTTCGCGGCGATGCCATCCGATCGCCCGCACATCGTGTCGTACGCCGCGAAGTGGGAAGAGGACCACGTCGACTACGTCGGGACCAAGCCCGTACCGCTGCGCGAGGCGTCGCCCGCGCTCGTCGCCGCCGTGCAAGAGGTCGCGCTCGCCGCGTATCGCGCGGTCGAGCTCCGAGACTACGGTCGTGTCGACTTGCGCGTCGATGCGAGCGGTCAGCCGTGGGTGATCGATGTCAATCCGAATCCCGATATCTCGCCCGATGCTGGCGTGACGCGCGCAGCGGCTGCGGCCGGGATGACGTATCCGCAGATGGTCGCCGAGATCGCACGCATCGCGCTCGCGCGCTGACGCGGCACCTGGTCGGCGAGGCACTGATCCTCTTGCGGTGACCCTCTCGCGCGACTGCGTGAGGTCGGGTGCTACTCTTCTTCGTCGGGCTCTTCGCCCGCGAGGCGGCGCAGCTTCTTCTGCAGCCCGAACCGCGATAGGCCGAGCAAGCGCGCGGCGACGGTCTGGTTCTGCTTCGCGCGGGTCATCGCCGCGGTGATGTAGGCCTGCTCGGTCGCGACCAGCGCGGGCTTGAGCCGCAGGTCCTCGCCGAGCGCGGGCTTCGCGGGCTCGGGGCGCGCTGCGGCGGCGGCGATCGACTCGGGCAGATCCTCGAGGTCGAGCACGTCGCCGCCCATCGCGACGCCGCGCGCGAGCGCGTTCTCGAGCTCGCGGACGTTGCCGGGCCAGCGGTGCTGGGCGAGTGCGCGGAGTGCGGCGCGGGTCAGGCGCGGGGGCGGCTTGCCGGGCGAGAGGCGCTCCAGCAAGCGCTCGACGAGCAGCGGGATATCGCCGTCGCGCTCGCGCAGCGGCGGTACGATGATCGAGATCACCTCGAGGCGGAAGCGCAGATCTTCGCGGAAGGCGCCGGCCGCGGACAACTCGGCGAGCGGGCGCTGCGCCGCGGCGATCACGCGGACGTCGACCTGGCGGGTCTTCGCCTCGCCGACCCGGCGGATCACGCCGTCCTGGAGGACGCGCAGCAGCTTCGCCTGCATCGCGACGCTGGTGTCGGCGATCTCGTCGAGGAACAGCGTGCCACCGTCGGCGACCTCGAACATGCCGCGACGGTCGCGGTCGGCGCCGGTGAACGCGCCGCGGACGTGCCCGAACAGCTCGCTCTCGAGCAGCGGCTCGGGTACGGCGCTGCAGTTGATCGCGACGAACGCGGCGTCCTTGCGCGGCCCGTGATCGTGCAACGCGCGAGCGACGAGCTCCTTGCCGGTGCCGCTCTCGCCGACGATCACGACCGGCAGCGCGGCGACGGCGGCGCGATCGACGAGGTCGAGCATCTTCACCATCGCGGGAGACCGGCCGACGATCCGCTCGTAGCGGTGGCGCAGGCGATCGCGATCCGGCAGCTCCGCCTTGACCCGGACGAGCTCGGCATCTCGCTCCTCGAGATCCGCGGCGAGCCGGCGGTTGAGCTCGTCGACCTCGTGCGTGCTCCGGCGCAGGCGCTCGGTCAGCCGTGCATTCTCGATCGCGATCGCCGCGATGTCGGCGAGCTCGCCGAGCACGCTCGCCGCGCGATCGTCGAACGCGCCGCCGCGCAGGCGGTGGTCGACGTAGATGCATCCGGTCACCGTGCCGTGCTGGCGGAGCGGCACCGCGAGCACCGAGCGCAGGCGCAGCGCGGCGACCGAGGCGGCGACGGCGAAGCGCTCGTCGACCCCGGCGTCGACCGTGATCACCGGCTCGCCGGTCTGCGCGGCGCGCTCCGCGATCGAGCGACTGACGGAGCGATCGTTCGCCTCGAGATCCGCAGCGGCGAAGTTGCGCGACACGACGGGCCGGAGCTCGCCGTCGTCCTGGCGGAGCAGCAGGAACCCGCGCTCGGCCGCGGTCAGCTCGATCGCGGTGTCGATCACCTCGTCGAGGATTCGCGCGACGTCGGCCTCGCTGTTGAGCCTGCGCGAGAGCGTCAACAGGCGCCGCAGCAGCGCCGTATCCGGATCTGATCGCAGCGCGGCTACCGCCGGTGCAGCCTCCGGCGCGAGCTGTACGTAATCGGGATCGCGATCGAGCGCGGTCCGGAACGCGGGTGCCGCGGCCGCCACGATCGCCGCGTGCGCGGCCCTCGCGCGCTCGGTCTCGTGCATCGCGGCCGCGCGGTCGCCGGCGCGCTGGGCGAGCTGTGCGGCCACGGCATGGCCGCGGAACGCTCGCTCGAGGCGATCGGCATCTCCAGCGCGCTTCGCGACCTCCGCGCACGCGCGCGCGAGCTCGAGCGCGCGGGCTTCGCGCGGTGCCTGGGCGAGCGCGAGCCGCCCGCGCGCGATCGTCCAGCGATCTCGATCGTCGTCGCTCGCGCACAGCGCCTCGACGTCGGCGAGTGTTCGAGGATGGCGCACGGTCTCCGGCGCGTACCCCGCCTCGGCGAGCAGGATGTACGCGCTGGCCTGGACGTGCGCGTCGTCGCGCTCGTGGCCGATCGCGAGCGCATCGCCGTATGCGCTGATCGCGCCCGCGTCGTCGCCGAGCCTGCGCCGCGCATCGCCGAGCACGAGCAGCGCGAACGCGCGGAGGTGCGGCGAGCCGGCGGCGCCGGCGAGCGCGTGCTCGGCCGCGACCTGCGCCTCGGAGGCCTGGCCGACCGCGACCAGCGCGTTGCCGCGATTGAGGTCGGCCGCGATCTGCTCCGTCGTCGCGTCGAGATCCGCGAACACCCGGCTCGCCGCAGCGAGGCGGGGCAGGGCCTCGCTCGCGCGGCCGCGCTCGGCGAGCACGGTGCCGAGGTTGAGCTCGGCGGTCGCGGCCGCGTGGATCTCGCCGACCTCGGAGAGCCTGCGCGCCGCTTCGCGATAGCGATCGCTCGCGAGCCCGAGCATGCCGCGCTGCTGCGCGACCATGCCTCGCAGCGACAGCGCGCGGCCGATCGCGGCGGTCTCGCCCGCGGCCGTCGCTCCGACCTCGAGCGCCGCGAACGCTTGATCCGCCTCGTCGAGCTCGCCGAGATAGAACGCCGCGAGGCCAGCTGCCTCCGCGCGCAAGCCGGCGAGCGGTCCACCTGCGCGCGCGACCTGCCGCGCGTCTTCGTAGCGCGACCGCGTGACGAGCAAGCGCGCGTACGCGCCGGCGATGTCGGCACGATCGGGGTGCGCGCGACATAGCTCCGCCAGCGTGAGCTCGGCGGCATCGAGGTCGCCGGCGCGCTGACTGGCCCGAGCGATCGCGAGCTCTGCTTCGACCGGATCGGCGCCGTCGCGGGCCGCCGCTCGCGCGAGCTCGATCGCTTCCCTGTAAGCACCGAGGCTCAGCGCGGCGCGCGACGCGATCATCGCGGCGCGCGCGGTGGCGGCGGTCGGCGTTCCACGCGCCGGTGCGATGACGCGTGCCGGATCGATCGGCGTGGTCCGCGTGCGCGAGATCGCGATCGCATGGGTCGGCGCCGCCGAGCTCACGCGCAGGGCGAGCGCCTTTGCCCGATCGGCGCGGCCGTGTGCGAGCAGCTCGTCGGCGACGTCGCACGCGGTGCGCGCGAGCGTGTCGTCGAGGTCTGCATGGCCGAGCAACGCGGCGCGCGCCTCGAGCGCGAGCCCGGGCCCGGCGAGAGCGCGCTGGGCGAGCTCGCGCAGCTCGTCACCGGCGACCTTCTCGACAGCTTCGACGGCGGCGCGGTCGATCGAGATGTCGGCGGCGTTGCGGCGTGCGAGCCCGGCGCGCTCGAGCTCGCTCGCATCGGCGAGGTTCGCCTCGCCCTCGACGATGCCGAGCACCTGGGCGAGCGGGACGCGGCCACCGAACGCGGCGATCGCGAACGCGAGGCGTCGCGCGCGCGGGCCTACCGCGTTGAGCTGGCGGGCGCGGACCTCGGCGAGACCGGCCGTCGACCGCGCCGTCCACACGATCGCGAACGGATGCGCTTCGTGCACGAGCGATCGAACGAGCTCGATCGTGGTCAGGGCAGCGCCGGCCGATACCGCGTGCAGCGCTTCGGCCCACCCGCGCGGTGGGGTTCTCCCGATCATCGCGGCGGCCACGGCGGTCACGCCGGCGATGTCGAGCGGCCGAACCTCGTGGCGCGTGACACCTTCGCCGGTGCGCACCTCGGGATCGATGATCGCGATCGTGGCGACGTCGCCCTGCGCGCGTGCGAGTGCCGCGACGACCGCCGCCGCGCGCGGATCTTCGGCGAGCTCGAGCACGGTCATCCCGGCGTGGTCCCGGACGGTCCGCGCGACGCGATCGATCCAGCCCGCGACCGGCGCACCCGCGGCGAGCGGCGCGCAGCCGAGCTGCACCGCGACCTCGTCGAGCGTGCCCGCGACCAGCGGCGTGGTCTCGCGACGGTGAGCGGCGCGCTCGAGCTGCCAGCGGCGGACGGCGCCGTCGACGAGGATCCGCGCGCCCGAGCCGGGTGCGCCCGCGATCGCGTGGACCCGCGAGCTCGTCAGCGCTTGCGCGAGCTCTGCGATCCACGCGTCGGCATCGGGCCACGACGCGGGCGCCGGCGGCGCGGCGATCGCGGGACGCGCGCGGCGGGCGACGCCCGGTGCGATCGCGGGCGCCAGCTGATCGAGCTCGTCGAGCACCGCGAGCGCCGATGCGGGCCGCCGCTCCGCATCGCGCGCGTACAAGCGATCGATCAAGTCGGCGAGCGCCGCGGGAACGCCGGGCAGGGGCGGGTGCGGAAGCGTCAGGATCGCGTGCGCGAGCTCTCCGACTGTCGCGCCGGCGAACGGCGGCCGGCCGAGCACGAGCCGCGCGACACTCGCGCCGAGCCCGTACAGATCGCCGCGCGCATCGACGTGTCCGGCGAGCGCCTCGGGCGCCATGAACGCGGGCGTGCCTCGCGCGCCCGCGCCGTTCGCCAGCCCGAGATCGACGAGCACCGCGCGATCGTCCGCGAGCAAGATGTTCTGCGGCGCGACGTCGCCGTGGACGAGCCCGCTCGCGTGGATCACCGCGAGCGCGCCCGCGAGATCCGCGAGCAACGACCAGATCGCCGCCGGGTCGGTCCACCGTGCGGCATCGCTCGGTCCGCCGGCGATCCACTCGGTGACGAAGTACGGCGCGCCGGCCGGGACATCGGCCAGTCGATCGGGCGTGCGGCCGACCTCGAACACGTGCGGCAACGAGGGGTGCTCGAGCTTCGCGAGCTGCTCGAACTCCGCGAGCAGCATGGCCTCCGCGCCGTTCGAGGCGACCGCAACCTTCAGCGCGCGCGGCTGACCGGAGCGCGGATCGGCGATCTTGAAGACCCGTCCGAACGACCCTTTCGCGATCAGCTCCGCGTTCGCCAGCCACGTCACGTCATCCACATGTCAACGTGATTGGCAGCGGGTGTCAACCTCATTGGCTGACTCCGAAATCCCCGAGGCGAAACGTGTATGTTATTGTCTCATCAGTGCCGGACGACGAGCGGACACGGCGCCGTCTCGGCGACGCTACGAAGTCTCGGATCGACGACCTTGCTGGCGGCTGGTCGCTCGATGCGCCTTCGACCCCGGCACCGGCGCCCCGCGCGACTCCCGGTCCCGAACCGGCGGAGCTCGAGGGTCCGATGGAGACGATCGACGAGGATTCGCCACCGGTCCTGACGCCGGTCCGCACGCCGCCACCCACCCGCAAGAAGGCGCGGACCGTCCCGCCACCGCCACCCGGATCCGAGGCGCGCAAGGCGCTCGAAGAGGCGATCGTCGAGAGCAAGGATCGCAGCGGTGACGTGCCCCGGCTCCAGCTCGGCGACGTGACGCCCCGGCCGGCGACCGCATCGACGCCCCCGCCGGGCGCCGCACCGCCGGGCGCCGCACCGCCGGGCGCCGCACCGCCGGCCAAGGAGCGCGTCCTCTCGACGATTCCCGCGAGCGCGCAGGCCGCGCTGTCGCGGCGCTCGCCGACAAAGCCGCCGTCGGTGCCACCGCCGATTCCCGCGCGCGCGAAGAGCCCGTCGAAGCCGCCGGTGCCGCCCGAGCGCACGCCATCGGTGATCGTCGACGTCGCGCATCCGACGGGCCCGGTGCCTGTCGGCGAGTTCGACAGCGGCGTCCACGATCCCGACGACAAGCTGCGCGTCGCGTTCGCGCACGCGACCCAGCAGCAGAGCATCGCTGATGCGATCCTCGGCATCCCGCCGCAGCCGGCGACGGTCGTCAAGGAGACGCCGATCGGGGTCTTGCTCGACGAGACCGCCGCGCGCCTGCAGATCGACTCGTCGAAGGCGACCCACGATCCGTCGACGTCGCGGTTCGAGCGCGGCGATCCGACGACGGTCGGCGAGAGCCGCGACGACGCGACGGAGATCCAGGCGCCCTCGGAAACCAAGGCGCGCGGCGGGACGTTGCGCGCGCACGCGCAGCTGCGTCGCAAGCGCGGCCTGATGGGCGACGTCTGGTACGTGTTCACCGCGCTCGCCGGCCTTCGCTCCGCGAAAAAGGAGCTCGTCACCCTCGAGCAGCAGCAGCAGACCCGCCAGACCTCGCGCAAGCGTCACCTCGTCACGCTCGGCCGCACCGCGGTCACCGCCGATGCACTCGATCATCCGGCGCTCGGCAAGAGCCGCGAGGCGCTCCAGGCCGTCGAGGACGAGCGGAGCAAGCACGCCGGCGCGGTCGCCGCCTCCGACGCCGAGCTCGAACGCACGCGCCGCGATCGCGAGGCAAAGGCGAAGGCGTTCGCCGCGGACACCGCGAGGACCTCGCAAGAGCTCGCCGAGCTCGCGAAGAAGCTCGAGCCGCTCGAGAAAGAAGTGGCTGCGGTCCGCAAGCGCGGCACGGTGCTGAAGGACCAGCTTCGCGATATCGCGCGCAAGATCAGCGAGACCGAGGCGCTGCTCGTCTCGGTCAAGAGCGAGAAGATGGACCGCGCCGGGATCCAGGCCGAGATCGCGACGCTCAAGGCCGACCAGCGCGCGATCCAGCGCGACGAGCCCGCGATCGCCGCCGAGCTCGACGCGCTCGACCCGCGGATCGCCGCGATCACCGCCGCGCGCAGCGAGGCCGAGAAGGCCCAGGCCGAGCGGCAACGCGCCGAGGACGAAGATCAGCGCCGCACGACCGAGCTCTACGAGGCGATCGGTGCGAAGCGCAAGGTCGTCGAGCGCGCCGCCGCCGAGGCCGAAGCCGCCCGCGACCAGGTGCTGTTCGAGCTCGGCGAGCGGCTGTACGTCGACCGCCCGGCGATCCTCGGCGCCCAGCTGTCGCCGATCGATCGGATCGACCTCGAGCTCGGCGAGAGCGATCGGCGGATGATGGAGCTGCGCGAGATCATCTCGAACATCGACCGCTGGAAGATCGCGCGCGGCACCGCGGCGATCATCCTCACGCTCGCGGTGGCCGGTTCGTTCACCGCCTGGGTCCTCTACATGTTGCTCTAGGGCAACATGCGATCGATCTTCGCGATCGCCGCCAGCACCATCACGACCCGTGCGAGGCCGAGCAGGCAGCCGAGCGTGCCGACCGTCATCGCGGCCGCGGCGGCCAGCCGGGCCGCGCCGGGCAGGTCGCGCCGGCCGAACCGCTCGTAGCCGCAGCCGACCGCGGCGATGCCGAGGCCGAGGGCCAGATACAGCCCGGGCGAGGGCAGGCCAGCGGCGACCATCGCCGCGAACGCCAGGCCGAGTGCGAGCTTGCCCACGCGTCCACGCTAGCTGCGGCGTGGGGTGGAGGCGAGTTTTGTGCTACCCATCCGACCTCAAATGACCAGCGAGTCCCGAGCCGGGTTCTGCGCGATCGTCGGTTTGCCAAACGTGGGCAAATCGACGCTGCTGAACCGCATGCTCGGCCGGCGGCTCGTCGCGGTGTCGTCCAAGCCGCAGACCACGCGGGATCGGATCGTCGGCGTCCACACGCTCGAGGTCGACGGCGCGCCTGCGCAGATCGCCTATGTCGACACGCCGGGCGTCCAGGACGGCCAGGGGCCGCTGCGGCGCTACATGCGCGACGCGGCGCTCCACGCGGCTTCCGATGCCGATGTCGTGCTGATGCTGATCGACGCGACGTATCGCGCCGGCCGGATGCCCGATCGGCTCGGCGAGCCCGACGCGCTCGCGCTCCGCGAGGCGAGCAAGGCCCACCCGATGGTGATCGCGCTCAACAAGATCGATCGGGTCGAGAAGCCCGACCTCCTGCCGATCATCGAGGCGTGGGGCGCGGCGATGCCGGGCATCGACGTCGTTCCCGTCTCGGCCGCGACCGGCGATGGCGTCGATCAGCTCGAGCAGGTGATCGCGCGCCAGCTCCCCGTCGGCCCGCTGCTGTTCCCCGCCGACACCGTGACCGATCGGTCGCCGCAGTTCATCGCGCAGGAGATCATCCGCGAGCAGCTCTACCACCAGCTCGGCAAGGAGCTGCCGTACGCGTCGGCGGTCCTCGTCGAACAGTGGACGGAGCGCAAGGGCGAGGTCGTGATCGGCGCGGTGATCGTCGTCGAGCGCTCGTCGCAAAAGCCGATCGTCGTCGGCCGCGCCGGCAGCCGGATCAAGGAGCTCGGGATCGCGGCGCGGATCGCGCTCGCCGAGGCGCTCGGCAAGCCGGTTCACCTGTCGCTGTTCGTCAAGGTCCAGGAGGAGTGGAGCCGAACCGAGGCCGAGCTCCACAAGCTCGGTTACACGGGAGACTCGAAATGACCAGGCACGGCGGCCACGACGAAATCCCTGCGACCCACCTGAATGCGCCGCTGATCGCGATCGTCGGCCGCCCGAACGTCGGCAAGTCGACGCTGTTCAACCGGCTCGTCGGCGGCCGGCCCGCACTCGTTCACGACACGCCGCACCTGACCCGCGACCGCCGCTACGGCGAGGCCGACTACTTCGGCGCGCCGCTGCGGCTCGTCGATACCGGCGGCCTCGATCCCGAAGCGGCGACCCAGGTGATCGGCGCCGGCATCCACCGCCAGGCGATGCGCGCGATCGAAGAAGCGAACGCGGTCGTGCTCGTCGTCGACGGCCGCGCCGGC
>Ga0070679_100006825_pt1 | contig 10645 bp, 7 predicted proteins | sample KBSC63BmetaG_FD_65652 | JGI IMG/M metagenome (GOLD analysis project Ga0070679, IMG submission 65652) | Corn rhizosphere microbial communities from Kellogg Biological Station, Michigan, USA - KBS C6-3B metaG | ecosystem: Host-associated > Plants > Roots > Rhizosphere | place: USA: Michigan... | reverse complement strand
TGACTAGAGACGGTGCGCGTGCGCTGAAAGGTAGTTCGTGCGATGATCTTTCGTTTGCGTAGGCAGCGTCAGGTAGCATTTCGGCATGACAAAAATGTAAGCCTAAATCGGTTGACGGCTTTTTTCTAACTCTTACAAATTGTTCTTCCCTGGTTCGGACTCCACAAAACATATCCGAGCTGCAGCTCAAAAAATATATGAAAACTCCACCTTCGTTTAGTCGAACTCGTTTCTTCTCACTCGCGCGCATCACAAGCGCGAGTGTTCTTCTCGCAGCCGCTGCCGCAATGGCCTTCGTCGCGGTGAAACCATCAAGCCGGTTATGGGCGAAATCGGACAGCAATAGCAGGATCAATAAATTCAATCAAAATCACACTCAACTGTTCAGAAACAAAATAGCTATGCCTGGTCCTGAACAGGACGGCGGGCCAACGGCCGCAGCTGAACAAGCGTACGCGAATCGCGCTTATCCTGCTGCCTACGTCCCATTTGCATTGACGCGGAACGCTCATAGAGCTTGGGCCAATGTCATGGCAAGGGCCCCAGGAAGAGGTGTCAATCCGCTAGGTGGCTGGACTCTTGCGGGACCCAGCACGGCCAATTTTCCTGATGTTCTGACCTTCAGTGGTGCGGCTTACACCACCTCCGGCCGAATCACCGCGCTCGCCATCGACCCGAGCTGCAGTACGCGGAAGTGCCGCGTTTGGGCGGCAGCAGCAGGCGGCGGGGTCTGGCGTACGGACAAGGCACTTTCCGGCAATGGGGTTTCTTGGACATTTATTTCCGGCAGCTTCGCGACAAATGCGATCGGGACGTTGACCTACGACGCGGCGCATAACACGCTTTATGCTGGAACCGGTGAGCCGAATGCGTCGGCGGATTCCGAGGCAGGCTTTGGGATTTACAAATCAACTGATGGCGGCGACACATGGATACATCTCGCCGCAAACACGAGTGTGCCCGCCGGTTCAGGAGTGGACTGCACTTGCGCCGTTGGGCATGGGGGCACGCGGACAGCACCTGCCTATAGCGGTCCGGCTTTCGACGGGCGGGCTATCGGTTCGGTGATCATCGACCCGAACAATGTGAATACCATTTACGTTGGCTCTGTTCGCGCTGCGCGCGGCATTAGCTCCGTCTCGAGCGGCGGCGTCGTTACGCTTGCTCCCGGTCTGCCGCCCTATGGCTTTTGGAAGTCCACCGACGGCGGAGCGAATTTTACGTTGCTTAATTACCAGGACGTTTGCGTGAACCCGGACCTTCCGGGTGACGCGGGAATCATCCAGGCAAGTTTTGGGTCGACGCGTGGCGTCCATGCCGTCGCGCTTGACCCGCATTCAGCGAGCATAGTCTACGCCGCTCCGTTCCCCTCGAACAATGTCTGCCCCAACAACGTTAATGGCGGGGTCTGGCGCTCCAGCGATGGCGGTGGCAGTTGGACCCAGATGAAGAACGCACTCAATGCGACGCAAAATACAGATCGGGCGTCGTTCGCTGTTGCACCAATTGCAGGAGGATTTACCCGAATGTACGTTGGAGATGGAAACGCCGGGACGAACGCGGCCCGGCTCTACCGAACTGACGATGCCGTCACGGCGACCAACGCGAGCTTCACCGACCTGACAGCACTACAACAGGCGTCGTCGGCACCGAACCAAACACTAAACTACTGCACCAGCCAATGCTGGTACGACAACGTGGTTTATTCTCCACCGGGAAAACCGGATGTCGTGTACTTGGGCGGTGCATATGACTACAGCTTTTACGGCGGACGGAACAATGGCCGTGCATTCCTGCGATCCTCAAACGCCGGTGTCACCTTTACCGACATGACTTGGGATGCTACTACGAATCCAACTCCACCCGGCACTTGCTGTCAGCCGAATCCGATCGCGCCGAACGGTCAGCACCCAGATAGTCACGCGATCGTGGAGGTACCTAACACGGACTCAGCAATCTTCGGTGGCGATGGGGGTCTCACGCGTTCGGGGGGAACTTTCGAGGACATCTCATCTCAGTGTACCGCCCGCGGTCTCAGCGGGGCGAGCCTTGCAACTTGTCAGCAGTTACTATCGGCGGTGCCAGCATACCTTTATAACCTGAACAAAACCCTCTCCACCCTGCAGTTCCAGAGCTTGTCAGTTGCTGCGGATAATCCCAAGCATCTTCAGGGCGGCACGCAGGATAACGGGACATTTGAGACCACCGGCTCCGCTGTGGTGTGGCCACAGATTATATATGGCGACGGCGGGCAATCCGGATTCAGCGTTACCAACTCGTCTCGACGTTTCAACTCATTCACGTCAAATTTCCACGATGTTAACTTCCAGAATGGCGACCCAGTGAAGTGGGTCATCGCGAGTGGGCCGATCGCAGCCAGCGGCGAAGGTGCGCAGTTTTACGCGCCCATCATTGCCGATCCGAATCCAGCCGCTGCGGGAACAATCTTCCAAGGCTCTCTGAGCGTCTGGCGGACGCAGGATTGGGCTGGCAACCAAGCGTTTCTCGAAGCAAACTGTCCTGAGTTTTTTACTGCGGGCAATAATCCGGCGTGTGGCGACTTCGTTGCCATCGGACCAACTAGCGCAACGAGGCTGACAGTGTCCGCAGCAGATTACCGTGGAACGACTCGTTCCGGTGGGAACGTGGCAGCGCTCGGGCGCGCGAGTTCCGACACAGCAACCTTGTGGGCAGCGACGACGACGGGACGCGTCTTTATCTCCAAAAATGCCGACACGACAAATACAAGCGTTACTTATACACGGCTCGATTCGCTAGCTGCGAACAGCCCCGGCCGCTTTATCAGCGGCATTGTTGTCGATCCAGCGGATTCGAATCATGCTTGGATCTCGTATTCAAGCTATAGCTCGTTGGATCCAACGACTCCGGGACACGTCTTCTCTGTGACATTTGATCCAGGTGTGCCAAGCGCGACTTGGACAAGTCTCGACGGGTCGGGAATGGGAGCGTTCCCAGATTTTCCGGCGACGGGCATCGCGTATGATTCAGTCACAGGCGATCTCTATGTGTCGAATGATTGGGGCGTTCTGAGATTAGCCAATGGTTCCACGAGTTGGATTCCTGCTGGCACTGGTCTTCCCAACGTCGAAGTTGCAGGACTTACGATCGTGCCGAGTGCGCGAAAGCTCTACGCTGCGACGCACGGGCGCAGCGCCTGGCAACTGACATTGCCATAAACTTGGGTTAGTCTTTGGGCGGGATAGTGAAATCTATCCCGCCCATTTTTTTTTGCAGTGTCATCTGTCATCAAGCACCTGATTTTCGCCTGCGTCTTTTTACTGTTGGCCGGGGGCGCATCGATTAATGCCGCGCCGACAGGTTTTGTGGAAGGACATCTGAAAATTGTCTCGCCGAAAGAGGTCGAACTAGCGGATGAAACACCATCTAAAATCACCGCTGAGAATTACGCCGATTATCCATTGATCATCCTGAGCCGAGACGGGGAGAAAGAAATCACGCGGGTCACAGCGAATGAGAGCGGACAATATCGGGTCGCGCTGCCACCGGGTAATTACGTTCTTGATGTTCAAGGCCGGCGACCTAAGGGCCACGTCCGCGCGAAACCGCAACCATTCACGATCATTTCAAATCAGACGGTGCGCGTTGACATGAGCATCGACACGGCCATTCGCTGACGCGCCGGCGAACGCCGAGCGGCGATTGACCAAATAAGTTTCCGTGCGATTAATTGGCGCGGTAAATTTCTCTCCCTCGCAAGTCATTTCTCTCGCGAGGTGAACACAACTCGCAAGTTTTCAGGTTAAAATAACTCCGCACCTATGGCGGGACATAGTAAATGGTCGAAGGTCAAACGTTTTAAGGGCGCGATCGACGTCAAGCGCGGCAAGATCTTCAGCAAATTATCCAAGGAAATCACCCTCGCGGCAAAAACCGGCGGCGGCGATCCAAACGGCAATCCGCGTCTGCGCAGCGCCATTCTGGCGGCTCGCGCCCAGAGCATGCCGAGTGACAATATCGAGCGTGCCATCAAACGCGGCACGGGCGAAGGCAAAGATGGCGAACAACTCGCCGAAATAACGTATGAAGGTTACGCGCCTGGAGGCGTGGCTGTCATTGTAGAGACCGCGACAGACAATAGAAACCGCACAGGAGCGGAAGTACGCAGAATTTTCACCCAACATAGTGGCAACCTCGCCACCAGTGGCAGCGTCTCGTACATGTTCCACCGGAAAGGGCAGATCACGGTTCCGCGCTCGAGCATTGACGAAGATCGACTGCTCGAAATTGCTTTGGAAGCTGGCGCGGAGGAGTTGACAATCGAGGAGGATCAATATGTTATCACCACTTCCCACGATCAGCTCTACGCCGTAGCTGAAGCGCTCAAGAATGCAGGCGTCAGTACCGATGGGCAAAGGTTTACGTTTATTCCGGATACTACAGTCGCGGTCAGGGACGAGACCGTGGCGCGCCAGGTGTTGCGATTGTGTGATGAGCTCGAAGAAGACGACGACGTGCAGAACGTCTATTCAAATCTAGATATTCCCGACGAATTGCTGGCCAGGTTGCCGGCCTGAAAAACTACTGCTTACAAGACTTTAGGGCGCTGCCCCCCAACTGCAGCGAACCATCTTAGCTTATGAATGAAGAAAACGAAAACCAGTCCGCCACAGGAGGGTCTCGCGATGGCGAGCCTGCGCCGCTGGAAACTCAGTCCGCTTCGCCGGACCAACGCCAGCCTCGTCCGCGCCGCCGTTTCCCGAGAAGGCGTTATCGCGGCGGCGATCGCTTCAGGCCCGATAATTCTGAAAAATCATCAAATTCATCGTCAACAAACGCCGATAACGCCGGCGCCGACGTTGCCATCGAGACGCTCGATCAGCCCGTCCGAGAAACCGGGGAGAGCAGTGGTGAAACGACCGAGCCGGTGCAAACCGAACCGGAATTCGGTGAGGGTATCATCGAAATTTCCGGTAAAGGATTTGGCTTTTTGCGAGATCCGAAACGCAATTTTGTTCAGACGCCACAGGATATCTTTGTCACCCCGGAAATTGTCCGGCGCTTTGCTTTGCGCGACGGCATGTGGATTAATGGCGAGATCCGGCGCGGCAGCCGTGGTCCACAACTGACGAAGTTGCTGACAATCAATGGCGAAGAGCCCACGAAATATCAGGGGCTTCGTCCGTTTGAAGAATTAACAACGATCAATCCGAACAAGCGGATCAAGCTTGAGACGGCCCCGGATCGTTACACCACGCGGATCATGGATTTAATGACGCCGCTGGGAATGGGTCAGCGCGGCCTGATTGTCGCCCCGCCGCGCACAGGCAAGACAACGTTGTTGCATCACATCGCCGAAGCGGTCACCAAGAATCACCCCGAAATGGAACTCATTATTCTTCTGGTCGATGAACGTCCTGAAGAAGTGACTGATTTTCGTCGTTCGCATCCAACAGCACAGCTGATGGCCAGCTCCAACGACGCCGACATAAAGAGTCACACGCGGATTGCTCAACTGGCGATCGAACGCGCCAAGCGACTGGTCGAAGCTGGAAAACATGTGTTCATCCTCCTCGATTCCATCACGCGCACCGCACGCGCCTTTAATAATGCAATGGGCGGTGGCGGCCGCACGATGAGCGGCGGTATCGATGCGCGTGCCATGGAAATTCCACGAAAGATTTTCGCGGCCGCTCGCAACACCGAGGAAGCGGGTTCGCTCACGATCGTCGCCACGGCGCTGATTGAAACGGGCAGCCGCATGGATGAGCTGATCTTTCAGGAGTTCAAAGGCACCGGAAACATGGAGATGGTGCTCGATCGAAAAATCAGCGATCAGCGGATTTATCCGGCTATCGATATCTTCTTGTCCGGAACGCGCCGCGAAGAGCTGTTGTTACAGGCGTGGGAGCTGGAGAAAATCAATCTTATCCGACGCGGTCTGGCCGGACACAAACCAGAGGAAGCAATTCAGCGACTGTTGATGTTTGTGAAAAAATTCCCGACCAACACGGAGATGCTTAAAGGCATCCCGGGCTGATTGGTTCGCAGAGGATTGCCGATCTCGACGCGCGCTGCGACGGTTCACAATTCGCTGTGCGCACTCGAAAGTTTTCCAAGAAGCTGCGAAAGATCTTTTTGGGAAAGCGGCGGCGCGAGATTTCTGAGCTAAGCACGTCAGGGATTCATCAAGCAGTCCTTCGCGCAATCGCGAGTGCGCCTGCGTTGCCGACCAGCGGAGACCATCTCGATGTGGGTAGCGGCACCGGGGAATTATTGCGTTTGGTTCGCGCTTGTTATCCGTTTCGCTCTTTCGGATGCGATTACACGGATAAATTGCTTTCCGTTCCGGGTGCCGAGATCCACACCGTCGATCTAAATCGGGAACCGCTTCCATATAGCGATAATCACTTCGCCCTCGTTACCTGTATCGAAACGGTTGAGCACTTGGAAAATTTCCGGGAGGTCCTCCGCGAAATTTATCGTGTTTCTCAACCAGGTGGTGTTGCGATCTTCTCGACGCCGAATGTTTTGAATCTGCGCTCGCGTTTCCGCTATCTGTCGTCGGGCTTTTATAATTTGTTTGGCCCTTTGCTGCCTGACGAATCCGCCGTTCACACCACGCGCGGTCACATCAACCCGGTGAGCTGGTTCTATCTTTCGCACGCCCTCCTCAGCATTGGTTTTCGCGATTTGAGAGTGACCGTGGATAAATATCAGCGCCGGTCTCTTCTGGCATTTCCGTTCTTCATCGTCCCTCTGCACGCCACGAATTGGATTGTTTATCATCGCGACAAGAAAACCTATGGCACGCTGGACGAACGGAATGACTGGGCCGTTCGAGCGATGAATTCCCCCGATCTGTTGCTCGGGCGAACGTTAATCGTGACGGCGGTTAAGCCTGCATAATTTGCTGTTGGTAGAGTGCGTGAATCGCCTGGCGAGATTCGAGATAATCGCGACGGAAAACGTCAAAGTCATTGTTGCCAAAACGAATGGCGAACTTTCGTTGTTCATCCGGATCGCTCGGAAGCGTTGAGACGCTTCTATTGTCATATCGACGCAGCACAAGTTCGCAGCGTCGCAGAAACGCGTAAGAATTCTTAAGCTTTGCAACGTCCGACTTGTCCAGATGCCCGCCTTCGCGCAATGCGTCGGCGGCGCGGTGCCAGTTCGGTTCCCAGATGTTCGCGCGCATCTGCAACGCTTGAACGAGAAACTCCGCTTCTATGATGCTGCCAGATCCGGTTTTTAAATCGAGAAAATCTGATCCGCTTCCCCGCTCTCGCCGAATTCGCTGCACCATGTCATCGATTTTGATGAAAAGGGCGGGGTCCTGGCACGCGCGACCCCAGGCGGCTTTTGCGATTGTCATGAATTCATTTTTTAATGGACCACTAATGGCACGCGCCCGATTGAGCGCCTGTAGCTCCCAAACTTGCGCTCGGCCGGCGTAGTACGATTGAAATGTTTCAAGCGAGCAGACCACTGGCCCTTTTTCGCCTTCAGGGCGTAGCCTTGCATCCAGAGCCCAGATATTTCCCTCCGCGGTTGGTTGCGCCATTGCGTTCATGAGATTCTGCGCAGCGCGAACATCCTCGCCCACAAACAAAACGTCGAGATCCGCGCCGTAACTGATCTCGCGTCCTCCAAATTTTCCGACCGCGACGATGGTCAATCGCTCGCTGGCGAGCAGTTTCGCGACAAAAACCAGACACGCTTCCGCAACATCGGAAAGTTCGACAAAGGTTCCTGCTGGTTGGACGAGTCCCAGTACGTCGCGAAGAATGATGCGCAAGAGTTGCCGCTGACGGTAGGCACGTATCGGATCGAGATTGTTCGCAGAGGCGCCTAACGAATCGAGCCGGTCTAAATTTTCTTCTACCGACCGCGGTTCATCAAAGGTTGGATCTCTGGTGATGTCTTCCAGCAGTTGCGGCCGGCGAATCAGAAGATCCCCCGCAAAGCGGCTGGCATCGAAAGTTTTTATGACCAGCTCAAGCAACTTCGGATTCGTAACAAGCAGTTCGAAAAGCAAACTGCGCAGGCCATAGCTTTCTACGAATCGAAGGAACTGGTTCAGAGTCGCATCCGGGTCGGCAGTTTTGGAGATGCGATCGAGCAAAATCGGGCGCAGCCTTTGGAATATTTGCCGAGTTCGGGTGCCGACATGAAAACTTCTTGCTCCTCGTTCAAGCTCAGTAAGCGCTTTTTCTGCTCGTTTTGCATCCTTGAAAAATTCAATGGTGATTTTGGGACTCTGCGCAGGGCTTTCAGAAATAATCCGCTCAAATATGGGACGCACAGATCCCATTCGGTTCTGCAGTGAAGCTGTGAAATCGCTGGCCGATGAAAAACGAAGGCTGCGCGCGAGTCGGCTCAATGCATCGGCCTCGTCTGGGACGGTGTGGGTCTGTTGTTCCGCTTCGATCTGCAGGCGGTGTTCAACCCGGCGGAGAAATCGATACGCATTATCCAGCGCCAGAACTTCATCGGGCGGGAGCAAATCCAGTTCTCTTAGTGCACGGAGCGCCTTGAGCATACTCGGTTCCTGCAGAAATGGATTACGCGCACCATGGATAAGCTGCAGCGTTTGCACGACGAACTCGATGTCACGAATGCCGCCGCGGCCAAGTTTTACATCGCGATCCAGTTTTTCCGGCCCAACGATGTCGCGCTCGATGCGGTGCTTGATGTTCGCAATCTCCTCGAGCAGATCCGGCGTTGGACTTTTTGGGTAAATGAATGGCTGATGCAGCCGCAGGAAATCGTAAGCCAACTCGCGACTGCCAGCGATTCTGCGCGCCTTAATGAGTGCAATCCGCTCCCACGATTCGCCGAACCCAGCATAATAATTTTCCATGCTCTCAAGAGATCGGGCCAACGGTCCGGCCGAGCCTTCGGGCCGCAACCGCAGATCCGCTCGAAAGAGTGAGCCCGCCGGATGCGGTTTCGAAAATGTTTCGAGAATCTTGTTTCCCAGTCGATTGAAAAACTCATGATAAGAAATGTGCGGCGTGAGTTGGCCTTCGTCGCTGTAGAGAAAAAGAAGATCGACATCGGAACTGTGATTGAGTTCCGCGCCGCCGAGTTTCCCGAGCGCGAGAATCGAAAAATCCGCTTTTGGCGAGCCATAACGTTGTCGCAGTTCTGCATCCCAAAATTCGAACACGCAACGAAGACAAATCTCTGCGATTAATGAAAGCTCACCGGTGGTCTCCTCCAACGGTGCAACCGCAGCCAGTTCGCGCACGGCCACGCGCGTCATTTCGCGGCCTTTCCAAAAACGTAGTGACTCGAAATCGTTATAGACCCTGGAATCACTCGTCAGAGCGTCCACTTCAGCGAGCATTTGCGCACGGCTACGCGACGCGCGGCACACCTCAGGCTGAGCAAGCCATAGCAGTGTTTCGGGATTGCGCGTCAACCGCGTTGAACAAACGCTCGAGACCGCCAGCAGATGCAGCAGGGCAGTTTCACCTAACGGAAATTGTTCGATCAATTCGGCAAGGGATACCGCGTTTGCCGGCCATCGTTCATTGAGTTGAACCAACGTCGTCTCTACCTGTGAAGGGTTCAGCGATGCGGCTGCTTTTTTCCCAATCCAGCCCGGACGGTGATCCATTGCGCAGAACATCACGCGATTCTGGCCGAAAGACCAGTTGTCCCAGCGCTCGGACTAAAGCTACGACGATGCTGGAGGCGACAGGACGGGAAGAGCTTTTTCGTGCATTTGAAAGTCAACCGGACAATTCCCGGCTAATTCACCATCCAGCTCCACGGGAACATCCTGCTCGCTACTTACGCGGAGTTGGCGAGTCTGAAAATATTCAATTTCCGGAACGCGAATGTCGGAACTGAATACAACGTCGTGAAGATATTTAAGGATTTCTAAAAAACCGAGACGCTTGAACAGGACCACATCAAGTAACCCATCATCGACAACAGCCTGCTTGAAAAACGGGAAAGGCCCGCCGTAAAGACGACCGTTGCCCACAAGCACAAACGATCCTTCCTGCATAGGAGCGTCCTGCGACTCGATTAAAAGTTTTGGAGGTTGGCGTGCTGCGATGTGTGCTGCGGAGATGAGATAACTGAGTGGGCCAAGACTGCGCTTGAAAGCAAGAGTGGTTTCTTTCACCGCTTGCGCGTCGAGCCCAACGCCGCCGAGTTGGACGAAGTATTTTCCGTTCGCACTCGGTAGATCGACGAGCCGCAGGTTTCCGGCCTCAATAATTTGCCAGCAACGCTCGAGATCGTTCGCGGGCAGCCCCAGCTCCATTGCGAAAACGTTGACCGTGCCCATCGGTAGAATGCCAAGAGCCGCGTCGCTGCCGGCGATTCCATTTGCCACGTGATTCACGGTTCCGTCGCCGCCAGCCGCAATTATGCGGCCAAAACCTTCCTCGACGGCACGTCTCGCGAGAGCTTCTGCCTCGCCGGCATGCGAGGTAATGCGGACCGGCCAACGCCCCACAATCGACTCCACTCGCTCCCGCCAGTCTCGCAAAGTTTCGAGATATCCGGCGGCCGGATTGAGAATGATAACAATATCAGTCACGCGGAAAAGGAACTACAACTTATCAATTCACCTCGATACCCATTGTCACGTTGAGCGTAGCGAAACATCTCTGGTCTAATTCTGGTTTGGGTGACTGGCTCAGAA
>Ga0070679_100006823_pt1 | contig 10647 bp, 6 predicted proteins | sample KBSC63BmetaG_FD_65652 | JGI IMG/M metagenome (GOLD analysis project Ga0070679, IMG submission 65652) | Corn rhizosphere microbial communities from Kellogg Biological Station, Michigan, USA - KBS C6-3B metaG | ecosystem: Host-associated > Plants > Roots > Rhizosphere | place: USA: Michigan... | reverse complement strand
CGAGCTCTACCTGCAGTCGCGCAACGGCAAGCCGCTGCTGCGCTATTTCCCCGAGCTGGTCTTTCCGGAGGGGCGCTACGTGGTGGACGGCGAGATCGTCGCCGAGTCCTTCGACACCCTCGGTCAGCGCATCCATCCCGCCGAATCGCGCATCAAGCGGCTGTCCGTCGAGACGCCCACGCGGTTCGTCGCCTTCGACCTGGTGGCCTTCGAGGACGACGTCCTGCTCGACCTGGCGCTGGAGCGGCGCCGCGCGCTCCTCGAGAAGCTGGCCGGGCTCGAGATCACGCCGCAGGTGCGGACCGCGCAGGAGGCCGATCGCTGGCTGCACGACCAGGGCGAGGGCGTCGTGGCCAAGGAGCTCGCCGCCCCGTACCTCCCCGGCGAGCGCAAGGGGATGGTCAAGATCAAGCGGGTCCGCACCATCGACGCGGTGGTGATGGGCTGGCGGCCGGGCAAGGCCGAGAACACCGTCGGCTCGATCATCCTCGGGCTCTACGACGAGCACGGCGAGCTGCGCGACATCGGCCACTCGAGCGGGTTCACCGCCGCCGAGAAGCGCGCGCTGGTCGACAGGCTCGCGCCCCACGCCTCCGGCGAGCGTGGCTCGGCCGACCCGTCGCGCTGGCGGCCCGACCACGAGCTCGAGTGGGTGGCGCTGCGCCCGGAGCTGGTGGTGGAGATCACCTTCGACCACGTGTCCGACGGCCGCATCCGCCACGGCACCAAGGTCCAGCGCTGGCGCGAGGACAAGCCGCCGCGCGAGTGCACGATCGAGCAGCTGGACAGCTGAGCATCGGGCACTGCTCGGCCTGGCACCTCCCGCGTGCTCGGGACGAGCGGCACACCGTCTCGAGTCGCCGGACGTCCGTTCACCGCCCCGGTGGGGGCGGCAAACGGACGTTCAGGCGCACGAAGGGCCGTCGCAGGTCCCCCTTCCAGCGCGCCGGCGGCCTTCTCCTAGTCCTTCTTCGCGCGGCTCGGCTGCACGCGCGGGGGCTCGCCCGGCATCTTGGGGAAGTTCGGCGGCCACGGGGCGTCGCCGAGGCCCTGCTCCTCGTCGCGCCGGGAGAGAGCGAGGAGGGCGTCGAGGCGGCAGGGGTGCGCGTCGATGTCGCCGATGGGGTCACCGACCCGGTCGAGCCGGTCAGGGACCGTCGTGAGGGTGAAGTCCTCGGGCTCGACGTCGGGCACCTCGGCCCAGTCGAGCCCGCACGAGACGCGCGCGTCGGCCACGGCGCGGACGCTGTAGGCGCTGGCGATGGTGCGGTCGCGGGCGTTCTGGTTGTAGTCGAGGAACACGCCGACGCGCTCCTCCTTCCACCACTTGGACGTCGCGCGGCCCGGCATCCGGCGCTCGACCTCGCGGGCCAGGGCGAGGGCGGCACGACGCACCTCCTGAAAGCCCCACTCCTGCACGATGCGCACGTAGACGTGGATGCCGCGGGAGCCGCTCGTCTTGGGCCAGCCGGCCAGCTCGTGCTCGTCCAGGACGTCCTTGACGGTCATGGCGACGGCCCGGACCTCGCTCCACGGGACGTCGGGCTGCGGGTCGAGGTCGATGCGCAGCTCGTCGGGATGGTCGAGGTCGCCGCGCCGGCAGGCCCACGGGTTGAAGTCGATGTTGCCCAGGTTGGCCGCCCAGACGAGATGCGCCGCGTCGACCGGGCAGAGCTCGGTCGCGCTGCGGCCGCTCGGGAAGGTCACCGTCGCGGTCTCCAGCCACTCGGGCGCACCCTTGGGCACGCGCTTCTGGAAGAAGACCTCGCCCTCGACGCCGTCGCGCCAGCGCTTGAGCACCGTCGGGCGCTCACGCAGGCCGACGAGCACGGCGTCGGCGCAGCGCACGTAGTACTCGATGAGGTCCAGCTTGGTCAGGCCGCCGCCGGCGCGCGGGAAGTACACCTTCCCGGGGGAGGACACCCGGACCTCACGGCCGGCCGCCTCGATCGTGGTGTACTCGCGGGGTGCCACCGGTGCTCGTCTGTCCCGACGCCTTCAAGGGTACGTGGCGCGCCAGCCAGGTGGCGGCCGCCCTGGGCCGTGGGCTGGAGGCCGCCGCGCTCGAGGTGGACGGGATCGATCTGTGCCCGATCGCCGACGGCGGCGAGGGGACGATGGACGTGCTCCTCACCGCGCTTGGCGGCGAGACCGCCGGGGCCACCGTCAGCGACCCCCTCGGCCGGCCCGTGCCGGCCGGCTACGCGCTGATCGAGGACGGCGCGACCGCGATCGTCGAGGTCGCCCAGGCCAGCGGGCTGGGCCTGGTCGCGCCGCGGGAGCGCGACGCCGAGGCGGCCGGCACGCGCGGCACCGGAGAGCTCGTCGCGGCGGCGATCGGGGCGGGCGCGCAGGTCGTCCTGCTCGCCGCGGGCGGCAGCGCGACGACCGACGGCGGCGCGGGGGCGATCGCCGCGATCGAGGAGGCCGGCGGGCTGCGAGGCACAGCGTTGGTCGTGCTCTGCGACGTGCGCACCCCGTTCGAGCTCGCGGCCGCGACGTTCGCGCCGCAGAAGGGCGCCGACCCGCCGGCCGTGAGGCGGCTCGCCGAGCGACTCGACGCCCTCGCCGCCTCCTGGCCCGCCGACCCGCGCGGCCGCCCGCTCACCGGGGCGGCCGGTGGCCTCAGCGGCGGGCTGTGGGCCGCCCTCGGGGCGCGTCTCGAGCCCGGCGCGGCGTTCGTCCTGGACGCGCTGGACTTCGACCGGCGCGCGGGAGCGGCGAGCGCCGTCGTCACCGGCGAGGGCCGGCTCGACGAGACGACGCTCGACGGCAAGGCCATGGCCGAGGTCGCCGCGCGCGCCCGTCGCGCCGGCGTCCCCCTGCACGCGGTGGTCGGCCGGGACGCGCTGGACGTCTCGGGGCGCGCCGCGCTGGGCCTGGCCTCCGTCCGCGAGGCGAGCACGCTCGGCGAGCTCGAGGCCGCCGGGCGGGACCTGGGCGCCGCCCTCGCCCGCGCGTCATCACGCGACCGCAGGCCGGCGGACTAGGCCATCAGCGGCGCGGCGGCGGCGAGGTGGGCGCCCGCCTCGCCGGCGGGCATCGGCCGCGCGAACCAATAGCCCTGCCCCAGCGGGCAGCCCAGGGCCTGCAGCTGCGCGAGCTGGCCCGAGCCCTCGATGCCCTCCGCGACGACCTGCAGGCCGAGGTTCCCGCCGAGGTCGACGATCGCGCGCGCCAGCGCCGGGTCCTCCTGGCGGGTCCCCAGTCCGTCGACGAACGGCTTGGCCATCTTCAGCACGTCGAGCGGGAAGCGGTTGAGGTACCGCAGCGACGAATAGCCCGTGCCGAAGTCGTCGATGGCCAGCCGCAGGCCCAGCGCGCGCAGGGCGCGGAGCCGCTCGATCGTCGCCTCGGTGTCCTGCATGAGCACCGTCTCGGTGATCTCGAGGACCAGCCGGCTCGGCGGCAGCCCGGTCTCGCGCAGGATCCCGGTGACCTGCTCGACGAGCGACGGGTCCTCGAGCTGGCGCCCCGACAGGTTGACGTTGATGGTCAGCGGCCGCGCGGTCTCCGCCTGCCAGACGGCGGCCTGCCGGCACGCCTCGCGCAGGACGAAGCGCCCGATCGGCATGATCAGGCCGGTCTCCTCGGCCACCGGGACGAACGCGCCGGGCCCCAGCAGGCCGCGGGTGGGATGGCGCCAGCGCACGAGCGCCTCGTGACCGGCCATCGCGCCGCCGGCCAGCGAGATGATCGGCTGGTAGAAGACCTCGAGCTCGCCGCGATCGACCGCGCGCTGGAGGTCCCCCTCGAGCTCGAGCCGGTCGACGACCTCCGCCTGCATGCCCTCCTCGAAGAGCGCGTAGCGACCCTTGCCCTGCGACTTGGCCCGGTACATCGCGACGTCGGCGTCGCGCAGCAGGTCCTCGGCGCCGTGCGTGCCGGTCGCCACGCCGATCGACGCCCCGACGTAGACCTCACGCCCGGCCACCGGCAGCGGCTCGGCCAGCGCCTGGATGATCCGCTCGGCGACGCGCACGGCCTCGCGCGTGGACGTCAGGTCCTCGATGAGCACGGCGAACTCGTCCCCGCCCAGTCGCGCGGCGGTGTCGGCCGTGCGCATGCACGAGCCGATGCGCTCGCCCACGCGGCAGAGGAGCTCGTCGCCGGCGGCGTGGCCCAGGCTGTCGTTGACCGTCTTGAAGCGGTCGAGGTCGAGGAACAGCACCGCGACCGATCCGCCGCCACGGCCCGCGCGAGCCAGCGCGTGCTCGAGGCGGTCGCGGAAGAGCACGCGGTTGGGCAGCCCGGTCAGCGCGTCGTGCAACGCCTGGTGGACCATGGCGCCCACGGTCTTGGCGTCGGTCAGGGCGAGGCTCACGTGCTGGGCGATCGTCTCGAGCAGCTCGCGCGCCTCCGGCGCGTACCGGCGGCCCGGCGTCCAGCTCGAGACGAGCAGCGAGCCGACCACCGCCCCGTTCTCGTGCACGGGCGCCGCCATGGCGGCCTGCAGCCGCCGGTCGCGGAAGAGCGGCATCGAGGCCTCGTCCTCCGCGTAGTTCTCGACCACGACGAGGCGGTCGAGCGTGACGGCCCGGCCGGCCACGCCATCGCCGGGCCGGCGACGGCGGATCCGCTCGAGGGTGGTGTCGTCGATGCCCCGGCAGGCCTCGATGACCAGGAGGTCGGGGTCGTTGGGGTCACGCAGGAACAGCGCGGAGAGCTCGTCGTCGAGCAGCTCGGCGGTGAGGTCGGCGATCTTCTCGAGCACCTCGTCGAGCGGGGCGCGCCGGGCGATCGAGCGCTGGATCTCGCCGAGCCCCTCGAGCAGTCGCTGGCGCTCGCGCAGGACCTCGACCGAGCGCAGCGTGCGCAGGGACAGCGCCAGGGTGCGGGCCATGCCCTGCAGGAGGCCGAGCTCGACCGGGTCGAGCACGGGGCCGGAGGCGCGGGCGACGAGCAGGTGGGCGCCCGGCTCGTCGCCGAGCTCGCAGGCGGCCACGGGAACGGGCCCGGCGCCGGGCACCGGGATCGCCGCGCCGGCACCCGACACGGCCGCCATGATCGCCTCTGCAGGCACTCCGGAGTCCGGCCAGCCCTCCGCGCCGGCGATCGCGCCCGCGCGCACCACGGCGGCGACGTCGGCGCCGAGAGCGCGCACGGCGCGGCGGACGGCCTCGCGGATCGCCATGGGCTCGTCCGTCGCGTCGGCGACGGCCGAGACGAACTCGGTCAGCTGTCGCGTCGACCAGGCGCCACGGGACATCAGGCGGCCGCCCCGGCGGGCTGCGGCCGGTTCTCGCTGGACACGGGCGACATCTCCTGAGGCCTATCGGCCGTGCGACGCCGGAACTGGAGCCGGATTCCGGTGCGTGGGCGCCGGGCGGGCGACGGGTACGCTCGGCGCCGTGCCCGAGCGTCAGCTCCCCCGCCTTCCCCAGCCGCGCCTGCGGCGCGCCGTGGTGATCGGCGCGGGCTCCTTCGGCACCGCCGTCGCCGTCCTGCTGGCCCGGGGCGGCACGCGCACGACGCTGCAGGCCCGGACGACCGAGCAGGCCGAGCGGCTGGCCGACGAGCGGCGCAACGACGTCTATCTGCCCGGCGTCGAGCTGCCGCGCGACCTGCGCGTCGAGCCGATGAGCGCCGGGCTGGCCGCGGCGCACGTCGTGTTCCTCGCCGTCCCGTCGCACGGCCTCGACGAGGTGATCCGCTCGCTGACCGCGCGCGGGCTCGGGCCGCGGACCGCCGTCGTCTCGCTCGCCAAGGGCCTGGTGCCGCCCGACGGCCGCGCCCCGAGCGTGGTGCTGCGCGAGCACTTCAGCGCCGAGCGGGTGGCGGTGGTGGGCGGGCCCGCCCACGCGCGCGAGATGGTCCACGAGGGCGCCGGGCTGGTGGCCGCGTCGACCTCGGAGGACCTCGCCGGCGCGCTGCAGGGGATGTTCATCCGCGCGGGTGTGGTCTGCGAGCTGTCGGCCGACCCCGTCGGCGTCGAGCTGGCGGGGGCGGCCAAGAACGCGGCGGCGCTGGCCGCGGGCGCCACCGAGGGCCAGGGGCTCAACGCCGCGGGGGCCGCCGCCGGCCACATCTTCGCCGAGGTCTGGCGCTACGCGGAGGAGCTCGGCGCGCGACCGGAGTCGCTCATCGGCCTGGCCGGCACCGGTGACCTGGTGGCCACGGCACTCGCACCCCAGAGCCGCAACCGGCGGGCGGGCGAGCTGCTGGCCGAGGGGGTCGCGTCGGGGGACATCCCCGCCCGGATCGGGCAGGCCGTGGAGTCGCTGGAGTCGGTGCCGCTGCTCGCCCACGCGCTGGCCGAGGCGGGGGTCGACGCACCGGTGACCACCGGCCTGGCCGAGCTCATCGGGGGCCGGTTGCCGCTCGACGACTGGGTCGGCCTCGTGCGCACCACCGTCCCGCCGCCCGCACGTTTTCCCCGCGTGAAGCGACCTTCGCCTCCGGGCTTCTGGCGCCGGCTGATCGCGCGCATCCGGCGCAGGTAGCCTCGGACGGGTGGCCGTCACCCGCACCTCCGAGCCGTGGACCGCGCTGCTCGACGAGGGCCGCGAGGACGGCCGGCTGGTGCGCGAGGCCTTCGAGGGCGCGCGCGAGCCGCTGCTCGAGCCCATCCCCGAGACGCTGCATCCGGCCGTCATCGCGGCGCTCGAGGCCCGCGGGATCGACGCGCTCTACGCCCATCAGGCCGAGGCCGTCGCCGCCGCGTGGGCGGGCCCGACGATCGTCACGACGGGCACCGCGTCGGGCAAGTCGCTGGCCTTCCAGCTCCCGACGCTCGACGTGCTGTGCCGCGACGCGCGGGCGCGGGCGCTCTACCTCTACCCGACCAAGGCCCTGGCGCAGGACCAGGCCCGGTCGATCAACGCGTTCGGCCTGACCAAGCAGGTCCGCCCGGCGATCTACGACGGCGACACCGCCCGGGAGGCGCGCGCGCAGATCCGCCGGCGGGCGAACCTCGTGCTCACCAATCCCGACATGCTCCACGTCGGGATCCTGCCCAACCATCGCGCGTGGGCCGACCTGTTCGCCAACCTCGCGGTGGTCGTCGTCGACGAGGCCCATGTCTACCGCGGCGTGTTCGGATCGCACGTCGCCAACGTGCTGCGGCGGCTGCGCCGGGTGGCCGCGGCCTACGGCACGGCGCCGCGCATCCTGCTGGCCAGCGCCACCATCGCCAACCCGGTCGAGCTCGCCGAGCGGCTGACGGGCCTGGAGGATGTCGCGCTGGTCGAGCGCGACGGGTCGCCGGGCGCGCGGCGCCAGATCGCGATGTGGAACCCGCCGGTCGTCGACGAGGCGCTGCAGACGCGCCGCAGCGCGATCGGCGAGGCGGCCGACGTCCTCTACGAGCTCGTGACCTCCGGCGCGCGGACGATCTGCTTCATCAAGTCGCGCAAGGCCGTCGAGCTGGTGGCGAAGATCGTCAGCGACAGGCTCGAGGAGCGGGCGCCCGAGCTCGCCGGCCGGGTGGCGGCCTACCGGGCCGGCTACACGCCCCAGCAGCGCCGCGAGCTCGAGGGGCGCCTGGTGAGCGGCGAGCTGCTCGCCGTCATCACCACCGACGCGCTCGAGCTGGGCATCGACATCGGCGCGCTCGACGCGTGCGTGGTCGTCACGTTCCCCGGCACGGTGGCGTCGCTGCGCCAGATGTGGGGGCGGGCCGGGCGGCGCGGGCGCGGCCTGGCCGTCTACGTCGCGGGCGAGGACGCGCTCGACCAGTTCTTCTGCCGCCACCCCGACGAGTTCCTCGAACGGCCGGTCGAGTCGGCGATCCTCGAATACGAGAACGAGCACATCCATCTCGGCCACCTGCTGTGCGCCGCGCACGAGGGGCCGCTGGAGGACGCCGACGCGGAGTTCCTCGGGCCCCGGTGGCGGGCCTACGCGGAGACCCTCGAGGCGGCGGGCGAGCTGGTGCAGCGGCGCGGGCGCTTCATGCTGCGCAGGCCTGAGGACTACCCGGCCGCGCGGGTCTCGCTGCGCTCGGCCCAGCCCGACTCGTTCGCGGTGATGGACGTCACCAGCGGCGAGCTGCTCGGCACGGTCGAGGCGGCGCGCGCGCACACCACGACGCACGAGGGCGCGATCTATTTGCACATGGGGCGCTCCTACGAGGTCGTCGATCTCGATCTCGACAGCCGGCGGGCCGCCGTCCGGCCGTTCGAGGGCTCCTGGTACACCCAGCCCAAGAAGGAGACCGACACGTGGATCGAGGGGCTGCTCGACCGCCGCGAGGCGATGGGCGTGACGCTGTCGTTCGGGACGGTGACGGTCACCGAGCAGGTGCTGGCCTACCAGCGCAAGCGGCTGCCCGACCACGAGGTGATGGACCTCAACGCCCTCGATCTCCCCACGACGTCGTTCACCACGCAGGCGCTCTGGTACGAGCTGCCCGACGAGCTCGTCGCGCGCGAGTTCCCGCTCGACAAGCTGCTGGGGGCGCTGCACGCCGCCGAGCACTCCCAGATCGCCGTGCTTCCGCTGCTGGCGATGTGCGACCGCTGGGACATCGGCGGGCTGTCGACCAACGCCCACCCGCAGACCGGGCGGCCGACGATCTTCATCTACGACGGGCATCCGGGCGGCGTCGGCATCACGCGGCAGGGGTTCCGCGCGTTCGAGACGCTCGTCGCCGACGCGCACCGGCTGATCGCCGACTGCCCCTGCGAGAGCGGCTGCCCCTCGTGCGTCCAGTCGCCCAAGTGCGGCAACCTCAACGAGCCGCTGTCCAAGGACGGGGCGCTCGAGGTGATGGCCCGGATGCTCGACGGCTGAGGGCTTTTGCAGCTTTGGTGAGGTTTTGCGGGGCAAAAACGCGGCAAAGCGCCAACAAACCTCCACGGCTGGGGTGCAGCTGCCGACCCTCGTGGTATGCGGCGCCCTCGCCACACCCCCCTGTTCGCCCTGACCGGGCTGCTCCTGACCCTCGGCGCCGCCCCGGCGCTGGCCGACGGGACGGGCGGTGTCGCCGCGCCCCAGCCCGTTCCCCCGGCCCAGGCCGGCGGCGCCGCCTTCAGCGTGGTGCCGCCCAACGCGCGGCCCGTGGCGCACCTGACGGTCGGGCGCACCGGGACGCGGCCGGCGATCCGGGCGCGCTTCAGCGAGCCGGGCGTCCGCTGGGTGACCGCAGACGTGGTCGTGCTGCGCCAGCCCGGCAACGCCGTCGCGGCCCGCGTGGCGCTCGGCCGCGTGGCGGTGGGCCGCACGGTGACCATCCCCTGGCCCTCGGGCCTGAGCTTCGCGGCCGGCCGCTACCTCGTGCGCGTCCACGCCCACGACGCCGCCGGTCATCAGCTGCGGCGGGCCTCGCGCTTCCCCGGCCGCGCCTTCTTCCACGTCGCGGCCGCGCCCAAGCCGGTCGTCCCGGCGCCGCCCGCCACCTCCCCCGCGCCCGCCCCCACGAGCAGCGGCGTCTTCCCCGTCGTCGGCTCATACAGCTACGGCGATCCGTTCGGGGCTCCTCGCTCGGGTTACTTCCACCAAGGCCAGGACGTCCTCGCCGCGGAGGGGACGCCGATCGTCTCGCCGCTCTCCGGCACGATCTCCACCGTCGGCTACCAGGCCTCGGCCGCGGGCTACTACGTCGTGCTGAACGCCAGCGACGGCCACGCCTACTTCTTCGCCCACTGCCAGAAGGACAGCACGGCGGTGGCGTCCGGCGCGACCGTCCGAGCGGGCGCCCCGATCTGCCGCATGGGGCACACCGGCGACGCAACGGGTCCGCACCTGCACTTCGAGGAGTGGGTGGGCGGCTGGCGCGTGAACAGCGCGAGCCACCCGGTCGACCCGCTGCCGCAGCTCAAGGCCTGGGCGCAGTAGCCCGCGCACGCGGGCTTGCAGTCCGCCGGTCGCGCGCCGGTACGTTGGCGGGCTGCTGATGGTGGCCCGCCGGATCCTCTCCTGCCTGCTGGTGGCGCTCTGCTGCGCGCTGCCCTCCGTCTTCGCCGGGCCCGTGGGCGCCGCGAGCGAGACCGGGTTGCGCAGTGCGATCGGCGCGGGCAAGGCGCGGGAGCGCGCGCTGTCGGGCGCCGCGGCCCGGCTCGGGCGCCTGGAGGCCGCGACGGCGCACGAGGTCACGATCCTCGAGGGCCGCGTGGCCGCCGCGCAGTCCGATCTCGACGCCGCGCAGACGCTGGCGGCACGGACCGAGCAGCGCCTGGCCGCAGCGCGGCGCCGGCTCTCGCACCTGCGCGCGCGGCTCGCGGTCTCGCGCGCGCAGCTCGCCACCCTGCTGCGCGAGCGCTACGAGACCTCGCCTCCGGACCTGATGACCGTGGTCCTGGAGTCCAGCGGCTTCACCCAGCTGCTCGAGACCGTGTCGTTCGTCCAGCGCATCCAGCAGCACAACGCGCGGGTGCTCGACGACGTGCGCCGGGCCAAGGCCGGCGCTGCGCACGAGAAGCTCGTGCTCGTCGGCCTGACGGCCCGCCGCCAGGCCGCGGTCGTCGCGGTGACCCGCCGCCGCGACGCGCTGGCCGGGATCGCGGCCGGGCTGCGCCAGCGCCGCGACGCGCTCGCCGCCGCGCACGCGGCACGCCTCGCCCTGCTGAGCTCGGTGCGCTCGCGCCGCGTGCGGGCCGAGCACGAGCTGACGCGCCTGATCGCCGCCCGCGAGCGCGCCGCCCTGGTGCCGGGCCCGGGCGGGCCCTGGGCGATCCCGTGGCCGATCGTGCAGTGCGAGTCGGGCGG
>Ga0070679_100006818_pt1 | contig 10652 bp, 8 predicted proteins | sample KBSC63BmetaG_FD_65652 | JGI IMG/M metagenome (GOLD analysis project Ga0070679, IMG submission 65652) | Corn rhizosphere microbial communities from Kellogg Biological Station, Michigan, USA - KBS C6-3B metaG | ecosystem: Host-associated > Plants > Roots > Rhizosphere | place: USA: Michigan... | reverse complement strand
TCTGCTGCAGCCGCGCAAGCGCATACGCACCCAACTCCGCAGACCGTTCCGCCAGCCGTTCCTCCACGATCACCCGCAGCGCCCCCCTCGCCACCGCGCACGCCAGCGGATTGCCGCCAAACGTGCTGCCATGATCGCCCGGCCGAAACACCCCCAGCACCTCCGCCGACGACAGCACCGCCGACACCGGATAGAACCCACCCGAAAGCGCCTTACCCACAATCACCACATCCGGCGTGACTTCGTCATGCTGATAGGCAAACAGCTTGCCGGTCCGCCCCAGCCCAGACTGGATCTCATCCACAATCAGCAGCACATGGTGCTCGCGACACAGCCGCGCGGCTTCGCGCAGATAGCCCTCCGGCGGAACAATCACGCCAGCCTCACCCTGTATGGGCTCAACCAGAAACGCACACGTCTGCGGCGTAATGGCCGCTCTCAGCGCTTCGATATCGCCAAACGGCACATGCCGAAACCCCTCCGGAAACGGCCCAAATCCCGCGCGATACTGCGCATCCGTCGAGAAGCCCACAATCGCAATCGTGCGTCCATGAAAATTATTCGCACAGACGATAATCTCCGTGCGATCGTGCGCCACGCCTTTCACCACCTCGCCCCATTTGCGCGCCGCCTTCAGCGCCGTCTCCACGGCTTCCGCGCCGGAGTTCATCGGCAGGGCCATCGCATACCCCGTCAGCTCATGCAGGTCGCGCAGCAGCAGCGGCAACTGCTCATTGCGAAACGCCCGCGATGTCAGTGTCACCTTTTGCGCCTGCTCCACCATCGCCCGCAAAATTGCCGGATGACAGTGCCCCTGGTTCACCGCCGAATACGCCGCCAGGCAATCGAGATACCGCCGCCCTTCCACATCCCAAACCCACGCCCCGCTCGCCCGCTCGATCACCACATCCAGCGGATGATAGTTATGCGCTCCATGCAGGTCCTCAATCGCGATCAGATCTTCCGCGCTGAAACCGTGCTCACCACGCGCAGAATGCAGTTCGGGAGTGAGCTGCATCACCAGACACTTCGCCGCTCCACCCGCTTTCAAAAACTCATCCAGCTCAACCTGCACCACATCGAACCCACGCTCCCGCAGCATCCTCTCAAGCGCATCGCCGATGCAATTCAACACAATCGTCCTGTCGAGATTCACAGCATTACAAGCGAACCGCAGGGCATCTTCTTCACTCACCACGATGCGTTTCTCCGGCGCATAAAACTCCTCAATCATCGCCAGCGACAGCGCATCGAACGCCTCCGGAAAGTACATCACCGAGCCATCCGACAGCGGCGCAAAGCAGGTGTCGAGGTGATAGAAACGCTCATCCACCAGCCGCAGGCCGCACACCTCCGCGTCCCACAGCCCGCGCAGCGCGTCATGGCTCTCCACCGAAGTCCGCGTTCCGAAACCCACCCACAACCGCGTCCCGTCTGCCGAAAACAGCGCATCCCCTTCGCCTTCAAACGGAGTCGCCCGCGCCACGTCCACCACGCGATATCCGGCTTCTTCAAACCACTGCCGGAACGCCGGCTCCTCTCCCTGCCGTTCCCGATAAAAGAAGCTGCTCAGCGCGACTACTCCATCCCGCGCCAGCCCCGCATTCGCCGTAAACACCATGTCCGGCGACCCCAGCACCGGTTCGATCAGCACCACCCGCGCCAGCCCGCTCAATACGTCATGCAACCGCTGCCACTGCCGCATCGCGCGTTCGCGATCCGGTGCCCCCATGTTCCCCCGCATCCACGGGTTGATCACGTAATTGACGTCATACAGCTTCGGCGGACACATCAGCAGCGTGTGCGTCCCGACTGCCTCTACGTGAAATTCAGGCGCAGTGGTTCCGTGGTCTTCCAGCAGCAGCTCGGCGTTCATCACAATGCACTCTCCAGTTGCTGCGACTATGGCATGGCGCTAAAACCCGCGTCAACACTAATGATTATGCTATTTGCTCTGCATATATATTCGCGTTCGCGACCGTCGACAATCACCTGTCGCCACGCAGCATCGCGCATCTTTGCCACGACAAAGCGCCGCGGACCTCAGATGAATGTCCGGTGACTCGTAAGCACCCAACTTGCCGGTGGCATTCTGCCGACCTACGTATGGCATAATGTCCTATGGCAACGCCGGCCAAATCGCTTCCGCCCAAACCTTTCACGGCCAGCCTCCGGCTCGACCTCTCCCACATCGAGTCCGGCGTCCCCATCGCAACGATGTCTGACTTCGTCGCCTCATCCGGCGTTCCGCTCAAAGACCTTTACGACATCGTCATCCCGGCCCGCACCCTCAAGCACCGCCGTGCCCGCCGCGAGCCTCTCTCCACCGACGAATCCGACAAACTCGCCCGCGTCGTTCGCGTCTTCGATCACACCGTCGCAGTGTTCGCCGACATTGACCGCGCGCGTGACTGGTTCAACACTCCCAAAAGGCGGTTCGATGGTCGAACTCCACTGGAGATGCTTCGGACCGAAATAGGGGGCAAACTTGTGGAAGAAATGCTCGGCCAAATCGAGTACGGAATGTTCGCCTAGGCCCCATGGACTTGTGGCGCATGAGCAGATTTCTCGCACTGAGCGGCGAAGGCGGGCGACTCTACGCAGCCCGTTGGAACAGTGCCGGCAACCCGGTGGTCTATCTCGCCGCATCTCCTGCCGGCGCGCTCGTTGAAATCCTGGTTCACCTCGAACTCGGTGATGACGAGCCACCGCCACCCTACACGCTGCTTCGTATTTCTACACCGTCACGCCTTCGAGCCTCAAACCTTCGCGTACCTACCGGCGAAGCGTGGAAATCCGATCTAGCCGTGACACGGAAAATCGGCGATACCTGGCTCGCATCGAACCGTTCCGCGATCGCTCGCGTCCCCTCGGTCATTCTCCCGCACACCTACAACTATCTCCTCAACCCCTTGCACCCGGGCGCAAAGGACATACGGATCGCCGATTCCGAACCCTTCAACTTCGACCCGCGCCTCGTTCGCGTCCGGCATAACTAAGTCGCTTTACTCCGCCCGCCGTCTCGACTTCAGCCATACATCGACTGCATCCGGTTGATCGCATACGTCGCTTCATCGCGGCCGCGGCATCGTCAAATCCAGGTCCGTCGCCGTCATCTGTTTGGTCAGCAGAATAATCTGCCCCACGTGCTGCTGCACGTGCCCCACCACCTGGTAGATCGCATCCAGCACCGCGACCTCGCCATTCTGAGGATTGGTCCGGTCCGTCAACCGCTCCGCCGGAAGCTTCGCCAGAATCTCGCGTGCCTCCGCTACGGTCGAGCCGAACAGCGTAATCAGCTCCGCTCGCCCCATGCCGCCGTCCGCGGAAAATTCCGCATCACGCACCCGTACATCGGGCTGGCGATCGACGCCATGCATGATCCACTGCCGCATGTTGCCGCACAGATGCAGCACCAGGTTACCGACAGCGTTCTCATGCGCACCACCGCGCTGCCAGACCTGCTCATCGCTCAAGCGGTCCAGACAGGCGTTGAGGGTTTTCGTCATCTGCTCCAGCTTGCGGCCGGAGAAGTCCAGAAAGAGTGCGGCAATCTGCGAGTCCATGTACCAATCTTAGCTCTACCGATGCGCCCGCCGGGGTGAAGGTGATGCCTGGACCAACTGACTTTGGTTGCCCCATGAAACAGCGGCCCGCTGGCCCATCCGCTCTGCCCTGAGCGCATCCGAAGGATAAAATTGCTCTCTGTTGCCGAGGCACTCATCGGTCCCTCTGACCGGTTTCGAAGTTGTGGGACCTCAAAGGCAACTTGAATCCCGGTTTGGGGTTGTTATCTATACGGATTGGAGCGTCCACGCCGTGTCTGTTTCGCTACGATCAGCACAGCCTGCTGCTCCTTGGAGTGAATCCACGAAGCAGGAATTGGGTCCTTATGTTTCTGTTATCCAGGCTTGATGAGGTCTCGCGTCGCTTTCCGGACGATGTGGAGAGGACCCGTGCGTTTTTGCTTGACCGCGGCATTCCTGCCGGCTCATTGGACGCCCTGACGCACTTTTCCGCTCGCCTGGTGATCGATCCGTCCTTCCAGCGGGATGTCACGTCGCTCGTCCAGGTGGTGATTCGCCGAGAGAATGAGGCAGTCGATTACATGGACCTGCTCGGCATTCTTGTCGTCGCCGCCGCCTGGGCCGGGCCATTCGATGCGAACGACGAACACGAAGAGTCGCTGCGTGAAATGCTCCGGTTCCTGACGCAGGTTCCCCGGCCCACGGGTGCGCTGGGGCCGGTGTTCGTGCGATCGCAAAATGTTGTTCCCCTGGCCGCTTTAGCCGTTGCGGACGAACCTCGTATCGCCGAGCCCGCTCCCCTGCCGCTGCGTCGGGACCAGGATGTGATGGTCCGTCCAGTTCCCTCCATGCCCTTCTACCACTCCCATGCGGAGGAGTCAAAACCTTCGCCGTGGCGCGGAGGGGCGGTTTGGGTCGCGGGTGTAACGGCGTTGGCGGTTGCTCTGGGATCGGGGTGGATGTTCTATCAGAAGAACCGCACGACACCGCAAACGACGGCAGCTCTGCGGACCGTCCCGCCCTCGAGTTCGCCTGTACCTGAAGAGCCTGTGCATGAGGAGCCTGTATCTCGGAAGAACGCCGAGCCGACGACGGCGCCTGCCGACCGTGTTCGAAAACCTCAACCGCTGGTAGCCCACAAGACTCCGCCGGCTGTCGCACGACGCTTGCATGAATTGCGCACTCCTCCGGCCGAGCCTCCGGTTACGGAACGGGCCACGCAGCAACAGGCCGCTCCCGTTCGGCCCTTGCCATCGCAGTCTGCAGCCCAGAGCTTTCCGCCCGTGAAGGCGACTTCGCCCACCAGGCCAGCGGTTGTTGCCGAGAACCATCCTCCTGCCAGGCCATCGAATCCGGCGCCTGACCATGCTGCGACGACCACGCCCCCAGCAAGCACGGCAACCACCGATACCCCGAGCGTTCGCCGCCGTCTGCCGAAGTGGGTTGATCTCAACGCGCCTCCCCTACGCCGGCCAGGCGGAGTGGCTCCAACGATCAGTTCAGCGCCAGGGGTTGTGCATCCGGCTTCTATCGGCATGATGGCGACAAACCTGATCTCCAGCCCAGCGCCGGAATACCCCGCCGCAGCTTCCCAGGCAAGAGTGCAGGGCGAGGTCACCGTCCGAGCAGTAGTCGACCGTAACGGCAATGTCACCGACGCCCGCGTCATCAGCGGCCCGGAGCTGCTACGCGACGTCTCCCTGGAGGCGGTTCAACACTGGCGCTTCCGCCCCTACATGCAGGGTGGCAAGCCAGTGGAAGTAGCCACCACAGCCGTCCTGGATTTTGAGCTGCCGTAAGCTACCTTGCACTCGGTGAATGGACGCTTTGCAAAAACATGCGGAGAGATGTCGGGGCCGAGGTGATGTTGAAGCTAGGGCATGCTCGAGCTCCCTGGGCTACCTTTCGTTTAAAACTTTCCTTGCCGCACCCATTCCGCGACATCTTCAGCGACTGAAAATCTCTGCTGAGGATTAGCTTCGAACCTTGCACCAAGTGCGTATGCGTTCCATTCGAGGGGAATGCCTTCGTAGCCGCCGCCTGTGATGAAGCCACGAACGTAGAGATTTGAGAACTGCGAAACACCAAGTTGACGGTACTGTTCGACGTGTACGAACTCATGGAAGAGAAGGCCATGAGTGAATGGCTGGTGAGCCACCACTACATCATTGAAGGTCGTCGCAGCCATCATGCGAAAATCCGGCAAGTTCGTGAAGCCCAACTGCTCCAGCGACGGGTAGAAATCCGGATTTTGCACGCGGCGGTTCTGGAGTACAACCACCCGGCCTACGTCCAAAGTCTCGGTGGGGAAGAATCCTTCCATAGCCAACCGTTGCGCGGTTGTTAACGGAGTAGATTCACGCAGGAACGCTTCACGTTGAGAAGAGATGTGATGCGCAACGGATGCGGAAAGCTGCTGGACCTGCTCCGATGTTAATTGCGGTGATGCCATGTTTCACTCTCCTGAAGTGTTCGTTTCGTTCATCTTCATTCCTGACTTCTCAGAATAAGGGCCGGATTCGCCCAGGCCATCCATAGTGCGCATTTGGCATAAAACAAGTCACTCCGTCGCCGACATGCGAGGTCCACCTTGACAGCAAGACATTTGCTTTAAGGACCTGCCATGCGGATTGGCGGGTGGCCAACATCAGCTCAAACCTTCTCAAAATGGGGTGGGTCAGATGTGGGCCACCCGCCAACAGATCAGTCAGTTAATCCTGGCTTGGTTGCATGCGACGTTTTCTTTGCAGCGGACTTCCGAGGTTTAGGCGGCTTCTTTTCCTTTGGCTTTCGGTGCAGCAGATCCGTCAACACCTTGCGCTTCTCACCCGACTCCAACCATCGCATGCACTCCATCAGGTCATCCGTCCAAACATCATTGGGCACCGCCGCGACCGGCTGCATGATCTCAATAAGAGATTCGTTTTTGGGGCGAGATAAGAGCCAAGAACTGACCGTATACCGGAAGTTCTCCCAGTTTTTTGACGACGGGTGCATGTTGACCGCGAGAATGTCGAAATCCTTGAAGCTGTATGGCCTCGTCTCCTCGTTGACCGGTTCCGTTGTTTCGATAACTACTTCCTGATCGCCAGCTGACAGCTTTAGTTTTTTCTTCTTCTTCTTCCCTGTTCGTGTTTTCTGAACTTCCACAACGTAGAGGGAGTTCTTCTCATAATGCTTCTTCTGGAACAGGTACGGTTCGCCTTTGTCTAGACGCTGAAGTTTAATCTGAATTCTTACGGAGGAGGAACCTCTTGAGACGAGGCAGTCGTATGCCTGATCGCCCACAATAGTCTCCGCCTTCCAGCCAGCCTCTTCTAACTTGGGAAGCGCTGAACGTTCAAATACGGCTTCGGCAATGATGCCGCGTACGCCCCGTTTCATGATGTCGTTTGACCGGCGAATTGCGCTCAGGATGTCGTCGGCGTCGATGTTCCAATCCACTTCCAATGGATGTGGGGCGAGCGAGCGAAGATAACGCTTCAATGCTTCTTGCTCTTCTTTGGAGCAATCAGCTATGAGCTTCTTGATTGTTGCCGGTGATTCTTGCATTTGACGGTCGCCCCGCTGGCCCTGGTTTAAAGGTCTCCATCTCTGATCGGCGTACGAGAGTGCGCCCGCCAACTGGCCAAACCTGGAGCCTTCCTTTCTTGACTAGTCGAGCAATCGCCTGCCGTGACACACCGCGTATGCGAGCCGCCTCGGCCTGTGAGACCCAATCATCGGGATTGAATAAATTGGTTGACAATGTTAACCCATTTAGCGTACGGTGGATCATGAGGAACTAATATGAGTGTAACCGTGCCTGCGAAGCTCCAATCCGTTCAAGCCAGAGTTGGGGGATCTCTCGCGGATCCGCTCGATCTCGTCCAGGCAGAGCATCCATCTGAATTGATCCAGCAAGCACCCTACTTTTCATCACGGTACGGGGCCGCCTACCTTGGAGATTCATTGGAACTTCTCCGAGCCATGCCGTCTTCAAGCGTGAACTTGGTCGTGACCTCCCCTCCTTACGCCCTGCACTTCAAAAAAGCGTACGGAAATGAGACCAAAGAACAGTATGTGGAATGGTTCCTGCCATTTGCGAGGGAGATCTTCCGTGTATTGAAGGACGATGGGAGCTTTGTCCTCAACATCGGTGGCAGTTACAACAAGGGTGTTCCTACGCGGTCGCTCTACCATTTCAGGCTACTGATTGCCTTGGTAGATGCCATCGGCTTTCACCTTGCTCAAGAGTGCTTCTGGTACAACCCGGCCAAAATGCCCGCTCCTGCAGAGTGGGTGACTGTTCGAAGGATTCGCGTGAAGGATTCGGTCGAATACGTGTGGTGGCTCTCCAAGACCCCGCATCCTAAGGCGTCGAATCTGAATGTGCTACGCGAATACAGCCCGGATATGATTCGCCTCAACAGGCGAAATCTTCGGGAGACGATTCGTCCTTCAGGCCACGTCATTCGAGAGTCTTTCACCAAGATTCATGCAGGCGGCGCCATCCCTTCTAACGTCATTGAGACCGAATGGGATGGCGAACTGCCGGAAAACATGATGAAAATGGGCAACAACTCCGCTAATGACTCCTACACGATGCGATGCAAAGCAGAGGGGATCAAAATACATCCTGCGCGGTTTCCCTCACAGCTGCCGAAATTCTTCGTCAAGATGCTCACAGAGCCGGACGACATCGTTTTCGACCCCTTCGGGGGTTCGCTTACAACGGGAGCGGTAGCGGAACAACTAGAGCGTCGATGGTTGGCTGGAGAGGCTGTCGAAGATTACCTCAGAGCTGGGACGTTTCGTTTCGAGGAAAGTGCGAGCAATCCAAAGCTATTCTGACCGGCACGAGTTGACCTGGAGATGCCATACCAATTCGAGGTCTCAAGAGGCTCATCCGCGGAGTGCATAACCACCGCCACGGGAAAATGGGACAAACGGAACGTTCCCTAGTCATCTTTCGCCTGTAGACCCACAACCACTTCAAGTGCAGAGGTTCCCCGAATTATCCGGGCCACCCCAATCAAGCCGCCATCGCCATACCGCGTGGCCTGAAGCCTTTCCCTACCGCTTGCAGACTCTTCTCCTCTGCCGGCAGCAATTCCACGTGCGACGGCCCGTCTTCGATGACGTAGTGGAACGAATCGACAACCACCTCCTTCGACTCCAGATCGACGCGCCGGATCCAGTTGCTCTTTTCCTCCAGCGGGTTGGTCACGATGACGGCGAGGCCCCACTCCATCCATCCGTGCAGCGCACCCGCGCCGCGCAGGCGGTTGAAGACGTTGGCGCTGGCGGTGTCTTTGTTGAGGTGGTGGACAAGCCCTACCTGGCAGCCTACCTCCGCGCCGAATTGTGAGAGGCGGGCGGTGATTAGCGACATCTGCTGGTTGTCGTTCTCGTCCAGCCGGTGGATGCGGTTGAAGACATCGAAGAAGACAATGTTGCAGCCCTGCTTTTTGAAGTCGCGCACCAGGGCCTTGAACTCGGCTTCGTCCTGGATGTCGAACGTGCCTGTCTGGTCGCGGCTGTTGACCCAGAGCCAGTCGTCGAGGTCGAGGTTGGCGAGACGGCCGCCGCGGATGAGGCGGGCGATTCTTCGCTTGGTCAGGCTGGGAGCGTCTTCGCGGGTGACGAGGCCGACCTTCACGCGCTGCCTGATCGCACAGCCGAACCACGGCGTTCCCGAGATGAGGTGCAGGATCAGGTGCAGCAGCAGGAGGCTCTTGCCGGCCTTCGGGTCGCCCATGATGACGCCGTTGCCTTCGGCCTGCAACACGCCTTCCACCAGCCAGTCCGTTGCAATGCCGGTGGACGTGGCAAACGTCATGCCCTCGATGATGGTCGACGGCTCTTCGACCGCTTCCAGAGCCGGTTTCCACGACGGTGCCTGCCTGATCTTCTCCAGCAGAAGCTCGACGCTGTGGGCCTTCAGGAAGTCGCTGACGTCGCTCTTTTCCTGCATCTCGTCAAAGCGCACGATCCTCACGCTCTGCGCGAGCGGGTGGCATGACTTCGCGATCGCCAGGCTGGACTCGCGGCCCTTGGCATCGTTGTCCTCGAAGATCACGACGCGCTTGCCGGCCATGTACATCGAGTGCTCGTCGGTCCATGCGCCGGCAGCTCCCGCCGTCGTTGCGTGGATGCGGCCCAGCGGCCCCGCAGGCCAGTCGTGGATCATGTTCAGCGAGTCGGCGTCCTTTTCGCCCTCGGTGATGAGAATGCAGTTCGCGGTCAGCACGCCCATGATGCCGTACAGAGGCCGCTGCGACGGCGGAGAAGCATACTGGTAGCCGTTGGCGCCGACCGGCGTTCGGAACCGAAAGTCCTTGGGCTCCAGACGCACCTTCTGGAAGAGCAGCTTGCCTGCGGTGTCAACGTAATCGTACGTGCAGACGATCTGCTTCTGCTGGTACTGCGGCGCCATGCCGATCAGGCGGAACAGCCTCTCCGTGGCCTCCTCGCGCGTGCCGCCGCGCAGATGGTTCTCAAGCTGCACCAGGCCGCCTGAACCGCAACGGCTGTGGCAGGTCCACACGCCGCGGCTCATGTTCAGTGCGAAATTCCTGTCGCGCCCATTGTGGATCGGGCACTTCAAGCGCTGCTCCGGGCGGTCGGTGAACCGATGGCCGGGGAATACATGCTCGGCGTACTTCAGGATTTGTTCGGGGCTAAACATTGGCGTCGAACCCTCCGTCTTCCCAGCGTTTTTCCATCGTCTCCACGTCCTTGTACAAGTTGTCGATCCAGTCCACGTAGCGCCGGTTTCTGTCGTTGGCGCCCATCAGGAATTTGTTGGCCAGCAGACCATCGACGGCCGCTCCCATGGCTATTTCCGCGCTGTCGCCATCGGGGAACCGCCGCTTACATTCGCGCAACGCATCGAGGCCTTTCTTCATGCGCTTCCTGGTCAGCTCATACTGACTTTTCTTTCTCCCCAACTGGGCAAGGTAGTACTCGAAGACATGCGTGACAATGGCTCTCGCTTCAGCTTCACCCTGCTTTGGAGGACTCTCTTCAGCTTGAGGAGTTTTAGTAACAGGAGCTAAAGATCCCGGAGGCGCAGCCTTCGGGTGAGATTCCGCAGGAATCGACATGTCTTTTGTTTGTTTTTTAACTACACCTACATCAACA
>Ga0070679_100006813_pt1 | contig 10656 bp, 8 predicted proteins | sample KBSC63BmetaG_FD_65652 | JGI IMG/M metagenome (GOLD analysis project Ga0070679, IMG submission 65652) | Corn rhizosphere microbial communities from Kellogg Biological Station, Michigan, USA - KBS C6-3B metaG | ecosystem: Host-associated > Plants > Roots > Rhizosphere | place: USA: Michigan... | reverse complement strand
TCTACGACATACCCGTGTTCCGCAATAGCTCTAGCCGGCTTGTGAAGTCTACGATTGGCGGCTGGCAAATCTCCGGTATTGTGTCTGCAGGCTCTGGTCTGCCCCTCAATATCGGTCTCAGCGGCAACCAGGGCGGCAATGGCCTCCCCAATGCCACCAACCGTCCAAACCTGACCGGCTCCGTCTCTTACCCACACACCGTTGCCCAGTGGTTCGATCCATCGGCATTCACCGCACCAGCGGTCGGCGCCTTTGGCACGCTGGGCCACAACGCTCTGCGGGGACCTGGTTTCGATAACTGGAACCTGTCTCTTTTCAAGAGCTTCCTGCTCAGCGAATCGCGCGGCAGCCGTCTGGAGTTGCGCGTCGAGAGCTTCAACACTTGGAACCATACTCAGTTCCAAAACGTAAGCACCAACCTCGGCGACAGCAAGTTCGGCCAACTCACTTCCGCCGCCGATCCACGAATCTTCCAGCTCGGCGGGAAGATTTACTTCTAACCACCCCGGAAGCAGCACCCCGCCCCGCTCGCACGCACTGCGAGCGGGGCGTTTTCTTTTTGAAGGCGCTGGTTCAAGTCTGGAGCGGTCCCAATTGCTGTCCCGAGCGCGAAAGCACTGCGCTATCATTGAGGCGTGAGCTGTTTGTTCCATCACGCAACTCTTCTACTTCGGACTCGCCTGCCTGCGTTGCGCTCCCGGCGCGATAGTTTGAGCATATCTCGCTCTCTCTTCACACTGGCGGCTCTTGGGCTGCTTTGGTCAGGTTGTGTTGCGGCCCAATCCTCCAAACCCAGCCCCTCCGAAGCAATCGCTCTTGAACAGCAAGGGAAACTGGACGAAGCGACCCAAGTTTGGCAGGCAGTGGTCAAGCAGAACCCGCGCGACGCTGCAGCGCTCGCCAGTTTGGGAGTAGTCTTCTCGAAACAACAAAAATATCCGCAAGCCGCCTCTGCTTACAGAAAGGCTCTCGCACTCGACCCCCAGCTTCCCGGAATCCAGTTAAATCTCGGCCTCGCGGAATTCAAGCAGGGGCGCTTCGAAGAAGCCGTTGCCCCGCTCGCCGCCGCTCTGGCCGCCCAGCCGGGCAATCTGCAGGCACGCGCGCTGCTGGGTATGAGCTATTACGGTGCAAAGCGTTTTGCGGAAGCATCCAAGCACCTTTCGCTTGCCGCCAAAGCCGATCCAGACAATCTTCAGTTGCGGCAAGTCCTTGCGCAGAGCTGTCTGTGGGCGAAAAAATTCGACTGCGCCCTCGAAGAATTCCGCCAGATCCAGCAGCGCGATCCGAATTCAGCGGCCGCCCATGTGCTCCTGGGAGAGGCTCTCGACGGCCTGGAAAGGACTCCGGAAGCCATCGCCGAGTTCCAGCAGGCCGTAAAAGCCGCTCCGCAAGAACCCAACGTGCATTTTGGCCTTGGTTACCTGTATTGGAAACTGAAGCAATACGACGAGGCCGAAGCGGAATTCAAGACCGAACTGTCCGTTGACGCGAATAACGCGCAAGCCTTGGCGTATCTCGGCGATATTGCCATGAAGAAAAACGATCCGGACTCTGCCGTACGCTTACTCCAGAAGGCCGTACAAGCGCGGAATGACATTCGCATCGCGCATCTCGACCTCGGTGCGATTCTTGCCCAGCAAGGCCACAATCAAGAGGCCATCGCATCGCTCAAACGCGCTGTGGAATTGGATCCCGAACAGCCCGACGCCCACTTCCGCCTCGGGCGAGTCTATCAGGCCATGGGCAATCAGGCCGCCGCCCAAAAGGAATTTGCCAAAGTCCGCGAACTCCACAACAAGTCAGAAGAAGACGTCGCGCGCAAGATGTCCGCCGCCCCGCCTCCTCTGGAGCACTAGCGTTTCAAGGACGGGATCGTTTGTGCTTATTTCTGCTTGTGCTAAAGTTCCCCGCACCATGAGAAAACTTCATGCACTTTTTGCTTTCGCAAGCTTCTTGACACTCAACATTTTTGCATCTGGAGATTTGCGCGCACAAGCCAGACGCGGCGTCACTCCGGAAGACTATTTCTCCTTCAAATTTATCGCGGATCCCCATATTTCGCCCGACGGCAAAGTTGTCGTCTATGTGCTCACCTCGATCGATCAGAAGAAAAACCGCCGCGAATCCGCGATCTGGGTTGTTCCCGCGGACGGCTCCGCCGCTCCTCGCCAGCTGAGCGCGGAAGGCTTCAGCTCGAATTCTCCCCGTTGGAGTCCCGATGGAAAGACGCTGGCGTTTCTTTCGGCGCGCGCTCCCGATTCTTCCTCCGGTGAAAAACCAAAATCTCAGATTTATCTGCTCTCCATCTCCGGCGGTGGGGAAGCCACGGCTCTCACAAAATTGAAAAACGGCGTCCAGAGCTACCAATGGTCACCCGAGGGCTCGCGCATTGTGGTGGTCAGCTCTTCCGGCACGATGGACGGCGTCGCGATCGCCGATCGCAAAAGTGACGTGCGGCATTACACGCACATCCGCTACAAATTTAATGACACGGGTTGGTTTGACGACCAGCGCCGCCATTTGTGGATCGTCGGCGTGCCGGGTGGGGAGGCCAAACAAATCACGGAGGGGCAGGACTGGAATGACACCGATCCCCAATGGTCTCCCGATGGTACGCGCATTGCCTTTGTTTCCGATCGCACTGGGAAGGCCTACGACGACAGCCACAACACTGACGTCTGGGTGATTCCGGCGGCAGGCGGCGCGCTCACCAGGATTTCCGATCACGACTTCGAGGACGAAAATCCCCGCTGGTCATCCGACGGCAAGCAGATCCTCTTTGCCGGCCAGACGGCAATCCACCAATTTCCCAAACTCTATGTCGCGGACTCGTCCGGCGGTGCAGCCTCGCAACTCGCCGTAAAGGACCTCGATCTGATTCCCGGGGATTTGCACTGGCCGGCTCCCGGCTCGGTTCTTTTCACCGCTGGTGTAAAAGGCGAAACGCACATCTTTCGCGCGGATCCCGCTGGGCACACTTTCCGCGCCGTGACCTCCGGTCCGCGCGACATTCACGCTTTCGACGTGAGTAAGAGCACGGAAAAAATGGTTTACCTCGCAAACGATTTCCAGCATCTCGACGATCTTTACGTCTCTAATCTCGACGGCTCCGGCGAACGGCAGTTGACCCATATCAACGGCGACCTGTGGACGCAGCTCGAGCTGCAGCCCGTCGAGCGCTTGGCTTACAAGAGCACGGACGGCTGGCCCATCGACGGATTCTTCGTCAAGCCCCTCGGCTGGCAGGCCGGCAAAAAATATCCCATGCTGCTGGTGATTCATGGCGGTCCGGAGGGAATGTTTGGCGTCGATTGGTATCACGAATTCCATGTTTACGCCGCAAAGGGCTGGGCCGTCTTCTTCTGCAATCCGCGAGGCTCGACCGGCTACGGAGAAAAATTTGAGCGCGGCGAAATCAACAATTGGGGCGTGATGGATTATCAGGACATTATGGCCGGCGTTGACGCCGCTCTGAAGCAATATCCGTGGGTCGATGCGAATGACTTGGGTGTGACCGGTGGCAGCTACGGCGGCTACATGACCAACTGGATTGTCTCGCACACCAACCGTTTCAAGGCCGCCGTGACCTTGCGCTCGCTCTCCAATTTCATCAGCGACGACGGCACCCGCGACGGTGCCTACGGCCACGAAGAGTATTTCAAAGGGATCATCTTCGACGACTTCGATCAATACTGGGACGCCTCTCCTCTAAAATACGCGCGCAACGTTCGCACTCCCACGCTCATTCTCCATTCCGACAACGACTTCCGCGTTCCCATCGAGCAGGGCGAGCAGTGGTTCCGCGCGCTCCAGCATTATGGTGTCCCGTCGGAGATCGTCTTCTTCCCGCGCGAGAACCACAATCTCACGCGAACCGGCGAACCAAAGCACATCGTCGAGAGCCTCAATTGGCAGCTCTACTGGTTTGAGCGCTATTTGAATGGCGACGCCAAGGCGAAGCCGCCCGACGCGCGGTAAGCTAGCCAAGACCAGAACCGTTTTGCTCGTTCGTCGGCTGGAAAAAAAGTTAAAGGCAGTTATGCGCAACGCCGCAAATTTGTGTTGCTCGCGGTTGAATTTGCGGCCAAAATGCGCGCGGCAATCGCAGGTTCGTGGATACAGGTTAGTGAGCACAAGTCAGTGATTCACAAGTCAACCGACACAACTGAATTTCCCAGGGAAAGTGAGTCGCGCATGGCCGCTTCAACTAAAATTCGTCCAGTTTTTCTCTCTCTTAGTCTTGGCTTGTTCGCGGGATTGTTTGTGCTTTTGATTCCTTCTGCGCATGCGCAGACCAATCTCCGATACCAGCAGCCGCCAAAGGCAATCGTTGACATTGTTGATGCCCTGCCAACTCCAGGCGTCGAGCTCTCTCCCGCGGGCAGCACGCCAGGGAAGCGCTGGATGCTGATTGAGCATTTCGCGGGATTACCGACCGTCGCGGACCTCGCCCAGCCGGAGCTGCGATTGGCCGGGCTGCGCTTCAACCCCAGGACTGGTGGTCCGAGCCGCGGGCGCTACAGCACTTCGCTCGAGCTGCAAGCTCTGCCCAGCGGCAAAGCGATTGCAATTTCCGGCCTGCCCGCGCGCGCCAAGATCAGGTTCACGGACTGGTCTCCGGACGGACGCAAAATCTCACTGGTGAACATAAGCGATGCGAAAGAGGACGCGGGTCTCAGCCTTTGGGTCGTCGACGTAGCGACGGCTCAGGCGCGCCGCTTGCCGGGAATTGCTCTCAACGGCATTTTCGGTTCGCCCTGCGAATGGTTAAGCGATAGCCAAAGTTTGCTGTGCAGAACTGTTCCTTCTGATCGAGGCCCCGCTCCAGTACGCAGTGAGGTGCCGGCCGGACCGGTCATCCAGGAAAATCTGGGGCGCGTCACCCCAGGATCTACGTTCGAAGATCTCTTGAAGAACCCGGAGGATGAACAATTTTTCGATTACTATGCAACATCGCAGGTCGAAGTCATCCGCGTCGATGGCGACGCCAAGCCGGTCGGTAAATCAGGCGTCATCGAGAAAGCTACGCCCTCGCCTGATGGCGGTTATATGCTTCTGTTTCAACGCCACCATCCTTATTCCTACTTGCTGCCTTTTGAAGCATTCCCGGAGCGCGTCTCCGTTGTGAATCTCCAGACAGGAAACCTGAAACAGTTAGCTGACAAGCCTCTCGAGGATAATGTTCCCAATATTCATGATGCCGTTCCTCCCGGCCCGCGCGATCACGACTGGCGCAGCGACGCACCCTCCACCGTTTTCTGGGTGGAAGCTGGTGATGGCGGCGACCCTCGCAAGGATGTAACCGTGCGCGATTCTCTGTTCCTGCTGGACGCGCCGTTTGAAGCCGCGCCGCGAAAATTAGCGGAGCTTCCGGTTCGCTATCGCCGCGTTGCGTGGGCCAACGATCATCTCATGCTGGTCGAAGAGCGCCGCTGGAAGGATCGCAAGCGCATTATTCTGGCATTTTCTCCGTCCACTCCGTCGACTCCGGTCAAATTGTTCGAAGGCTCTTTCGAAGACCGCTATCACGATCCTGGCCAACCCCTTGAATCTATGAACTCCCAGGGCAAGCCGGTTCTTCAGATCACCCCAGACGGCAAAGCAATTTACTTTAGAGGCCAGGGAGCATCTCCGGAAGGTGACAAGCCTTTTCTTTCCGTGATGAACCTGACGAACGGAGAGGCCAAACGCCTTTGGCAGTCGGCTGCCCCCAATTTTGAGATGGCGCAAAATGTCGTAGATCCCGCCGCAGGCACAATTCTGCTGCGCAGGGAATCTCCGGATCAGAATCCGAATTTCTATATCCAGAAAATAGGGACACCATCTCCGCAGCAGATCACTTTTTTCCCCAATCCGTATGGAAGTGCTCCGCTTCCCAAAAAACAGGTGCTGCACTACAAGCGGTCGGATGGCGTGGATTTGAGCGCAAATCTCTATCTGCCGCCCGGCTACAAACCACAAGATGGTCCGCTCCCCACTCTTTTGGAAGCGTACCCAACGGAATACAAAACGAAGGCGGCCGCTGGACAAGTCACGGGATCACCCTATGCGTTCACCTTCTTAAATTGGGGTTCGCCGGTGCCCTTTGTGACGCAAGGTTTTGCCGTGCTCGAAAGCGCAAGTATTCCGATCATTGGCGAAGACAAATCCGAGCCGAATGACACTTACGTGGAACAGCTCGTAGCCAGCGCCAAGGCGGCCATTGATGAGGGTGTGCGGCTCGGTGTCGTCGATCGCAACCGCGTCGCGGTAATGGGACATTCCTACGGCGCCTTTATGACCGCCAATCTCCTTGCGCATAGCGACTTGTTCAAGGCTGGCATCGCCCGCAGCGGCGCCTACAACCGCACGCTTACGCCCTTCGGTTTTCAGAACGAGGATCGCACCTACTGGCAAGCTCCGGAGGTCTACAACAAAATGTCTCCGTTTGCTTACGCCGACAAAATCAAAACGCCCATTTTGCTGATTCACGGCGAGGCGGACAATAACAACGGCACCTTCCCCATTCAGAGTGAACGGTTTTTCAGCGCCTTGAAAGGGCACGGTGCCACGGTACGCTTTGTGCTCCTTCCCCTCGAATCGCACGGCTATGCCGGACGGGAGTCCGTGCTTCACATGTTCTGGGAGATGAATAATTGGCTGAACAGCTATGTGAAAAATTCGCGGCCGGCCATAGCGGCCGCGCAACACTAATCCTTCCGCGTGGAATTCGAGTAGTGACGCGTTATCTCCTGAATCTAGCTCTTCTGGTCCTTGCAGCGGCGTGCCCGGCGGCGCACGGCCAGACCATTCCCAAATCTTTAGCGGAGAGACTAGGCTACGCGCGCGACGCAAAACTCCTGATCGTTCACGCCGATGACCTTGGCATGACACATTCCGTGAACGCCGCCTCGATCAAAGGCCTCGAAACCGGTCTCGTAACTTCGGCAAGCATCATGGTGCCTTGTCCATGGTTTCCGGAAATTGCCGGCTATGCAAAAGCGCACCCTGAAATTGATTTCGGACTTCATCTCACGCTGACGAGCGAGCGCGTTTTCTATCGTTGGGGACCGGTCGCATCCAGGGACAAGGTTCCGAGTCTCGTGGACTCAAACGGTTACTTCCATCTGGACTGGCCGGAATCAACGCACATCGACGCCAAAGAAGTCGAACTGGAACTTCGCGCAGAAGTCGATAAAGCGATTGCCATGGGAGTCCGTCCGACGCACCTCGACTCTCACCAATACCGTCTCTTCGTCAATGGCAAAGATATGTTCCAAAGCGTTCTTCGCGTCGCCCACGATTATAAACTGCCGGTTTTCATGGTTCGCGATTGGTTCGCGGACCGCCCTTACCTCGAAGCCGCCCTGAACCCCGATGATCTTGTCGTCGACCACACCGTGACGATAGATACTGGAGTAGCTCCGGAGAAATGGGCGGACTTCTACGTTACCGCCCTGAAAAATCTTCAACCCGGTGTGACTGTCTTCATTATCCATTTGGCTTTTGACGACGTAGAAATGCGCGCCGCCACACGCGAGCGGGATACTTGGGGCGCAGCCTGGCGCCAGCGCGATTTTGACTTCTTCACAAGTCCGCAATTCAAAGCATTGCTGCGGGAGCAAAACATCCAGCTTATTTCCTGGCGTGAGCTGGCCCACTCTGCGAAGTAATCAGTTCTCGCCTGGAAATTTCTTCCGGCTCCTATCAACAAAACATATTTAACTCTTTCCCTTCGGGGCCATTCCAAGTTATTTTCGTTAGAGCAGCCCAATCACCTTTGGAACAAAGCGCATGCTGATTGACCCCCTACCGGAAAAAAAGTCATTATTACGGAATCCGCTGCTGTACACCTCCGCAGTGGTCGTCGCCGCGCTGCTCGGCGTCGTCTATGTGATGTTTTCCCGATGGCAGGAGCATCGCAGCATTGACCGCCAGGCCAGGGAACAACGCGCGGAGAAACAACGCGAGGAAGACCGTGTCGCCCTTGAGCAGCTTGGAGGCAAGGACTTCACCATACTCAGTTTTTATGCCAGCCCCACGGTCATCCGCCGCGGCGAATCCGCTCAGCTATGTTACGGAGTATCCAACGCCAAGAGCGTCAAGCTCGAGCCCCAGCCCCAGCCCGTGTGGCCTTCAGCCGCCCATTGCGTGGATGTATCTCCCACTAAATCTATGACTTACACGTTGACAGCCGTGGACGCCGCTGGGGCTACCAAGTCTCAGACCGTGGAGCTCAAAGTCCGCTGAATCTCTCCAAAAAGCACTCGGCTAGCCTTCCCTGCTTGTCGGTTGCGCACTTTTCCCCGCGCTCCCTGCAAGGGAAGGACCTCAAAAACTATCTTCGTCTGCCCCTTGTCGCCGCAATTGGCCCGCATCTATAATGTTTGTTCGCGCGGGGTCCGGAGAGCCATCCTGCTAAACCGGACTCCGCGAACATTTTTTGGCAGCCAACCTCTGGTGACCAACGACCATGTCTGACCCGCTCGCGAAGATCAAGCAGCGTTTGCAGGGGGAAATCGACCAGCTCGAGCACGAGCTCAATATCGACCTTCCCAAGGAGATCGCCAAGGCCCGCGCCCACGGCGACCTTTCCGAAAATGCCGAATACAAGTACGCAAAAGAGCGCCAGGGGTACGTCAACGCCCGCATCGGCCAGCTCAAAAAGCGTATGGGCGACCTGGGCATGCTCAATCTCAGCAATATTCCCAAGGACCGCTCCGGCTACGGCTCGCGCATTCTTGTGCTCGATATTCACAAAGAAGTAAGAATCGAGTACAAACTGGTCACCACCGAGGAGGCCGATGTGGAAAAGGGGTTAATTTCCACAACTTCCCCCATCGGGAAGGCTTTGCTCAACCGCAAAGTCGGCGACGAAGTCCAGGTTGCCACGCCCGCCGGCCAAAAAGAGTTTGAAATCGTGCGGCTCGTTACCATTCACGAGGACGAGTAACCTTTCTGCTTTTTCCAGCGTCCTACCGATATACGAGTCGTCTGTGAGGCGCTATGTATTGGGGATCAGGCCCGGGCCTCGGGCTTCTTACACTGCTGGGTTACTTCGCTTTTGCCGTCGGCGCGGCTCTCGCTTGGCAAAAGCGTGAAGACTTCTTCGTCTGGGCGCACGACGAGTTCGGCGCCTTCCGCCGCAGCCTTTCCCGCTATACGGTCATCGGTCCGTTTTATAGCATCCGCGAAGAGTCCCGCTTGAAGGCCGTTCCTTCCCAGTTTCTCAGCTCTCTCGGCCGCTTCCCTCGGCGGCACATCAATCCCGCCTTCATCCTGTTTTTTCTGGGGGCGGTTCTCTTCGTTCTGGATTTCTTCATCTAACCGGATGAACGCTGCCTCCGCTCCGCGTTCTGGACAATCTCTCCGCGCCTTGCCATTCTCCTCGCGATGAAACCCGCACTCATCGTCCATGGCGGCGCTTGGGACATTCCCGATGAAGCCGTCGACGCATGCACTTCCGGCTGCCGCCGCGCTCTCGACGCTGGATGGTCCATTCTCTCCTGCGGCGGCTCCGCGCTCGATGCCGTCGAAGCCGCTATCGTCGTCCTCGAAGACGAACCCGTTTTCGACGCCGGCTTCGGCTCGCATCTGAATCTCGACGGCCGCGTCGAATGCGACGCCATTGTTATGAACGGTGGAACTCTTCGTTGCGGCGCTGCCGCTGCCTTGCAACGCATCCGCAATCCCATCCGTCTCGCTCGCGCCGTCCTCGACCACTGCCCCCACATGATGCTCGTCGGCGAGGGCGCCGAACGTTTCGCCAAAGACAATGGCATCGCTCTGTGCGATCCCGCGGATCTCGTCAGTGACGCGGAACGCGAAGCCTGGCTCCTTTGCCGCCAGGACAAACACGCCGCTGCCCACCATCGCGGCCACGAGCAGGGCACCGTCGGCGCCGTCTCTATCGATTCTCGTGGCCAGCTCTTCGCAGCCACTTCCACCGGTGGCACCTGCTGCAAACTCCCCGGCCGCGTCGGCGATTCGCCTCTCATCGGCTGCGGCTGCTACGCCGATTCCACTGCGGGCGGCGTCTCCTGCACCGGCTACGGCGAGGCCATCATGAAAATCGTCATGGCCAAGACCGCCGTGGACTTTCTGCGCGCTGTTCCTCCGCCGCAGCACGATTGTCCCGTTCCGGAAAAGCCTTCCCGCGAATCCGTCCGCCTCGTTGCCGGGAGCGTTTCCGAGAATGCCGATGCCTCGCCCTGTGGCGAAAATTTTCATGCCATGATGTCTGCGCGCGAAGCCGTTCACCTGCTCGCCCACCGCACCCGCGCCACCGGCGGCCTCATCCTTCTCGACCGCAATGGCAACCCCGGCTTCGCCTTCAACACCCCGCGCATGGCGTACGCCTACGTCGCCCCCGATGGCTCGTTCGTCACCTCGGTCTAGCGCCCCTCACCACGAGCCTCTGTCACGAATCTCTTGACCCCGGCATCATTCAAAGATAGTCTCGCGCCCAATAACTCCCGCACTTTTATTCGTTCCCTAGGAGGTCGCGCATGGTTCTTCTCGCCGCTCTTTGGCTCCCGATCCTGCTCTCGGCCGTGATCGTCTTTATCGCCAGCTCCATCATGCATACCGTGCTGCCGTACCATAATAGCGACTACCGCAAGCTTCCCGAGGAAGACACTGTTCTCGCCGCTCTCCGTTCCGCCGGCGTCACGC
>Ga0070679_100006811_pt1 | contig 10657 bp, 7 predicted proteins | sample KBSC63BmetaG_FD_65652 | JGI IMG/M metagenome (GOLD analysis project Ga0070679, IMG submission 65652) | Corn rhizosphere microbial communities from Kellogg Biological Station, Michigan, USA - KBS C6-3B metaG | ecosystem: Host-associated > Plants > Roots > Rhizosphere | place: USA: Michigan... | reverse complement strand
GTGCGCGCGGCTACTCGGCCGCGGCGCGCTTCGCCCCGGTCTGGGTCGACACGATGTAATCCATCGCCGCCTGCACGCCGCCCTTCTTGTGCGGGATGCCGGCGACCGACAGCGCCATTTCGGTGATGCCCAGCGCGCCGATCAGCGTGCCGTCATTGATGTCGCCGAGATGGCCGATGCGGAAGTACTTGCCGGCGTAAGGCCCGAAGCTTGCGCCGTAGGAAATGTTGAAGTGCTCCAGCGCGAGGCTGCGGAACTGGTCGGCGTTGTGGCCTTCCGGCAGCAGCACCGCGGTGATGGTTGGCGAGTGGTACTTGGCGTCCTTGCACAGGATGTCGAGGCCCCAGGCCTGCGCGGCGCGGCGGGTGGCTTCGGCCAGGCGATTGTGCCGGGCGAACACGTTGTCGAGGCCTTCCTCGTGCAACATGTCGATGCCGACGGCGAGGCCGTAAAGCATCTGCGTGGCCGGCGTGTAGGGGAAGAATCCCTGCTTGGCCATGGTGAGCATTTCTTGCCACGAGAAGAACGACTTCGGCAGCTTCGCCGTCTTGTTGGCTTCGATCGCCTTGTCGCTGACGGCGTTGAACGACATGCCGGGCGGCAGCATCAGGCCCTTCTGTGCGCCGCCGACGCTGACGTCGACGCCCCATTCGTCATGGCGATAATCGGCCGAGGCCAGCGACGAGATGGTGTCCACCATCAACAGCGCGGGATGTCCGGCTGCGTCGATGGCCTTGCGGATGTCCTTGATCGAGGTGAGGCAGCCGGTCGAGGTCTCGTTGTGCAGGACGCAGACGGCCTTGATCTCTTTCTTGGTGTCCTTGCGCAGGTGCGCTTCGACTGCGCTCGGGTCGGCGCCGGTGCGCCAGTCGGTCGGAATGAACTCGGGCTTCAGCCCGAGGTTCTCGGCCATCTTCTTCCACAGCGTGGAGAACTGGCCGGTCTCGGCCATCAGCACGCGGTCGCCGGGCGACAGCGTGTTGACCAGTGCGGCCTCCCAGGCGCCGGTGCCGGTCGCCGTGTAGATGATGACCGGGTTGGTGGTCTTGAAGATGGTCTTGATGCCGTCGAAGCAGCGCTTGGCGAGCTTGGCGAACTCCGGACCGCGGTGATCGATGATCGGATTGTCGATCGCCCGCATGACGCGGTCGGGCAGCGGGCTCGGCCCTGGAATTTGCAGGAAGTGGCGCCCGGCTTGGCGCGTGGAGTTCTGGGCCATCGACGGCTCCTATGGCGGCTGGATTGTTCTTTAAGGGCCGTGGCGGCCCGGCTAGGGCGTTGAACCGGAATGTTGCAGCGCGGTCAAGCCAATTCCGGCGCTTCTTATCCCTATTGTCATGTCCGCCCAAACGGATGCATCCAGGGGCGTGGGCGCGGCCACCGATGGAAGCGCCTTGTGGGCCGGTGGGAGGTTGGTGTGGCGGAGCGGCTGGTGCCAGGATTGGAACGCCGTCTCAGGGCCGAGATTGGCGGCGGCGTGCATTTCGACCGCTTCAGCCGCGGGCGTTACGCCACGGATGCGTCCCACTATCAGATCATGCCATTGGGCGTCGTCACGCCGCGAACGATAGAAGAAGCCGAACGGGCGATAGAGATTTGCCGGGTTGAGGGCGTGCCGGTGACACCGCGCGGCGGCGGCTCGTCGCAGTCCGGCCAGACCGTCAACGAATCGATCATCATCGATTGCTCGAAGCATCTGAACAGCATTCTCGATCTCGACGTGGCTGGCCGGCGCGCCCGCGTGCAGCCCGGCATCGTGCTCGACGATCTCAACCGGCAACTCAAGGCGCATGGTCTGTGGTTTCCGGTCGACGTTTCGACGGCCTCGCGCGCCACCATTGGCGGCATGACCGCGAACAATTCCTGCGGCGGACGCTCGCTGCGCTACGGCAACACCCGCGAGAACGTGTTGTCCATCGATGCGCTGCTCGCTGATGGGGCCAAGGCGCATTTCGGTCCGGTGGCGCCGGATCTGTCGGACGTGCCGGACAATTCGCCGTTGCGGCCGCTGGCGCGCGATCTGTTCGCGCTGGGGCGTCGTGAAGCGGACGAGATCGCCGCGCGCTTTCCCAAGGTGCAGCGCCGCGTCGGCGGCTACAACATCGATGCGCTGGTGCCGGGGCGCAACGACGTCAACCTCGCGCACATCCTGGTCGGTTCGGAAGGAACGCTGGCGTTCTCGACCGCCATCGAGATCAAGCTTGCCCCGCTGCTCGGCAAGCGCGCCGTCGGGGCTTGTCATTTCGGCAGCTTTCATGAGGCGATGGCGGCCGCACAGCACATCGTCAAGCTCGGACCCATTGCCGTCGAACTCGTCGACGCCACCATGATCGGGCTGGCGCGTGACATCGCTATGTTCCGGCCGACGCTTGAAGCGTTCGTGAGGGGGCAACCGCAGGCGCTGTTGCTGGTGGAATTTGCCGAGGAGCCGGACGAGAACGCGCGCCGCTTGCAGCGGCTGCACGAACTGATCGGTGATCTCGGCTTCGATTGGCGCAACAGCGGCGCGAAGTGGGGCGGCGTCGCCGACGTGCTCGATCCGAAGCTGCAAGCCGCGATCACCGATCTGCGCACCGCGGGCCTCAACATCATGATGTCGATGAAGGACGCGGGCAAGCCGGTGTCTTTCGTCGAAGATTGCGCGGTGCCGCTCGAACATCTGGCCGATTACACCGCGCGACTGACGGAGGTGTTCGAGAGGAACGGCACCCACGGCACCTGGTACGCGCACGCTTCGGTCGGCTGTTTGCATGTGCGGCCGATCCTCAATCTGCGGCTCGACAAGGACGTCAAGGCGATGCGCGCCATCGCCGAGCAGGCGTTCGCCTTCGTGCGCGAATACAAGGGCTCGCATTCGGGCGAGCACGGCGACGGCATCGTGCGCTCCGAATTCCACGAGTTCATGTTCGGCAAACGGCTGGTGCACGCCTTCGAGGAGGTGAAGGATCGTTTCGACCCGAACGGCCTCTACAACCCCGGCAAGATCGTGCGCGCGCCGAAATTCGACGATCGCACGAAGTTCCGTTATGGGCCGGGCTACGCCGCGCAGCCGATGACCACGCAGCTCGATTGGTCGGCCTATACGGGGCAGGGCGGCGGATTCCAGGGCGCGGTGGAGATGTGCAACAACAACGGCGCCTGTCGTGCGGCGGCCGGCGGCGTCATGTGTCCGAGCTATCGCGTGACGCGCAACGAGCGCGACGTGACGCGCGGCCGCGCCAACACGCTGCGGCTTGCCATCACCGGCCAGTTGGGAGCGGACGCCTTCACCTCCGACGAGATGGTGGAAACGCTCAAGCTGTGCGTATCGTGCAAGGGCTGCCGCCGCGAATGTCCGACCGGCGTCGACATGGCGCGGATGAAGATCGAGGTGCAGGCGGCGCGTGCGGAGAGGTTCGGACTTTCACTCCACGACCGGCTGGTCGGCTATTTGCCTCGCTACGCGCCTTACGCGGCCAAGCTGCCGTGGCTCCTGAATTTGCGCGACATGGTTCCCGGCGCGGCGAAGCTTTCGGAAGCGATTGCGGGATTCAGCGCGCGGCGTTCGCTGCCGAAATGGCGAGCCGATGTGTTCGATGATGTCACCGCGGCGTCATTGCCGGGCCTGATCCGGCAATCTACGCCTCTTCGAGACAGGATGGATGCCCGGATCAAGTCCGGGCATGACGACGGAGAGGGCGACAAGCGCGGGGATACCAGTGAGGTCGTGCTGTTCGCCGATACGTTCAACCGTTATTTCGAGCGCGAGAATCTCGACGCCGCTCTGGCTGTGCTGAACGCCGCTGGCTATCAGGTGCATCTTGCAAAGCCCAGGGATGGCACATCCCGCCCGCTTTGCTGCGGGCGCACGTTCCTCTCCATCGGCAAGGTGGATGAGGCGCGCAAGGAGGCCGAGCGCACGCTCGCGGCGCTCGAACCGTTTGTTTCTCGTGGCGTTCCGGTCGTCGGTCTGGAACCGAGTTGTCTGTTGAGCTTCCGCGATGAAGTCCCGGCGATGGTAAAAAGTGACAGCGCCAAGCAGCTTGCCGATTGTGCTGTGACCTTCGAGGAATTTCTCGCGCGCGAAGCCAAGGCGGAGCGTCTGAACCTGCCGTTGAAGAGGATCGCCGACCGCGTTCTGGTTCACGGCCATTGCCATCAGAAGGCATTCGATGCGTTCGGGGCCGTGCAAACTGTCCTCGATCTGGTGCCGGGCCTCACCGTCGAGCCGGTGGAATCGAGCTGCTGCGGTATGGCCGGGGCGTTCGGTTATGCCGCCGAGACCATCGACGTGTCGAAGGCGATGGGCGAATTGTCGCTGCTGCCCGCCGTCCGCAACGCCGATGCCGAGACGTTGATCGTCGCCGACGGCACCTCTTGCCGGCATCAGATTCACGACGGTGCGGGCCGCGACGCGATCCACGTCGCACGCGTGCTGGCGATGGCGCTTGCCTGATGAGCCTATCGTGTCCCGCGAGCGCGGGGCGTCCAACAACCGCCGGCGAGAAATATTCTCCACACGGGTGTTTACTGGATCGTCCGCTTTCGCGGATGATGGCGTTTCGCCGGGAGAGACATCCATGCCTTTGCCTCTGCTTCCGACCTCGCTGGTCGGGTCTTATGCTCAGCCGGACTGGCTGATCGACCGCAAAAATCTTGCGGGCCGTTTCCCGCCGCGTGTGCGCGTCAAGGAACTGTGGCGGGTCGAGCCCGAGTATCTGGCCCAGGCGCAGGATGACGCGACGCTGCTCGCGATCCGCGATCAGGAGCGCGCCGGTCTCGACATCATCACCGACGGTGAGATGCGGCGAGAGAGCTACTCCAACCGTTTTGCCACCGCGCTTGAGGGCGTCGACATCGACAACCCCGGCACCGCGCTCGACCGCTCCGGGCATCCCAATCCCGTGCCGCGTATTGCCGGCAAGGTGAGGCGCAAGCATGCGGTCGAGGCCGACGATGTAAAGTTCCTCCGCGCCAACACCACGCGCACCATCAAGATCACGGTGCCGGGTCCGTTCACGATGTCGCAACAGGCGCAGAACGATTTCTACAAGGACGAGGAGGAGATGGTCCTTGATTACGCCGCGGCCGTGAACGCCGAGATCAAGGACCTGTTCGCGGCCGGCGCCGACATCGTGCAGATCGACGAGCCTTACATGCAGGCCCGGCCCGAGAAAGCGCGAAAGTATGGATTGAAGGCGTTCAACGCGGCGCTGGACGGCGTAAAGGGGACGACGGCGGTGCATATCTGCTTCGGCTACGCCGCCGTGATTCATGCACGGCCCGAAGGCTATTCGTTCCTGCCGGAGTTCGCCGGGTCGTCCGTGCAGCAGATCTCCATTGAGACGGCGCAGTCGGGTCTCGATTGCTCGATCCTGGAGAAGCTGCCCGGCAAGACGGTGATCCTCGGTGTGCTCGATCTGTCCGACATGAAGGTGGAGACCCCGGAGGTCGTCGCGGGCCGCATTCGCCGGGCGCTGCCTTACGTCGCGCCGGAGCGGATCGTCGTGGCGCCGGACTGCGGGCTGAAGTACCTGCCGCGGGACGTGGCCTTCGGCAAGATGTGCGCGATGGTCGAGGGAGCGGCTTTGGTGCGCCGCGAACTGGGGCGCTAATCCGCCCCGCGTGCGTCATATCGCTTGTGCCGCCACAAGGGCTGGCCCTTGAATGCGGGGGGCAAACCGGCAAAATGCCCGCGACGCGCGCCGCGGGTGGCCGGGCGCCGCGCAATCAGGGAGAAACCTCATGGCTAATCGCGGCTTTTATCTCGGCGCGGCGGCGCTTGCGTCGCTGCTGACCGCCGGGCCGGCCAGCGCCTGGGAACCGTCCAAGCCTGTGGAGATCGTGGTTGCGGCAGGGGCCGGCGGCGCCTCCGACCAGATGGCGCGCATGATGCAGGCGGCGATTCAGAAGAACAAGCTGATGAAGCAGCCGATGATCGTGTCGCTGAAGGGCGGCGCGTCCGGCGCCGAAGCGCTCATCTACATGAAGTCGAGCGTGGGCGATCCGAACAAGGTGCTGCTCGCATATTCTCTCATCTACATGCTGCCGCTGTCGGCGAAGATCCCGTTCAACTGGCGCGAACTCACCCCTGTCGCGGTCACTGCGATGGACGAGTTCGTACTGTGGGACAACACCACGCTGCCGCACAAGACCGTCAAGGAGTTCATCGACGCGGCCAAGGCGGCCAATCCGCCGTTCAAGATGGGCGGCACCGGTTCCAAGCGCGAGGATCAGGTCCTCACCGTATTCATGGAAAAGAAGACGGGCGCGAAGTTCCTCTATCTGCCGTACAAGTCCGGCGGTGAGGCGGCGACGCAACTCGTCGGCAACCACACCCAGGCCAACGTCAACAATCCGTCCGAGAACCTCGAGGTTTGGCGCGCCGGCCAGGTGCGCGCGCTTTGCGTGTTCGACAAGGAGCGCATCGCATACAAGACCAAGGTCACCGCCACGCAGTCCTGGAACGACATCCCGACCTGCAAGGAGCAGGGCCTCGACGTCGAATATCTGATGCTGCGGGCGTTCTTCCTGCCGGGCAAGGTGACGCCGGAGCAGACCGCGTTCTATATCGATCTGTTCAAGAAGGTGACGCAGACGGCCGAGTACAAAGAGTACATGGAAAAGCAGGCGTTGAAGCCGGTCTTCTTCGAAGGCAAGGACATGCTGAAATTCCTTGAAGAGGACGACAAGCTCAACACGCAATTGATGACCGAATCGGGCTTCGTCGCGAAGTAAGGCAACCGCGGGGCGCGGCCCCGCTTGCCGCCGGCCCTTGCGAGGGCAGGTGACAAGCGGCGCGCCCCGATCTACCAAAGGGCCGATGGCCACATCCGACAACGAGATTATCGTCGACGATCCCGACGCGCCCGACAGCGCGTCGCCTTCGGTCGTGTCGGCGCGCAGCGTCAATATCGCTGTCTATCTCGTGTTGCTCGCGCTCTCGGTGCTGCTGGCCTACGACAATTGGCAGACCGGTATGGGCTGGGCGCCGGAGGGGCCGGAGGCCGGCTATTTCCCGTTCTACCTGTCGGTGATGATGGGGGCCGCCAGCATCTACGGCCTCGGCATCGCGCTGTGGCAGACGGCCGGCGCAGACGAAAGCTTCGTGTCGCGGGACCAGCTTCGCCGCGTGATGCAGGTCTTCGTGCCGACGCTGTTGTTCTGCCTGCTCACCCAGTGGCTCGGCATGTATGTCGCGAGCTTCCTGCTGGTGGCGGGCTTCATGCGGTTCGTCGGCCATATTGCGCTTTGGAAGTCGCTGCTGACGGCGGCGATTTTCTCGATCGCGATGTTCGTCACCTTCGACGTCGCGTTCGACGTCATCATGCCGAAGGGGCCGCTTGAGGCCTTCTTCGGGTACTAGAGAGACGTCGGGTGGAAGCATTCGGCCTTTTGTTTCACGGCTTCACCGTCCTGCTGACGGGCAAGACGCTCGTGCTGATGGTGGTCGGGCTCGTGCTCGGCATTTTCGTCGGCGTGCTGCCCGGGTTGGGCGGTCCGAACGGCGTCGCCATCCTGCTGCCGCTCACCTTCACGATGGACCCGACCTCGGCCATCGTCATGCTGTCGTGCATCTATTGGGGCGCGCTGTTCGGCGGCGCCATCACGTCGATTCTGTTCAATATCCCCGGCGAGGCCTGGTCGGTGGCCACCACCTTCGACGGCTATCCGATGGCGCAACAGGGCCGCGCCGCGGAGGCGCTGACGGCGGCCTTCACCTCGTCGTTCATCGGCTCGCTGACCGCGGTGCTGCTGATCACGTTCCTGGCGCCGGGCATCGCCTCGTTCGCGCTGCGATTCGGTCCGCCGGAATTCTTCGCCGTTTATCTCCTGACCTTCTGTTCGTTTGTTGGCCTGGGCCGCGAGGACAAGCACAAGACCATCATTTCGATGGCGCTCGGGCTGCTGCTGGCCGGCGTCGGCATGGACACCGTGTCCGGCACGCTGCGCATGACCTTCGGCCTGAACGAGTTGCTGCGCGGCATCAACTTCCTCGTCGCCGTCATCGGCCTGTTCGGCATCAGCGAAATCCTGCTGACGATGGAGGAGCGGCTTGCGCTGCGCGGCCATGCCGCCAGCATCAGTCTTCGCGTGGTCCTCAAGGTTTGGTGGGAACTGCCGCGCTACACCATGACCCTGGTGCGGTCGTCGGTGATCGGCTGCTGGCTCGGCATCACGCCGGGCGGCGCGATTGCCGCATCGTTCATGGGCTACAACCTCGCCAAGCGGTTTTCGAAGGATAAGGAAAGCTTCGGCAAGGGGCGCATCGAAGGCGTGTTCGCGCCGGAGACGGCGGCGCACGCGTCGGGCACCGCCGCGCTGCTGCCGATGCTGGCGCTCGGCATTCCGGGCTCGGGCACCGCGGCTATTCTTCTCGGCGGATTGATGGTGTGGGGACTGAACCCCGGTCCGCTGCTGTTCGTCGAACACAAGGATTTCGTCTGGGGCCTGATCGCCTCGATGTATCTCGGCAACGTCGTCGGTCTTGTCATCGTGTTGACCACCGTGCCGATCTTTGCCGCGATCCTGCGCGTGCCGTTCGCCGCCATCGCGCCGATGATCGTGGTGTCCTGCGCCATCGGCGCGTTCGCCATCCAGAACGCCATGTTCGATATCTGGCTGATGCTGCTGTTCGGCGTCGTCGGCTATGTGTTCAAGAAGGTCGGCATTCCGCTCGCGCCGTTCACCCTGGCGCTGGTGCTTGGCAGCCGAACCGAGGACGCATTCCGTCTGTCGATGATCGGCGCCGAGGGCGACCTGCGCGTGTTCTGGTCGAACTGGCTGGTCGGCTCGATCACGACGCTCGCCATCGTGCTGCTGTTCTGGCCGGCGATCGGCGCCGTGCTGACGCGCGCGCGGACCCTGCTCTGGCCCGCACGCGGCGGCAGTGCCGCCTGACCGCGGCTATTTCCCAGCAAGAAAGTCGAAGTCACAGCCCTGTTCGGCCTGGGTGACTCGTTCGGTGTAGAGGCGGTGGTAGCCGCGCTTGGGCTTCTCGGGCGGCTTCCAGCCTTGGCGGCGCTTGCTCAATTCGGCGTCGTCGACCTTCAGGTTCAGCTTCCGCCCCTTGGTGTCGAGCTGGATCATGTCGCCGTCGCGCACGAACGCCAGCGGTCCGCCTGCCGCGGCCTCCGGTGAGACATGCAAAACCACGGTGCCGAATGCGGTGCCGCTCATGCGCGCGTCGGAAAGGCGCACCATGTCCTTGATGCCCTTCGAGCCGAGCTTCTTCGGGATCGGCAGCGCACCGGCCTCCGGCATGCCCGGCGCGCCGATCGGGCCGGCGTTGCGCAGCACCATCACCGACTGCGGTGTGACGTTGAGGTTCGGATCGTCGATGCGCCTTTCGAGGTCTTCCAGCGAGTCGAACACGACAGCCGGACCCTCGTGCTGGAACAGCGCCGGCGTCGCCGCCGCGAGCTTGATCGCGGCGCCTTGGGGCGCGAGGTTGCCGGATAGGATGGCGATGGCCTCGCTCTTCACCAGCGGATTGTCGAGCGGGCGGATCACCTTGTCGTCCACATAGGCGGGCCAGCGCGCGATCACCTCGCCGATGGTCTCGCCGTTAACCAGCTTGGCCGACAGATCGAGGTGGTCCTTTAGCCGCCGCCACAGCGCCGGCAGGCTGCCGCCGGAGTGGAAGTCTTCCATGAAGTTCATGCCGGCAGGCTTGAGATCGAGCAGCACCGGCACCTCGCGGCCGACCGCATCGAGCTCCTGCAAATCGTAGGTGATGCCCGCGCGTCCGGCGATGGCGGCGAGGTGCACCAGGGCATTGGTCGAGCCCGAGGTGGCCTGCAGGATCACCGAAGCGTTGCGCAGCGCGGCCTTGGTAAGAAGCTCGCTCGGGCGCGGTCCGCCGGTTTTGGCCATTTCGGCGGCGCGCTTGCCGGTTGCTTCGGCAAAGCGCCAGCGATCGGATGACACTGCGGGCGCGGTCGCCGAGCCGGGCAGCATGAAACCCAGCGTCTCGGCCAGCACGGCCATCGTCGAGGCGGTGCCCATCACCATGCAGGTGCCGGAGGTCGGCATGAGCTGATCGTGAGCACGGTCGAGGTCGGGGCCGGTCAGCGAACCGGCGCGGTATTCCGCCCAGAGCCTGCGACAGTCGGTGCAGGCGCCGAGCCGCGCGCCCTCGTGCTTGCCGGCGAGCATCGAGCCGACGTTGACGACGATGGCGGGCATGTCCGCGGAGATCGCGCCCATCAGTTCGGCCGGGATGGTCTTGTCGCAGCCGCCGATCAGCACCACGGCATCGAGCGGCAACGCCGAGACCATTTCCTCGACATCCATCGCCATCAGATTGCGCAGCAGCATCGAGGTCGGAAACGAGAATGCCTCATGCAGCGAAATCGTGGGGAAGACGAACGGCAGCGCGCCGGCGGCGCGCACGCCGCGCGAGATCGCTTCGGCCACCTGCGGTGCGGTCTTGTGACAGGGATTGAAATCGGATGCGGTGGAAAGAATGCCGACGATGGGCTTGTCCAGCGCCTCGTCGGTGAAGCCCGCGCCCTTCAGGAACCCGCGCCGCAGGAACAGTGCAAACTCCTCGTCACCGTATTGCGCGAGACGAGACCGCAGGCCTTTCTTCATGGCAATTCCCCAACTGAGCCGAGCGTGATGTGGCGCCATTGCTCGACGTCGAGGGCTTTGGAGTCAATCAAAAAAGGATGGC
>Ga0070679_100006804_pt1 | contig 10661 bp, 8 predicted proteins | sample KBSC63BmetaG_FD_65652 | JGI IMG/M metagenome (GOLD analysis project Ga0070679, IMG submission 65652) | Corn rhizosphere microbial communities from Kellogg Biological Station, Michigan, USA - KBS C6-3B metaG | ecosystem: Host-associated > Plants > Roots > Rhizosphere | place: USA: Michigan... | reverse complement strand
ACGAGCGCGATCCATCGTCTCAGTGTGACGTGCTCGTGGGTGAACATCGCCGAGCCCGCGGCGAGAAGAACCGGCAGCGCGCCGACCATCAGTGACGCGTGCGACACCGTGGTGCGCGCGAGTCCCGCGAACTGGATCAGAAACTGGATCGGGACGCCGATCAGCGCCGCGCCTAGAATCAGCAGAACATCCTGCCGACGCACGCGCGTTGCGGGATTGCGCAGTCCGCGCCAGACACCCGGCGCGAATCCGAGCGACGCGAACAGGAATCGATAGAGCACCATCTGCCCCACCGTCAGCTCGGCGAACGCCCATTTGCCGAACAGGAACCCCGTTCCCCAAAGGCAGCCCGCGATCGCCAGCGCGGCGAAGGCGCGCGTCCGATTGGTTTCTGTCAGAGTCTGGTGGGCGGCACGCCGAAATTTATCCGCATTCGGCGGTGTGCCGCTGCGCTAGATCCTGGAATTCGAGACCCTCATTTTGGAACGCCGAGATTGATCTGGAACGGGCCGTTCCCATTCACTTGAACAACCGTTGCGCCGCGGGTTTGTAGGAAATGCGCATGCCGGGCGGGCATGAAGACATAGTCGCCGGCACTGAATGGGTGGGCACTGCCCATGTCGACGGCGTTCCCCATCCCGAACTGGCCGGCGCCCGAGATCACCGTCACGGTCTCTGCGGTCGGATGCCAGTGCAGTGGCACCATGTAGCCGTCGGGGAAGCTGAGTCGCAGCGTGAACTGCCCGGGCTTCGACGGATCGCCGGAGAGCACGCTGATCTTTGCACCGGGCGCGAACCCGGGAGAATTGAAGTCGCTCCAGGTGAGCGCGCTTCCGTTCTGTGCGATGAAATTCGTGCCTTCGGGCGGCGCCGCCGTCGGCGCCGGCATGCTGCTGACGGGGGCGTCGAGCGCGACCCGCCATTTTCCGTTCACCTTGTTCCAGATGGTGACGTAAGAGCCGGAGTCACCCTCTCGGCCGTTCGGCGTGTCATAGGAGTCGGTGTAGGTGCCGTACTCGGTGGCGACGGTGGGACTGACCACCTCGATCTTCTGCGGCACCCAGTGCATGCTCAGGCCCGGCAGCTTGACGATCTCGCTCCACCCCGCGCGGACGCCGTCGGATCCTTTGACGACCGGACTGTTCGCCATCATCACCGTTGCGTTGGGGGTATGCAGCGCCACGATGCTGTCGACCTGCTGCGCGGCGATGTAGCGCTGCCACGCATCCGACGCGGCGCGCACCGCCCGCTCGTCGCGCGATTGACCCGCTGCAGTGTTGGCGACGGTAGCAAGAACGACGGCCATCAAAGGAATCAGCGCGGAATTCCGGAGCGGGCGCTTCATGGTGCCTCCTGGAGGGGAAGAAGACTTTGCCGTGGCCCGCCAGCATACGGGGTGTCCTCGGGGGAGTCAAGCTTGGACAGGCTCCTCAATTCTCCGCTGCCGCCAACGCTGGATCGGTTCCCTTCACATAATCCGCAAAAGTCAGCGGTGCCTTTATCTGCGGCTCGATCATCAATCGTTTATCGCGCGAGTCGAGGTATTGATGCCAGAGGGTCGCCACGCGCACCGTCACTTTGCTGTTGGGCAGCACGATCCGGTAGGAATCGCCGAAATGATTTCCGTGGGAGGCAGTCGGCTCGCCGACGAAAATCGCGGTGGTGTATTTCATCAGCTCCGTCACCAGCATCTGCGCCGCCGACCAGGTCCGGCGCCCGGTGAGCACAAAGAAATGCCCGGGTGTGTCGTACTTGGACTTGATGATCGGCAGCATGATCCGCTTGTTGAAGTCGCCGTTGCCGCCGCCGTTTAGCCGCAGGTCGAGAATGAGCTTGTTGGCGCCGGCGGAGTCGGCCGTTCTGATAGCGCGCGCCATGAACGCGCTCAGCGAGTCGGTGGATTTCTGCTGGATGGTATTGATCTGGATGTAGAGGACGCGGCGCTCCGGCAGATATCTGAACCAATAGATGTTGGTCGGATCGCTCAACCAGAGGGGCGTCGGGGCCTTGTCGCGCGCATCCACCCAGCCGGCCCGCTTGTTCCAGCTTCGATCGGCGTCGCCCGTCAGCATCGGAAACAATCCGGCGGGCGACAACGTCACGGTGCGCGGCTTACCAGCGAAATCGAGGGTGAAGGGAATTCGCTGCGCGTCATTCACCACTCCCGTCGCGTGCAGAATCTCCGGCATCACCATGAAGAACGGTGTGAACGCGCGCACTCCCATCTCGTTGTCGCGGCTGATGAGCGGCCGGATCCGCGCCGCCACCGAATCGACCGGCATTCCGTTGATCGCGACGACGCGTCCGCCGAGCAAGTTCGTGTGCGCGGAGTCCGCCGCTCGCACGATGAGCCCTTCCGGAAACCAGTAGAGCGCAATCGGGAGCGTATGAAACGCGATCACGCTGTCCCGCCATGGCCCCACGCTGGAATGTCCATCGCCGACCATCGCGTCGAGCTTCTGCAACTCGACGATCACGTCCTCTCGCGTCAGCGATGGCAGCCGCGCGCTGATCGAATTGAGTGCGCTGTCGAACTGCGCCGGGGTCATGTCGTGAAAGAGGTTGGCATGATGCGCCGGCATCTCCTTCCTCAAGACCGCCAGATCCTCGCTCCACCGTCTCACCTCGGTGCTATCGAGATGCTTCCCCTCCTGCCCCCGCAACGGCACCGCCCCCAACAACCCGGCCATGCAAACCGCACTCACTGAAAGCCGCAACAAACCCTCCCGCCTTAAGCGATTCGAATAACTCTTCGACAGCGCCTCCCTCTCCCACGGTTTGAAGCGAGAGAGAAAGGACCTGAGGTCAGCGTCCTTAATTAATCAGCAATCAGCAGTGCCGTTGGTCCTCGGGCCTCGGTGATGTAACTGGCAACCCCATAATCCCGCGCTAAAATAGAGCACCGACCTTCGGAGGCTCTGTGTCACAAACGTCGAAGCTCCTCCCCCTCCTTGCTCTGCTAGCCTGCGGCAAGAGTGCCGCCCCCACTGCCGACTCCGCGGGCTCCCCCTCCGCCGCAACAACCTTCGACGAAGCTGCCGCCCGCCAGCAGATCATCGCCGCCGATTCGGCTTTCGTCCGCGCCATCACTTCGAAGAACGTCGATTCCCTGATGATCTACTACGATCCGAGCGTCGTCTCGCTCGGTAAGACCGTCGTCAGCGGCACCACCGATCTGCGGCGCAGCTACACCGAAGTCGTCAAGAATCCGCCCAGCAACGTCAACTTCCAGAGCGGCGGCGTGAGCTTCTCCAACGATCATTCGATGGCGTGGGACTACGGCACCGTCACCCAGACTGCAACCGTCAACGGCAAGCCCGTCCGGTCGAGCGGCACCTACCTCAACGTCTGGAAGAACGTCGGCGGACAGTGGAAGATCGTCGCCGAGATCAGCACCTGATCGCGACGCAAATTAATTTGCGGTTACAACAATTCATCGACTCACCATGCCGAAAACTTCCACCAAACCGAAGAGCCAGTCCACGAACAAGGAAAGTCCTTTCGCCGTGCTATTTCCGGATTTCGATTCCGAGATGGCGGCTACCAGGCGAATGCTCGAGCGCGTCCCGAATGGGAAAAACGATTGGCGGCCGCATGCCAAATCGCGCAGCCTCGGCGAGCTCGCGGGGCATATCGCGCAGCTGCCGGGATTCGGAATCGCCATGGTGACGACCGACGAGCTCGACTTCCTCGCGCCGCGGCCGCCCGAGCCGCCGGTCACCACCACCGCCGAGCGGCTGAAGCGATTCGATGAGCTCGGCGCGCACCTCCGCGGACTGCTGCAACAGATGACGAGGGAGCAGGGTGCCCGCGACTGGATCCTTCGCGCCGGGGAGCGAGTCTTCGCCAAATCTCCCCGCACCAGCGCGCTCCGTAGCGCTTTTCTCACCCATACCGCTCATCACCGCGCCCAGCTTGGCGTCTACCTCCGGCTGCTGGACGTCCCCGTTCCATGGACTTACGGAGGCTCCGCCGACGAGGCGCCCCCGATGTGAGCTCACTCGCCGAAACAATCCGAACATCGCGGCCGAGTTTGGGTTGGGCGCTGTTGATTGGCCTGGTTATCGGCGCCGTCTCTTCAGCCGCGGCGCAGAACAGTGATTTGCGACACGGTGAAAAGATTCGGTTCGCTATCGGATCGCACCAGGTGTTACACGAGGCCCGGTTGGACTGGGCTACCAGAGATTCGGTGATCCTGGAGAGCTGTTCAACCTGCGACCGGCTACGGTACGGTCGCGAAGAGCTACACTATCTCGAGGTGTGGCGCGGGTCGTCAGCGGGGAGGCGTGCGCTGCGCGGCTTTGGCATCGGCGGCGCCATCGGACTTGGGATTGCCGGAATCGGCAGCGCGACGTGTCGCGGCACCCCCGACAAGTGCGAGGGTTGGTTCGCGCTCCTCGGCATCCTTGGCTTCGGCGCCGGATTGATCGGCGGGATCATCGGATACCTGACCGCCTCGTCGTGGCAGCCAGTCGACTGACCGCGCACGCGGCTTGAAGCAGTCGTCGTCTACTGAATTAGCTGCGCGACGACAAGCGAGCCTGTGAAGCGGTCGTAGGTCATCGATGTCGGGGCTCCGCTGGCGTCCCGGATGATGTGAACCGGTTCCCAGTAGGCGCGGTCGATCAGGTGGTCGCGGTCGATGGGAATCAGGGGCGTCAACTCGCCCGACGGCCAACGCAGAAACATTTCCCGGCCGTTCTTCTCGAACGTAAGCGTCGCATTGGGCTGATAGAAATCGGCGCCGAAGTGGAACTTTCTGGTTGCGATGTCGAGCGAGTCCGCCGGTAGCAGCGGGGTCCTTAGTGCGAGCGGCTGGTAGGGACGCCCGAGCGCGATTGCGGCGACGTCGTAGGCAATGTCGCTCGGCACCGAAGCGTAGATGTTGCTCAGTACAACGACGGTCAGGTCTTCGCGCGGCAGGTAGATGATGTGGGAGGCGAATCCGGGCGAGCGCCCGCTCAGAGTGAAGGCGAACTCACCGAAGCGACTGTTCTGCCGGCGAAACCACCCGTAACCAACCGATACGCCGGCGGTATCGACGACGAGCGAACGGGTCGCCGGACCGAGCAGCTTGCCGTGAAAGATCGCCTCGACGAAACGCGCTTCGTCGCGCGCCGTCGTGCAGGCGGAGGCGTTGCCTGCCTTGGCCGACCAGAAAATCATTTGCGCGGTGGTGATGCCCGTCACCCCGCTCGGCGCGTAACCGCGCGCCGCCTCATCGCCGCAGCTGCCGGCGTCGTCGTCGACGGCGGAGCCCGACATGCCCGCCGGTCCGAACAACAGCTGCTGCATCGCGCGCGGGAAGCTCAGACCGGTTTTGCGCTCGAGGATAAGTGCCAGCAGGTTGAACGCCGAGTGTTCCTCGTGCACGTACTTACTGCCCGGCTCGAAGAGGAGGGAATCGCCGGCGATGTAGCCCACCAGACTCGCGGGGGTCTGACGCTGCTGCAGGATCTGCGCGTAATCCCCTCGTGCGTTGATGTCCGAGATCCCGGATCGCTGCTCGAGCAGATTCCTGATCGTGATGCGGTCGCCGCCCCGCAGCGCCGGGACGATCTCACTGACCCTGGTATCGAGCGTCAGCTTGTCCTGATCGATCAGTCGAAGCACCGCCGCCGAGGTGAGCTGCATCGACAGCGAGGCAATGTGAAAGCGAGTACGCGGGGTGTTCGGGACATGACGGTCGCGGTCTGCTTCGCCAAAACTGTTCTCATAGATCGTTTTGCCGCCGCGCCGCACCAGCACCTGTCCCGAGAAGTTGTTGGTCACTACGTAAGGCGCGACATACTCATCGATCTTGGTGACGGCAGTTCCCTGGGCGAAAGCGGTGCCGGTAAAAGCACCGCTCGCCAGCACCAGCAAATATGTTTGCGCAATCTGTTTGCCCATCGTCTCTCCCTTCGCCCGTCTCTCATCCCCAATACCCGCTTTTCCCCAAAAATAAAAATGGCGGCCGGAGATCCGGCCGCCATTCCTATCTTGAACCGAATGCCTAGTTAAGCCGGCACCCGAGGTTGTTGTTGGTGTCCAGCTGCGTCGCCAGCGCGATGATGGTATCGCGATTACCGCTCGCTAGCGCGTTGTTCACAGCCGTCACGATCTCTCCCGCGGTGAGCGGGTAGTTCATGCCGGAGTACCTGGCGTTCAGCTCCGCCGCGATCCCGGCGCGCAAGAGAATCTGCGCCGCGCCACTTAGATCCGATCCACCCTTGAAGCCAAGACCATCAACCAGCGTGTAGGCCGACAACTTCTTGCCACTCAGGGAGTAGAGCGATGACTGCGAGAACACACTGCTCACGAGGTCGGTCGGCTTGAGGCCGGTCGGGACCCACGAGTCGAAATGCTGGGTCTGCTTCCAGTAACCGGGGGTGCAGCCGTTGCCCGTCGGCGGATAAACGCACGGTAGCGGCCCGCCGAAGTTCGACGCACTCTGGTCTTCGCAGACCGGCGGAGGCGGCGGAGTAGTCGTCGACGTTGTCGCTGAGGCGACGAGGTAGTTGTTGCCGGCGCCACCGGTGCCGACCTCGAAGCGCAGGTACTTGATGGTGGGGTCGGTGACCGGAAGGGTGATCGCGGGTGCCGCATCTGAGCCCACGCCCGCCGCGAACGGCAACCAGGTCGTGCCATTGGTGGACGACGAGACCTTGTACGCCTCGAGAGTCTGCAGCGACGTCACCATCACGCTGGTGACGACGGTCCCAGTGGACAGCCCGGTGAAATCCAGGATCATCGACGGGTAATGCCCATTGTCATCGCTGTCGCCGATCTCGTCTTCGCCGGTGGTGGTGCACTCATCGGCCGCGCCGCCGGGCTTGAAGCAGTAACCGAGGCCTTTCTCTTCGTCACCCAACGCTTCGCCGATGCCTTTGGAGTAGAGCTCGATGACTCCGGGTGCAGGCAGGGTCTGCTCCATCGAGGCAACGATGTTGCCGGCCGTCGGATCGGTGAAGGTATGGGATGCGCCGATCTCGACATCCGAGCTTACGCCCGAACGCGCGACGAAGTCCCAAACGGTGGTCGTGCCCACGATGTCCGCAGAAGGCGTCGTGGGAACTTTGAGTCCGCTAGGCGCGGTCGGACCCGTTTCGCTACAAGCAAGAGCAAACACTGCGCTGACGGCAACCGCGGCCGTCGCGAGTCGGGAGGTAAAACCGTACTTCATCTCTGGATCTCCAAAGGGGTGGTAGATGCGCCCCCGGTTGGCAAACGCCGTGCTTTGGTTTGGCACGCGCGGAGAGGCTGAAACCTCCATCACCGCTTCCTTTTGTGGAGCTCAGCCGACACAAGGTGATGCGGGCTGCCACACTCATCGCGTCGCCAGCGTCGCGTCAACGCGGTCAAGTACGCGAGCAAGTTTCTCCCGAAGAAATCATTGGACTGATGTTTGTCCGCGTTTTAACTTCGGCGCTGTCCGGATTTTCACCCACACCGCCTCGCCATGAAATCCCTGATCAGAAACGGCAGCCGCGTCGCCATCGCGCTCGCGATCACTTTTGCACCTTTTGTCGCGACGGGCCAAAACGGCAAAGTCGCGCCCCTCATCGACCGCGAGCTGTTCTTCGGCAATCCAGAAATCTCCGGCGCCCAGATCTCGCCCGACGGCCGGTACATCTCCTTCCTCAAGCCATACAAGGACACCCGCAACGTCTGGGTCAAGCGCGTCGACGATCCATACTCGGCGGCAAAGCTGATTACCAACGACACCAAACGGCCGGTCACCCAGTATTTCTGGAGCAGAGATGGGAAGTACATCCTCTTTGCTCAGGATCAGGGCGGGGACGAGAACTTCAACGTCTATGCGGTCGATCCGACGGCTTCACCGGCGGCCGGCCAGGAAGTGCCGACGGCGCGCAATCTCACCGCGGCCAAAGGCGTGCGCGCGATGATTTACGACGTTCCGAAGAACGATCCCGACGTCATGTACGTCGGCATCAACGATCGCGACAAAGCCTGGCACGACCTCTACAAAGTGAAGATCTCGACCGGCGAGAAAACCCTCATTCGCCAGAACACCGAGCGCATCGCGGGCTGGGTCTTCGACAACGCCGGCAATCTGCGCCTCGCCGCTCGTACGACAGACGCAGGCGACACCGAGATCCTGCGCGTCGATCCGAGCGGCTTCACCCAGGTCTATTCGTGCAACGTCTTCGAGACCTGCAATCCGCTGCGCTTCAGCAAGGACAACAGCAAGGTCTATCTCGAGACCAACAAGGGCGACCCGGATCTCACCCGGCTCGTGTTGTTCGATCCCGCCACCAAGACCGAGCAGCTGGTGGAATCGGATCCGATGAACCGCGTCGATTTCGGCGGCGCCACCTTCTCCGACGTCACCAACGATCTCGTCGCGACCACCTACACCGACGACCGGACGCGCATCTACTGGAAGAACGCCGACTGGGAGAAGGACTACAACTACCTCAAGAGCAAGCTTCCAGGCAAGGAAATCACACCCGCATCGACCACCAGCGACGAGCGCGTGTGGATGGTCGTGGCCAGCAGCGATCGCGAGCCGGGTGAGCGCTACCTGTTCGATCGCAACACCAGGAAGCTCACTTTCCAGTATCGCGTCTTCGACAAGCTGCCGCGCGAAGCCCTCGCCGAGCAGAAACCGATCTCGTACACATCGACCGATGGCCTCACCATTCCGGCCTATCTCACGCTGCCTGTCGGAGTGTCGCCGAAGAATCTGCCGCTCGTCGTTTACGTCCACGGCGGACCGTGGGGCCGCGACGCGTGGGGTTATTCGCCGATCCCGCAGTTTCTTGCGAATCGCGGCTACGCAGTGCTCCAGCCCAACTTCCGCGCCTCCACCGGCTACGGGAAGAAATTCCTCAACGCCGGCAACAACGAGTGGGGCCAGAAGATGCAGGACGACATCACCAACGGGGTCAAGTATCTGATCGCGCAGGGTGTCGCCGATCCGAAGCGCGTCGGCATCATGGGCGGCTCGTACGGCGGCTACGCAACTCTCGCCGGACTTGCTTTCACTCCCGATCTTTACGCGGCAGGCGTCTCCATTGTCGGTCCGTCGAACCTGATCACCCTGCTCAATTCGATTCCACCCTACTGGGAGTCGATTCGCACCGTCTTCAACGAGCGGATGGGAAATCCGAACACCGCCGAAGGCAAGGCGCAGCTCGTTCGGCAGTCACCGCTCAACTCCGCCGACAAGATCAAGGCGCCGCTCCTCGTCATCCAGGGCGCCAACGATCCGCGCGTCAATCGCGCCGAGAGCGAGCAGATAGTCGTCGCGCTGCGTGATCGTGGCTTCCCGGTCGAGTACATCCTCGCTCCGGACGAAGGTCACGGCTTCGCGCGGCCGATCAACAACCTGGTGCTGTTCACCGCCGCCGAGAAATTCCTCGCCAAGCACCTGGGCGGGCGATATGAGCAGAGCATGACGCCGGCTGTCACCGAGCGGATGGCGGTGCTCTCCGTCGATCCCAAGAAAGTAGTGCTGGCGAAGAAAACCGAGGTCCAGTCCGGCGCGCCGAAGCCGAGTGCGCAGCTCACGACCGGCAGCGCGAATTACAAGGTCATTCTGCAGGCCGGCCCGCAATCGATTCCGATGGACGTCACCCGCATCGTCAAGGACACCGCCGGAACATGGCTGGTGAACGAGACCGCGGTCACTCCGATGGGCAATATGAGCGACGAGACGACGCTCGATAAGTCGACCTTCTCCGTTCGTCGCCGGGTGATTCACCAGGGTCCGGCGGTGATCGACGTCAGCTTTGCCGGCAACAAGGCGAATGGAAAAATGTCGATGAACGGTCAGGATCGGCCGATAACCGCTGACCTGGGCGGCGACCTGTTCGCCGACGGCGCCGGCGCCGACCTCGTGATCGCCTCGCTGCCGCTTGCAGACGGCTACACGACGACCTTCCGCAACTTCGATGTGATGTCGCAGAAGGTGCAGCCGCGTGTCCTCAAGGTCGTCGGGAGCGAGAGCGTCACGGTTCCCGCCGGAACCTTCGACGCGTGGAAGGTCGAGATCACATCGGCCGACGCGAGCTCGGCGGACAAGACCACGGTCTGGGTCGACAAGGCTTCGCGCCGGCCGGTGAAAACCGTCGCCGTCGTCTCGGAACAGGGTGCGACAGCAACGTCAGAGTTGGTGAAGTAAATCTGACCGCGCTGCTGACCGGGAAACTACGGTCAGCAGCGCGGCGCTCCACATCTTAGGCACGGTCGATGCTCGGATACCGGGCATGATCGAAGAACAGGTAGAAGTCCGCACCCCGGACGGCGTTGCCGACGCCCTGTTGGTCCGACCCGACAGCAAGGATCCGTCTCCCGCCGTCATCAACCTCACCGACGGCCTCGGTTTCCGTCCCGCCTTCGCCGACCAGTCGAAGCGCATCGCCGAGCACGGATATGTCGTGCTCACTCCCAACATCTTTTACCGAACGTCGAAGGTGCCGGTGTTTCCGTTCACGCCGGACTTTCAGTCCGAGCAAACCCGCCAGCGGTTTCGCGAGCTCACCGGCCCACTCACGCCTGATGCCATGGAGCGCGATGGGTCCGCGTATGTCGCTTTTCTCGCCAGCAAATCGTTCGTGACGAGCGGCCCGATGGGCGTGGTCGGATTCTGTTTCGCCGGCCAGTTCGCGTTGCGTGTGGCAGCAGCGCGACCCGATCGAATCGGCGCCGCCGCT
>Ga0070679_100006796_pt1 | contig 10666 bp, 7 predicted proteins | sample KBSC63BmetaG_FD_65652 | JGI IMG/M metagenome (GOLD analysis project Ga0070679, IMG submission 65652) | Corn rhizosphere microbial communities from Kellogg Biological Station, Michigan, USA - KBS C6-3B metaG | ecosystem: Host-associated > Plants > Roots > Rhizosphere | place: USA: Michigan... | reverse complement strand
GGAGTTCGATCGCGCCGAGGCGATTTTCCCGTGCCGCGCGCGTCGTCTCCTCGATATCGCCCGAAAGCATGTTGGCTTCCCGGACTGCCTCGAGCGGTTGCCCGGCGGCGGCGGCGATCGCTTCCTCCACGAGGCCTTCTTTCAACCCGATCCGCAGATCGCCGGTCACGATTTTGACCAGGTACTTCGCCTCCAGCGGCGACAGCGTGCGCAGCCGGTGTTCAAACAACTCCAGCTTGGCCGTCGGTCCGCGCGCCGCGGCAATCGTCGCGAACAGCTCGGCGACGTCGAGTAACGAGGTCTGCCGCTCATGGGAGGTCGAAGCGCCGACGTCGCCTGGTCCGCTCTCCGCGTGCGCCACATCGGCGGGACCGCTGGCGTCGGCATTCAGGAGCGAGCTCGGCGGCGTGGGCGATGCGTTCCGCCGGTTCGCGAGCAAGGCTTCCGCGGCATCGCCCGCGTCGGCGAATCGATGATACGCCGCGCGGTAATCAGCCTCGGTCATTCCGGCGACTTCGAGCACCGCGCGCTTGATCACCGCCCATCCCATCGTCAGCACGCGGCCATCCGATTGCGGGAAAGCGCGCGCCGTGAAAAAGAGCGCGGCCCGCGCGGCGTCGTCGGGACTCAGTTCGGCCAAATAGGCCCGCAGCAGCTCGATCTTTTCCAGTTTCCTCGGCGTTGCGCGCACCTGCTCACCCACCTGCGCGAAACGACTGAAGCAATCGATGGAGCACTCGGCGACGCGACTGTGCCTCCCGAGTTGATCCGGCGTCAGGGCCGCGCCGTCGGTGGCGTTGGCCTCGTCTTCCGCCAACGCCGGGATCGTCACGGACCGTCCGCCGAGGCCAAACTCCAGTTGGTTGTCTTCGCCGATCGCCCACGCCTCGATGCCGCGGTCGCGCAAGGTCCGTGCGAACTCCTGCGCGAAACCATGCAGCGTCAGCACGCGTTGCGGTTTGACGGCATCCACGAAGCGCAGGAGATCGGGATAATCGGCGTGGTCGGAAAGCGGAAACGCCGCGTCGCACTGGTAACGATAGATTGCGCCGGGATCCATGGCCCAGCCGGTGACGACGGCGGTTTTGCGTTTGCCGATCCGCCGGAGGAAGGTCGCGTTGCTCTGTTGGGGCGGGCAGATGACGACATGGCCGGCGACCTCGGCCGCGTCGAATTCCCGGTACGGTGGAAAGCGCATGCCGAGTTCCTCGTAGATCCGCGTGAGCCGCATCGTCTGAGGGTGGAGCATCACCGGAAGCTTGGACTCGGCCAAGCCGCTGAGCAGTTCCTGGCTCTTGCCGAGGCTGTACCCGAACAGCACGGGAGTTTCACCGTCGTCGAGGCAGGCGTGACAGAATGCGGCGATGTCGGCCAGGACCTGGGCCGTCGGGGGGAACACGTAGTGAGGCCGCCCGAACGTCGTTTCCATGATCAGCACATCGGCGCGCGGCGTGGCGCACGCTTCGGCGGAGCGGCCGTGCCGGAGTTTAAAATCGCCGGTGTAGAGCAGCGTGCCGTGTTGCTCATGGGCCAGCAGCGATTGCGCCGAGCCGAAGATGTGCCCGGCGGGAAACAGGGTGACGCTGCAATCGGCGGTGAGCTGTTCGCCCTGCGCGAACGGGAGCACGTGCTCGATGCGTTCGCCGGGCATCCGTGCCTGCATCAGCCGCGAGGTTCCCACGGAGCACAAAATCTCGCCATGCGGCGCGATGTGATCCGAGTGTGCGTGCGAGACGAAGGCGCGTTTTTGGGGGAAATGCGCGTCGAGCCACCACTCGACTTGGGGCAGCCAGACTCCGGCGCGAAATTCGACCTGCCAGGGCATGATCGCCACAAGGTTCTGCGAACCCCGGCAAGCTCAAGCAGCCTGGGCAGAAATCGAAACGTCGACCGCCCGATCGTTGAGCCGCCCCGGCTCGGACGAATTCAAAGCAGCCAGTACCGCACGAGCAGCACGCAGAGCGCCACGGCGATCACCCACCAATACCACGCAATGCCGTTCAGCCGGGAGCGGCCGTGACGCGGGGATGGCGTCCCGTCCGACTCCTCGAAGGCGGTGTCGGGCAAATCGAGGCCATCGTACGCCGAGGTTTCGCGCCAGCCGGTGCGTTCATCGGCGCCGCATTCCGGGCAGGCTTTCGCGCCGGGCGGGATGTCAGCTCCGCAGTTGGCACATTCGGGAGGAGTGTTCATGGCCGTGGCGCTTTGGGCGTCCGCATCAACGAACGTCGCGGACATCGATCGCCGGCGCGGGTTCGACATATTTCCGCTTCACCAGCCGCCATGCGGTCACGAAGAACGCCGTCAGCGGAACGGCGAGCAGCATTCCGAGGACGCCGTGAAACGCGGTGCCCCAGAAGAATACGGCGAAAATGATCGCGGCCGGGTGGAGTCCCGTGCGGTCGCCCATGATTTTCGGCGTCAGGATCCAACTCTCGATCGCTTGCACGACCAGTTTCACGAGGATGACCAGCCCGACGAGATGCCAGCCGCCATCGGGCTGGAAAAAAGCCAACGGCACGGTTGTCGCCACGCCGAGAATCGTGCCGAGGTACGGGATGATGTTCAGCAGGCCGAGGGCGAGCCCGATGAAAAGGCCGAATTTCAATCCGATGATCGTAAAACCCGTGGCATAGAGCAGGCCCATGCAGACGCCGATCAAGAGTTGTCCGCGGAAAAACGATTCGATGATCGTGACAAACTCACTGGTCAGAAAGACGACATCCGCGCGCACCGAAACCGGGAGGAACGGCAGATCGCCGCCGAGGCCGCGAGTCGGTTCGCCGCGCATCAGGAGGAAGAAAAAGAGGTACACGGGAATAATCACGACATGCGTGATGAACTCCACGGCGTCCAACAATCCGCCGAACGCCGCAACGACGGACGGCACCGCGTGCGACAGGAACGATTTGCTTTCGGTCGCGATCAGTTCGGTGATGTTCGGGAAGCCATGGCGTTCGAGCTGGCCGCGTGCCATCGAAACCCAGTGCGGGTAATGCTCCTGCACATACGTCGACACATTGTCCCACAAGGTCGGCAGATACGCGATGAAATCGAGCGTTTGGTCGATCAGGGGCGGCAGCACCAAAACGAGGCCGCCGGCAATGACGAGCACCGCGCACCCATACAGCAAAATGACCGCGGCGGTCCGGCGGCCCCGGAAGCGACGGTCAAACGCATTGACCAGCGGCCGCAGAATCAGCGCGAGCACCGCCGCCACGGCGATCGGCCAGATCACCGACGAGAAAAAGCCCAGGAACCGGCCGAGCATTGCCAGCGCAAACACGATCAGCGCGGCGGAGCCGATGAACGCGAGGAGGGTGAGCCCCGCCCCGACGACTCGGCGTTGCGTGTCGGATAGCAGCGGAGTCCTGGGCTCGTTCAACACGGAGCTAGCGCATGGAATTTGTTCGCGGGAGCAATTTTAATGTGGCGGCGGGGTAGGGTGCGAATTTTCCCGTGCAGCGCCAGGTGGCGCGGGCACGCGTCCGGACCTTGCCCGATACGGAAAAGCGTCAGAGGGCAGACGCGGCTAGGCGGCGCGTCACAGATGGCGCGTTTGTGGAGATGCGGGTGAGTCCGGCATCCCGCCGCTTTTCCTTGCTTGCGTCGCCGTGGCGGATTTCCCTCGGGACCATTTTTGTCCTATGAAAGTCCTCGTCGCCGACAAGATCTCACCCAAAGGAGTTGCCTATCTGCGCCAGCAGCCGGGCTTCGAAGTCATCGAGGCGTATAACTCGACGCCGGACAAGGTCCTGGAACTTGTCCGTGATGTCCACGCGATCGCGGTGCGTTCCGAGACCAAAATCTCGAAGCAGGTCTTTGCGGCGGCGCCCCTGCTGAAAGTGGTGGGCCGTGCCGGCGTTGGAGTCGACAATGTCGATGTCGAGGCGGCGACCGAGCGCGGCGTCATCGTCATGAACACGCCCTCCGGCAACACGATCGCGACGGCTGAGCTCACGTTCACGCACCTGCTTTGCGGCGCGCGGCCGGTGCCCCAGGCGGCGGGCTCGATGAAGGCGGGCCAATGGGACCGTAAGAGTTTCTCGGGGATCGAGCTTTTCAAGAAGACCCTAGGCATCGTCGGTCTCGGCCGCATCGGCACCGAGGTGGCGAAGCGCGCCCAGGCCTTCGGCATGCGCGTGCTCGCGTACGATCCGTACCTCGCGCCCAGCCGCGCCAAGGCGATGCAGGTGGAAGCCGTGACCCTGGACGAATTGCTCCGGCAATCGGACTACATCACGGTCCACATGCCGCTGACCGAGGACACGAAGTACATGATCGACGAAGCCGCGATCGAGAAGTGCAAGAAGGGCGTTCGGTTGTTCAACTGCGCCCGCGGCGGCATCATCAAGGAAGCGGCGCTGATTGCCGGCTTGAAATCCGGCAAGGTCGCCGCTGCCGGCCTTGACGTCTACGAAGACGAGCCGTTGGCCAAGGATAGCGAGCTTCGCGCGATGCCGAATGTCGTCCTTACGCCCCACCTCGGGGCGTCGACGGCCGAGGCGCAGGAGTCGGTCGGCATCGAAATCGCCGAGCAGATCTCCGACGTGCTCAACGGCGGCGTCATTCGCAATGCCGTCAACGTGCCTTCGATCGATGCGGTTACGATGAAGGTGCTGGGGCCGTACATCGATCTTGGCACGAAGCTCGGGACGCTGGTTCAGCAGATCGCGCCGCAGCAGATCTCGCAGCTGACGATCACCTATTGGGGCAAGCTTCTCGACCTCGACGTCAACGCCGTCACCCGCTCGATCGAGCGCGGCTTTTTGCGGCGGATCAGCGGCGAAGAGGTTAACTTCGTCAACGCACCGGCGCGTCTGGAGCGCCTCGGCATTCGCGCGCAGGTCACGAAATCGACCAACGATTGCGGCTATACCGATTTGATCCAGGTCGAAGCCGCGACGGCCGACGGTCAGGTCTTTTCGGCGGCCGGGACGTTGATCGGCAAGCAAAACGAACCGCGCATCGTGAATATCAATTCGCGCGAAGTCGAAGTCCTCGCGGCCGGCCAGCTCCTGGTGCTCGAGAACATCGACCAGCCGGGCATGGTCGGCGAGGTCGGTACCCTTCTCGGCAAAGACAAGGTCAACATCGCCGACATGTCGCTCTCGCGCCTGACGCCGGGCGGCACGGCGTACATGGTCGTGCGCGTTGATCACGAGCCGAGCGACGCCGCCCGCCAGGAAATCAAGGGCCACTCCGCCATCAAAATGGCGAAGTTCGTGCAGCTATGAGCGACGCGGCACGGTGGCGCGAGCCCGGTAAACCGCCGACCGCGGCCGGGTCCTCGCGCCGCGCGGCCGGCCTTTACTGATTCGGTTTCAACCATGCTCGTCACGCTGGTCATCATCGCGCTGCTTTCGTACCTGCTCGGCTCATTGCCGTTCGGGTACCTCGTTGCGCGCGCCCACGGGGTGAACATTTTTGAAGTCGGCTCTAAAAATCCCGGTGCCACGAACGTGCGACGCGTTCTCGGTCGGCGCCCGGGGAACTTGGTGTTTGCGCTGGATGCGCTGAAAGGCGCGATCGCGGTCGCCTTGCCGCTGGCTTACTTCGCGCTGCGGCATCTCTCCAGCTTGGCGATGACGACCGATCAGGCGGGCCGCGTCATCGGCGCCGTGGATGTGCGCGAAGTCGCGCAGGTCACCGCGCTGATCTTCGCGCTCCTCGGCCACAGTTTCTCGTGCTTTACGAAGTTTCGCGGTGGCAAGGGCGTGGCGACCGGAGCCGGCGGGTTTGCCGTGCTGTTTTGGCAGGGGATGATCATCGGCCTGGCCGTGTGGATGATTACGGCGATCCTGTCGCGGTTCGTGTCACTTGCCTCGATCTTGGCGGCCATGTCGCTGCCCGCCTCCGCCTACCTGCTCCACCGGTCGGGCACCCTCGTGAGCGCGTCGTCGCTCGTGGCGCTGATCGTGGTGCTGCGCCATCGCTCGAACCTCGCCCGCATCGCCGCCGGCACCGAAAACAAGATCGGTCAAAAGCCCGCGACCTCTCAACCATGAGCGCACCGATGACGGTCAATATTGGCATCTGCGGACTCGGCACCGTCGGCCAGGGAGTGTGGAAGCACATCTCGGCCAATCGCGCGGATCTCGAAGCGCGCGTCGGTGTTAAGCTCAACCTCGCCCGCGTCGCGGTCCGTCAGCTGCGGAAGCCCCGGGTCGTCAAGATCCCGGCCGACAAGATCACCGACGATCCACTTTCGATCGCGACGGATCCGCAAATTCACATCGTGTGCGAGTTGATGGGCGGCACCAAGCTCGCGCGCGAGGTGACCTTGGCGGCACTCCGCCAGGGGAAGGTGGTCGTTTCCGCGAACAAGGCGCTGATCTGCGAGCATGGCGCCGAAATCATCGCGGCGGCTCAAAAACACGGCGGTCATTTCTTTTTCGAAGCGTCGGTCGCCGGCGGCATCCCGATCATCAAAGCGTTGCGCGAGGGCCTCGTCGCCAATCGCTTCACCCGAATTTACGGCATCCTCAACGGCACGTGTAATTACATCCTCACGCAAATGGAGGAGAAGAATGCCGCGTATGCCGACGTGCTCGCGGAGGCGAAGCGGCTCGGCTACGCGGAAGCGGACGAGTCGCTCGATGTCGATGGCTGGGATACGGCGCACAAAGCATCGGTGCTCGCCTGGCTGGCGCATGGCGTCTGGGTCAAGACCGACAAGATGATCGTCGAGGGCATTGCGCGGATCACGCCGGCGGATTTCAAGAACGCCGCGCTCCTCGGATTCGGGATCAAGCTGCTCGCGATCATTTCCCGGGACTTTGCGCGCAACGAGATTTCGGTGCGCGTGCACCCGACGCTGCTGCGCTCGTCGAACGTCGTCGCCAATGTGAATGGCGTGTTCAATGCCATTTCGGTGACCGGTGACGTCGTCGGCACCACGTTTTACAGCGGGCGAGGGGCGGGGCAGGATGCCACCGCCAGCGCCGTGATTGCGGATATCGCGGATGCCGCGGCGCTGCTCAAGCATGGCAAGGGCGCGCACCTGATCGGGGAAGCGGGCGACGCTCCGGCGAGCCAGCCACGGCTCGCCCCGCCGCAGAACATTCGTTGCCGCTATTATCTCCGGCTGACCGTCAAAGACGAGCCCGGGGTGCTCGCGCGCGTCGCCTCCGTCATGGCGAAACGCGGCATCAGTATCGCCACGGTGATTCAAAACGCTTCGGAGCAAAAGAATGCCGCGTCGCTCGTGCTCACGACGCATAGCAGTGACGAACGCGCGATGCAGGGGACGCTGAAACAACTCTCCGCCCTGACGAGCGTGCTCGACGATCCCGTGCTGCTCAGGATCGGAGATTTCGAATGAGTTAGGCCGAGGCGTCCCCGTCGAGCCACGGCTCACCGGGACGGTTCGCCCTAGCTTCGGTCGCCTACCTTCAGTCGTCTACCTGAGTCGTCTTTCAACTTTCGTCGTCCATCCCAACTTCCAGCAATGTCTCGCATCGTCCAAAAATACGGCGGCACGTCGGTCGGCGACGTCGAACGCATCAAGAAGGTCGCGGAGCGCATCAAAGCCATCCGTGACGAAGGCAACGAGCTCGTGGTCGTCGTCTCCGCCCGGGCGGGCGTGACGAATGAATTGCTCGCACGCGCCAAGGCCGTGAATCCGATTCCCGCCGAGCGCGAACTCGATCAATTGCTCGCGATCGGCGAACAGGAGACGATCGCGCTGACGGCCATGGCGCTGCACGGCATTGGGGTGCCGGCGAAGAGTTACACGGGAGCGCAGGCCGGAATTTTTACGGACACCGTCCACACCAAAGCGAAAATCAAGGATATCAACGCCTCGGCGCTCGAAAAAGATCTCAGGGCCGGCCATGTGATTATCGTCGCGGGCTTCCAGGGCGTGAACGAGGAAGGCCAGACGACCACGCTTGGTCGCGGCGGTTCGGATCTCACGGCCATCGCGCTCGCGGCCGCGATCAAGGCGGACAAGTGCGAGATTTATACCGACGTCGACGGCGTGTACACCGCCGACCCACGGGTGGTAAAAACCGCCCGCAAGTTGGACGAAATCAGTTACGACGAAATGCTCGAACTCGCGTCATCCGGCAGCAAGGTGATGCAGTCGCGCTCGGTCGAATTCGCGGCGAAGTATAACGTCATTTTCGAAGTTCGCTCCTCCTTTAATCACAACCCAGGAACCATCGTGAAAGCAGAAGTCGCCTCCATGGAAAAAGTCCTCGTTCGCGGCGTCGCCGTCGACAAGGACCAGGCCAAGGTCGTCGTCAGTAAGATCACCGACAAGCCCGGTTCGGCCGCGCGGGTCTTCCGCGCCTTGGCCGACGCCCACATCAACGTCGACATGATCGTGCAGAACGTGGGCCAGGCCGGCGTCGCCAACCTGACGTTCACCGTGCCGCAGTCGGAAATGCAGAAAGCGGTGCGCGTGCTCGAGCCGGTGATCAAGGAGCTCGGCGGCGCCGTCACCATTCACGAACAGATCGCCAAGCTCTCCGTCGTGGGCGTCGGCATGCGGACGCACAGCGGCGTCGCGGCGACGCTGTTCCAGACCCTCGCCGATGCCGGAATCAACATCGAGCTGATCAGCACTTCGGAAATCAAAATCTCGGTGGTCATCGCGCTGGATAAAGCGGACGAGGCTGCGCGCGTTGCGCACAAGGCGTTCGACCTCGATCAGGCCTGAAAACGCCGGCCGCGACACCGTTGAACCCGGCCGCGTCCGCGCGCTCGCTCTCGCGCGCGTAACGCGAACGGGCGCGGCGGGACCACGCGCCTACCTTCATGAATTTTATCTCCACCAGAGGCCAGACTCCTGCGCTCGGGTTTTCGGATGCGGTCGCGACCGGACTCGCGCCCGACGGCGGGTTGTTTCTGCCGGAGCAATTGCCCGACTTTAGTGGCAAGCTGACCGCGTTTGAGAAGCTGAGTTACCCAGAGCTCTGTTTCGAATTCATGCGCGTGTTCGCCACGGATATTCCGGCGGACACGCTCAGGCAATTGGTCGCCGCCAGCTACACCAAGTTCTCCGATCCGGCGATCGCGCCGCTGCGGGGACTGCGCAAGGATCTCTACGTCCTCGAGCTGTTCCACGGCCCAACGCTCGCGTTCAAGGATTTCGCGCTGCAGTTGCTTGGCAACTTGTATGCGCATCAATGCGAGGTGCGGCGCGAGACGATCAATGTGCTCGGCGCGACCTCCGGCGACACGGGCGCTGCCGCGATTCACGGCCTGATTGGACGCCCGGGCACTGCCATTTTCATCCTGTACCCGGACGGACGCGTTTCGCCGTTGCAGGAGCGGCAGATGGCCTGCACGGGCGCAGACAACGTGTTTGCGCTCGCGGTCGACGGCACGTTCGACGACGCCCAGACGGCGCTGAAGGAGATCTTCGGCGATCAAGCCTTTCGCACCCGCCATCGGCTGAGTGCGGTGAATTCCATCAACCTCGCCCGCGTCCTCGCGCAGTGCGTGTACTATCTTTACGCCTGGTTGAAGTTGCCGGTGGACGAGCGGAGTAACGTCGAATTCGTGGTCCCCACCGGCAATTTTGGCAATGTGCTCGCCGGTTGGATGCTGCAAAAAATGGGGGTGCCGATCCGAGGCTTCAAGGTCGCCACCAATCAAAACGACATCCTGTTCCGCCTGTTCACCACGGGGGAATACCGCGTGGGTGACGTGCACCCGAGCCTGGCGCCGTCGATGGACATCCAGGTCGCGTCCAATTTCGAACGCTTCATCTATTTCGCGGTCGGCCGCGACCCCGCCAAGGTTCGCGCCGTCATGGAGACGTTCAAACGCACCGGCGCATACACCTTCGAAAACTTCAATCGCGACACGTTCAGCGCGTCCCGCTGCACCGACCAGGAGATCCCTGCCATCATTCACCGCGTGTACCAGGATTTTGGTTACATCGCCGATCCGCATACGGCGTGCGCGTTTCGGGAGCTGTCGAACGACCGGGTGAGCGTCGTGCTTTCGACGGCGAGTCCGGCGAAATTCCCCGACACGATTCAGCGCGCGATCGGGCTCGAGCCGACGCATCCGAGTTTGGAAGCGTTGAAGTCCAAGCCGATCGTGAAGCACCGGCTCAAAGCCGACCCGGACGCGATCCGCGCATTTATCGACGCGCACGCGGTGGGTTGAGCCACGCGGCGAGACACCTCGGTGAGTTCAACCGTGGAAGCGGAAGACTGAGGCACCGCGGTCCGGCGTCGCGCGATTTGTGGTAGGGAAGATTCCCGCTGCACCAACGTCACGCCCCCCACGACAAACGCCGCCCGTGCTCGGGCACGCGTCGCTGTTTGGAGGTAGGGCGAGGCCTCCGGCCGAGCCGCCGCTCACCGGGACGGTTCGATCCACAATCTCCACTGAACCGCGCCGCGCCCTCGCGTTGACAGGGTACCTGGCGCCCGCAACGCTCTTCCCTTCGCAATGAGCACCGCCGTAAAAATCTACGACACCACTTTGCGCGATGGCACGCAAGGCGAAGGCATCAGCTTCTCGGTCACGGACAAGCTGCTGATCGCCGAGCGGCTCGATCAATTCGGTGTCGATTATATTGAGGGCGGATTTCCCGGCTCGAATCCTCGCGACATCACCTTTTTCCAGGAGGCGCGGAAGCTGAAGCTCAAGCATGCGCGGCTCGCCGCCTTCGGGTCGACCCGGCGCGCCGGCGCCAAGGCCA
>Ga0070679_100006793_pt1 | contig 10667 bp, 9 predicted proteins | sample KBSC63BmetaG_FD_65652 | JGI IMG/M metagenome (GOLD analysis project Ga0070679, IMG submission 65652) | Corn rhizosphere microbial communities from Kellogg Biological Station, Michigan, USA - KBS C6-3B metaG | ecosystem: Host-associated > Plants > Roots > Rhizosphere | place: USA: Michigan... | reverse complement strand
GTCTCGCAGGTCGCCCGGATCATCACCCTGCTGGTGCTGCTCGGCTCGGTGTCGCCGTGGCTGCTGCTGCTCACCGTGGCGGCCGCGCCGCCACTGATCGCCGACCGGCTGGCGAAGAAGATCACGAAGAGGTCCGAGGACGCGATGGCGGCCGACCGGCGGCTCGCCGGCATGATCTTCGACCTGTCCGCCAACGCGTCCGCCGCGGGGGAACTGCGCTCCTACGGCCTCGCCCCGAAGGTGAAGTCGCTGCACGCGTCGCTGACCGGGTCGCTCGACCGGCGCGCCGCCCGCGAGGCGCGCAAGGTGCTCGCCGTCCAGTCCGTCGGCTGGCTGCTGTACGCGGCGGGCCTGATGGGCGCGATCGCGTTCGTCGTCGTCCGCGCCTCTGCCAGTGCTCCCAACGGTAAGGGGGCTATCTCGCTCGGCACCGTGCTGATGACGGTCTCACTGATCCGCCGGTCCCGCGCCCAGCTGGCCTCGGCCGCCTCCGGGTCGGCCGGGATGATCGCGACGCTGGCGACGGCCGACCGCCTGCTGTGGCTCGAGGACCATCACGCGGCCGCCGTCGCGTCCGCGGGCACCGCCGCGGCGCCCGACCGGCTGACGTCGGGGATCACGCTGCGCGACCTGTCGTTCAAGTACCCGGGCACAGAGCGGTCCGTGCTTTCCGCGCTCGACCTCACGCTGCCCGCCGGGGCGACGGTCGCGATCGTGGGGGAGAACGGCTCGGGTAAGACCACGCTGGTCAAGCTGCTGCTCGGCATGTACCAGCCGACGTCGGGGACGATCGAGGTCGACGGCGTCCCGCTGAACTCGATCGCCCGCGATAGCTGGCGGGAGCGGTGCACGGCCGCCTTCCAGGACTTCGCCAGGTTCAGCCTGCCCGCGGTCGAGTCGGTGGGCGTAGCCGACCTGCCCGCGCTGTCGTCTGAGCCGCTGGCCCAGGCCGCGCTCGACCGGGCGGGCGCGGCCGAGCTGCCCGGCCAGCTCCCCGACGGGCTGTCGACCTTCGTCGGCGGCCCGTACACCGGCGGCCAGAACATATCCGGCGGCCAGTGGCAGAAGCTCGCGCTCGGCCGCGCGATGCGCTCGCCCGACCCGCTCCTCGTCGTGCTCGACGAGCCGACGGCCTCTCTCGACGCGCACGCCGAGCAGGCGCTCTTCGACCGCTACACCGAGGCGGCGTCCGCGTACGCGGCCGCCGCGGGCACGATCACGCTGCTTGTCTCGCACCGGTTCGCGACCGTGAGCATGGCCGACCTGATCGTCTACCTGGAAGCGGGCCACGCGACCGAGGCGGGCACCCACGACGAGCTGCTGGCCAGGTCGGGCCGCTACGCGGAGCTGTTCACCCTCCAGGCCAGCGGGTACCGCTAGCCGACCCCGGCCAGCCGCAGCAGCGCGGTGACGCCGGCGGCGGCGATCACCACCACGGGGAACGGCGCGCGCCGGGCGGCCAGCATCCCGGCGACGAGCACCCCGGCCGGCCGGGCCCAGCCCGCGAACCCGTGGCCCGCGGTCAGCGCGGACGTGGCCGCGAGCGCGATAAGCAGCACGGTGGCCGCGTCGGCGAACCGTCGCTCCGCCGCCGCGGGCACGGTCACCCGCCCGCGCAGCAGCGGCCCGGCGAGCCGGAACCCGTACGTCACCACGGCCAGTGCCACGATCGCGGCCATCGGCATCATCGTCTGCCTCCTGCTGGTACCTCGTCCTTGTCCAGGGCCGCGCCGCCATCGCCATGGCCGTCACCGTGGCCGGGCGGCACCGGGCGGGACCAGCGGCCAGTCAGCCGGCGCCAGCCGGTCCAGCGCGTGCCGAGCCCGCCGAGCGCGGCGAGCAGCGGCAGCCCGGCGGGCAGCACCGGAGTCAGCGCGACCGCGATCACGGCGCCGGTGCCCGCCGCGACCCTGGTCGACTTCGACGTCAGCGTCGGCAGGGCGAGCGCGAGCATGACCGCGGGGAACGTGGCGTCAAGGCCGAACGCGTCCGTGTTCCGCACCGCGGAGCCGAGCGCCACGCCGAGCAGCACGGACAGGTTCCAGATGACGAACAGCCCGACGCCGCAGGCCCAGAACGCCGACCGGCGCCGCGCCGGGTCGGAGTGGCGCAGCGCGAACGCCACGGACTCGTCCGTGATCACGTGCGTGCCGAGCAGCCGGACCAGCCAGCGCCGGACGACACCGCGAGCCCGGCGAGCGCCGCGAGCACTGCGGGCGCCGCTCGCTTCAGCGCGGCCGGCCGCCCCGACGACGTCCGCGACGGCGAACCCGTAGGGAAACAGCCGGGTGTTCAGCACCGCGCCGGCGAGCACGGCCGCGACCGGCGACCCGCCGGCGAGCACGACCCCGACCGCCGCGATCTGCGCCCCGCCCGCGAAGACGAGCAGCGACAGCGTGACGGGCACCCACCAGGGCAGCCCACTGGCAGAATTAACGGAGGCGACCGAGGTGGCGCCGAACGAGACTCCGACGATGCCGTCCGCCACGCAGACGAGGCCGACATCCCGCCACAGCGCGGGTGAGGCTGTTCGCCATAGAAACCGCATGTTCACTATAATGAACACTAGGACGGTGTTCGTCAAACCGAACAAAGAAGGCGATGGAGCGAACAATATGTCTGAGGCAGGCACCCCGGCTAACATCGTCGCCGTCGTCTCGATGTCGCTGCGCCGTGAGCGCGCCCGCGCCGCCCTGTCGCTGACCGAGCTGGCCAAGCGCGCGGGCATCGCCAAGTCCACGCTGTCCCAGCTGGAAAGCGGCGCCGGCAACCCGTCCCTGGAGACCCTGTGGGCCCTCGGCACCGCGCTCGGCGTGCCGCTCAGCCGGCTCATCGACCCGCCGAAGAACGACATCCGGGTGATCCGCGCGGGGGAGGGGGTCGTGATGCACGCCGAACGCGACCCGTACGAGGCGGCGATGCTCGCGTCGTGCCCGCCGGGCGCGCGGCGCGACATCTACCGGGTCGGCGCCGAGCCCGGCACGGGCCACAAGGCCAGCCCGCACACCGCGGGCACGGTGGAGCACCTGATCCTCGGCACGGGCCGCGTGCTGGCCGGCCCGGAAGGCGAGGCGGTTGAGCTCGGCCCCGGCGACTACCTTCGCTACCCCGGCGACGTCCCGCACGTCTTCGACGCCCTCGAGCCGGGCACGCTGGGCGTGATCATCATGGAGCACGTCTAGCCCGGAGAGGCCGCACCGGTGCGCAGCTGGACCGATTCCTCCGGCGAGTTCGAGCCGTGCCGGGGGATCGCGCTGTCCGGGATCTGGCCGGCGCCGCCGGTCAGATCGCGCCGGCCTGCCTGAGCTGCTCGATCTCACCGGGCACGTAGCCAAGCGAGGCGAGCACCTCGTCGGTGTGCTCGCCGAGCAGCGGCGCCGGCGCCACGTCCACGGGCGAGTCGGACAGCCGCAGCGGGCAGCCGACGGTCTTGTACCGGCCGCGCCCCGGATGGTCGACTTCGACGACGCTGCCGAGGTCGGCCAGCGTCTCGTCCTCGATGAGCTCCTTCGTCGACAGGATCGGACCGCAGGGGATGTCGTGGGCGTTGAGCAGGTCGAGGACCTCCCACTTCGTCCGCTTCGAGCTCCACTCCTCGATGAACCCGAACATCTTGTCGAGCTTCGGCAGCCGCGCCTCCGGCGTCGCCCACGCGGGGTCGTCGGCGAGTTCGGGTCGGCCGATGAGTTCGGTGATCGGCTTCCAGCCGGGCGGCTGGACGATGATGTAGATGTAGTCGTTGGGTCCGCCGGGCGCGCACTTGACCGCCCAGCCGGGCTGCCCGCCGCCCGACGCGTTCCCCGAGCGGGGCACCTCGGCGCCGAACGACGGGTTCGGGTACTCCTCAAGCGGCCCCGCCGCCAGGCGCTGCTGGTCGCGGAGCTTGACCCGGCAGAGGTTGAGCACCGCGTCCTGCATGGCCACCTCGACCCGCTGCCCCTGGCCGGTCGCCGTGCGCTGGTAAAGGGCGGCGAGGATGCCCGCCACCAGGTGGATGCCGCTCCCGGAGTCGCCGATCTGGGCGCCGGTCGCGGTGGGCGGCCCGTCCTCGAAGCCGGTGGTGCTCATCGCGCCGCCCATGGCCTGCGCGATGACCTCATAGGCCTTGAAGTTCGCGTACCGGCCGGGGCCGAAGCCCTTGATGGAGGCGTAGATCAGCCGCTCGTTCAGCGCGTGCAGCGCCTCCCACGAGTAACCCAGCCGGTCCATGACGCCAGGACCGAAGTTCTCGACGAGGATGTCGGCGCCGCCGACGAGCCGCTCGAACACCTCCTTGCCGCCCGGCGACTTCAGGTTCAGCGTGACGCTGCGCTTGTTGCAGTTCAGCATGGTGAAGTAGAGGCTGTCCGTGCCCGGCACGTCGCGCAACTGGCCCCTGGTGATGTCCCCGCGGCCGGGAACCTCCACCTTGATCACATCCGCGCCGAGGTAGCCGAGCATCTGGGTGGACGAGGGGCCAGACTGGACGTGCGTCATGTCGACGACACGCACTCCCTCGAGCGCCTTGGTCATCTGCTTCTCCATTCTCTTCTTAGCTACTGTGGTTGCGGCAGGCGGTAGACGTCGCGGACGTCGCGCCCGGTTTCCGCCACCGTGCTCACTGGGCCCGTGCTTGGGAGGCCCGTGCTTGGGAGACCCGTGCCTGGGAGACCTGGGCCAGCAGGTCAGTGGCCGCGTGCACGGTGCGCAGCGTCGGGGCGGGCGCCCCGGTCATGTCGGCGATCTCCACGACCGCCGTGACGAGCGCGTCGAGTTCGAGCCGCTTGCCGGCCTCCAGGTCCTGCAGCATCGACGTCTTGTGGTGGCCGACCTTGCCCGCGCCGCGCAGCCGGCGCTCCACGGTCATCTCCGGCTTGCTGCCGACCCGCGCGGCGATGTCGAGGATCTCCTCCATTACCTGCGCCACGGCCTGCCTGGTGGGGCCGTGCTCGTAGATCTCGGCCATCGTGGCCCCGGTCAGCGCGCTGATCGGGTTGAACGAGGCGTTCCCCATCAGCTTGATCCAGATGTCGTCGCGCAGGTTCGCCTCGACCGGAGACTTCAGCCCGCCGGCGATCATGGCCTCGCTCAGCGCCGTGCACCGCGCCGAGATCTCGCCGGACGGCTCGCCGATGGAGAACCTGGTTCCCTCCAGGTGCCTGATGACGCCCGGCGACTCGATAACGCTGGCCGGGTAGACCACGCAGCCGATGGCCCGCTCCGGCGGCAGGACCGCGCTCGTGGCGCCGCCCGGATCGACCGCCTCGATGCGGCGGTCCTCATACGGGCCCGCCAGCTTGTGGAAGTACCACCACGGGATGCCGTTCTGCCCCGCGACGATGGCCGTGCGCTCATCCAGCAGCGGCTCGACGAGAGGGCCGCAGTCCGGATAGGAGTAGGCCTTGAGGCCGAGGAACACGTAGTCGACCGGGCCGATCTCCCGCGGGTCGTCGGTCACGTGCGGGTGCGCGGTGAAGTCGCCGCGCGGGCTGAGCACGCGCACCCCGTTCTCCCGCATCGCTGTCAGGTGCGCCCCCCTGGCGATCAGGTGCACCTCGGTGCCGCCCCGGTGCACCGCCGCTCCCCAGTAGGCGCCGATGGCCCCCGCGCCAACGACCGCGATCCGCACGCGACCACCCTCCCTAACGGTTTGAATACTGTATGCAATTATCCCAGACCTGCCAAGGGGCCGTTTCCGCCGACTGGGTCCACGCAACGACTCTTATTGCATACGGTATGCCTAAGTCACCGACTCGGCAATAGCCGGGACGGTACATTGCATACAAGATGCGGTATGATGACGAGAAGGGGGACGCTCACTCACGTACCCAGTCCGTTGAAGCAGAGATGAGCACGCGCATGACTGAGTCGCTCGCCGCCGGAACGCGCCGCGTGGCCCGACCCGCACCGTTGCGGCAGGCCGTCTACGACACGCTGGCCGAGATGATCGCCAGCGGCTCGCTCAAGCCGGGGCAGCACCTGGTGGAGTCCGAGCTCGCCGAGCACCTCGGGGTCAGCCGCCAGCCCATCCGCGAGGCCCTGCAGCGGCTCTCGGTCGACGGCTGGGTGGAGCTGCGCCCGGCCTACGGCGCTTACGTGCACATCCCGACCCCGGAAGAGGTCGCCCAGCTGCTCGGCGTCCGCTCCGTCCTCGAGGCGTACTCGGCGCGCGAGGCCGCGCAGCACGCGACCAAGGAGCGCGTGGCCCGGCTGCGGGAGCTGTACGACGCGGGCATGGCCGCGCTCGCCGTCGACGACGAGAGCGTCCTCGTCGCGGCCAACGCCGATCTGCACGCGTACATCGTGCAGATGTCCGGCAACCGGGTGCTCGCCGAGCTGATCTCGCAAGTCGAGCGGCGCGTCCGCTGGTACTACACGCCGATCGCCCGGCCGCGGGGCAACGATGCCTGGCACGAGCACGAGGGGCTGATCCAGGCGATCGGGGCAGGCGACGCCGACCTGGCCGAGCAGTTGATGCGCGCCCACACCGAGCGGACCACGGAGTTCTACCGCAAGGAGTTCGTCCCGGCCAACCAGGCGCCGGGCAGCTGACAAGGGAGAGGCCCCGGCCCGTTCAGGGACCATCACAGCGATCGTCCATTCCGGTCGGTGACTTACCCGGCCGCCGGGCCGGCGGCGGTCGTCCCGGCGGCGCCGGCCGTCGCGTCGGCCTCCAGTTCGCGCAGCCGGCGCTCGGCCTCGGCCAGCCGCTGGCGCAGCTCCCGGTCGGCGGTCCAGTGCTCGGTGGCGTCCCTGATGACCGCCGCGATCCCGACGATCTTGCCGTCGGCCTCGCGCAGCAGGGCGACGCTGAACTCGATCGACAGCCGACGGCCGTCGCGGTGGGCGGCGGGCACCTTGAGCAGGGTGTCCCCGTACTTCGTCACCCCGGTGGCCATGGTCTTGTCGTAGCCAGCCCAGTGCCTGGCCCGCTGCTTCTCCGGGATGATCAGGTCAAGGCTCTGCCCCAGGGCCTCGGCGGCCGGGTAGCCGAAGACGCGCTCGGCCCCGCCGTTCCACAGCACGATGACGCCGTCGGGGTCGCTGACCACGATTGCCTCGGCGGCCTCGCGCACGATCGCCTCGGCAAGCCGGTCCTGGTCCATGGCGCCTCTCCCTTCCTGTGTGTGGCAGGCCACGTTACCGCCTACTGGACCCAAGCTACTAGTGTTTGGATACTGAATACAATATGTTGCGCAGGGAGACGCTCCGGGCGCGGGCCCGCCGCCCGGGCGCGACGAACGGACTACCAGGAAGGATCCGGAAATGACCGAGGCTTCCGCACAAGTGCCCGGGGACGACAGCGATGGCGCTCCGGCCGCCCTCACGGACGGGATTCACCTGGTCGTCGACGCGTTCAAGCTCAACGAGGTGAAGACCATCTACGGGCTCGTCGGGATCCCGATCACCGACCTGGCGCGGCTGGCCCAGGCCGAGGGCATCCGCTTCATCGGCTTCCGTCATGAGAGTAACGCCGCGCACGCCGCGGCGGCGGCCGGCTTCCTGACCGGGAAGCCCGGCATCTGCCTGACCGTGTCGGCGCCGGGATTCCTCAACGGGCTGGTGGGACTCGCCAACGCGACGACCAACTGCTTCCCGATGGTGCAGATCTCCGGATCGAGCGAGCGGCACATCGTCGACCTGCAGCGCGGCGACTACGAAGAGATGGACCAGCTGGCTGTGGCCAGGAATTTCGCCAAGGCCGCCTACAGAATCAACCGGGCGGAGGACATCGGCCGGGGGATCGCGCGGGCGCTGCGCACCGCCGCGGCGGGCCGGCCGGGCGGCGTCTACCTGGACATCCCCGCCGCGGTCCTCGGCGAGGTCATCGAGGCGGAGAAAGGGCGGAGGTCGCTCTGGCAGGTGACCGATCTCGCACCGCGGCAGCTGCCCGCGCCCGAGGCGGTGGACCGCGCGATCGAGCTGCTCGCGACGGCCGAACGCCCGCTGGTCGTACTCGGCAAGGGCGCGGCCTACGCGCGGGCTGACGCCAAGATCAGGGAGTTCATCGAGGCCACCGGCATCCCGTACGTGCCGATGTCCATGGCCAAGGGCCTGCTGCCCGACGACCACCCGCAGTCGGCGGCCACCGCCCGGTCGCTCGCGCTGAAGAAGGCCGACGTCGTGCTGCTCGTCGGCGCGCGCCTCAACTGGCTGCTCAGCCACGGCGACGCCCCGGCCTGGAACCCGGACGCGACGTTCATCCAGGCCGACATCGCCGCCGCCGAGCTGGACAGCAACCAGCCGATCGCCGCCCCGCTCGTCGGCGACATCGCCTCGGTCGTCGACGCGCTCATCAAGCGCACCAAGCCGGGGCAGATCAAGACCCCGCAGGGCTGGCGGGACGAGCTCAAGGAGCGCAGCGACGTCAACGTGGCCAAAATGGCCAAGCGCCTCACGGCCGCCGAAACCGCCCACCCGATGAAGTTCCTCGGCGCCTTGCGGTCCATCCGCGACGTGCTCGCGGAGCATCCGGAGGCCTACGTCGTCAACGAGGGCGCCAACGCCCTCGACCTGACGAGGAACACGGTCGGCATGCAGGTGCCGCGGCACCGGCTGGACAGCGGCACCTGGGGCGTCATGGGCATCGGCATGGGCTACGCGATCGCCGCCGCGGTCGAGACCGGCGCGCCGGTCGTCGCGATCGAGGGCGACAGCGCCTTCGGCTTCAGCGGCATGGAGCTCGAGACGATCAGCCGCTACCAACTCCCCGTCACCACCGTGGTGCTCAACAACAGCGGTGTCTACCGCGGCGACGACCCCTCCGCCACCAGCGACCCGGCCCCCACCTCCCTCAGGGCCAGGCACGACCTGATGATCGAGGCCTTCGGCGGCACGGGCTACCGGGCGGCGACCCCGGTGGAGACCGCCGCCGCCCTGCGCAGCGCGATCAGCGCGGGCACGCCCGCGCTGATCGACTGCGTGATCGACCCGTCGGACGGCACCGAGAGCGGCAACATCGGCCACCTCAACCCCAAGGGCCTCACGGCCAGGCAGCCCGCATCGCACTAACCCCAGGGATGGGCGCTGAGTGTCTACGGATCCGGTTTATCGTGGAAACTTTGCATTAGACGGAAAGAAAACACCTCATATGCATGCTTAATTTCCACCGGATGCAAAGTTTCCACGTTAATTGCCGTCGGAGAGTCGGCGGCGAGCACCATTCTTCGCGTGGCTTTCTGCAGCACCACAGGACGCGGGGGACCTGCGACGCTTCGCGCCGCAGGTCCGGACACCGACGTAGGAAATTGTTTCAAGATTCTTTCCTACTACCTGCAGTGGCGCGGGTACCGCAGCGACCGGCGAGCCTATCCGCGGACCTTAGCCACCCACCCCAGCCGCCGCGAACCCGCGCCAATTCTTTCCTTTCCGATGGCAAGCCGATTGTGGTGCCCGGGCACCACAATCGGCGCGGCAGTAGGGGACCCAGCCACAGGGAACCTGAGACTGGGCGCATGGCCAAGCCACAGGAAACCTCAGCGCGCGCACCACCCCAGGACCACGGGCCTCGCCACCAGCCCCAGCCGCCGGGCACCCGAGACCGCGTGCCCGGCGGCCCGCCACGATCAGCTGGCAAGCGCCGCGACGGCCCGCCTGACCTCCTCCTCGACGAGGTCGGCGTTGATCACCGCCCCCGCGAGCGCGCCCGCCGCCGCCGACGCGCCCACCTGCGCGAACAGGTCGGTGACGTTCCCCGCCGCCCACACTCCGGGCACCTCGGTGCGGCCGGCGGGGTCGGCGGGAATGTGCACGCCCATCCCGCTCGGGTGCTCACTCGGCTTCAGCCCAAGGTCAGCGAGGAACCCGGCCCGGGCGGTCATCCGCGCTCCGACGGCGACGGCCTGCCGCGGAACGACGCTGCCGTCGGCCAGCCGGACGCCGGCCAGGCGGTCGTCGGCGATCACCAGGGCGGACACTTCGCCGTCAACGACGCGGATGCCGCGCGCGGCCAGCTGGGCGCCCTCCGCGTCGTCAAGCGCCGTCCCGCCCCTGAAGTAGACGACGTCGTCGCTGAGCTGGCGGAACAGCAGCGCCTGGTGCACCGACCGCGGCCCGCTCGCCAGCACGCCGATGGCCTGGTCGCGGACCTCCCAGCCATGGCAGTACGGGCAGTGCACCACGTCCCGACCCCACCGCTCGCGCAGCCCGGGAATGGCAGGCAGCTCGTCGACAAGCCCGCTGGTCACCAGGAGCCGCCGGGCCCGCACCGTACGCCCGTCCGCCAAGGCGACCGTGAACCCGGAGTCAAGATCACCGCGGACGGCCGCTACCGCGCCGGTGACCACCTCGCCCCCGTATCCGCGCACTTCGTCCCGCCCCCGCGCGAGCAGCTGGGCGGGCGGCAACCCGTCGTGCCCGAGCAGCCCGTGCACCGCGTGCGCCGGCCGGTTGCGCGGCTGTCCCGCGTCAACCACGAGCACCGACCGGCGTGACCGCGCCAGCTGCAGCGCGCCGTTCAGCCCGGCGGCGCCGCCGCCGGTCACCACCACGTCGTAGGCGTCCCTGATCTGATCATTCATCGCCGGCCTCCCAGCGGATCCGTAGAGCTTCTCTCGGTAAGCACGTTAAAAAAGCCGTCACATAATGGCAAACAACTTTGCCGATATGGCAAACTGGAGCGCATGAGCGATGACCTGGATGCGGCGCTGTCCGCCGTCGGGCCGCGGCTGCGCACGCTGCGCCGGCAG
>Ga0070679_100006792_pt1 | contig 10667 bp, 10 predicted proteins | sample KBSC63BmetaG_FD_65652 | JGI IMG/M metagenome (GOLD analysis project Ga0070679, IMG submission 65652) | Corn rhizosphere microbial communities from Kellogg Biological Station, Michigan, USA - KBS C6-3B metaG | ecosystem: Host-associated > Plants > Roots > Rhizosphere | place: USA: Michigan... | reverse complement strand
CGAGAGAGCGTAGCCGACCTGCTTCAACAAACACGCCGGCTCAGTTCCGTAGCCGAAAATTTACTGCTGCTTTCACGCGCCGACACGGGGCGCCTGGCCTTGCGAACGACGGAGTTCGACCTGCGCAAATTGCTCGATGGAAGCCTGGAAGATGCACGGATCCTTGGCGCTGGGAACGATCTTCAGATCGAAACCGATATTCCGGAAACTCTTCCGATGAACGGCGATCAGGAAATGATCTCGCTGACGGTACAAAACCTTGTTGAGAATGCCGTAAAATACAATCGACCGGGTGGTAAGGTTCTGGTCTCGGCCGGAAAACATAATCACGTGGTGCAAATTTGTGTCGGCAACAACGGTCCGGGAATTCCACCGGAACGCGCTTCAAGCGTTTTTAAACGTTTCTATCGGGCGCGAGGCGATGAACAAACACCGGGACACGGTCTCGGCCTAAGCATCGCACGGGAACTGGCGCGCGCGCATGGCGGAGACCTTACATTAACCAGAGCGCAATCTGACTGGACTGAATTCTGTCTAAGGCTGAGCGCCTCCAGCATCCATGTTCAGACCCAAAAACCGCCTCCCGCGACTCAACAGTAGCGTGGCGCATTTGCGACTGCAGCGTCCGCTTGCTCTTTCACGAGGCCGGAGAAAAAAGAGGCCGGCTGAATCGTGCCGGCCTCTCCCATCGAGCTTGAAGAATTGAGATTAATGGACCTGCAATTGGCCGCGAAGCGTGAAATGGCCGTTTACAGTTACGCGCACCACATCGCCAGCATGCAGCTCGGGTGCGGGCGTGCCGCGAATATCCGTTTCAAATGTGATGTCATGTACAAGATTTCTGGAGAACTGGAGACGATTGGCAAAAATCTGCGCGCCGCCACGTAAGACGCGCAGCTGAACGACTTCATCCCGGAAGCCGTTTCCACGGGTGATCCCCAGGTCAGCGAAGTCAGCTTTGGCGATTTCCACCTCAGCGGTGAACCGATCGTTGGCCGTGCCAGCGTCAATGTCCAACCTTGCTTGTCCACTGGCATCCACAGGAATCACTGGCTGCAGACGCGCTTCGAGCCGGAGCGACGTGGAATTGTCGGCCTCGGCGGCATCCGGAACTTGCTGTGCAATCGCCAAAGAGGAAACTGCCGAGACGGCAACGATCGACATTGCGGTAAGAAGTTTTTTCATGTGTTGGTTGAAGTATCTTTTATTCATGCCTGCACGTTCATGACTGCGAACGACGCCCGCTATCGCTTAAAAGTTAATCCGCTGTCACTTTTGCCCCGGCGTCCTTTCCTCGTTACTTCAAGGCGACCGGTTCAGATTGCGAAAAGTGCAATTGAGGATGCGGCTTCATTGCAATACTTTGAGGGCCGATGCAGGTCGCCTTTTACCAGTCTGAATCTGAGCAGCCGCACCCCGGCCGGGCACGCGCGATCATCAAAGCGCATCCCGAGGTTCGGCAGTTAATGGTGCGCAATCCGTGGACTGCGCTGATCGCGGTCTCGATTCTGGCAATGCAGACGGCAATCGCGTTCGGCATGGGCCAACTGGGCTTCGGTTATTGGTGGCTCAGTCTGCTGATCGCCTTCTGCGTCGGCGCGTTTGGTAACCATGCCAACTACGTCATCATTCACGATGCCACGCACAACCTGATTTTCCGGAGGCCGAGCTGGAACAAAATGGTCGCCGTCATCGCTGACCTCCCAAACCTCGCACCCGGCGCGATGGGATTTCGCGTTTATCACTTGAAACATCATTCCCATCAGGGCGATTACGAATGGGACGCAGACCTGGCGAACCATTGGGAGGCCCGACTCGTGGGCAACTCATGGTATCGCAAAGCGATCTGGCTCATGCTGTTTCCATTCTTTCAGGTAACGCGTCCGCCTCGACTTAAGGCGATCACGATGTGGGATCGCTGGTTCTCAATCAATCTTGCCTGCGCAATCGCGTACGATGTTGCGATCGTTTATTTCTGCGGTTGGCCTGGATTTCTTTATCTGGTGTTCGCGTTTTTGTTTTCCATTGGGTTGCACCCAGTGGGAGCGCGGTGGATTCAGGAGCATTACACCTACGACTTCGACCAGGAAACGTTCAGTTACTATGGGCCGATCAATCTGGTAGCGCTGAACATGGGTTATCATAACGAACACCACGATTTACCTTCGATCCCGTGGAATAATCTGCCGAAGCTGCGCGCCATGGCGCCGGAGTTTTACAACAATCTGAAATACCACTCCTCGTGGAGCCGCCTTCTCTTCCAATTCGTGTTTGATAAGCGATACAGTCTCTACTCGCGAGTGGAACGAATGAAGCAACTAGCTACTACGCCCAACATAGGTGGATCGGCTTGTCTTCGAGCCGATGTCGATCCGCCGAAGGCGCAAGAGAAAATTCCAACGGGCAGAGCCGCGATCCGCAACGCGTTGAGGAGAACGCGTTCCACCTTGAAGAATTCCGGCGACCAAGGGATGTCGAGTCTTGATCTGAGTGCCCGCCCTATTAGCTTTTAGCCATGGCGCAGCAATTGGAACAGACAGCGTCGCTTTCCAAGCCGCCCCTCTACGTCTCGACAAAGAACGAAACGGTTCGGATGTTCGACAGCGATTTCATGGAATTTTTTTCGCGCGTGCATCCGTCGATTCCATTGATTCTCTACCTGCCCGTCGTCGCGTTTATGCTTTACGTGTCACTTTGGCCCCAAGGATTTCCGGTGGTTGTTGTGGTGGGATTTTTCCTGCTCGGTGTGCTCCTCTGGACGCTCACCGAATATCTTATTCACCGATACATTTTTCATTACGAACCGAAAACGCGCATGGGAAAACGGCTCCACTACATCATTCACGGCGTGCATCACGATTATCCGAATGATGGTAGAAGACTAGTTATGCCCCCCAGCGTGAGTGTGCCGCTTGCATTTCTTTTTTACGGTGTGTTCCTGCTAATGTTCGGACGCTTTGCATCAAGTGCGTTCGCCGGATTGGTGTTTGGCTATGTGTGTTACGACATGCTGCATTATGCGACCCATCATTTTCCGATGAAACGCGGCGTATTGCTCTGGCTGAAACAATATCATCTTCGCCATCACTACAAAGATGACCATGTAGGATACGGCATCAGTTCGCCGTTGTGGGACTACGTTTTCCGCACGACGCGGAAGTGAAGGCAGAATACCAGGGGGGCCGGCTTCCGATCGATTCGGGCGATACGACGACTGAGAAGTCGCCTTCCTTTGGCCGGATCAGCCATAGAAAATGGGCTGTCCACGGGGCAGTAGATCTCGGAATCAAAAGTCTTGTCCTAAAATCCGAAACCCGCTAGATTGGCTGCCCCGAGACGGAACTCGGCTGCATACGGATGCAGCGGACAACTTCGTAAGGAATCTGTGAAACACCAAAGCTCTGAACTTTGCCGGGACGCCTCTTCCGTTGAGACGGAAGCGAGCGAAAGGCGGTTTACCACTTGATGAGTCAGAACCCGGCAAAACTCAGTCTCAGTAATTTTCTGGCGCACGAAACGAGCGACCCGCTCGAGCCGCCTCCCGGATTCACACATTGGATGCGACAGGCCACGTTCGCGGTGGAACTTTATGAACCAGAGTTGCTCGCGAGTGCCGACGCACGCACGACCATCGATTACAACGGCCGGCCACGCTCGGTAATAAACCTCTGTTCCTACAATTACCTCGGGTTGGCAAATCATCCCGAAGTCCTCGCCGCAGCGCATGAAGCGTTGAGGACGCACGGTCTCGGCGCATGCGGTTCGCCGATGCTTTCCGGCATGACGGATTTGCACCGCGAACTTGAACGGCAGGTGGCAAAATTTCTCGGGCGCGAAGACGCCATGCTTTTTAACAGCGGATTTGGCGGCGCGCTTGGAACTATCTCCGGCTTGCTGCGCAAAAACGATGTAGCGATTTTGGATAATCGCTCGCATTTAAGTTTGCGCGACGGCGCGTCGCTTTCGCGATGTCGGGCAGACAAATTCGAGCACAACGACCCGGTATCGCTCGATAAGGCGCTGGCGCGCAAACAGGCTCGCCGCCAACTCGTAGTGATGGAAGGAATTTATTCCATGGATGGCGATTTCGGGAATCTGCCGGCGCTGCTTGATATCGCAGAGTCGCATGGCGCGAGTGTTTTTGTCGATGAAGCGCACTCGATGCTCGCTTGCGGTGAACACGGTCGCGGCGCCGCGGAAAAATTCGGTGTGGAAGATCGCATACCGCTTGTTTACGGCACATTTTCAAAAGCTTTTGGCGCGCTGGGCGGATTTGTGGCCGGCCCGAAGGAGACCCTTCGCTACCTGCGTTTTTACGCGCATCCGTATGTTTATTCGTGCGCTTTGCCGCCCGTCGTGGTGGCGGCGATTTTAAAAGCGTTGGAAATCGGAATACGCGAGCCGGAGTTACGAAAAAAACTTTGGGAGAATGCCGAGTACTTTCACGCGCAACTGCGCAACATTGGAATCGATACCGGAATGTCCACAACGTACATTATGCCGCTGGTGATCGGCGACCGGGAGCGCATGTACCGGTTAGGCCACGAATTGCGACGGCGGGGTTTGTGGGTCGCGCCGGTGGATTACCCGGCGGTGCCGCAAAACAAGATTTGTTTCCGCGCCTGCGTAACCGCCAAACATACTCGCGGTGATCTCGATGAAGCGCTCAACATTCTCGAGGACACGCTCAAAGCGGATTCGAAAATTAAGGCGACCACGTTCCGATTGCGCTGCAAAATGTCTGAGCTGGCGGTGAGGATGAATTCTTGATGCCGGCAGAGGTTGTTCACACGGCAGCCCCTAAGATTGAATCGACTTTCAAAGCGCGCGAAGTCGAGGGAGCTTTCGATCTCTATTTCTACAGGCCAATAGGATTTTGGTTGGCCCAGTTTTTCGAGCGGCTGAAGATGACTCCGGCGGCCGTGAGTCTACTCGGCGGCATCTTTGGCGTCGTCGCGGGACATCTTTACTTCTACCGTAATCTCGGCATCAACATCGCGGGAATGGTGCTGCATGTCTGCGCAAATGCCTTCGATAATGCAGATGGTCAGCTTGCGCGGCTAACTCGCCAGGAAAGCCGTAAAGGTCGCATCATTGACAGCGTTGCCGATCATTTGGTATTCGCGAGCGTTTACATTCATTTGACACTTCGCTGTGCGTTTGCAGGTGCGTCACCGGCGATCTGGCTTTTAGCGCTCGGCGCGGCGATCAGTCACGCGTTGCAGGGCGCAGGGGCTGACTATTACCGTACCGCATTCCTGTACTTCACGGGAGGGGCACGTAACAGAATAGATTCCTCGTCCGTACTGCGCTCTGACTATCGAGAGTTAAGCTGGGGACAGCGAGCATGGGACAAGCTTCTTCTCGCGCTCTATTTGAATTTCACTCTGCAACAGGAAACCCTCGCGCCTCGCCTCAAAAAACTGCGCGAGACCGCAAATACAGTGTTCCACGACCGAAACCCCGGCTGGTTTGAACAACGCTATCGAGATGCTGCCGGTCACATGCTCAAGTGGTGGCGCCTGTTAATGACCAACACGCGCATGCTGGTTTTGTTCCTTGTGTTATTTCTTGGGCAGCCGGTCTATTACTTTTGGTTCGAACTCATCCCGCTGAATGTGCTGTTCGTTTATCTGATCGTGCGTCAGGAAAAAATGGCTGAATCGCTGCTAGAGGCGGTAGAAGACTCGAAGCATTCGGCATAGAACGCATTCCATCCCAGCATCGTCATGTTGAACGAAGCGAAACATCTCAGTCTTTCATTAAAGAAAGCGATCACAGATTCTCGCTTCGGTCAGAATGACATTATGAATCGTTGCTAGCCTTGCCATTCGTGTCAAAGATCGACGTTTCAGAGGTGATCTCGCGCCGGGAGCGCGATGCTTTCATCAAATTCCAATGGGAAATTTATCCCAACGATCCGGCATGGGTGCCGCCACTGATCATCGAACGCAAAGCCTTTCTTAATCGCAAACATCATCCCTTTTATCTGCACGGTGACGCCGCCCTTTTCCTGGCGCGCAAAGATGGGAAGATCGTAGGTCGAATCATGGCCAGCGACGATCCGAATTACAATTCGTTGCACCAAACAAACGTCGGTTGTTTCGGTCTGTTCGAATCCATCGATGATCGCGATGTAGCAGCCGCTCTCTTTGAGGCTGCGGCGAGTTGGCTTCGCAACAAAGGCCGCAGTGAGATGATGGGCCCGATTGATTATTCAACCAATTACGTGTGTGGCCTGTTGATCAACGGCTTCAAATTTCCGCCCACAATATTGACAGCGCACAACCCGCCGTACTACCAGCAATTGATCGAGAGCTGCGGATTCGTGAAAACAAAAGATTGGTATGCGTGGTGGTTTGCCGATCCCTCAAAAGCGGTGACGCAATTACGGCGGCTCGCCACCCGCGTCCACAAGCATTGTCCTGTCACTTTTCGTCCGGCGAATCTCAAAAATCTTCGAGACGAAAGCAAACGGCTCCGTGAAATTTACAACCAGGCGTGGGAAAAAAACTGGGGCTTTGTACCATTCACGGAAGCTGAGATTGAATTCATGACCAGGGAACTTAAGCCGCTGCTACTGCCAAAATTTGCCTGGATCGCTGAGAACGGCGATGAGCCAGCCGGGTTCGCGCTGGGTGTACCGGACATTAATGTGGTACTGCGCGATCTTAACGGGCGGCTGACACGATTTGGTTTTCCGATTGGTCTGCTCAAATTGCTGTTCTACAAGAATCGCATCCGAAAAGGGCGCCTGGTTGCTCTCGGCGTAATTGAAAAATATCGACGAGCCGGAATTGCCGAGGTGCTTGTATTGCGAGTGATCGAGGAAACTATGGTCAAGCGTGGTATCACTGGTGAACTGAGCATGACGCTCGAAGACAATTTTATGATCAACCGATTTCTGGAAGCGCTCGGAGCCGAGCGCTACAAAACGTATCGCATCTATAGTAAACCGCTCGCGGGAATGAACTAAGTCACTGTCCCGGGTATGGGTCTTTGACTTGTCGCGCTCGCCCTATGAAGTTACGCGAGTAACAGCTAACACCGAGTTTCTACGAGTACAACGAGCTAATGAGTAAGCCACAGGATGGTTTTGTTTCGCGATTTCTGAATCGGCCGATTTCAAGCCGAATAACACGTCTGGTTGTGAAGTTTCCGGTTCATCCCAGCGCGTTCACCGCATCCATTTTTGTTTTGCCGATAGCTGCGGGCGTATTTTTTCTGCGCGGTGATTATCTCAGCATTCTTATCGGTGCAGCGATATTTCAGGTGTTCAGTGTCCTCGATGGCTGCGACGGCGAGATTGCACGCACCAGGAATTTAGAATCAAAATTCGGCGAACGTTTGGACAATGTTTGCGATTTCCTTGGCAGCCTTATCTACGTCGTGACGCTTGGGACCGGGCTTCATCATTTTAAAGAAGGAGTCATGTGCGCGCTGCTCATTACGGTCAATGAATTGGTTTTACGATGGGGCACCCACGCAAAACGGCTGGATTCGGAAGACTTTCACGAATCGTTTTACGCAAGGCATCACGGAATGATTGGTCATTCCGGCCTGCTCGATTTAGGTGAACGATTTGTGTGGTGGCTGTTTCAGCTGACCAAGCGCGACCTCGCGATTTTCTTTTTCCTTGTATTGGCGCTGTTGAGTCTGGGCAACTGGATCCTCCACCTTTGGACGATTGCTGCCGGCGCGAGCCTGGTAATCAGCGCAATTGCAACAGCAAGGGCTGCTAACAGTCGAGGCGATGCCGCCGCCCCAGGCCGTGGTCGTGATTTCGGCTCTCAGCCGGAACTGACGTCGGACCTTAGCTAGGCGAACGCAGTACGCGCCAACTGCCGTCGTGCTCGGCGTGTTGCAAAACTCGCGGAGTATCGATGTCGTGCCATCCTGCGGAGCCAATATCAATCCCGCGCACTTTGCCGTCAGCGGCCATTAACTCGATTCCGTTAGCCAGACTACAATCATTCCCGCTGTTATTGCACTTCGCCTGCTCGAGGTACGCGAAGATTTCCGAAGGGCAAACGAACAAGCCAGTATCGATCGCGTCGTAGCTCCGCAGATTTTTGCCAATGCCAGTCACCTTATCTCCGCGCATTTGAACCTTCATCGCGTCATCCAAATCAACAATCGAATGGAGCTTGCGATCTATCGCAATGTTAAGCAGATCAGGCTCAAACTTTTCCAATAAGCGATCGATGATGCTGTCGTCGAAAACATGGTCGCCCATCGTGAGCAGAAAGGGTGGCCTGACCTGACCTGCTGCTGCAAGCAGCGAGATGCCATTTTGTTTTTGCCAGTCGCGGTTCAGGATAAACGATGCGGTGATGTGGGGCGGAATTAACTGTTTTGCCTCTGCAATTACCCGTTCGCTTTCGTAACCGACCACGAAACGGATGGTGTTAATACCCGCACAGATCACAGCTTCCAGAATGTACGACAGCAATGGTCGACCCAGCAGCGGCACAAACGGCTTGAGCGAGTTCTTATTCGCTCCACGCAGGCGCGAGCCTTGACCAGCAATCAGGATGATAGCTTCAGAAATCGGCGCCATAACAAGTCATTTTTGTGAGGGAAACTGTCAGCTTCCCCTACAGAGAGCAATCATCATATGCCGTAATACATTTTCAGTCCCCAAATTCGTAAACGCTGTGGGAGAAACTTAAAAATGAGCGGCGCGATTTTGGATTCAAAGGCGTTTCCTACAGTTACACGGGGCGACGGGTCGACCGCGTTGATGACTTTAAGAACGTCGAGCGCAACGAGATCCGGGCCCGGCGCATTTTTCATGTTTCGTTCGACCACTTCCCAGGTTTTGGCGAACCGTGCGTCAGCGCCATCGACATTGCCGCTCATAACCACGCTCTGGTTGAAGTCGGTGCGGATGTCGCCGGGTTGAAGATCGACGATCCGCACGCGGGGATGAGCAAACTCAAGCTGGATGGACATGGTAAAACTTGCCAGGGCTGCTTTGGCGGAGTTGTAAGCCGCCATGAACGGCACTGGAAGCCGGGAAGCTAGCGAGGTGACGTTGATGATCAAACCTTCCCCACGCGGTCGCATATGGTGCAAGGCGAGCTGCATGAGTTGGATTTGACCGAACACAAGAATTTGAAACTGGCTCGCGATTACCTCCAAGGGCAAAAGCTCGGCAGGTCCGAAATGACCGGCTCCGGCATTGTTAATTAAAACATCGAAGTAACCAGCTTCAGCGAGCGCGGAGTTGAATGCCTTTCCGATCGAGAGCCGGTCGGATAAATCGAGCTGAATCGCATGCAATCGCGGCAGTTTCGGAATTCGCTCCAAGTTGCGGGATGTGCCCCAGACTTCGTGGCCCTGAGCGACGAGTAGCTTTGCGACGGCCAGTCCAATACCCGAACTCGCACCAGTAAGAAAAACTCTCTTCACGAATTAAAAATCGTTGCACCTCGTGGAAGGCAGTGGTGCTGCTGCCGCATTGATTCCTATTTTAACTATCGCTTCGATGCAAGAATGTGATGCCAAGGAATAAGAGTATTTTGCGAATCGCATTAGAGAGCTTCTGATTTAACATTTCCGATTTGTTCTGATGTTGCTGCTGCTTTCGATCGTTCTTGTATTCTTCGGTGCGCTGGCTCTTAAGCGTCTGCTTCCTGGCATCAAAAAGCGTCGCCAACAAGTCCGCTTTATTCGTGAAACGTTAGCTGCCCACTCTGCGCTCGATAATCGGCGTGTTATCGCGTCATTATCGACCGTTCCCGATCGGATCCACAATTTGAAGCCCACGATCCAATCTCTTCTCGAACAAACACGGCCGCCCGATGAGATCATTCTGGCCATTCCGGAATTTTCGATTCGCGAGCAGCGACCTTATGTCGTGCCGGAATATCTTTCGCGGTTGCCGCGTGTGCGTGTTTTGCGTTGCCCCGAAGATTGGGGGCCAGCAACAAAGTTTATCCCAGTCGTTCGAGAAGAGTTGTCAGTTGGCCGGAGAGACACATTGATAATGGTGCTGGACGACGACCGCGTCTATCCGCGCGATGCCTTGGAAACTTATCTCCATTACAATCAGCAATTGCCTGGAGCGGCTCTTTGTTTTCGCGGTGCAGCAATGCCGCGAACCCTCGACTGGCGTGACGCCAAGATGATTAAGGCCAGTGAGCTTCGCCAACCCGAAGCCGTGGCGGTGATCACGGGATGCGGAAGTTATTTGATTCAGCCAAGATTCTTCGACGAAACCTTATGGGATTATTCCCGGGCGCCGAAGGGAGCGTTTTTCATGGACGATATTTGGATCAGCGGGTGTCTAGCGCGTCGCAAAGTGCAGAGATTTGCAGTACCTGGATCCGCAATGATGCGGAGCGTGCGTCGGCAGCGCCGGACCTTGTCACTGCATGATGTGCCTAACGGCCGTCAGCACAACAACAACGAAACGATTGCATTCTTCGAAGACGCCTGGGACGTCTTTGCTCCGCGCTAAGCGTCATCGTGCTTGCGGTGGACGTGGTGCTGCCACCACTGAACCCCGAACACTGCCAGGAAAACCGTCGCGCTTGTGACTTGTCCGACAACTCCGCTCAAAAATCCTCGGCAAATCAAAGCGGGAACAATTGCGATTCCTGCGGCGACCAGAGGGTGACTAATGTCGCTCCAGGAATCTTTCCAGTGAAATACCCACCGCA
>Ga0070679_100006790_pt1 | contig 10675 bp, 12 predicted proteins | sample KBSC63BmetaG_FD_65652 | JGI IMG/M metagenome (GOLD analysis project Ga0070679, IMG submission 65652) | Corn rhizosphere microbial communities from Kellogg Biological Station, Michigan, USA - KBS C6-3B metaG | ecosystem: Host-associated > Plants > Roots > Rhizosphere | place: USA: Michigan... | reverse complement strand
CTTCGACGGCGACCATGAAGATCGCCATCATGCACGCTGCCGTCACCAGACGCCGGTGCGCCACAACGCCAGCCGTACCGGGCGGGCTAATCGGATGATCGGCGGTCAAGGATTATTCCCGATGGATTTCGTGCACGTCGCGGAGGAGCGGTCGCGGCGCGCGTCGTTCTAGCAACTTGACCGCGCAGGCGAAAGGCGCCGCACGCGGGCCTCGTCTGCGTCACACGGTGAATGCTGGCCGCCAGCGGTTCGCATACGCACCGCTATTTGAGATAGCCGCGCTCGCGCAGGATCTTATCGAATCCGTCCTTGGTCTGCTTTTGCAAATCCTGCATGCGCGGAACGATCAGCGCGATCGTCTCCGACATGACTTGCGGCATTTCATGCAGCGCCTTCTGTCCGGTCGCCGAGCGATTGAAGGCGATCAGCTCGCGCAGTTCGGCGGCCGTGAAGTGGCGCGCATAGATCGCCGGCGCATCCTTCATGACGATCAGGAGATTGTCGATCTGGATGCGCTCGAATTCGCCGCGCAGCTTGGTCAGCGTCTCGGCATCGGCCTTGCCGCTAAGCTCGGTTTCGATCAGCGGCCACATCTGCGCCGAAAGCTGCCGCGACATCTGCACGACCATGTCCTTCGACATCAACGAAAACAGATCGCGCGCCGCCGCCAATGCCTCCGGGGAGCCGGCGCCTTGTGCTCGCACCGGCGCGGGCTGCCACACCCAGGTTCCCGTCAGCACCGCCAACGCCGCGACCCCAACCCGCAGGATGTTCATGACTGCCCCTCGTTCTGCCGCCAAGTCACTGCCCCAAATCGCCGCCCAAATCGCCGCCCCATTCTCAGTCTAGCACCGCGGCGGCCCGGCAGGACGCCTGCCCGGCAACACAATCCCGTGCATGGCGGGGCGGCTTGCCATTCCGCGTCCCGCCCTTTAGCAACTCCGCCAGTCCCTTTCAGACGAGGCGTGCTCATGGCGACCCACAAGCTCCTGCTCCTTCCCGGCGACGGCATCGGCGTCGAGGTGATGGCCGAGGTGAAGCGGCTGATCGGCGCGATGGCCAAGGCCGGGATCGCCCGTTTCGAGGTCGATGAGGGGCTGGTCGGCGGCGCCTGTTACGACGCCCACAAGGTCTCGATCACCGACGACACGATGAGGCTTGCCGAAGCCGCCGACGCCGTGATCTTCGGTGCGGTCGGTGGACCGAAATGGGACACTGTGCCCTACGAGGCGCGTCCTGAGGCGGGGCTGCTGCGACTTCGCAAGGACCTGGCGCTGTTCGCCAATCTGCGGCCCGCGATCTGCTACCCGCCACTGGTCGACTCGTCGAGCCTCAAGCGCGAGGTGGTGGAAGGCCTCGACATCCTGATCATCCGCGAGCTGACCGGTGGCGTCTATTTCGGCGAGCCGAAAACCATCACCGACCTCGGCAATGGTCAGAAACGCGCCGTCGATACGCAGGTCTACGACACCTACGAGATCGAGCGGATCGCCCGGGTCGCCTTCGAACTGGCGCGCAAGCGGCGCAACAAAGTGACCTCGATGGAGAAGCGCAACGTCATGAAGACGGGTGTGCTGTGGAATGAAGTGGTCACGCAAGTGCACAAGCGCGAATTCCCCGACGTCCAGCTCGAACATCAACTTGCCGATTCGGGCGGTATGCAGCTTGTAAGATGGCCGAAGCAGTTTGATGTGATCGTCACCGACAATCTGTTCGGCGACGTCCTCTCCGATATCGCTGCGATGCTGACCGGCTCGCTCGGCATGCTGCCGTCGGCCTCACTTGGCGAGACCGATCCGAAGACCAAGCGTCGCAAGGCGATGTACGAGCCGGTGCACGGTTCGGCGCCGGATATTGCCGGCCAGGGCAAGGCCAACCCGATCGCCATGCTGGCGTCGTTCGGAATGGCGCTGCGCTACTCGTTCAACATGATCAAGGAAGCCGACCTGCTCGACCAAGCGATCGCCGCCACTCTCGCCAAAGGGCTGCGCACCGCCGACATCGCGTCGGACGGCACCACGTTGGTGTCGACCGCCCAGATGGGCGAGGCGATCGTCGGCGAATTCGAGAAGCTGGCGGCGGCCTAGCCGTCGCTTACCACTGGCCTGGATTGTTCCTGCCGGGAAGATCGAACGGACCCGGCAACGCCGACGGGCGATTGAAGGCCGTGTTCTCGAGCACGCTCATCGCGCGGTGCGACGGAGACACCACGTAGTCGGTGTATTTCTCGTCACCGGGCAGGACCTCAGTGCCGGGATCGAGGAACGATCGCCGGTGAACCGTGATCCGGGTCGGCGCACGAGCCTGCCGAACGACGTGACGCGTGCGCGACTGGCTCGATACAGCCACGGCCGCGTGGGAATTTGCCGCCGCAACTGCCGGGACATTGTGCTTCGGCGCGGCGGCGGCCGGCAAAGCCGACAGCCCGAACCCAATCGCGGCCACACCTGTCAGAACAGCAAGTTTACTTAGGCGCATGGCATTCCCCTTGGCGACCAGCCCCTGGACGGGCGAATCGCGTTCACTCTAGGCACGAATCCTTAATGCAACAACGTTCACGCGGAACTTAGGTGCCACCCGGTCCGCCCGATCCCCATCAACTTATCTCGACCTTGGCTCGGGCACGCGCGAACGTTGGAGTATAAAAGTCCATATTGCAATTCCCGATCAGAATATTCATGCTGCGATGTATCTGGAAAACAGAAAATCGTACCGGATTGGGAGGGCGCCATGATCACGCGACGGCATCTGTTGAGTAGCGCCGGGGCCGGCGCGGCAATGGCCGGCATCGGCCTTTGGCCGCGGCTGTTGGAAGCGCAGGCCGCACCGCTCAATCTGCCTGCGGCTCTGCCGGCGGGCACGCGTGCTGAGGCTGTGCTCGAAACGCTGCCGGGCAAGAAGCCGCTGATCAAGCTGAGCCAACGGCCGCCAAACTACGAGTCGCCGCTCGAGTATTTCCGCAATGCGATCACACCGAACGATGAATTCTTCGTTCGCTATCACCTCTCCGACATCCGCGAGGTCGATGCCGGCAAGTGGAAGCTCAAGGTTGGCGGCGAGGGCGCCAATGGCGAGGCCGAGATCACCTTCGACGACCTCAAGAAGCTTCCTGCGCACGAGATCACCGCCGTCTGTCAGTGCTCCGGCAACCGGCGCGGCCTGTTCCAACCGCATGTCGCCGGCGTCGAGTGGGGCTATGGCGCGATGGGCTGCGCCAAATGGAAGGGCGCGCGGCTCAAGGACATCCTCGACAAGGTCGGCCTGAAGAAGGAGGCGATCGAGATCGTCTTCAACGGTGCCGACGGGCCGCCGCTGCCGAAGACGCCCGATTTCGTCAAGAGTCTCCCGGTGTGGCGCGCGCTCGACGAGTCCACCCTCGTCGCTTACGAGATGAACGGCCAACCGCTGCCGCACCTCAATGGCTTTCCCGCGCGCCTGATCGTACCCGGCTGGACCGGCACCTATTGGATGAAGCACATCACCTCGCTTGAGGCGGTGACCAAACCGTTCGGCGGGTTCTGGATGAATCCGGCCTACCGCATTCCGCTCGGCAAGTTCCCGCTGGTTTCGCGCTTCACTTCGCAGGACACGGCCGCGAATACGCCGATCACCGAAATGGTCGTGAACTCGCTGATCACCAGCCCGATGGACGGCGCCAAGATCAAAGCAGGCTCCACAATCAAGATCGAGGGCATCGCGTGGGACGGCGGCTATGGCATCCGCGTGGTCGAGACCTCGACCGATGGCGGCAAGACCTGGACACCGGCGACCCTCGGCCAGGACCTCGGCCGTTATGCGTTCCGCACCTGGAGCGTCGCACTTAAGGCCAAACGCGGCAAGAATGCCGTGATGGCGCGCGCCAGCAATGCGATCGGGCAGACGCAGACCGCGACGCTGATCCATAATCCTGCCGGCTACCACCACAACGTCATTCAAACACTGACGCTGACCGGCGCCTGAGGGAGAACGTCATGCGCACCATTATCTTTTGCGCTATCGCGGCGCTGACGACATTCCCGGCATTCGCCGACGAAAAGCCCGTGCAGCTCAAACAAGCCCCGGGGCTCGAGCAGGTCGAGAACAATTGCGGCGCCTGCCACACCCTCGAATACATCCAGATGAACTCGCCGTTTCTCAATGCGGCGGGTTGGGGTGGCGAGGTCAACAAGATGATCAAAGCGTTCGGCGCGCCGATCAGCGAAGCCGACGCCAGGACCATCACCGACTATTTGAACAAAAACTACGGCGGCTGAGACGGCGGGCGCGTTGCCCGCCGCTTTAGGCCGCCAGCTTCATCATTTCCAGCGCGGCGCGTCCGTTCGGGCCGTACGGATTGCCGAGCGATTCGGCCATCTCGAAGTGATTGTAGTGCGGCGCCTCGACAATCTGCACCGGCTTGCCGGCAGCCTTCAGCGCCGCGGCGAAATCGCGGCTCTGCCGCTGGAATTCCGGCGTCTCGTTGGTGCCGTAGGTGAGAATGACCGGAGCAACCAGCTTGTCGAGATGGCGCTGCGAGCTCATCGCCTGCTCCATCTCGTCGTTGAACTTCACGTAGGAACTGCGCTTCGATAGCCGTACCGGTTTGAGGTCATACATGCCGCTCATCGACACCGCGCCCTTCACCGTGTCCGCCGGCAGACCGAAATCCGCCTGCCAGTCGGTCACCAGCGCGACACCGCAGAGGTGACCGCCGGACGAATGCCCGCCGATGTAGAGCTTGTTGGGGTCGCCACCGAAGCTCGCCGCATTCTTGCGCACCCAGGCGATCCCGCGCCGAACCTGCTCGGCCATCGGCCGCAAATCGCCGCCTGCCTGCTTCACCGCCACGAAGTCGAGCGCCACATAGTTGACGCCGGCCTTGACGAACATCTCGGCCGGGAATGCGTAGTTCTTGGCCGAACCGCCGAGCCAGGCGCCACCGTGGATGAACACGAAGATCGGCGCGTTCGCCGTCTTGGTGCGGTAGATATCGAGCTTTTCGGGCTCGCTTGGCCCATAGGCGACGCGCTGCGGGTTGCCGACGCGGCGGCGCACCTCCTCGCTTTGCCAAGCGTAGCGCTTGATGATGTCCATCCGCAGCGGCGAATAGAACGCCTGGTCGTAGGCGGCATCGAGCTCGATCTGGTCGAGCCCGCCAAAGACGATCGGACCTTTGGGATGGGCGGGCGGACCAACCAGGCACTCGTTGGCGAACGCCGGGCTCGCCGCCAGGGCGGCAGCGCCGCCCAATACGGCGCGTCGAGACACAAAGCGGCTGGATGCTGCGATCTTGGATTGCACGGGCGGCCTCCCATATGTCGTGCTCAAGCGGCACGTTGACGTTGCCTCAGATTACGCACCGGCCCGACCACCCCGCAATCCGTTTGAATCGCGGCCCGGCGTTGTATTTATCGCTGTTCTCGCTTAGAAGCGCAGCCGTCCGGCGGGCCGCCGAAAGCGCCGCGGCCGGTTGAAATTCTGGAGTTATCGCAATGGGTTTCAAGGTCGCGGTGGTGGGCGCAACCGGCAATGTGGGGCGCGAGATGCTCAACATCCTGGCCGAGCGCACGTTTCCGGCCGACGAGGTGGTGGCGATCGCGTCGCGCCGCAGCATCGGCACCGAATGCTCCTACGGCGACAAGACCTTGAAGGCCAAGGTGCTCGATAACTTCGACTTCTCCGATACCGATATCTGCCTGATGTCTGCCGGGGGCACGGTGTCGAAGGAATGGTCGCCGAAGATCGCCGCGCAGGGCGCCGTCGTGATCGACAACTCGTCGGCCTGGCGGCAGGACCCGGATGTGCCGCTGATCGTGCCCGAGGTGAACGCCGACGCCGCCGCCGGCTTCCGCAAGAAGGGCATCATCGCCAATCCGAACTGCTCGACCGCCCAACTCGTCGTCGCCCTCAAGCCGCTGCACGACCGCGCCAAGATCAAGCGCGTCGTCGTCGCCACCTACCAGTCGGTGTCGGGCGCCGGCAAGGAGGCGATGGACGAGCTGTTCGCGCAGACCAAGGCGGTGTTCCAGATCAACGAGGTCGCAGCCAAGAAGTTTCCGAAGCGCATCGCGTTCAATCTCATTCCCCAGATTGACGTCTTCATGGAGGACGGCTTCACCAAGGAAGAGTGGAAGATGGTGGTCGAGACCAAGAAGATTCTCGATCCGAAGATCAAGCTGGTCGCGACCTGCGTGCGGGTGCCGGTCTTCATCAGCCACTCGGAAGCCGTCACCATCGAGTTCGAAAATCCGATCAGCGCCGAAGAGGCGCAGAATATCCTGCGTAATGCGCCCGGCTGTCTGGTGATCGACAAGCGCGAGCCGGGCGGCTACGTCACGCCCTATGAGGCAGCCGGCGAGGATGCGACCTACATCAGCCGCATCCGCACCGATCCTACGGTCGACAACGGTCTCGTCATGTGGATCGTCTCCGACAACCTGCGCAAGGGCGCGGCGCTCAATGCGGTGCAGATCGCCGAAGTGCTGATCAACCGCAAGCTGATCCAGGCCAAGCAGAAGGCGGCGTAGGCCGCAGCGTCATTGCGAGGCGGCGCAGGCCGCCGAAGCAATCTAGGGCCACGAAGAAGGGCTGGATTGCTTCGCTTCGCTCGCAATGACGGTATCTGGCGCTGACAGAGGTGGTGAACGCGGCGCCATGCGGCTGTTGCTGCCACATTAGAGCATCGCTAAACTTACGCCAAACTTTGGCACCGCATTGTCGGTTCAACGATCCTGGCCCGACGCACGCCCTTGAGGATACCAGTCATGCTCGAGCGGACGCCGCCGCAGTTCCACGAACTGCAAGAAATCACGATGAAGTCGGACACGCGCGACATCCTCGCGCATGCGACCAAACAGGCGGAGAGCTACGAGGACCTGTTTCTCGTCGACATCGACGCCCACGTCACCGAGACGGCGTTCTGGAGCGAGATCATCGCCGGCATCGACAACGAGGTCATCCGGCAGATGGGCGAAGCCCAGATGGCGCGACCCGGCGCCGGCAACACCGCGCTGCTGAACGCCGTTCCGGGTACGCTGTTTCAGCATGCCTACGGCCGCATTCCGCATCAGCAGGCTTTGCTGGAGCCGGTCGAAAAAACCGGCGTCCACCATTTCACGACGCTGGCGCGGCGCGCGATGGATGCGATGGGGCTCGACTATCAGATCGTGTTCCCGACCCCGATGCTGACTCTCGGCATGCATCCGCAGGACGACATCGAGGTCGCGCTCGCCAAGGCCTATAACAAATGGCTGGTCGAGCGCATCCTGCCCGAGGACAACCGGCTCAAGGGGCTGATCTATCTGCCGTTCAACACGCCGTCGGCCTGCGTCGAGGAAGTCGAACGCTATGGCGGCGTCGATAGCGTCATCGGCTTCACGGTCTGCTCAACCCGCAACAAGCCGGTGCACCATAACAACTACATGCGGCTCTATTCGGTGATGGAGGAAATCGGCAAGCCGTTCGCCTTCCACTCCGGCTTCAATTGGGGCGATCCGTCGTTTCTGCAACTCAACCGCTTCATCTCGATGCACGCGCTGTCGTTCGTCCATTACAGCCTGATCCACATGACCAACTGGATCATCAACGGGCTGCCGGAGCGGTTCCCGAAACTCAAGCTGGTATGGGTCGAAAGCGGTCTCGCCTGGATCCCGTTCCTGATGCAGCGGCTCGATCACGAATTCCAGATGCGCACCTGCGAGGCGCCGATGCTCAAGCGGCTGCCGAGCGAGTACATGCGCGAGATGTATTACACCAGCCAGCCGCTGGAGAAGACCAACCTCAAGCTGCTGCAGTGCACGATGGAGGCGTTCAACGCGGAGACCCAGTTGCTCTACGCCTCCGACTGGCCGCACTGGGACTTCGACGCGCCGAGCTCGATCACGACGCTGCCGTTCCTCTCCGATCAAGCCAAGCGCAACATCCTCGGTCTGAACGCGGCGCGGTTGTTCAATCTCGAAGTCAAGCGTATGCGGCCACGCGCCGGCGACGTGCTGGCGTCGCGTCCGGGCGCGGCTTGAGCGGTCACAACGATGCCGACCGCGACGCAGGCGCAAGCGACGGTGGGATGCGGCGACGATTTCGTCGACGCTGCCAGCCGCGCGCTGGCGTCCGGCGATCTCGATCTCGTCGCCGATGCGGATCTGCAGCGGGTCATGACCGCGGCAGTGAGGCTCTACGCCGCCAAGGCCGAGACCGACACCCCGCCGGCCGCTCCGATCGCCGCCGACCTGGTGACACCCACCGACATCGTGACAACGGTGAGCGACCTCATCCGTGCGGCCGGTCTCAATCTCTGGGACGTGTCGATGTGGTTCAGGCGCGGCGGCTAATGCGAACCAATCAACTGGGGGACACCCGATGCGCGAGGTGAATATTGGTCCGGCGTCGGAATTCGGCGATCCGGGGCGCAAGATCATCGACTCGGACGGCGTCGAGGTCGGCGTCTTCAAGATCGGTGGCGGCTTCTACGCCTATCTCAACCACTGTCCGCACATGGGCGGACCGGCCTGCCAGGGCAAGATGATGCCCAAGGTCGAGGAGATTATCGCCGACGACCGAACCAGCAAGGGCCAGGCTTTCTCGAAGACACAGATCAACATCGTCTGCCCGTGGCACGCCTTCGAATTCGACGCCCGCACCGGAATCCACGTCGGCAATCCGAAGATGCGGCTGCGGCCGATGCAGGTGCGGGTTTCCGATGATGGCGACGTCATCGTCGCGCTTCCGGATGTCCGCGAGCGGCCGGCGGCCTAGCGCGCCGACCGTCAAAACCGCGGTGCGAACGATTGCCTGACGTCGTCCGGCACCACGCGGCGGAATTCGCCGGTTGCTTGGTCCAGCACCGATAGAGTCCCCGTTGCGACGCCGAAGTAGGCGGCGTGCAGCATCAACTCGCCGGCCTCGACGCGGCGCCGCACATAGGGAAACGTCAGCAGGTTGGTCAGCGTGTAGCTGAGCGAGGCCTGTTCGAGCCGCGTCAGATACTCCGCAAGCGGCATGTCGCCGCGCGGTCCGAGTGCTTCGGCCGCGGGCGCCAGCAGGCTCATCCAGTGACCGATGAAATCGCTCGGTGACAACGGCGCCATATCCTCCGCGAAGGCGCGCACGCCGCCGCATTGCGCATGCCCGAGCACCACGATGTGGCGCACCTTGAGCGCCTGCACACCGAATTCCAGCGCCGACGATACGCCGTGCCGATTGCTGTCGGGCTCATAAGGCGGCACCAGGTTGGCGATATTGCGCAGCACGAACAGCTCGCCCGGGCGCGCGTCGAAGATCACTTCCGGCGACACCCGCGAGTCGCAGCAGCCGATCACCATCGTCTCCGGACTTTGCCCGACGGTCGCCAACTCGCGATATCGGCTCTGCTCGAGCAGCAGCCGTCCGGCGCGGAACGCGCGATAGCCTTCTTCCATTCGCGATGGCAACATCATGATGTCGATTAACCTGTTATTGCGGCGTGATGCCGGCGTCCTTGACGACTTTCGCCCACTTTGTGATCTCGGCAGGAATGAAGGCGGCAAGCTCGTCGGGCGTGCTTGTCATCGGCTGGATTGCTAACGCGCTCAGCCGGCGCTTGGCCTCATCGCTTTTGAGATAGTCGACGAGGATGTGGTTCAGGCGATCAATGATCGGCCGCGGCGTGCCGGCGCGCGTCACCACCGAGAACCATCCTTGCGCCGAATAGCCAGGCAGTCCGGCCTCCGCGAGCGTCGGCAGGTCCGGCAGCGCTTCGGCGCGCGGCGGCGCGGTGAGCCCATAGGCGATGACCTTGCCGGCCTTGATCTGCGGCAACGCCACCGCAAGATCGACCATCATGATGTCGACCTCGCCGCCGATCAGACCCATCAGTCCCGGGCCGCTGCCGCGATACGGCACGTGCACCGCCTTGGCGCCGATCATCTTGAGGAACATCTCCATGAACAGGTGGTGCGGCGTCGAATGACCGGAGGTCGCGTAGCTGAGCTTGCCATCGCTCGCACGAATCTTCGCGATCAGTTCAGGCAGCGTCTTGGCGCCGAGTCGCGGATTGGCGACCAGCGCGAACTGCGCCGAGCCGACCAGGGCGATCGGCGCGAAATCCTTCACTGTGTCGTAGGGAAGCTTCTTGAACACACTCGGACCGTAAGCGAGCGTGGTCGATGTCGCCACCAAAAGCGTGTAGCCATCCGGCGGCGCCTTGGCGGTCGCGTTCGCGGCGATCTGCGTCGCCGCGCCCGGCCGGTCCTCCACCACCACGGTCGTCTTGAGCTTGTCCTGCAGGGCGCTCCCCAGCAATCGGGTCATGATGTCGGTGCCGCCGCCGGCCGGGAACGGGCACAGCAACGTAATGTTGCGGGACGGATAGTCGTCGGCGCGGGCCGGCGATAGCGCCGGACCGGCCAGCATCAGCAGCCACAGCATGATCGCAATGGGTCGCATCGCAGTGGGCCTCATTGCGGGTTTCATGGCGAGTCTCATGGCTGTGGTCCTCCATGTTTGCGCTGTCGATCCAACCACCTCAGCAGACAGGCTGGCAAGGCCACAGTGATGCCCGCGCGATAATGGCGCAAGCGCGGGCATCGCGGATCAATTGGATCCGGCGAGCCGGTTGGCTCCCGCCATTGCGACCACTAGAGTAGTCGCGTGCCCATCGAGGAATGCCCATGACGATTCGTCCGCGCCGCAGCGTGCTCTATATGCCAGGCTCCAACGC
>Ga0070679_100006789_pt1 | contig 10675 bp, 13 predicted proteins | sample KBSC63BmetaG_FD_65652 | JGI IMG/M metagenome (GOLD analysis project Ga0070679, IMG submission 65652) | Corn rhizosphere microbial communities from Kellogg Biological Station, Michigan, USA - KBS C6-3B metaG | ecosystem: Host-associated > Plants > Roots > Rhizosphere | place: USA: Michigan... | reverse complement strand
GACGAGGGCTGGGACTCTGCAGCCTTCTTGAGCTTCTGCAGGGTCTCCTGCATGTTCTGCCGGTTGTGGTCAGCGCGGTCGCGGACGCCGGTTACGGGGATCGACGCGGTGCGCATCCAGCCGGGTCGCCGGTCGGTCCAGCGCTCGGTCACCGTGCAGGCGCCGTCACGCTCCACCAGTTCGAACTCCCATGTGCTGACGGGCACGCCGAACGAGTCGACGTCGAAGGCGAACCGCCGACCGGACTCGGCCGATGTCACCGTGACGGTTGTCATCCAGAACCGCCAGCCGGCGCGGTTCGTGCCGCGGAACCGCACGCCCGGCGCTGGACCGGTGGCACGACCCAGCCACTTGCCTCCGGTGTTCTCCGGGCTCCACTCGCCCATCCGCGGCAGGTCGCTCACCATGTCGTAGACCTCCGTGGCCGGCGCGGCAATCCGCTCGGTCACCTCGACGTCCGCCATCAGGCCACCTTCCGCAGGTGCTTGTCGAAGAACGTGAAGATCCGCTGCCACGCGTCGTCGGCGGCGTCCGCGTCGTACGCCACCGCCAACGGCTCGGCCCACGCCGTCTTGCCGGTGTGCGGGAACAGGAAGCCGTGCTTGGCGTTCGGGTACTCCTTGACGTCGTGCTCGACGCCGAGCTTCGTCAGCACCGACTCGAGCTTGCCGGCGGCGCCGCGCAGCTGGCGGTCCTTCGCGCCGTACGACGCCACGACCGGGCAGGCGCCGCGCATGCGTTCATCGGCGTCCTTCGGCAGGTGCCCGTAGTTGGGGGCGGCGACGTCGAAGCCCTTCGGCGCGACGAGCATCGCGAGTCCGCCGCCGAAACAGAACCCGATGATGCCGACGTCACCGGTGCAGTCGTCGCGATCAGCGAGGAACGTCCGTGCGCCCTCGACGTCGTCGAAGATGCGGCCCTCGCCCTTGAGCATCGTGCGGAAGCTCGCGACGAGGCAGCGCGCTGTGTTACCCCAGCCGAACAGGTCCGGCGCGAGGGCGAGATAGCCGTGCGCGGCCATCCGGTCGGCCTGCGCGCGGATGTCGTCGGTGAGCCCGAACACCTCGTGCACGACGACGACCCCGGGCCAGGGCCCCTGCGTCGACGGCACGGCGAGATAGCCCGGCAGCGTCCCGCTCGGAACCGGAAATGTCGTATCCGTCACGAGCGGGACGCTACCGCGACCCGTTGTTACCCCTCGACGGACGTCAGGCGAAGAAGGCGTCGTCTCCCGCGAGGTCGGCGTGCATCTCGAGCGCGTCGGTCACCTTGTCGCCGAGGAACGTGAACAGGATCGAGCCGCGGCTGACCCTGGTCACGCCGTTGCGAGTGGCGGTGATGACGTGTACGGCGGCGACATGGCCGTGGCCGTCGCCGTGTACCTCTACGAGGTGCGCCCTGGCCGTGCCGTCGGTGATCTCGAAGAGCTTGCCGTAATAGGCGAGCACCGAGTCGATGCCCTTGTAGTCCCCTGCCAGCTGGCTGGTGCCGGGTACGTGCTGGACCACATCGTGCGACATCAGGGTCTTGAGCGCTTCGGTGTCACCGCTGTTGAACGCCGCGTAGCCCTTGCGGATCAGCGACAGGTAGCGGTCCTCCGACTTGGGTGTCGGCGTGCCGCCCTTCGCGTAGGTCATCGCCTCGGGGCCGACGTCGATCGTCACGCACGGCTCGTTGCCCTCGACATACGCGTCGTGCCCTGGCTGCAGGTCGAACGCGTCGCCCGCCTTGACGTCGTACTCCGTCCCGTCGGCCGTGATGATGTGCATCTTGCCGGAGATGACGTAACCGAGATGGTGCGCCTGGCACGACTCGGTGCCGGCGATCGGCTTGACGTCCTTGCTCCAGCGCCAGCCGGGCTCGAACGTGCCGTGTACGAACGTCGCAGCGCCAGCGCCGCCTACGATCGCCTGGCCGTGCGCCTTGAACGGCCGCTTCTCACCCTCTCGCGTCACGTTGCTGATGAGGGCCTGCGTCATGCGACCACCCCTCCCTGCGTCGCCGCCGGGCGCCGGACGCGTCCGGACGCGACGATCGTGGCACCGGCGTCGCGCGCCGAACAGTGGTCAAAAAGACGTAGTCAGTGCCCGTGTCAGGTGAGCGGCTCGGCCGCTATCGAGAAGACCGGGTCGAGGTGCGCGGTGTCGTTGAAGCGTCGCACCAGCAGCGGCGACCGGCCGGTGCCCGCGGGCATCGCGACCAGCTGCGAGATCGATGCGTTGTCGGCGCCCATGAAGGCGAAGGTCGGCGCGCCGGTCGCCAGCGACATGCACTGACCGATGACGCCCCCGTGGACGACGACGACCACCCGCTGGCCGGGGTGCGCGGCGACGATCCGGTCGAGGCCGCGCTGCACCCGAGCGGCGAACTGGTCGTTGGACTCCGCACCGGGGATGACGTCCCAGCGCTGCTCGGCGAACATCTGCAAGGCGATCGGGTGGCGCTCGGCGACGTACTTGCGGAACGCGACGCCCTCCCACTCGCCGAGGAAGACCTCGCGCAGGTCCGGCTCTACGACCGGTTCGATCCCGAGTCGTTTCGCGATCGGTGCCGCGGTCTCGGCGGTCCGGCGCAGGGTCGTGACGTAGATCGCGTCGATGTGCTCGTGCTCGAGCCGCTCAGCGAGCCGCTCAGCCTGCTCGCGCCCTTCCGGGGCGAGCTCGGGGTCGCTATGTCCGTCGGCGAGCGGCGCCGGTCGGTCGAGGCGCGCGGGTGCCGACTCACCGTGCCGGACGATCAGGAGGTCGGTCCCGCCCTCCGGCAGCGTGAACCGGTATTGGCGGTAGACCTCCTGCTCGCTCACGACCGGCAGGTTAACGGTTCGGCATAATTCGCCTTTGACGGTGCTACAGAACGGGGGCTCCACCGATGTCCAATGCCGATCTCACCGGTTTGCACCACGTCGCCATCAACGTGCGCGACCTCGACAAGTCCGTGCAGTGGTACGGCGACGTCCTGGGGTTCTCGGTGCTCTTTCCCTACGACACCGACGACTTCCAGCGCCGGATCATGCGGCATCCGAGCGGCGTCGTGCTCGGCGTCACCCGGCACAACTCAGAAGAAGCCGAGGCCGAGTTCAGCGAGCGCCGGACCGGCCTGGACCATCTGGCGTTCGGGGTGGAGTCGCAGGAACAGCTCGAGGCGTGGGCGTCGCAGCTCGATGCGGCCGGAGTCGAGCACTCCGGCGTCAAGGTGACGCCCGCCACGGGCTCGGCGCTCATCGCCTTCCGCGATCCGGACGGCATCCAGCTCGAGTTCTACGTCGCGCAGGGAGCGACAGCCCGATAGCGGATGCCCAGGAGGCCGCGCCCGGGCTCTAGAGTCCCCGGGTATGGCACTTCCCCGGTTGCGACAAGCGGTCGTCGCCGCGATCGACCTCGACGAGACGTGCGCAGCCATCGAGCGGAAGCTCGGCGGACGGGCGCCCTTCCACGACGAGGGCGTCGGGCACTTCGGGCTGCGCAACGCGGTCTACGCCCTCGGCGACACCTTCCTCGAGGTGGTGTCCCCGATTCGGGACGAGACCGCGGCGGGCCGCCAGATCGCGCGCTCGGGCGGCGACTGCGGCTACATGTGCATGTTCGAGCTCGCCGACGAGCAGGCCACCCGGGCGCGCATCGCCGATGCAGGCGCGAGGCTCGTCCACGACCACAGCCACCCCGACATCGTCGACCTGCATCTGCACCCGAAGGACGTGCCGGGCGCGATCGTCGCGCTCGACATCACGAACCCCGTCGGCTCGTGGCGGTGGGGCGGCCCTGCGTGGACGGCGATGATCCCCGACCATGCGCCGGGTGGCCTGCGCGGTCTCACCGTCGCGGCGCACGACCCGGAGAAGCTCGCCCTGATCTGGGCTCAGCTGCTCGGGGTGCCGGCGGAGGGCGGCCGGATCGCCCTCGACGACGGTGAGCAGGATCTGCTCTTCGTGCCGTGCGACCCCACTGAGGTCGAGCGCATCGTCGAGGTGCGACTCGCGGGACCGGATCTCAGTGGCGAGACGCAGATCGCCGGCGTCCGGTTCGTGCTGACCGCCGCCTGACGGCATCGGCTGAGGAGAGGGATCGCTCATGACCACGCTCGACACCGGCACCGACGACCTGCTCGCGGAAGTCGACGACGGCGTTGCGGTGTTGACGCTCAACCGCCCCGAGCGCCGTAACGCGTTCTCCCCGGCCATGGTCAACGGACTCGGCCGGCTGCTCGCCGACCTCGAGCACGACGCCGATGTCGGAGCCATCGTGCTCACCGGCGCCGGCGGCGCGTTCTGCGCCGGCGGCGACGTCAAGGCGATGGCGAGCAACGACGCGTTGTTCGGCCCGCAGCTGTCCTACGACGACAAGATCCAGCTGCAACGACTCAATCAGCGGGCGACCGCCGTGAAGCTGTGGTCGATGGGCAAGCCGACGATCGCGGCGCTCCCCGGCGCGGCGGCGGGTGCGGGCCTGTCGCTCGCGCTCGCCTGCGACCTGAGGTACGCCGCGGACAACGCCGTCATGACGACCGCGTTCGCGCGCGTCGGCTTCGCCGGCGACTACGGCGGCACCTGGTTCATGACGCGGCTCCTCGGAAGCGCGAAGGCGAAGGAGCTCTACTTCTTCTCCGAACGGATCGAGGCGGCCGAGGCCGAGCGGCTCGGTCTCGTCAACGCTGTGTTCCCCGCCGACACGTTGCAGGACGAGGTGTTGCGCCGGGCGAAGCGGCTCGCGCACGGCCCGCGCGTTGCGTTGCGCTACATGAAGGAGAACCTCAACCGCGCCGTGCACGGAGAGCTCGACGAGTGCTCCGACCTCGAGGTCACGCACCACGTGCACACCGGCACGACCGAGGACCACCGCGAAGCCGCGCGGGCCTTCGTCGACAAACGCGAGCCGACGTTCAAGGGCCGCTGATGCCGAAGGACGTGTCGGTGCTGGAGGCTGCGCAGCTCGTCGACGAGGGCGCGGTTCTTCTCGACGTACGCGAACAGGACGAGTGGCTCGCGGTGCGTGCGCCGGACGCGTTGCACATCCCGATGTCGCGGCTGTCGACGTCGGCCGACCAGCTGCCCGGCGACAGGTTGCTCGTCTGCATCTGTCACGTCGGCGGACGATCGGCGGTCGTGGCCGAGGCGCTCGTTGGTGCCGGCTATGACGCCGTCAACGTCGCGGGCGGCATGGAGGCCTGGCAGGCAGCCGGTCTGCCGACCCGATCAGGTTGACCGGGTCAGGCTGACTCGGTCCGGGACGACGCCGGCACCTGCGGATGCACCGGATGCTCCCGCCACGGGATCAGCTGGTGCGGGCGCAGCTTGAAGTCGGCGCCGAGGTCCGGGTGGTGGCGCTTGCAGACGAGGTACTCCACGCCGTTCACGTCGACCGAGGTGTGCCGTCCGAGTCGCCAGCACCCATGGATATGGCAGTTGTGCCGCCGGTAGAACAACGCGACGGCCGCGAAGATCGTGAGGTTGCCGAACATTCCTGACCACCACAGGTACCAACGGCCGCCACCGTTGGTCGTCCCGAGGAAGGTCAGGAAGTCGTTGACCAAACGCACATCCGAACGGTAGGTCGCGGATCGGCCGTGAGCCCCGCGACACGCGGTCACTTCGCAGGCTTGTGCCAGCCGACGGCGGGCCGGGCCATCAGTGAATGATGACGGGCGTTCCCAGCGGTAGAAGATGCGCCAGGCGGTTGATCGCCTTGTTGCTCATGCGGACGCAACCGTGGCTGGCGGCGGTGCCTAGGAGCTGCGGTTCGTCCGTGCCGTGCATGGCGAGCTCGGCGTCCCCGCCCTCGAAGGTCTGCAGCACCGGCGAGTAACCGGACAGCGCGAGCGCCCAAGGGCCATACCACGGCTGGTAGCCCAGCACTTTGATGACGTCGGTGACGTAGAACGTGCCGTGTGCGGTCGGGGTGCTGGCTTTGCCGTTCGCAACCTTCGTCGTCAGCACGCGCGTGTCGCCTCGGAACAGCGTCGCCCGATGCGTTCGCGTGGACACCTCGACGCGGTACGGCGTCGACGACAACCGAACTTGCGACGCCGGAACCCAGCCGCGACTGCCGTTGGGGCGCTGCGGCAGCAGCGCCTGCACCCACCCCTTCGTCTGCGTGGTGACCAGGAGAACCCGCGCCGAACCGAACATCGTCCGGCGGCCGAGCCGCTCGTAGGGCGCAGGCGCATGCGGCGACCGGTAGACCGTCAAGCGGTGCAGCGCGGTGGCGACGACGGCCGGCGGCGTCGGTGGCGCCGGCGGCTTGACCACTGGCAGTGCGGGTTCGGCGACCGTCGCGGCGGGAGCCGCTGATCGGGAGTAGGACGCGCGCGCCGCCTCGTTGCAGCCGACGAGGGCGCCGACGGCGGCCAGGGCCGCCGCAGCGACCGCGGCGCGGCCGATGGGTGAGCGGGTCACCATGCGTGCCCCGGAGCAGTGGAGGCCGGCTCACGCAGCCACTGCTCGCCGGCCGCGGGTTGCGAGTGTCGGATCGTCACCGACATCCGGGCACCCACTCGCTGAGTCGTCTTCGGGACGGTGTGCTCCCACTCGGCCTGGCACTCACCGCCCATCACCACGAGGTCGCCGTGACCGGGCTCGAGCTTGTGCAGCGCCTTGGTCGTCCCGCGCCGGCGCAGCAGGAACCGGCGCCGAGACCCCAGGGACACCGTCGCCACCATCGGCCTGGTCATGACGAGCCGGTTGCGGTCGCCGTGCCACGCGACACTGTCGGCCCCGTCGCGGTAGAGGTTGACCCAGATCCGGTCGAAGCCCACGCCGTAGCGGGCGGAGAGCGCAGCCGCCATGTCACACAGGATCGGGGGCGCGTCGGTGTCGGTGGTATCGGTCGACCAGCCAGCGGTGAGCCGCGGTTCGGGCAGGACCTTGTCGTACATGTGCACGGTGCGCTGCTGCCACCGCGCCTGGTCGGCGAGCAGGGCGAAGACGTCGTCGGAGCCCGCCAGCCAGCCCGGGCAGTAGTCCACCCACGACCGTTCGTCGAGCTCGATGCGTTGAAGGGCGCGGTAGGAGACATCGAGCGCGGGCGGCCCGCCGTCGAACAGCGACGGCTGCCAGTCCACCTCGGCGCGCACCGGTCCAGGCTACGACCGGGTTACGACGCTTACCCCCCGATCGACCGCATCCACGAGGGCGGCCGGACGCAGCGAGCCCGGCCGTCCGCCGGCCAGCGCGTGGGCGGCGGCGGCGTCCTGCAACAGGCGGTTCACGGGCGTGGCGATGCCGTGCTTGCGGCCGAGAAGGACGATCTCGCCGTTGAGGTAGTCGCTCTCGAGCGAGGTGGCCCCGCGGGCGAGGCTCTGCCAGGTGGAGCCGCCGCCGCGGTCGCGGCCTTCGACGGGAGCCCACTGGACCTGCTTCTGGCGTCGCTGCATCCACTCCTCATCCGACGCCCAGTCGACCCCCTCCGCCTGGTAGCAGGCGATCGCCTCCTCCCGCGCCCTGGCATCGAGATCCATCACCTGCTTCATGGCCTCGTCGTCGAGGTCGTGACCGCACAGCGCCTCGAGCGCGTTGCCCAGGTTGCGCAGCAGCTTGGCGTACTTCCAGCGCATGACCCGCTCGACCGGCTGCGACACGAACCCGCTCGCGGACAGCGCCGACGCGACGGCTGTTGCCGTCTCGTCGATGCCATGCCAGTAGCGGCCCACGTCCAGCAATCCGGAGTACGGCGTGCCCTGCGAGTCGACGCAACCCGGCTCCAGATGTACTGCGGGCAACATCACGACCATCGCGTAGACGTCGGCGCACCGTCGTAGGGCGATGACCTCGTTGGCGACGCCGTTCTGGGCACAGACCACGGGCAGGTCGCGCCGCGGCAACGCGTCGAGAAGGTCCGCGGTGTGCTGGGTCTTCGTCGTGAGCACGAGGACATCGCCGTCTTGCAGCTTCAGGTCCTGGGGCCGGTCCACGACCGGGACGTGCGCGACGACGACCCGATCGGGCATCGCGAGTCGCAGCCCGCGTTCGCGCATCACCGCCGCGTGCTCGCCGCGAGCCAGCAGCACCACATCGTGGCCGGAGTCAGCCAGCCGGCCGCCGATGGTGCCGCCGACGGCGCCCGCCCCGAGAATGACGAACCGCACCGCTACATCCTCTCTGGCACATGTTGCCGCGGCGCGTCCTGGTCCGCCCGGACGTAGGGTCGGCACATGACGATCCTCGACGACGCCCGGAGCATGCGCGACGACCTGGTAGAGCTGCGTCGCCGCCTGCACCAGCATCCGGAGGTCGGGCTGGACCTGCCGTGGACGCAGGAAACCGTCCTCGCCGCCATCGACGGACTGCCGCTCGAGGTGACGGCCGGTTCGGACGTCTCCTCGGTGACCGCAGTCGTGCGCGGCGGCGCCGGCGACGGGAGCGGCCGCGCCGTGCTGCTGCGCGGCGACATGGACGCACTGCCGGTGCAGGAGCGGACCGGTCTCGACTACACCGCGACCGGCGAGACCATGCACGCCTGCGGTCACGACCTGCACACGACGATGATGGTCGGCGCCGCGCGCCTGCTCACGGCGAACCGCGACAAGCTCGCCGGTGACGTCGTACTGATGTTCCAGCCCGGCGAAGAGGGCTACGACGGCGCCCGCCACATGGTCGAAGCGGGCGTCCTCGACGCGGCCGGCGCCCGCGTCGAAGCCGCGCTCGCCCTGCACGTCACCTCCGCGTTCCTGCCGCCGGGCCTGTTCGCGACGCGACGAGGTCCCGTCATGAGCGCGGCGGACGTGCTGCGCGTCACCGTGCGCGGTGCCGGCGGACACGGGTCCGCACCCCACCGCGCGAAGGACCCGATCCCCGCGGCGTGCGAGATGGTCACCGCGTTGCAGACCCTGGTGACGCGGCGGTTCGACGTGTTCGATCCCGTCGTCGTCACGATCGGCGCGTTCCACGCGGGCACGGTGCACAACGTCATCCCCGACACGGCGTACTTCGAGGCGACCGTGCGGTCGTTCTCGCGCGCGGCGCACGAGCAAGTGCTGGCGGAGACGGTGCGGGTCTGTCAGGGAATCGCGGCTGCGCACGGGCTCGAGGTCGATGCCGAAGCGTCAGAGCTCTATCCGGTCACCGTCAACGACGCGGCCGAGGTCGACGCCTTCGCCGACGTCGTGCAGGAGGTCCACGGCGAGGGCCGCTTCATCGACCTGCCGAACCCGCTTACCGGCTCGGAGGACTTCTCCCGGGTGCTCGACGAGGTGCCGGGGACGATGGCGTTCCTCGGCGCCTGCCTGCCCGGCCGCGACCCGTTCACCGCGCCCTACAACCACTCACCCGAGGCGGCCTTCGACGACGCGCTGCTGCCCGAAGGCGCCGCGGTCTACGCCGAATGGGCCCTGCGGCGCCTGGGTACGGCGACGCATCGCTCCGGTTGAGTCGCCGGCACGCCGGGAAGGAGCACGACATGCGCGTGAAACGGCTCACACTTCTCGCCTCGGCGATCGCATTCGCCCGCAGCGAGCAAGGACAACGCCTGATCGCTGATGCGCGCCGCCGCTACGACACTCCGGAGAACCGCGCGAAGGTGAACGAGGCCATCGCCAAGTTCCGCAACCGGCCGCCGGGCGAAGCGGCACGGCGCGCCCGGTAGGGGCGCTGGCTCCCAGCCGGTTGACAGGCGAGGAACAGGCGGCTCCCACCTGAGCCGCCGAATCTCCTCGCATGACGTCGACCAACCTGGCGCCTTCGCGCGGGACCGATCTCGCCGCGGCAGGCACAACTGAGCCATTCGCCGTCGCGCCCGCCGTAGACATCGTCGTGCCGGTGCACAACGAGGAGCGCGGCCTCGCGCCCAATGTGCGCCGCCTGCACGACTACCTGCGTCGGGAGTTCCCGTTCTCTGCGCGCATCACGATCGCCGACAACGCAAGCACCGACGGCACGTGGGATGAAGCGCAGCGACTCGCCGCCGAGCTCGACGACGTACGCGCGATCCGGCTGCCGCAGAAGGGCCGCGGCAACGCCCTGCGCGCCGCTTGGTCGGACAGCCGCGCGCGGGTGCTGGCCTACATGGACGTCGACCTGTCCACCGACCTCGATGCACTGCTGCCCCTCGTCGCGCCGTTGCTGTCCGGGCACAGCGACATCGCGATCGGCACACGACTGGCACACACCGCGCGAGTCGTCCGTGGTCCCAAGCGGGAGCTGATCTCCCGTGGCTACAACCTGCTGCTGCACTCCGTGCTGGCGGCGCGGTTCTCCGACGCCCAGTGCGGCTTCAAGGCGATCCGGGCCGACCGTGCGCGGGCGCTGCTGCCGCAGGTGCGTGACAACGAGTGGTTCTTCGACACCGAGCTGCTCGTGCTCGCGCAGCGGCGCGGGCTGCGCATCCATGAGGTGCCGGTCGACTGGGTTGACGACCCGGACAGCCGTGTCGACCTGGGCAAGACCATCGCCGGTGATCTCCGCGGCGTTGCCCGGCTGTTCCGGTCGCAGTTCCTGTCTTTCGGCGCGATCGGTGTGACAAGCACGCTGGGCTATCTGCTGCTCTTCGTCGCGCTGCGCCACGGCATCTCGGCGCAGGCGGCGAACCTCGTCGCCCTCCTCACCACCGCCGTTGCGAACACCGCCGCCAACCGTCGGCTGACGTTCGGAGTGACCGGTCGCACCGGCGCACTCCGTCATCACTCCCAAGGCCTCGGCGTCTTCGCCGCAGCGCTCCTCGTCACGTCCGCGGCCCTCAGCGCGCTACAC
>Ga0070679_100006788_pt1 | contig 10676 bp, 9 predicted proteins | sample KBSC63BmetaG_FD_65652 | JGI IMG/M metagenome (GOLD analysis project Ga0070679, IMG submission 65652) | Corn rhizosphere microbial communities from Kellogg Biological Station, Michigan, USA - KBS C6-3B metaG | ecosystem: Host-associated > Plants > Roots > Rhizosphere | place: USA: Michigan... | reverse complement strand
GGCGGGCGGGGAACCCGGACGTGCAGGACGGCGTGGACCTCGTGGTCGACTCGCATACCGCGATCGTGCCGGGCGAGGGGCTGATCGCCACGGCGGGGCTCATCGACTCGCACGTGCACCTGTCGAGTCCGGCGGTCGCGGCGGCGGCGCTTTCCGCGGGGATCACGACCATCGTCGGAATGGGCACCGGCGGCGTCTGGGACGTCGGCGCGAATCCGGCGTACAACCTGCGCGCGCTGATCGCCGGCTGGGCCGGGGTGCCGCTGAACGCCGCGTTTCTCGCCCGCGGGTCGTCGCGGTCCCCGGGGCTGCTCGCGGCGGCCGTCGAGTCGGGCGCGGGCGGGTTCAAGGTGCACGAGGACTGGGGCGCCACCCCGGAGCAGGTCGACACCTGCCTGACGGTGGCGGAGGCGGCCGGGCTGCCGGTGGCGCTGCACACCGACACGCTGAACGAGTCGGGCTACCTGGCCGACACCGTCGCGGCGACCGCCGGGCGGACCGTGCACGCCTACCACGTCGAGGGCGGCGGCGGTCATCCCGACATCCTGGAGATCGTCAACCACCCGCACATCCTCGGCTCCTCCACGACGCCGACGCTGCCGCTGACGCAGTCGACCGTCGCCGAGCTGCTGCCGATGACGATGACCGTGCACAAGCTGCACGCCCTGCTCGCGAGCGACCAGGGAATCGCGGCGTCACGGGTGCGGCGGCACGGCATCGCGGCGGAGAACCACCTGCACGACCTCGGGGCGATCCCGATCGTCAACTCCGACTCGATGGGCATGGGCCGGATCGGGGAGGTGGCCCGCCGGACGTGGCAGCTCGCGCACGTCCAGGCGGCGCTGCGCGGGGAGACCGGCCCCGGCTTCGCCAACAACGAGCGGGTACTGCGCTACCTGGCCAAGATCACGCTGAACCCCGCGATCGCGCACGGCATGGCCGCGCACGTCGGGTCGCTGCGCGCCGGGCGGCTGGCGGACATCGTGCTGTGGGACCCGGCGCGGTTCGGGACCACGCCGGAGCTGGTGCTCAAGTCCGGGTTCGTCGCCTGGGGCGCCTCCGGCTCCGGTTCCGGGTCGACGCGGATCACCCAGCCGCGGGTGATGGCGCCGTTCTTCGGCGGGCTCGGCGACGCGCCGCGGGGACTGTCGGCGCAGTTCGCCGCGGCCTCGGTGCTCGAGGACGCGGCGCTGCGGGCCGCGCTGCCGTCCGGCGTCCGCTACCTGCCGGTCACCCGCGCCCGCGGGCTGACCCGGGCCGACATGGTCCGCAACACCCGCGTGCCCCGCGTGACGGTCCCGCCCGGCGACGCCCCGGTCACCGTGGACGGCGGAGAGGTCCCGGTGCACGAGGCGGCGGCTCTCCCGCTGACCAGGCTGCACCACCTCGGCTAGCCCGGCGGCGCCGCGCACCGTTATCCGAGCCGGCCTCACTGCAACGGGATAACGGGGCGGTCAGGATCACCGGGCCGTCGTCGGTGATCGCGATCGTGTGCTCGGCGTGCGCGGCGCGGCTGCCGTCGGCGGTGCGTATCGTCCAGCCGTCCTCGTCGAGGTAGATGCCGTCCCTGCCGCCCGCGATGAACCAGGGCTCGATCGCGAGCACCAGGCCGGGAACCAGGCGCAGGCCGCGGCCCGCCTTGCCGCGGTTGGGGATGTGCGGGTCCTCGTGCATGGTGCGGCCGACGCCGTGCCCGCCGAGGTCCGTGGAGATGCCGTACCCGCCTGCCTTGCCGATCTGACCGATCGCGGCCGAGATGTCGCCGAGCCGACCGCCCGGCCGCGCCGCGGCGATCCCCGCCACCAGGGCCGCCTCCGTCGTCGCGATCAGTTCCGCGTCCCCTGCGGACGGCGTGCCGACGGAGAAGGAGACGGCGGCGTCGCCTACCCAGCCGTCGAGCGTCGCGCCGGCGTCCACGCTGAGCAGGTCGCCGTCGCGCAGCCGGTAGTCACCCGGTATGCCGTGCAGCGCCGCGTCGTTCACCGACGTGCAGATGACCGCCGGGTACGGGACCGGCGCGAACTTCGGGTGGTAGTTGAGGAACGGCGAGGTCGCGCCCGCCTTGGCGAGGACGTCCCGTGCGGCCGCGTCGAGTTCTTTGAGCGTCACGCCCGGCGCGGCGACGGCCCGGGCCGCCGCGAGGATGTCGGCGACGACCCGCCCGGCCGCCCCGATCGCGTCGATCTCCCGCGCCGTCTTGACCTCGACCATCCGTGCCTCCGTCCGCACCCGCCCCGCGACTCGCTTTCCCGAGGGCACGGGTGGTCCTCGGGAGATATCCGCCTGCCTGACGATACCTGGCCGCGCACCAGGTCGCGCCAGCGGGAACACGCGCCGGGGCGGCGCGGGTCAGGACGGCCGGGCCCGGAATCGCCGCCCCGAGGGTCATGGGGTGGCGAGAGTAGGCCCAAGTCGTTCGGGATGAACGGGTTTAATCGTGTGTTGTCAGGCAGCGACCGCTTGGACGGAGGAGTTGATCAGGTCCCAGTCGATGGCCGCGCCGAGGCCGGGGCCGGTGGGGGCGTGCACGTCGCCGTTGGGGTCGACCGTGAACGGTTCGGTGAGGCCGTAGCCGAGGTGGGCGAGGCTGTGGTCGCCCGAGCGGTTGAACGCGAGGACTTCGAGCCAGTCGCAGTTGTCGATGGCCATCATGACGTGCCGGGCGGCGACGTTGTTCAGCGCGTTGTAGGAGTCGTGGACCTCGCAGTTCATGCCGAACGCCTCGGCCAGGTGGGCGATCTTCATCAGGCCGGTGATGCCGCCCTTGATGACCACGTCGCCGCGCAGGAAGTCGGTCGCGCCGCTGGTGATCCACGGCGGGAGGGCGGCGAGGCCGCCCGGGGTGATCTCGGTGGCGAGCAGCGGGATGCTCAGGTGCCGGCCGAGGCGGACGTAGTTGTGCATGTCGTGGGTGGGGAACGGGTCCTCGTACCACGCGTAGCCGAGGTCCTGGATCGCCTGGCCCACCCGGAGGCCGTCGGTGTAGGAGTAGGACCACGAGGAGTCGAGCATCAGCGTCATGTCGTCGCCGACCGCGTCGCGGACCGCCGTGCACGCCTCGATGTCGAAGCCGACCGGCGGCACGGAGTCGCGCGGGATCCAGGGGCCGCGCGGCGGATGGAGCTTATATCCCTTCCAGCCCTGCTCCTGCCAGTAAGCCGCCTCGTCGGCGTACTCCGCCGCGGTCTTGTGGTGGGCGGTGGAGAAGTAGGCGGGGATGCGGTCCCGGCAGGTGCCGAGCAGCCGGTGCACGGGCAGGCCCGCCGCCTTGCCCGCGATGTCCCACAGCGCGACGTCGACGGTGCCGACCGTGTGCGGCGACAGGTAGTGGACGAGGTTCTCCATCCGCCGCCAGTGCCGGCCGATGTCCAGCGGGTCCTCGCCGAGCAGCCACGGCTTGACGACACCGACGATCTGGTCGGCGATCTGCGCCGGGCCGGGTCCCGGGTTGGACAGGAACGCGTTGCCCTCGATGCCCTCATCCGTCTGGATCCGCAGCACCCCCAGGGGCACCGACCGGGCGGGTCCGAAACTGGCCGAAGCGGTGTGCCTGCGTTCGTGGAGGACGACGGTGATGTCAGTGATGCGCACGTCCCCTGACCTTACTCGGCCGCCCGGGGGACGACCCCCCGTAACCCCCCGGCTGTCCGTCACCGGCGGGCCCGATCGCGAAGACCGCGACCGTATCAGGCCCGCCGGTGCCGGACGAAAAGGCGGCCGGGTCTCTCCCGGCGATTATCCAGCGTCAGCCCATGCCGATCGACTGCAGGAAGCCTTGGGCGACGGTGGTGTAGTTGGCCTTCTCGGTGATGACCGCGTTGTCCATCTGCAGCAGCGCCTGGGTGGTCAGCTTCGCGTCGATCGCATTGAGGGTCGCGCTGATCGTCGGGGTCAGCGCGGGCTTGTAGACGAGCGGGATGACGTTCTGCGCGGCGAAGTTGAACTTCGGGTCGGCGAGCGAGACCAGCTTGTCCGTGACGATCTGCGGGGTGGTGGTGAACACGTCGGCGGCCTGGACCTTGCCGCTCTGCAGCGCCGACAGCGTGATCGGGCCGGAGGTGTCGAGCGGGTCGAAGGCCTTGAACGTCAGGCCGTAGTTGGCCTTCAGGCCGGGGACGCCGTCACTGCGCGTCTTCCACTCCGGCGGTCCGCCGAGCACCATGCCGCTCGCGTAGGGCTTGAGGTCCGCGATGGTCTTGAGGTGGTACTTCGCGGCGGTCGCCGCGGTGACCGTGACCGAGTCGCTGTCCTGGGCCGGGGCCGAGTTAAGCACGGTGAGCGACGACGGCAGCTTGGCGGCCAGCGCGGCGTTGACCTGCGCAGTGGTCTTCGCGTTGGAAGTCTTGTCGACCTCGACGGCGAGCAGATTGCCGTTGTACTCGGGAATGATCGAGATGGCGCCCTTCTCGACCTGCGGGTAGTAGACCTCGCGGGCGCCGATGTTGAGCTTGGTGGTGACCTTGACCCCCTTCTTCTGCAGGGCCAGGGCGTAGACCTCGGCGAGCACCTCGTTCTCCGGGAAGTTAGCGGAGCCGATCACGACGGACCCGGAGCCGCCGGAGCCGCCGCTCAGCGGGTTGCTCGCGCCACCGGACGCGGACGCGCTGGCGCTGGCCGCGCCGGAGGTCGAAGTCGCGGCGGACGGTGTTGAGGAGCTACTACTCGAGCACGCGGTCACGGCCGCGAGGCCGATGACCGCGAGCGCGGCGACGCCGCTCGTCGCGGCGATCCGGTAAGTCATATTGGGTTTCCTTTCGGAACGGGTTGGTTTATTCGGTCTTGGCCTGCTTGCGCAGGCCGGCCGGGACGACCAGCCGGGAAAGGCCCGCGAACAGCGCGAGCACGAGGATCGCGAGGATGACGACCAGCAGCGCGCCGCCGGCCACCGGGCCGTACTCGTTGCTGGCCAGGCCGTCGATGATGAAGCGGCCGAGGCCGCCGAGTCCGATATAGGCGGCGATCGTCGCGGTCGCCACCACGAAGATCGCGGCGGTACGCAGGCCGACCAGGATCAACGGGAGGGCGATGGGGAACTCGACCCTGGTCACCTGCTGCCAGGGGGTCATGCCCATCCCCACGGCGGCGTCCCTGACGCTCGGCTCGACCGCGGCGACGCCTTCGTAGGCGTTGACCAGGATCGGCGGGATCGCGAGGACCACGAGCGGCACCAGCCAGGTGACCGGGGAGAACCCGAGGAACACCGCCAGCAGGATCAGCAGCCCGAGGGTGGGGATCGCCCGCCAGGCGTTGGCGATGTTGATCACCACGACCGCGCCCTTGCCGCCCCGGTGGCCGATCGCGACGCCAGCCGGGACGCCGATCAGCGCGGCGATCACCAGCGGCAGGGCGCTGTAGCCGAGGTGGGCGACGATCTGCTGCGGGATGCTGCCGGAGCCGTGCCAGTTGGCGTCGGTCGTCACCCAGTCCCAGGCCCAGTTGAAGAAGCTCACGGGGCGACCTCCGTCAGCTGCCGCAACCGCCGCTGTCGCTGCCGCTCCGGCCGCGCCGCCCACGGAGTGAGCGCCCGCTTGACGGCCACCAGGATCAGGTCGCAGACCAGGGCCAGGGCGATGACCAGGACCAGACCGACGTAGATCTCGGTCGGGAACGACCGCTGCAGCCCGTCGATGAACAGGTAGCCGAGGCTGGACACGCCGATGAGCTGACCGACACTGGCCAGGCTGATGCTCGCCACCACGCCGACCCGCAGCCCCGCGAGGATCACCGGGACGGCGAGCGGCAACTCGACCGTGACCAGGCGGCGCAGCGGGCCGTAGCCCATCGCCGTGGCGGCCTGCGTCACCGCGGCCGGGACGCCGCGCAGCCCGGCGACGACGTTCGGCAGGATCACGCACAGCGAGAACACGGTGAGCGCGATGATCACGGTGGTGTCGGTCAGGCCGAAAGCGGGGATCAGCGCGATGAACAGCGCGAGCGACGGGACCGCGTACAGGACGTTGATCACGGTGAGCGCCGGCGGGTAGAACCAGCGCCAGCGGGAGGCGATGACGCCGAGCGGCAGCGAGATCACCAGGCCGTACAGCGCGGGAAGCACGCCGAGCTTGATGTTCTCCCAGGTGAGCTGCCAGATCAGCGACCCGTTGGTGGAAATCCAGGACCACATCATGGCAGCGGGCCCTCCTGCGCGTGCTGAACCTCCCGCGCCTGCTTGCCGTGCCCGTTGTCCGCGGCCTGGGTGGCCCCCTTTTGGATGGCCGAGCGGAGCTGCTCGAACGTGGCCACGCCGAGCACCGAGCCGTCGCCGTCCACGGCGACGGCGAGCCCGGCCGGCGACAGCACGGCGGCATCGAGGGCGGCGCGCAGCGAGTCGGTGCCCGCGGTGAACGAGTGGCCGATCGGCTCGGCCTGCACCTGCCGCAAGGGCGTGTCGCCGGGCAGCGCGCCGAGGGTCGCCGTGTCGACCCAGCCGACGGGCCGTTTCGCGTTGGTGACGCAGATCCACGGCCGGCCGCTGGCGAGGGCGTCGGCGACGGTGGACTCCGCGGGCAGCAGCGGGCTCGTGTCCAGGTTCAGCCCGGTGGTGGAAACGAACGACAGCCGCCTGATGCCCCGGTCGAACCCGACGAAGTCGGCCACGTAGTCGTCGACGGGGGCGGCGAGGAGTTCCTCCGGCGGCGCGAGCTGCGCGATCTTGCCGTGCGGGCGGAACAGCGCGACCAGGTCGCCGACCTTGATGGCCTCCTCGATGTCATGGGTGACGAGCACGATCGTCTTGCGCAGCTCGGCCTGCAGAGATAGCAGCTGGTCCTGCAGCGAGGCGCGGACCACCGGGTCGACGGCGCTGAACGGCTCGTCCATCAAGAGCACGGGCGGGTCGGCGGCCAGCGCGCGGGCGACGCCGACACGCTGCTGCTGGCCGCCGGACAGCTGGTGCGGGTACCGCTTGGCCAGGGCCGGGTCGAGGCCGACGAGCGTGAGGAGTTCGTCCGCCCTCCCCCGCGCCTTCTTGCGCGGCCAGCCGTTCAGTACCGGCACCGTGGCGATGTTGTCCTCGACGGTGCGATGCGGGAACAGCCCGGTTTGCTGGATCACGTAGCCGATGCCGCGGCGCAGGTGCGCCGGGTTGCGCTCCTTGATATCGGTACCGTCGAGCAGGATGGTGCCGTGCGTCGGCTCCACGAGGCGGTTGATCATCCGCAGGGTGGTGGTCTTGCCGCAGCCGCTCGGGCCGACGAGGACCACCGTCTTCCCCGCGGGGACCTCCAGGTCAAGCTCGTCGACGGCCACCGTCCCGTCCGGGTACCGCTTGGTTACTGCCTCGAACGTGATCAAGCCGCCGCCAGGTATGTTCGCATAAAAAGCTCTTTTCCGCCCGTATTTATCTGAATATACCGGCGCTTACGCCTGGACCTCACCCGGATCACAAGCCCGAGTCGCATCCAACCACCCTAACCGGCGCCGCCGGCCATGCCCATAACCGCGCGTTCACCTCTCGCTAACGATTCGCGGTGTTCCCGCTGCGCGTTGGGGGCCTCTCGTCTCCCTGATCGCTGAACCGCTTCTCAGTCCCACGAGGGTAGCCGAGCTTACGACGCCGGCTACCTAGCGGACTGCACCGCCGACAAACTCTCCGCGATCCTGGCGTTCATGCGCGCGGGGCGCGGCCACCGGGTCAGGCACGCCGACCGGCTGAACAGGTCGCCGCCCGGGCGATTAGTCCGCCCCGCGCTCGACGTTTCATAGGCGAGTTATCGCAGGCGGCCTAGAAGGGCCGCATGGAAGGTATCGACGCCCTGGAGGTCTGATGAGCACCGTGATTATGCACGCCGTCGTGTCGGTGGACGGCTTCATCGCCGACAACGGGGACCGGGTCGGCCCGCTGTTCGACTGGTACGGCAACGGCGACGTCCCGATCGTCGAAGGCGCCCCGTTCCGCGTCTCGCGGGCCTCCGCCGAGTACGTTCAGGCGATGTGGGCGAGTATCGGCTCGGTGGTGATGGGACGACACCTGTTCGACACCACCAACGGCTGGGACGGGTCGCCGCCAGCGGGCGACCACGTGGTCGTGGTGTCGCACCGGCCCAAGCCCGACGGATGGCACCCCGAGGCGTCCTACTTCTTCGCCGACGACGTGACCAAGGCCGTCACGCAGGCGAAGGAACTCGCCGGGCCGCGCACCGTGGCCGTGACGGCGGGCGACGTCGGCGGGCAGGCATTCGCCCTCGGCCTGATCGACGAGGTGGCGATGGACGTCGTGCCGGTGGTCTTCGGGTCAGGCAAGCGGTACTTCGGTTCGGCCAGTGCCCAGTACCTGCTCGAGGACCCGGACACGGTGATCCAGGGCGACCGCGTGCTGCACCTGCGCTACCGTGTCGGCCGCTAGCAAGCCCAGACAACCCCCAGGAGAGATGAACGTGCGGCAGCCCCTGCAGGTGATCGTGTTCCCGTTCCGGATAACGGCCGCCGCGCCCGTGAGCTACGCGAGTTCCGCTTCCCGGGCGGCGCGGGAGTAGACCGGCCCGGCGCCGTCCTCCATCCACAGGTGCAGCGCCAGGTCGCGGGCCGGGACCACGCGCCGGAACGGGATCTCGAACTCGGGCTGCCACGGCAGCAGGCTGACGTCCGCGCGCCAGATCGAGCGGACCAGGACGAGTCCCCGTTCGGTGCCGCTGACGCATCTGGACCTGACGAACCCGAGCAGGCGCGCGCGCCTCACCTCCGCGCATGCCTCTTCGAGCATCTCGCGCCGCAGCGTGTCCTCCCACGACTCGCCGCGCTCCGGACGGCCGCCCGGCCATCCCCAGCGCGAGCCGTCGCTGCTGATCAGCACGACGTCACCGCCGGCGGTCACGCAGAAGGCGTTCGCCCCGTGCGGCGTCCCGGGCGGGACGGCACCCGGCGGATGCCAGGCCATCCGCCACTCGTCCCCGCCGTTCGGAACCGGCTGCTCTTCCCGGTCACGCGCCATGCGGCCAAGCGCGGTGCTGCTCACTTCGCTGCCTCCCGGCCGGCGTTTTCAGGCGGCGGTGGTGACGGGCAGGCCGGCGAGCCGCCAGTCGGGCAGTCCTCCGTCCAGCGGGCGGGCGGAGAAGCCGCGTGCCCGTAGCAGCCTAACGGCGTCGGGGGCGAAGACGCAGTAGCGGCCGCGGCAGTAGGCGATGATGTCAGCGCCGGCGGGCAGCTCCGCGAGCCGCGCGGCGAGTTGGTCGTGCGGGATGCTGACCGCGCCGGGGATGTGCCCCGCGGCGTACTCGGGCTGCGGCCGGACGTCGAGGACCAGGACCTGGCCGTCGCGCATGCGGCGGAGCAGCTCGCCAGGCGCGACGGGTTCAAGCGCGGCCACGTCGCCGAGGTAGCCGCGGGCGGCCTGCTCGGCGTCGGCGAGGCGGGACGCCGCGAGCTGCTGCGCCTGGCCGACGAACGCGGTGACCTGCTGGCTGGCGAGCCGGTAGTAGACCTTGACGCCGTCGCGGCGGGAGGTGACCAGGCCGGCCGCGGCGAGCATGCGCAGCTGAGCGGAGGTGTTGGAGACCTTCATCCCGGCGGCGCCGGCGAGGTCCTCGACGCTGCGCTCACCCTGGGCGAGCAGGTCAAGCAGTTCCAGCCGGGTGGGGTTGGCCAGTGCCTTGCCGACCCGGGCGAACTGCTCATACAGCGCCGTCTTGCGCGCGCGGTCGTCGTCCAGCGTGATCACTCCAATAGATCTTGGAATATTGTAGCTATCCGGTAGGCAGTCCGCGCCTTTGCCGGGGGCGGGTCTCGCGCATGAGCGCCCAGGCGATGAGGCCGGAGGCGGCGGTGAGGATAGCGGCGACGCCGATGGCGGCGTCGAGGCTGGCCAGGGCGGCGGTGATGCCGCCGATAAGGGCGCCGATGGCGTAGCCGGCGTCGCGCCAGAACCGGTAGATGCCGAGGGCGGATGCCCGCCAGGCGGGGTGGGTGGCGTCGGTGACGGCGGCGAGCAGGGTGGGGTAGGCCAGCGCGGTGCCGGCCCCGAGGAGGAACGCGCCGGCCAGCCCGGCCGCGAGGGCCTGGGCGATGCCGACGGTGATGACCGCGAGGCCCGCCGCCTGGATGAGCATCCCGGCGATGATCGGGGGCTTGCGGCCGATGCGGTCGGCGAGGTGGCCGGTGGCGATCATCCCGGCGGCCCACATGAACGGGTACAGGGCCTTGACGTAGCCGATGCCGGTGACCGACACGCTGTGGCTGGCGAGCAGGACCGGGAGGACGACCCAGACCAGCCCGTCGTTGAGGTTGCTGACCAGGCCGGCCTGGCTGACGGCCGCCAGCGTGCGGTCCTTCCAGGAGACGAGGGCGATGATCTCGCGCGCGGGCGGGGGCGGCCCGGCGGGCCGGGGATGCTGGCGGGCCTCCGCCCGCGTCCAGGCGCCAGTGTCGCGCACCGCGAGCACCGACAGGGCAAGCCCGGCGACGGCGTAGCCGACGCCGAGCAGCTCAGGGGCCGGTCGCAGCCCGAACCCGCTGGCCAGGTAGCCGGTGGCCAGCGCGGTGACGGCGACACCGAGGTAGCCGGCGGTCTCGTTGATGCCGAGCGCGAAGCCGCGGCGGGCGGGGCCGATCAGGTCGATCTTCATGTTGACCGTCATCGACCAGGTCAGGCCCTGGTTGACGCCGAGCAGCACGTTCGCCGCGATCACCCATCCCCAGCCGGGACCCCAGGCGAGCATGAACGGCACCGGCAGGCCGATGAC
>Ga0070679_100006783_pt1 | contig 10678 bp, 8 predicted proteins | sample KBSC63BmetaG_FD_65652 | JGI IMG/M metagenome (GOLD analysis project Ga0070679, IMG submission 65652) | Corn rhizosphere microbial communities from Kellogg Biological Station, Michigan, USA - KBS C6-3B metaG | ecosystem: Host-associated > Plants > Roots > Rhizosphere | place: USA: Michigan... | reverse complement strand
ACCTTCGTCGTGGGCTTCCCGGTGCTCGCGGTGACGAACGTGGATGCGAGCCTTGCGCCGCTCAACTTCGACCTCCTGCGCACGCTCGCCGGCGGACCGTTTCCGGTGGATTGGCAGGGCGACTTCACCGGATCCGTGCGCGGTTCCGGAGGGCTGCTAACCGATTGGCACGTCGACGACGGGCAGCTGACCTTCCGCGACGCGCACGTGCCCGGCGCGGTGACGCGCGCATCCGTGCACGGCGCGCTCGACATCCGCGAGCCATCGAACGCGAAGTTCCACTCGCTCGACGTCGATCTCGCGACGCTGGACCTGCGCACGATCCAGTATCTCTTCCCGAACTTTCCGCGGCTGAAGGGAACGATCTCCGGCACGGCAACGCTGGACTCGTCGTGGCTCGACACGCGATTCCACGAAGCCGACATCGTGCACCACGATGGCGCGAACGCGACATCGCACTTTACCGGCGATGGGCGGATCACGCAGGCGCCGAAGTACATCGCGTTCGATGTGTCGCTGCAGGCGCAGCCGATCTCCCTGACGACCTTCGCGCGCTCGTATCCGGGGCTCGCGCTGCGCGGGAGCTTCTCGGGGCCGATGCGAATACGCGGCACGATGGACGACCTCGACGTCACGGCGTCGTTGAGCGGCGATGCGGGATCGATGGCGGTGAACGGCAACTTCGATCTCGATACGCTGAGCGGGCTCTCCGGCCGCGGCACGGCGAGCGTGGCTGATCTCGACGTGCAGGCGCTGCTCGAGTCGGAGACGCTGCCGTCGACGAGCCTCGCCGGGCGCGCGGCGTTCGACGTGCACGGTGACTCGCTCGCCACACTTGCCGGCTCGCTCAACCTCGAGCTCGACCAGTCGCGCGTGGAGCCGGTTGATGTCACGGGCGCGAGCGCGGCGCTCACCTTCGGCAACGGACTCGTGCACGTCGACTCGCTCACGATCGCGAGCAGCGCGGCGCACGTTACGGCCAAGGGGGCGCTGGGGCTCGCGTCCAACGTCTCGGATTCGCTGCATTACAGCGTGGTCATCGACTCGCTGGGCGGTCTGCGCCCGTGGCTGCTGCCAAACACGGTTGGCGACTCCACGCTGCGCGACTCGACGGTGCGGCTCACCGAGCGCGATCTGGAGTTGCGCCAGATTCGCGACTCGCTGGACGGCACCGCGCACACGGAGGGAACTCTCGTCGGGTCGATCGACACCATCACTGCGCGCGGGATCATCGCGGGCGCGCAGCTCTTCGATGGCGGCGACCGCGTGGACTCCGTGAGTGGCAGCTACGACGTTGCCGGTCTTCCGAACGATGTGCGCGGAACTATCTCGGCGCGCGCGGACTCGATCACCTTCGCCACCGTCGCGATCGACAGCATGAAGGGACAGGTAACTTTCGCGAGCAGGTCGCGCGGCGATCTCACCTTCGCGGCCGCGGGGAGTCGCAAAGCCGGGACGTTCGTCGTCGGCAGCCACGTCGCCTTCGATCGATCGCTCGATTCTCTGCGGCTGGTGGTCGACAGCCTGGGCGGATTGATCGATGCGCACCAGTGGGGAATCGTTGCGCCCGCGACGATAGTGTTCGACACCATCGGGACGCACGTCGACTCCGTCGTCGCGCACAGCTCCGCCGGGGGCGTGCTCGTGCTGCACGCAGACCTTCCGAACTCGCGGCCGGTGAGCGTTTCCCTGCGCGCCGACAGCGTATCGCTCGGCGACCTTAGCTCGGTAGCGCAGCTCGCGACACCCGTTGCGGGGACGGCCACCGGGACGCTCGAGATCTCTGGTCCGCGCACCGCACCCAAAATGGAGATGGGCGCTCGCTTTCAGGACGTGTCCTTCGGCACGGTCGACTTTCCGTATTTCACGATGAACGGCATCTACGATGCGCGGCGACTGGACACGAAGCTCACGGTGTTCCGGCATGACACGGCGGTGATGGCATTCAACGGGTCGTGGCCGCTCAACCTCGCGCTCGTGCCGATACAGCACCGGCTGCTCGAGGAGCCGCTCAAGGGACATCTCGCGGGCGACAGTCTGGACCTCGCGGTGCTGGAGACGATCTCGCCATCGTTCTCGCGTCCGTCGGGAACCGCGTCGGTGGCGCTCGACCTCTCCGGCACGTGGCGGCATCCGCTGTTGACGGGGCGCGTGCGCGTGAGAAACGGCGAGATGGGGCTGCCCGCGCTCGGCACGCGGCTGCGCAAGCTCGAGGCGGACGTAGGCTTCCGCCCCGACAGCATCCACATCGACACGCTGTCGGTGGCGAGCGGCACGGAGGCGACGAGCAAGCTGTCGCTGCGGGGTACGCTCGCGCTCGGAAACATTCTCGACCTGTCGAGCGATCTGAGCGGCGTGCGCGTCGATCTCTCGATGGCCGCGCGCGACTTTCTCGTGGTCGACAAGCGGTCGCTCGCGCGCCTCGAGATCAGCGACGACGTGCGGCTCGCGGGGCCATTCACGCACATGGTGCTGAACGGAAACGTCGACATCGAGCGCGCCACCTTCTACCTCCCGGACCTCGCGCAGAAGACCGTCCTGAGTCTCGATCCGACGATCGATCCGGATGTCGGAACGCTCGTCGACACGAATCTCGTGGAGGTTCGCCGCACCTTCCTCGGGCAGCAGCGGCGGGATGTGCAGGACGCCATTCGATACCTCCAGGTGCCGAGCCTGCAGGTGCAGGTGGGGAACGACGTCTGGCTCCGGTCGCAGGAGGCGAACATCAAGCTCGGCGGTCACGTCGCGCTGACGAAGGAAGCGGCGGCACAGCGATTCGACGGTACGATCGAGGTCGAGCGCGGTACCTATCGCCTGGACCTTGGCCTCGTGCAGCGCACGTTTCAGGTCGACAGCGGAACGGTGACGTTCTACAACGATCCGCAGCAGGCAGGAACGCTCAACATCTGGGCGACGTACACGGTGCGACAGGCGAGCCAGCTGTCGGAAGATGTGCGCATCATCGCGCACATCGGGGGCACGCTGCTCGATCCGCGGCTCGACCTTTCCAGCGACGAGCGCATCGCGCTGTCGTACACGGAAATCCTGAGCTATCTCGTGTTCGGGCAACCCTCGCTGCTCGGGTCGAGCGACATCAACAACAACAACGCGCTGCGGCCGGTCGCGCAGGCGCTCCTGCCTAGCGCGGGCGCGCTGATCGAACGGGCGATCAACTCGCAGATCGGCTTTTTTGATGTCGTGCAGGTGCAAACGGGGAGCACCCAGAACGAAGCGGCGTTGACGCAGAGCGCCGCGTCGAACTTCCTTTCGGGCTCGCGCATCGGCGTTGGCAAACAGATCGGGCCGCGCGCGTTTCTCACGGCCAATGCCGGCTTGTGCGCGCTCTCCACTCCCACCAACACATTCACGTCGTCCATCGGCGTCACGCTCGAGTACCGGCTCGGACAGCAGTTCTCGCTGCAGGCGAGCTCCGAGCCATCCACGCTGTCGCTCCTCTGCCGGCCTGGCGTGACGACGATCGGGGTGCGCCCGCGGCAGTACGGCTTCGATCTGTTCCGCGAATGGAGCTTCTGAAGGGTCCGGTATTGCTCATCACCAACCCGGCGGCGCGTCGCGGCCGGCTGCTCGAGCAGCGCGCGCGGGCGGCGCTGCGCGCTGCCGGTGCCGACTTCGACGTGGTCGTGACGACGCACGCGGGGCACGCCGCAGTGGTCGCGACTGAGCGCGCGCCGGACGTCGCGGCGGTGCTCACGCTCGGCGGCGACGGCACAGCGATGGAAGTGATCGGCGCGCTCGCGCACAGCGGAACACCGGTGGGCGTGCTGCCCGGAGGCACCGGCAACCTTGTGGCGCGCGCTCTGCGCACGCCGCGTCGCATCGAGCGTGCGGTGCCGGCGCTGCTCGCGGGCGATCTCGCGTCGGTGGATCTCGGCTACATCCCGGAGTGCAATCGCCGCTTCGCGTTCAGCACGGGTGTTGGCGTGGATGCGCGGATGATCGACGAGACGCATCCGGAAACGAAGCGCCGGTTCGGCATCGCCGCGTACGTGCACACGGGTGTGCGCGTTGGGCTCAGCCGCCGCCCGTTCGATGTACGCGTGGAGGTGGATGGCGAGTCGATAGAGCGGCACGCGACATCGGTGATGATCGCGAACTTCGGTACGGTGCTCGACCGGCTGTTCACGCTCGGCCCGGGTATTCGCCAGGATGATGGGTTGCTCGATCTGTGCCTCTTCTCGCCACCGCACACCGCGGCGGCAATGGCCGTCGCATGGCGGCTCCTTCGGCGCGACTTCCGCACGGACGCGTCGGCGCTGTATCGGAGCGGCCGCGAGTTTCGCATCGAGTGCGATCCTCCGCAGCTCTACCAGGCGGATGGGGAGCTGTTGGGCACCACGCCGTACACCGTGCGCGTGGAGCCGCTGGCGGCGCGACTCCTCGTCGCGCGTCACGATTGACCGTCTCAATGCGGGAAGTACATTCGAAGCATGGGCAGGCGGCGCTTTCGAGGGTTCCGGTGAAGCGATGATCGAGCGGCACGGACGCCTGTTCGAGTTGGCGGCGGACGCGATTTTCACGGTTGATGAGACGGGCCACATCACGTCGGTGAATCTCATCATCGAGCGCGCGATGGGGCGACGCCGCGGCGACATGCTCGGCGCGCACATCTCATCGCTGCTCGACGAGCCGCAGCGCGAGCTCGCCGCGCAGCTTCTCGCGGGCACGCTCGCGGGAAAGCGCCAGCGCGCGGAGCTGACCTTTCGCGACGTCGCGGGGCGCGAGCGCATCGGCTCCATCAGCTCGACGCCGATCGTGGAGCAGGGGCGCGTCACAGGCGCGCTCTGCATCGTTCGCGACGTTACGCAGGAGCGCCGCTTCGCCGACGAGCTGCGACAGCGCGAGAAGCTGGCGGCGGTGGGTCAGCTGGTGAGCGGCGTCGCGCACGAGCTCAACAACCCGCTCGCGGGAATCACCGCGTTCGCGCAGCTGCTCGAGGGTTCCGGCGCTCTCACGCCGGAACAGCGCGACGCCGTCGACACGATCCAGATGGAGGCGAAGCGCGCGGCGAAGATCGTCTCGAATCTCCTGCTCTTCAGCCGACAGCGGCAGCCGGAGCGATCCAGCATCGATCTCAACCGCGTGATCACCGACACGCTCGAGCTGCGCCGCTACGTACTCATGAGCGAGCAGATCGAGATCGTGATGGAGCTCGAGCCCGACTTGCCGCAAACGTGGGCCGATCCGTTCCAGCTTCAGCAGGTGGTGCTCAATCTTCTCGTCAACGCCGAACATGCTCTGCGAGGGAGGCGCGGGAAGCGTCGGCTCACGCTGCGAACGCATCGCGACGGAAACCGCATCGTCGCCACAGTCTGCGACAACGGTCCCGGGATTTCGGTGGAGCGGCTGAGCCGGATCTTCGAGCCGTTCTACACCACGAAGGGTGTGGGAGAGGGCACGGGACTCGGGCTTTCGATCTCGCACGGCATAGTGCGCCAGCACAATGGCGAGCTGCGCGCTCGGTCGGTGCCGGGCTCCGGCGCGACTTTCGAGATCGATCTGCCGATCGTCGATGCGGAATCGGAGCTGTCGTCGTCGGCGTCGAACGGCCAGTCGGAGACGCCGCGCCAGCGTCGATTTCTAATCATCGATGATGAGCCGGCAATGCGCGCCGCGCTGCAGCTTCATCTGCGGCGTTCCGGCCATGTCGCCGATGCGGTGGGCGACCGCCACGCGGCGCTCGCTCTTCTCGCGACGCGTTCGTACGGCGCGATTTTTCTCGACCTGCGCCTTCCCGACCTGGGCGGCGAGGCGCTGTTCGCGGAGCTCGTGGAGCGCGATCCGGACCACGCGGGGCGCGTCATCTTTGCCGCCTCCGATCTCGAGAGCTCGCCGGCGCGACAGTTCCTGCAGCACGCGGGACGACCCTTCGTCGGGAAACCGTTCGCGCTTTCGACGGTTGCCGCGATGCTCACTCAGGCCGCGGCGCGCTGATGGCGACGGTGCTAGTGATCGACGACACGCCTGCGGTGGCGGCGGTGATCGGCGCGTTCTTCGAGCGTGCCGGCCATCAGGTGGTGCGCATGCACAGCGGGGAGGAGGGCATCGCGGCGTTCCAGCGCACGCGTCCGGATCTCGTATTGCTCGACCTCCAGCTTCCCGACGTGAGCGGCTTCGACGTTCTCGCGCGGATCAAGGAGTACGAGCCCGTGGTGATCATGATCACGGGACATGGTGACATTCCGCTCGCGGTGCAGGCGCTCAAGGAGGGCGCCGAGAATTTTCTGACCAAGCCGGTGGATCTCGACCATCTGCGGGTGGCGGCGGAGCGAGGACTCGAGAAGGCGCGTCTGCGCCAGCTCGCGCGCTACATGCGCGAGCGGCGCGGGCTGAAGGGCGTGGGCGCGCTGCTCGGCACGTCGCCGCCAATGCGCGAGCTCGCGCACCAGATCGAGCTTCTCTCGTCGAGCGATCGCACCACCGTGCTGCTGCTCGGCGAGCAGGGGACGGCCAAGGGGCAAATGGCATACGCGATGCACGCGATGAGCGGCCGCGCGGACAAGCCGTTCATCGAGGTCGTCTGCGCGGGTGCCGCTGAGGGTGCGCTGGATGCGGAGCTGTTCGGCGATGAGTTCGCGGGCACGCGCGAGTCGCCCGTGCGGAGGCTCGGTCTGGCGGAGGTGGCGGACAAGGGCGCGCTGCTGCTCGACGAGATCTTGTCGCTCGACCTGCCGGTTCAGGGGAAGCTGCTGCGGCTGCTGGAGGCGCAACGCTTTCGCCGAGTGGGGGGCGTGCAGGACATCGCGGTGGATGTGAGAATGATCGTGACGTCGAGCCGCGATCTGGTCGAGGAGATTCAGAGCGGCCGCTTTCGCGAGGACCTGTACTATCGATTGAGCGTGATGCCGGTGGTGCTGCCGCCGCTCCGCGCACGCGCGCGCGAGGACATCCTGGCGCTGATAGACCGCATCATGTCCGAGCTCAAGCGGCAGCTGCCACATTCGGCGGAGGATCTGTCGGAGAGCGCGCTCGAGCAGCTGCTGCGCCACTCGTGGCCGGGGAATATTCGCGAGCTGCGTAACGTGCTCGAGCGCGCGATGATCGTGGGTCGCGGTTCGCGGCAGCTTGCGTTGGAACATCTTCCGCCGGACGTGCGGCGCGCTGGCGGCAACGCGGGAACGCGGCACGAGCCGCGCACGCTGCACGACGTGGAGCGTGCGCACATCGAGCGCACACTGCGTGCGCACAACGAGAACCGGACGCGCACGGCGCGCGAGCTCGGGATCTCGCGAGCGACGCTGATCAACAAGATCAAGGAATACCAGCTGGATCCGAGCCCGCTAGCGCACGCGTCGCACGAGCTCTGAGACGCTGGCGGGGGCTCGATCGTTCATCTCGAAGCGGCGCGCGGCGCCGCGATGGCAACCAGGAGCTCGATGCACGAGACGATGGAACACGACAAGATGGTTTGCCGCGCCTGCGGCAACGAAGAGCGCGCGTCGGAGGGATATCCGTGCGCGGACTGCGGCACATTTCTCTGCCTCATCTGCACCTTCAAGGGCGTGACGCTCTGCACGGCCTGTCAGGCAAAGCAGAAAGGCGCCGGCGAAAGTAAATGAGCGACAGTGTCGTGCTGCGCGAGCGGCTCGCGTTGGGCGACAGGACATTCACCGTACTCGCCGAGCCGTGGTACGATGCGGCGAGCGACGAGTGGAAGGGGCGGTACCTCTACGTGCCGCTCGATCGCTCGCTCGAGACGCCGGTGGCGTCCAGCGCGGTGAAGCGTGCGCGAAAGCGCGACGACCTGGTGCGCCAGCTCGGCGCCGCGACCGATCGCGAGCTCACGAAGGCATTCAACTCGATCCAGATTCCCGGTGCGCATCGGCCACGCTGACGTGGGCGGCGCCTCGAGGGCCGTGGTCGCGGCCGCAATCGCGCCGGTTCACGCGGAGCCCCGCGCGGCGAGCGAGCAGGTGACGCAGTCGCTGGCCGGGCATCTCGTCGCGGTGCTGGAAGCGCGCGAGGGATGGCGACGCGTGCGGCTCGGCGATGGCTACGAGGGGTGGGTGCACGAGGGATATCTCGACTCGCGCACGACGAGCGTCGAGGGCGCGCGCTACTCGCTGGGCTGCACCATTCGCGACGCCGCGTCGGGAGTGGAGCGCGCGCTCCCGTTCGGCGCGCGAGTGGCGAGTGATGCGAACGTCGTTGCCGGTGAGGCCATCGACGACGCGGAGCGCTCGCGTCGATTCCCTGCCGACGGTCGCGCGATCGCGGCCACGGCTGCCGAGTGGTTTGCCGGAACATCGTACCAGTGGGGCGGGATCACGCCCTGGGGAGCCGATTGCTCAGGGATGATTCAGGCCGTCTTCGCGCTGCACGGCGTGTCACTCCCGCGCGATGCGCGGCAGCAGGCGGAGCTCGGAATGGCGATCGAGCTCACGCCGGACGGCTGGCGTGCGGGCGACCTGCTCTTCTTCTCCGAGCGCGCCGACGGGCGCATCACGCACGTCGCGCTCGTGGCCGATTCGGCGACGCTGATGCACGTGGCGATCGGCCGCGGCGGATTTTCGGTGGAGCGGCTGAATCAGGCGCGAGACGCCTATGCCGTCGGGCTGATGGGGCGACTTCGCAGCGCACGACGAATCCTCTAGCCGCCCTCAGCTCACCAGCCGGTTCGCCGGAAGGCTCGCCCCCATCGGAGCCATGTCGGTGCGCACAACCAGGCGCACCTCGCCGTGTGCTTCGCCGTCCAGCGCGATTCGCATCGCGTAGGCGCCCGACGCATCGAGCGGCAGGTCGATCGCCGCGATGAGCGGCATGTCCATTTCCGTCACGCCCGGCGGCGGCGCACCGATGTTCAGCTCACCGTTCGACGACCAGAGCTCCGTTCCCTGCGGGTTGACCCAGTGGAGCGACACAGTGTGCGTGCCCACATCTTCCTGGCCGCCCTTGAGCCGCACCACGAGATGCGCTCGCGGATGCACAGTGGGCAGCGTGCCGCACTGTACCGCGTCGAACACGCCGAGGATGTTGAGCTTCCCTTCCTGGGAAATGTTGGCGGCATCGGCGAAGAGCGCGAATGAGAGACGCATGCTGCAAGTTAGGGCTCGCCGTGCGCAGCGGCCACCCGCTGTCACCGCCCTTTGCGTCCACTAGCTTTATCGCATGACCGTCATCGACGCGCGGCCCGAATCCGCACCCGCCACCCGTCCCGCGTCGCCGATGTTCGTGCCGACCGACTTCCTGATGGTCTTCATGGTGGCCATCTGGGGGTTCAACTTCCCGGTCGTGAAATACGGCACGAAGGTGATGTCGGCGCTCGCGTTCAACGCCGTCCGCATCTCGCTCGCCGCCGTAGCTCTCCTGGTATTCGTGCGCGCCACCACGCACGCGCGCCCGTCACGCCGCGAGGTGCTCATCCTCCTCGCGCTCGGCGTGCTCGGCAACGGCATCTACCAGATGCTCTTCCTCGGCAGCGTCGTGAACACCGATGTGGGGGTGGCGGCGCTGCTCATCGCGTCGAGCCCGGCGTTCATCGCGCTGCTGAGCCGGTTCGCCGGCCTGGGCGAGATCACGCCGCGATGCGCACTCGGCATCGCGCTGTCGCTCGGCGGGGTCGCGATCATTGCGTTCACGTCGCGCGTCTCGCTCGACGGGTCATCGTCGATCGAGGGGAACGTGCTCGCAGTGGTCGCGGCGATCATCTGGGCGGTGTACGTCGTGCTGCAGGCACGCTTCGTTCCGGACGTGGAGGACAGCACGGTCGCCGCGCTCACGCTCACCGGCGGTGCGGTGCCGCTGCTGCTGTTCGGCTTCCCGTCAATTGTCGCCACGCATTGGACGTCGCTGCCGAGGGGCGCGATCATGGCGATCGTGTTCAGCGGGCTGATCTCGCTCGGGCTCGCGTCGGTGTTCTGGTATCGCGGCGTTCGCATCCTCGGTGCGACGCGCACCGGCATCTACCTGCACCTCGAGCCGGTGTTCGCACTGCTCGCCGCATGGATCTGGCTGCACGAGCATCCCACGCCTTTGCAAGGCGTGGGCGCCGTGACGATTCTGGCCGGCGTAACTCTCACGCACACATGATGGACTCACCGAACACGAAGCTCGTGTTGTTCGACATCGACGGAACGATTCTCTGGAGCGACGGCGCGGGGCGCCGAGCGATGACGGAGGCGCTCACGAACGTGTTCGGGAGCGCGGGCCCCACCGACTATCACTACGACGGCAAGACCGATCCGCAAATCGTCCGCGACCTGATGCGCGCCACCGGCCACGATGATGCGACGATCGACGATCGACTCGATCCGCTCATGCAGCGCTATCTGGGCGGGCTCGAGCGCGAGCTTGCGGAAGGCACGCACGCGCACGTGTTCGACGGCGTGCGCGAGCTGCTCGACGCGCTGGAAGCGCGCGACGACATCATCCTGGGCCTCCTAACCGGCAACCTGCGCGCGGGTGCGGAGATCAAGCTGCGCGCGGCCGGCATAGAGGTCGAGCGATTTCGCGTGTGCGCGTTCGGCTCCGATCACCACTCGCGTCCCGAGCTCCCGGCGCTCGCGCAGCGTCGCGCGCGCGAGGAGCTCGGATTGTCGATTCCCGGCGATCGCATCTTCGTCATCGGCGATACACCGGCCGACATCGAATGCGGACGCGCGATCGGCGCGCGCGCGATCGCCGTCGCCACGGGACGCTACACCCCCGAGGAGCTCGCGCG
>Ga0070679_100006782_pt1 | contig 10678 bp, 7 predicted proteins | sample KBSC63BmetaG_FD_65652 | JGI IMG/M metagenome (GOLD analysis project Ga0070679, IMG submission 65652) | Corn rhizosphere microbial communities from Kellogg Biological Station, Michigan, USA - KBS C6-3B metaG | ecosystem: Host-associated > Plants > Roots > Rhizosphere | place: USA: Michigan... | reverse complement strand
TAGTGTGCCAATAGCGCGCCCCACAGTCCGGCATTGCCGAACGAGCGCAGCGCGAACCATGCGGTGAGGAACACCAGCAGCGATAACACCATGAGATTGCGCATGTCGCGAGCCCAGGTGGCGCCGATATAGACGCCGTCATAGGCAAAGGCGAACACGCCGAGCAGGGGCGCGAGCACCACGAACGGCAGATAGTCGCGGGCGATGCGCCGGACTTCGGTGTTGGCGCTCATCACGTCGATGAACGAAGTTCCGAACAGCGCGAAGGCTGCGGCCACCGCAACGGCAAAGCCAAAGCCCCAGATCAGCACCAGCCGCACCGCGCCGGCGAATGCGGGCTGGTTGCGGGCGCCGTAAGCGCGGCCGCAAAGCTGTTCGGCGGCGTTGGCGAGACCGTCGAGGAAGAACGCGCTGATCAGGAGAAAATTGTTCAGCACGGCATTGGCCGCCAGCGTCATGTCGCCGGCGCGGGCGCCCTGTGCGGTAAAGAACAGAAACGCCGTGATCAGCGACGCGGTGCGGATCATGATGTCGCGGTTGACCGCGAGCATGCGCATCAGCTTGGCGCGGTCGAACAGCGTCGCCCGCGCCACCGCTAGTGTTCCCTGAAGGCGCCGCGCGATCACGACGCCGAGCAGAAGCCCCGCCGCTTCGGCGATCACCGCCGCGATCGCAGCCCCTGCAATGCCGAAGTCGAACACCAGCACCAGCAGCATCGTCGCCGCCATGTTGATGAGGTTGATGGTGATCTGGGTGCCGAGCGCCAGTCTGGCGCGGGCCTGTCCGATCAGCCAGCCGAGCACGACATAGTTGCCGAGCGCCAGCGGCGCCGACCAGATCCGGATCGTGAAATAGGTTTTGGCGGCCCGGGTGACGCCCTCGCTGCCGCCCATCGCGCCGAGCAGCACCGTGGCCAGCGGGAGCTGCAGCACGATCAGTCCGGTACCGATCACTGCTGCCACGATAAAGCCGCGCACCAGGATCGCGCGCAGATCATTGATCTCGCCGGCGCCCAGCGATTGCGCCGTGAAGGCGACCGTGCTCATGCGCAGGAACGCGAACAGCCAGAACATGCAGTCGAACAGCACCGAGGCCATCGCCACGCCGCCGAGCAGCGTGGCGTCGCCGAGCCGCCCGATCGCCGTGGTCGAGACGATGCCGATCAGCGGCGTGGTCAGGTTTGCGACCATCGCGGGGCCCGCAATGGCGAACACCTGCGCGGTCGTGACCTTCGAGGGAGCCGCGGTGGAATGCATCGCTAGAGCTCGACGATCATGCCGTCGTCCGCGGTGACGTAGGAGAGTTCCTGCAGCCGCGCGAGCATGTCATCGCTCATATGCGTCAGGACCAGACGTTTGGCGTTGATCTCTGGCAGATGCGCTTCCAGCGTCTTCAGGCTGAGGTGATTCTTGACGACCTTGTCGTAGTAATAGGCTTCCGCGACGAACAGGTCGGCATTCTCAGCCGCCGGGATCAGCGTCTCCGTCCATTCGGTGTCGGCGCTGTAGGCGATGACGCGGCCCTCGGTTTCGATCCGATAAGCGAGAAACGGTCCGCCAGACTCGCCGTGGATCACCGGATAGGGCGTGACGTTGATTTCGCCAAAGCTCCGGCTCTCATGCGGATTGAGTGCGACAACGGACAGATCGAAGCGCGGCTTCGTCTTCGAGGAGTGCTCGAACAGCGTCTCCATCAATTGGGCGAGCTTGGCCTCGATGCCTACAGGGCCCGCGATGACCAGCGGGCGACTGCGCCGCGTGAACTGCGCGTCGAGCAGCAGGAACGGCAGCCCACCGAAATGGTCGCCGTGAAAGTGAGTGATCAGGATCAGGTCGATATCGTCACGCGCGATGCCGAGGCGTTTCAGCCCCGGCAACGACGACGCGCCGCAGTCGATCAGGAAATTGACGTGGGCCCCCGTGACGTGGAAGCAGGTGTTGAACCTGCCGCCCGAGCCCAGCGCGTCACCGCAGCCGACGAATTGCAGTTGCATCGGCTGCTACGCCTTCTGGAAAACTATCGCCCGCGCGGGGAGCCGAACATCCGCGACAACAGCCAGACCGGAATCACGATCACGGCGCCGAGCAGGAAGTAGCGCCACAGCCAGTTGACGGCGTCGAAGCCGAGATCCCAGATCCGCCGGAACAGGGTCTGGATGCTGTGCAGGATATTCCAGGGATCGAACCCGATCACCGAGAGCACCACGCCGACCAGTACCGACAGCAGGATCAGCCGGAACGCCACCGACAGCGGCGAGCCGCCGAGGAAGCGATACAGGCCATCATTGCTGCTGGCCGGCAAGTCTCTGACGTCGTTGGGCATCGGTTTCTCCTGCGGGGTCCCGCACAGTATAGGTCACGGCAGGGCAGATGGGGAACCCGTGAAAGACCGTCAATGGCAGTTATGCGCTAGCGGCACCTTAAATTGTTGTCACACTCTTTAACATCCGCTCCAGCGTCTCCAGCCGGTCGGCCTCGCGTGGCGGTTTGTCCCAGCGCAGCCGGTTGATGCGCGGAAACCGCATCGCGACGCCGGATTTGTGCCGCGGCGAGCGGGCGAGCCCTTCAAAGGCCACTTCCAGCACCAATCCCTGGTCCGGCTCGTGCACGACATGGCGGACCGGGCCGAACTTTTCGGTGGTGTTGCGGCGGACGAAGCGGTCGATCTGCAGCAATTCCTCGTCGGTGAATCCGAAATAGGCCTTGCCGACCGGCACCAGCTGCTCGCCTTCCCCTCCGTTCGTCCAGACCCCGAACGTATAGTCCGAATAGTAGGACGAGCGCTTGCCGTGGCCGCGCTGCGCATACATCAGCACGGCGTCGATCAGGTGCGGATCGCGCTTCCACTTCCACCACTGGCCCTTGGGGCGGCCCGGCAGATAAAGCGCGTCGCGGCGCTTCAGCATCACACCCTCGACGGCCTCGGCATCCTCGCCCGCGCCGGCGCCGGCCGGATCGGCGCGGGCTGACGTCAGCGCGTCCCAATTATCGAAGGCGACCGTCGGCGATAGATCGACGCGCGGGTCGTCGATTTTCTTGATGAACGCTTCCAGCCGCGCCCGGCGCTCGACAAACGTCAGCTCGCGCAGATCGTGCTCATCGTCGGCGAGCAGGTCGTAGGCGCGCAGGTGGATCGGGTACTCCTTCATCAGTTTCGGCGACACGACTTTGCGGTTGAGCCGTTGCTGGAGCACATTGAAAGTCTGCACGCGGCCGTCGCGCAGCACCAATAGCTCGCCGTCGAGGGCGCCGGGCAGACGCAGCGAGGGCGTGAGGTCCGGAAAGCTCCTGGTGATGTCCTCGCCGGTTCGCGAATAGAGCCGCGCCTGCAGATGGCCGCGTTCGTCGCGGCCCGAGACCGCCTGCACGCGAATGCCGTCCCACTTCCATTCGGCGATGAAATCCGCCGGATCGAGATTGGCGAAATCGGAATCCCCGATCGCATGCGCCAGCATCACCGGACGGAACGGCGTCGGATCGCAATTGACCGGCTTGTCGGCCTTGCCTTCGAGCCAAGCGAACAGATCGAGATAGGGCGGTGTCAGCCCCGGCCACATCAGCTCGACCTCGTGCGGGTCCTTGTTTCCGAGCGCCGCCGCCGCGGTTTTCGCCAGCCGCGCCGAAACCCCGATCCGCATCGCGCCGGTGACGAGTTTCAGCAGCGCCCAGCGGCCGGTCTCGTCGAGTTCGTCGAGCCAGCGCGCGAGTTGCTTCGGCAGCTCGGCCTTGCCGAGCGTGCGCAGCGTGGTGACGACGTCGGAGAGGGTGGGAGGGGGCGGGTTGTTGTAGCCGGGCAGAGGCGCCTTCGGCCACATCAGCGCCACCGTCTCCGAGAGATCGCCGACATAGTCATACGATAACCCGAACAGCACCGGATCGGCGCGGTCGGTGATCAGATCGCGGATCAACCCCGCCTTGGCGTGCTTGAACGACAGCGCGCCAGTCAGCGCTGCCAGCGCGTAGCCGCGATCGGGATCGGCGGTCTCGCGAAAATACGACGTGATCAGACGTAACTTGTTGTTGCGGCCAGGCTCGTAGGCGAGACGATCCAGCAGTTCGGCGAAACGGTTCATGCGCCGGTCTCGCCGGCAGTTTCATCAGCCGCGACCGTTTCGTGTTCGTCTTCGTCGCCATAGCCGACGAGGTCGAGCGGCCGGGCCGCCAGGCCTTTGGTCTGGCACCAATGCACCAACGCATCTTCCTGGCCGTGGGTGACCCAGATCTCGCAGGCGCCGGTGGCCGAGATGGTCGCGGTCAGCCCGTCCCAGTCGGCGTGGTCCGAAATCACCAACGGCAATTCGACGCCGCGCTGCCGGGCGCGCGCCCGCACCCGCATCCAGCCGGAAGCGAACGCCGTCACCGGATCGGGAAAGCGTCTGGTCCAGATGTCTGACGTGGCCGACGGCGGCGCCAGCGTGATGGTGCCGGCGAGGTCGGCCTTCTTCACGCCCTTGACCGGGCGCAGTTCGCCGAGCGCGACGCCACGGCTCTGGTAATAGGACGTGATCGCCTCCATCGCGCCATGCAGATAGATCGGCTCGTCGTAGCCGGCCAGGCGAAGCAGCGCGATCACGCGCTGCGCCTTGCCGAGCGAATAGGCGCCGACCAGATGCGCGCGTTCCGGAAACAGCGCCACCGACGCCAGCAGCTTCTTCACCTCATCCGCCGCATTGCCATGCCGGAACACCGGCAGCCCAAAGGTCGCTTCGGTGATGAAGACGTCGCACGGCACCACCTCGAACGGCGTGCAGGTCGGATCTGGCGCGTCCTTGTAATCGCCGGATGCGACGATGCAGGTGTCCTTGCAGGACACCGCGATTTGCGCCGAGCCCAGCACGTGGCCGGCCGGGTGAAATTTGACTGTGACGTCGCCGAGCCGGAGTTCCTCGCCGTAGGCAATCGCCTGTGTACTCCCGGCGAAATTGTCGCCGTAGCGCAGGTGCATCATGTCGAGCGTTTCCTGGGTGGCCAGCACCGCGCCGTGGCCGGGGCGGGCGTGGTCGGAATGGCCGTGGGTGATCACCGCGCGCTCGACTGATCGAACCGGGTCGATATGGAAGCCGCCCGGCTTGCAGCACAGGCCGGCGGGAGCTGGCAGCAGGAGGTCTTGTGGGCGCATTTGGGTAATATAGGGCCTGTTGTCCGGACTTTTAGTCGCTCTGCATGGGCTTGACCCGCGCATCCATCTTCCGGAAAAATCCGGGATCGACGGCCGGGGATGCCGACGGGTTTACGCCGTTGGCACAAACCACTAAGCCCCGGCGATGATGAATGTGGTTCCCATGCCTGCGCGATTGTTCCTCTCCTCCGGCGACCTGATGGCCGACCGCCGGTTCGAATTCGCGCGCGACCTGCAACTGAAGGGCGATCTTGCCGCTGCCGCCGATCTGTTTTTGCAGGCGATCGAACTGGCTCCGAACTTCACCTCGGCCTGGTTCACGCTCGGCGACCTCCGCGAACAGCTCGGCGAGCATGAGGCCGCGATCGAAGCGTTCCGCGCGGCGCAGGCCAGCAATGCCGATGATCGTCACGGCGCCGGGCTGCGGCTGATGCGGCTCGGCGCGGCGCCGGTGGCCGGCATGCCGGTGGCCTATGTGCAGGCGCTGTTCGATCAGTATGCGCCGCGGTTCGAATCCTCGCTCGTCGGCGATCTCGGCTATCGCGGCCCGGCGCTGCTGTTCAAGGCGGTTCTGTCGGTGCGCGCCGCCGCGCGCAAGCCCGCCTTCTTCAAGCGCGCGATCGATCTCGGTTGCGGCACCGGGTTGGCTGCGGCGGCGTTCACGAAAGAAGTCGATCATTTCTTCGGCGTCGACCTGTCGCCGCGCATGATCGAGAAGTCACGCGCCACCGGCCTTTATGCAGAGCTTGAGGTTGCCGACATGTTGCAGGGCCTGCGCGGCCGGCCTGATGCCAGCGCTGATCTGATTCTCGCCGCCGACGCGATGGTCTATGTCGCCGACATCGCGCCGCTGCTGATCGAGGCCGCGCGCGTGCTGGCAGGCGGCGGTCTGCTCGCCTTCACCACCGAGACCCACGGCGGCGAGGGCGTCATCCTCGGCGGGGGACTGCGCTATGCCCACGCCGCGGAATATGTGCGTGCGGCGGTCGAGGACGCCGGGCTCAAGATGACGCTGCTTGAGGATCTCTCCGCCCGCAATGAAGATCACGTTCCCGTGCCGGGCCTGGTCGTCGTCGCCGCAAAAACTTGAGTCTAGGCGCTATGCGGGCGTTCGATGGCGGCGCGAGAGCGCAAATTCACTTGCCGCCGCCTTCGGAATGTTCATCATGCGCGGAACCTAGGGAGAGATAATAATGAACAAGAAACAGACGCGCCGCGAATTCGGCGGCACCGTGTTTGCCGCCGCCGCTGCATCCATCCTGCCGGCGCCGTTCGTCTGGGCCGCGGACAAGAAATACGATCCGGGCTCCAGCGACACCGAGATCAAGATCGGACAGACCATACCGCATTCCGGCCCCGGTTCGATCTATGGCGTGCTCGGGCGGATCGGCGAAGCCTATTTCCAGAGTTTGAACGAGAAGGGCGGCATCAACGGCCGCAAGGTCACATTCCTCACCATGGACGACGCCTACAGCCCGCCGAAATGCGTCGAGGCAACGCGGCGGCTGGTCGAGCAGGACGAAGTGCTGGCGCTATACGGCTCGCTCGGCACCGCGCCGCAGACCGCCGTGCATAAATATCTCAATTCCAAGGGTGTGCCGCAATTGATGCTCAACACCGGCGCCTCGAAATGGAACGACCCGAAGAACTTCAAATGGACCATGGCGGGCCTGCCGCTCTATCCGACCGAGGCACGGATTCTCGCAAAGCACGTCGTCGCCACCAAGCCGAATGCGAAGGTCGGCATCCTCTATCAGAACGACGATTTCGGCCGCGATTTTCTCGGCCCCTTCAAGAAGGTACTGGCGGACGCCGGCGGCACTGCGCAGGTGATCATGGAACAGACCTACGACCTGACCGAGCCGACGGTCGATTCGCAGCTGATCAACCTGTCGAAGTCGGGCGCGGATGTTTTCTACAACATCACCACCGGCAAGGCGACGTCGCAGTCGATCCGCAAGGTGGTCGAGCTCGGCTGGAAACCGCTGCAATTGTTGTCGGCGGGATCGACCGGATTGTCTATCCTGAAAGCCGCGGGCCTCGAGAACGCCAAGGACATCGTCGCCATCCGCTATTCCAAGGAGGCCGGTCCGGGCAAGTGGGAAAAGGACAAGGACGTGATGGCGTTCGAGGCGCTGCGCGCCAAGTATCTGCCGACCGTCGATCCCGACAACACTATCGCCTATGCCGGCTACGGCCAGGCGGTGTCGATGGGCGAAATCCTGCGCCGCTGCGGTGACGACCTGACCCGCGCCAACGTGCTGAAGCAGGCGACGACGCTGGCCGGCTTCCACTCGCCGTTCTTCCTCGACGACATTAATTTCAGCTATACGCCCGACGACTACTCGCCGATGAAGACGCTGCACATCTCGATCTTCGACGGCAAGGAATGGCAGATTTCGGAAAAAGCGGTGAGCGAGTAGGCGTTCTTCTTTTTCCCACTGCTCTCTCAACTCGTCATGCCCGGGCTTGACCCGGGCATCCACGTTTTTCTATTCCCGCGGTAAGCAAGACGTGGATGGCCGGGTCGAGCCCGGCCATGACGATCTGGGGTCACCAAGCCCTCGACGAAGCGGCCCTGACCGCTTACCTCTGGGGGCGTGCCGCCATCCGATCCCTTACCCTTTACGCCGCTCGAAACGGCTGCGCTGCTGCCGGACCGGTTTCGCCGGTGGTTCGCCTCGCGCGGCTGGTCGCCGCGTGAGCATCAGCTCGCTTTGCTGGCGAAGGCCCGCGACGACCGCTCGGCGCTGCTGATTGCGCCGACCGGCGCCGGCAAGACGCTGGCAGGATTTCTGCCGACGCTGGTGGAATTGTCGGCCTCTTCGCCTGCGAAAGGAGAAGGGGACAACAAGGGCCTCGTCTCCACCGGCCGCGGCGTCAAACGAACGGGCGGTCTCCACACCCTCTACATCTCGCCGCTGAAAGCGCTCGCGGTCGACATCGCGCGCAATCTGGAGACGCCGATTGCCGAGATGGGCCTGCCGATCAAGGTCGAGACCCGCACCGGCGACACGCCGGTGTCGCGGCGGCAGCGGCAGCGGCGTTATCCGCCGGACATCCTGCTCACCACGCCCGAGCAACTGGCGCTGCTGCTGTCGTCCGATGACGCGCCGTTTCTGTTTGGCTCGCTGAAACGCATTGTGCTCGACGAATTGCATGCGCTGGTCACCTCCAAGCGCGGCGATCTCTTGTCACTGGGGCTGGCGCGGCTATGGCAACTGGCGCCTGACATGCGCGGCATCGGCCTCTCGGCAACGGTGGCCGAGCCGGAATCGCTGGCACGGTTTCTGGTGCCGCAGCGTGACGGAAAGGAAGTATCCGCGGATATCGTGGTGGCGGGCGGCGCCGCCGCGCCGATCGTGGAAATGCTCGACACCCAAGAGCGGCTGCCATGGGCCGGCCACAGCGCGCGCCACGCGCTCGTCGAAATGTACGACCTGATCAAGCGCAACAAGACCACGCTGATCTTCGTCAACACCCGCAGCCAGGCCGAAATGCTGTTCCAGGATTTCTGGCGCATGAACGACGACGGGCTTGCGATCGCGCTGCATCACGGCTCGCTCGACGTCGCGCAGCGCCGCAAGGTCGAGGACGCGATGTCGGCCGGGAAACTGCGCGGCGTGGTCTGCACCTCCTCGCTCGACCTCGGCGTCGACTGGGGCGACGTCGACATGGTCATCAATGTCGGCGCGCCCAAGGGCGCCTCGCGGCTGATGCAGCGAATCGGCCGCGCCAATCACCGCATCGACGAGGCCTCGCGCGCCGTGCTGGTGCCGGCCAATCGGTTCGAGGTGCTGGAATGCGCGGTCGCGATCGACGCCATCGCCGACAACGCGCAGGATACGCCGCCCTTGCGGATTGGCGCGCTCGACGTGCTGGCGCAGCACGTGCTCGGCTGCGCCTGCGGCGAGCCGTTCCTGTCCGATGAACTCTACGCGGAAGTGCTGACGGCGGCGACCTACTCCGGCCTGACGCGTATCGATTTCGATGACGTGGTCGATTTCGTCGCCACTGGCGGTTATGCGCTGAAGAGCTATGAGCGGTTCGCGCGCATCAAGCAGGACAAGAACGGCCGCTGGCGGGTCGCCAATCCCCGGGTGCGGCAAAGCTACCGCCTCAACGTCGGCACCATCGTCGAAGACACCATGCTGAAGGTGAAACTGGTACGCTCGCGCGGCGGCGGCTCCGGTTCGACCGGGGCGCTGGGGCGCGGCGGGCGCATGCTCGGCGAAATCGAGGAAGCCTTTATCGAAGGCCTCGTGATCGGCGATACTTTTGTATTTGGCGGCGAAGTGGTGCGCTACGAAGCCCTTGCCGAAGACAATGTCTACGTCTCGCGCGCCAACGACAAGGACGCCAAAGTGCCGTCCTATGCGGGCGGCAAGTTTCCGCTATCGACCTATCTGGCCGAGCGTGTCCGCAAACTGCTCGACGACAGGCGGCAGTGGAATGCACTGCCGGATCAGGTCCGCGACTGGCTGTCGCTGCAACGCAGCTTTTCGGTTGTGCCGGCGGTCCGCGAACTGCTGGTCGAAACCTTTCCACGCGGCAACAAGCATTACTTGGTCTGCTATCCCTTCGAGGGACGGCTGGCGCACCAGACGCTCGGCATGCTGCTGACGCGGCGGATGGAGCGGATGCGGGTGCGGCCGCTCGGTTTCGTCGCCAACGAATACGCGCTCGCGGTGTGGGGGCTCGGCGACATGTCGTTCATGATCCGCCACGGCAAGCTCAACCTCAACGCGCTGTTCGATCCGGACATGCTGGGCGACGATCTCGAGGCGTGGCTCGCCGAATCCGCGCTGATGAAGCGCACCTTCCGCACCTGTGCTGTGATCTCCGGCCTGATCGCGCGGCGCTTTACCGGCGAGGAAAAATCCCGTCGTCAGGTGCTGTTCTCGACCGACCTGATCTACGACGTCTTGCGCAAGCACCAGGCCGATCATGTGCTGCTGCGCGCTGCCCGCGCCGATGCCGCCACCGGGCTGCTCGATCTCAAGCGATTGGGTGATATGCTCGGCCGTATTCAGGGGCGAATCACCCATCGGGAACTCGACCATGTTTCGCCGCTCGCGGTCCCGGTGATGCTGGAAATCGGCCGCGAACAGGTTTATGGCGAGGCGGCCGACGAGTTGCTGGCGGAAGCCGCCGATGAACTGGTCAAAGAGGCGACGGGATAAAACGTGACGGCAGCGGCGCAGGTTTCGGGATATGATCAGGACATGCGCGTCTCCAGGGTTGCCATTGCCGACGTTATTTTTCTCGCCGATCTCTCCGGCGCGCTGTTCTGGCAGGAGCAGCGTTTACTCGTCGTTTCCGACCTGCATCTGGAAAAGGGTTCCAGCTTCGCCGCGCGCGGCGTGCTGTTGCCGCCCTATGACACGGTAGCGACGCTGGGCCGGCTGGCCGCCGTCATTGCGCGGCATGACCCCCGGATGGTGATCGCGCTCGGCGACAGCTTTCACGACCGTGACGCGCATCAGCGGCTATCGGCGCTCGACCGCGAGGCGCTTGATGCGATGCAGGCGGGTCGCGACTGGATCTGGATTGCGGGCAA
>Ga0070679_100006780_pt1 | contig 10680 bp, 9 predicted proteins | sample KBSC63BmetaG_FD_65652 | JGI IMG/M metagenome (GOLD analysis project Ga0070679, IMG submission 65652) | Corn rhizosphere microbial communities from Kellogg Biological Station, Michigan, USA - KBS C6-3B metaG | ecosystem: Host-associated > Plants > Roots > Rhizosphere | place: USA: Michigan... | reverse complement strand
GATCGCCGCCAGCAGGGACGGGACATAGCGTCCGCTCATCCATTGGCCGCCACGCGGATCGAAGATCGCCTTCAGCTCATCGACCACGAAGGAGACGTCGCCGCCCCGCCGGAACACTGCCGAGATCATGCGGGTCAGCGCCAGCGCCCAGGCATAGGCTTCCATATTCTTGGAGTTGATGAAGATCTCGAAGGGCCGGCGCCGCCCATCCTTCTCTACATCGTTGATCGTGATGTAGAAGGCATGGTCGCTTTCCAGCCATTTGATCTTGTAGGTGCGCCCCAGGAGTGAATCCGGGCGGTCCAGCGGCCGGGTCATGTAGACCACGCCGCCCCGTTCCTTGGGCTCGGGCAAGGGCAGCGGCAGTTCCGGTTCGTCACCGCCGCGGCCAATGACCTCTTCGGCCGGAATCGCATTTTGCGGTTCCACCACCGACAGCACCGACCCGGTCACGTCATTGGGCCGATAGGTGGTGCAGCCTTTGCAGCCGTCGCGATAGGCCGCCAGATAGACGTCCTTGAAGGCCTCGAAGGAGATCGAGGCTGGAACATTGATGGTCTTGGAAATCGCGCTGTCGATGAAGGGCTGCGCCGCGGCCTGCACCGCCAGATGATCTTCCGGCGCCAGAGTCTGCGCGTTGACGAAATAATCCGGCAGGGCGGCGTCCTTGCCGAAGCGGGCATGGAACGCGCGCACGGCATAGTCTTCCACCACTTCCTCGTGCTTGCTGCCATCGGGCTGCAGCACCTTGCGGGTATAGCTGAAGGCGAAAACCGGCTCGACGCCGCTGGAGACATTGCCTGCCAAGAGCGAAATGGTGCCGGTGGGCGCGATGGAGGTGAGCAGGGCATTGCGGATGCCATGCTGCGCCAGCCGGGCGCGGATATCGTCAGGCAGGGCCTGGATGTGCGGGCGGGTGAGGAATTCCGCCGCATCGAACAGGGGGAAGGCGCCTTTTTCCCGGGCCAGTTCGATGGAGGCGCGATAGGCGGCGTGGGACAGGGTGGAAAGCCAGCTCCGGATCAACCGCACGCTTTCGGGCGAGCCATAGCGCGTGCGGCAAAAGATCAAGGCGTCGGCCAGGCCGGTGACACCCAGGCCGATGCGCCGTTTGGCGGCGGCTTCCTGGCGCTGCGCTTCCAACGGAAAGCGTGAGACATCGATGGCATTGTCCATCATGCGCACGGCGGTGGTGGTGAGCTCGGTCAGCGCATCCAGGTTGAGATGCGCATCCTCCTCGAACGGATTGCGCACCAGCTTGGCGAGATTGATGGAGCCCAAAAGGCAGGCGCCATAGGGCGGCAAGGGTTGCTCGCCGCAAGGATTGGTGGCGCGGATGGTCTCACAGTAGGAAAGGTTGTTCTGTTCGTTGATGCGGTCGATGAAGATCACGCCGGGCTCGGCATAATCATAGGTGGAGCGCATGATGCGGTCCCACAGCGCCCGCGCCTTCAGAGTGCGATAGGTCTTGCCCTGGAACTGCAAGGTCCAGTCGGCATCGTTCGCCACCGCCTGCATGAAGGCATCGCTGACCAGAACCGACAGATTGAAATTGGACAGCCGCCCCGGCGTGCGCTTGGCGTCGATGAAGGCTTCGATGTCGGGATGATCGCAGGCCAGGGTCGCCATCATGGCGCCGCGCCGCGAACCCGCGCTCATGATGGTGCGGCACATCGCGTCCCACACTTCCATGAACGAGACCGGTCCCGACGCATCCGCGCCCACGCCCGCCACGGGTGCGCCCTTGGGCCGCAAGGTGGAAAAATCGTAACCGATGCCGCCGCCCTGCTGCAGGGTCAGCGCCGCTTCGCGCAAGGCGCTGAAGATGCCGTCCATGGAATCGGGGACGGTGCCCATCACGAAACAGTTGAACAGCGTGACGCTGCGCGCCGTGCCGGCGCCCGCCAGGATCCGTCCCGCAGGCAGGAATTTGTAATCCTTCAGCGCCGACGCGAAGGACTGCGCCACGGGAATGCGTCGCTCGGGCACTTCGGCCAAGGACAGGCTGGCCGCGACGCGCGCCCAACTGTCCGCCACGTCGCGGTCCAGCGGCGTGCCGTCAGCCGCCTTGAAGCGGTATTTCATGTCCCAGATCTGGCGGGAAAATTCACTCATCACGACTCTTAAAATCACAAAGGGGGCGATTGTGCCACAACCGGGTGACGCGCCAATTAATATGGGGTGTGGGGCGGCGGATTGCACGCCCGAGCGAACTTGTATCTCATTGTTTTTGTTTATATTTATTGCCGGCGGGCGCGCTGTTTCTCGACATGCAGCCGATAAAAATGCGGCAGCATCCCCAGGTAGCCTTTTTTGGCCCGCGCCGCCATCAGCAGCCGGTAGAGATGCAGGATGATCCGCCGGGCGGCGGGAAGATTCTGGTTTGCCACGAGCGGCTGCAGATATTCATTGAGCAGGGCGCGGGGTGTGGTCGCGGTCATATAGACGGCGACGCCCCTCGACACTTGTTCGAGGACATATTCGGCAAAGCCGGGACGCGTCACTGCTGCTTCGCCCCCAGTGATCAGAAGCTGCACGCCATGGCCGGCCGGTTGGTAGATTTTCGGGACGCTGACCTGGGCCACTTGCAGGATCAGCACGCCGCTGCGATCCGGGCGCCAGTCCGCATCCAATTCGGGAAACAGCATCCAGCCGCAGAGAAATTGCCGGCAGATCGGAAAGCGCGTCGCATAGATGCCGCAGCCATGGGCGGTGAGATGCGAACAGGGCGTCTGGGCCTTCTTGCGCAGCTCCGGGGTTTCGATGGGCAGCTCGGTGCAACAGAGATTGCATTCGCCGCAGGTCTTGGAGGGGGGAGCCGGTGAACGCTGCTTCATGGCCGCCGCTGCTCCATGATGGCGCGCATCCGGTCCACCTGCGCGCGGTAAAGCGCCCAGATGCGGCCAATACCCGTGCCCGTGCTTGCCGGAAGCAGGCGGGCATGGACCTCGCGCAGGATGCGAAGCGTGCCGTCCAGGTCGCCCGCTGCTTCCAGCTGCTCGTTGAGTTGAATGCGCGGCGTCATCGCAGACAGGAACACCGCTACTTTGCGCGCTACCATGGCGGCGATGAAGCGCGCCAGCCGGGGCGTGATGGCTTTGTCGCCACCCGATATCACGAACACCCAGCCATGACCGGCCGCACGATAGGCTTTGGGCGTCTGGGCCAGCGAAAGCGGCAGCAGCATCACCCCGCTCCGGTCGGGCCGCCAGGACGCATCCAACTCGGGCTTCAGCCGCCAGCCACACAGGAAGCTGCGGCAGACCGTTGGACGCCCCTCATAGATGCCGCAGCCTTTTTCGACCAGGTGCGGACACGGCGTCTGCGCGGCCTTGCGCAGCTGCGGCGTTTTTATTTTCAGCACGACGCAGCAGACCCGGCAGGCACCGCAATTTTTTTCCGCCTGGTTCATGTGCGGAGCAACCGGTTGGTGGCGTCCTCGATGCGCTGTTCCAGCAGCGGCATGAATTCGCGGCGTTTCAGGCCGGGCGGAATCGCCTCCAGGAATTGAAGACTGATGGTGCCGGGATTCTTGGTGAAGCCCTGCCAACAGCGTCCCGAATCCAGCGCTACCGGCACGCAGGCCACACCCAGCAAGCCATACAGTCCCGCCACCCCGGGCTTATAATCCGGCGGCGCACCCGGTTTCTTGCGGGTGCCTTCGGGGAAAATCAGGATGGGCCTGCCTTCGGCCAGCACGCGTTCCGCCGCATGGGTCATGCGCCGCAAGGCATCGGCGCCCGCGCCGCGATCGATGGGAATCGCCGCCGCCTTTCCCAGATACCAGCCATAGAAAGGAATGCGCAGCAATTCGCGCTTGAGCACAATGCCCGGATCGTCCAGCGCCAGATAGAGGGCCAGCGTATCCCACATGCTCATATGCTTGGACGCCACCAGCACGCCGCCGCGCGGCGCCTCGCCGATCTGGCGTTCACTGATTCCCGCGAGCACGCGCAGTCCCCATAGCGTGGCGCGCGCCCATTGGCGCGCCATGCGGACCGTGGCTTGGCGCGGCACCGCCAGCAGCGGCAGGAAAATCACCGCCATTACCAAGGTAAGGATCAGGAACCACGCCATGAACAAAGCCGAGCGCAAGAATGTCATGCCCGCGCCATGCTGGTTGTGACCCAGGTGGCCAGATATTTCACATATTCGCGATGGAGCAGGAAAACCGTGCGCGGATAACGCCACCAGCCGGATAGATCGATGCGGCCCTGTTCCACCGGATAGGGAAGGACCGTCACGTCGGGCATGGCGGTGGAAAATTCGCGCAAGGAACGGGGCATGTGATAGCGCGCCGTCACCAGGATCACGCGGCGAAAGCCATGGCTGCGGCTCCAGCTCGCGGCTTCCTGGGCATTGCCGCGCGTGTCCTCCGCGGAATAGCCCACATCGGCGCAGCAATCGAACCGCGCGCCGCCATGGACCAGACGCTTCAAGGTTTTCTTGCTGGTGGTCATGTCCACGCCGCTGATCAGAAGTCGCTTGCCGACGCCGCTTTCGAAAAGATCGTCCGCGCGATCCAGCCGCGTGCCGCCGCCGGTCAGGACCACGATGCCATCGGCCTTGGGCACCGCCGGCGGGGTCATCGGCAACAGCGAGACGAACAGCACGAAGCCGGCCGCATAGGCCAGCGCCACCAGCATCATTGCCGTGAAAAAGCCGCGTATCATGCCTCGAAACTTAGTAGATGGCGCGCCGTTTTTATAGCCGCCTCACAATCAGCCGCCATGCCAACCCTGATTGTGAGGTGGCCTCGACGACGCTTTGTCGCGCTTTCAATATATGGCTCGCACCACCGAGAGGACAGAAATCCGCGCCGTTGCCCAGGCGATCAGCGCGGTGACGGCCGGGACCATCAACAGCCAGGGCATTTCCGACCAGGCCAGGGTCAAAGGCGGCAAAAACGGCACGGCATCGACGCCGAAACGCTCCAGGCCGCCCGCGGCCAGGAACAACAACGCGGCCAATAGCGTGCCAAGCAAGGCCGCGATCAGGGCCGAAATGAAATAATGCCATTCCATCGTGCGCGCGATGAAGCCGGCCCGCGCCCCCATCTGGTGCAGCAGCGCCACCATCTCATGATGCGCGTCCAGCCCTGCGCGGGTGGCAAAGGAAACCGCCGCCGCCGTGGCGCCGGCGATCAGCAGTAATATTCCGTATGCGGAATAGCGCACCGTGTCGGCGATGGCGCCAAGGCGCGTGATCCAGCGGCTGTGATCGTCCAGGGTGGCATGCGGCGCCACGCGCTTCAGCTGGGCGACGATGGCGGGCACATTCACATTCTCGCCGGGGATGACGGAGGCATCGATCAGGCGGGGCAGGGGAATGTCGCTGGTGATGCCGTTCTGGCCAACCCAGGGCGCGACCAAGGCATTCAGTTCGGCTTCGGAGAGTGGCGCGGCGCTTGCGATGCCCGGTGTGGCGCGCAGCAGACTGACGGCCGCGTCGGTTTCCCGGTCCAGAATCTTTTTCGCATCGTCGCTGTCGGGCGGCACCAGCTGCACCGTCAATTTGGCGGCGAGCCCATGGCTCCAGCCTTCGGTGGCGCGGTCCGCGATCAGCGAAGCGCCCAAAGCCAGGGCCGCCAGGAACGCCATCACCGCGATGACGAAATCCAGCGGCGCGGCACCGCGATCGCGGGGCAGGACGGCGCTTATCTCTCTCATGGGACTTCTCTCACAGGCCGACCCCGGCAGGCGTGCGCAACTCCACCAGCTTGCCGTCCACCAGGCGCATCTCGCGGGCGCGCGTGGCTTCGATCAGGGCACGGTCATGGGTGGCGATCAGGACGGTGGTGCCGAGCCGATTCAGCTCCCCGAACAGGCGGATCAGTTTGGCGCCCATTTCCGGATCGACATTGCCGGTGGGCTCGTCGGCAATCAGCAGGTCGGGCCGCGCTACCACCGCGCGGGCGATGGCCAGGCGCTGCTGCTCGCCGCCGGAAAGGGTGGGCGGGCGGGCTTGCAACCGGTCGCCCAACCCCACCCAGGACATCAATTCCTTTACGTCATGGGCGTATTCCATGTCCCGGCGGCCTGCCAGCCGAAGCGGCAGCGCCACATTGTCATAGGCCGAGAGATGATTCAGCAGCCGGAAATCCTGAAACACCACGCCAATGCGGCGGCGAAGCGGCGGCAAGTCGCGGCGGCGCGCGGTGGCCAGTTCCTGCCCGAACAGGGTGATGAGGCCGCGGGACGGCGGCTCGGCGAGATAGATCAGCTTCAGCAAGGTGGTCTTGCCGGCACCCGAAAGCCCGGTGAGGAATGTGAAGGAGCCGCCCTCCAACTCGAAACTGACATCGCGCAGCACTTCGGGTCCCGTGCCATAGCGCATGCCGACATTTTCAAAGCGAACCATGGCGCGACCATAGCGTCGGGATGCCTTGCGGTCATCCGGTGCGACCCCTATTTTCGACCGCGAAACGCCGATCCGATCGCATGATTCTCACCTGTCCCGCTTGCGCCACGCGTTACCAGGCTGATGAGGCGAAATTCCCGCCTTCAGGCCGCCAGGTCCGCTGCGCCAAATGCGGACATGTCTGGCATCAGCCGGGGCCGGTGGCGGCGCCGGAAAACGACGTGGTGGCCGCGCCCGATCCCGTGCACCATCCCGAACCGGCCTTGTCGCGCACCCGCGCCTTCGCGCCGTCCGTCGCGGTGCCTGAAGAACGCGCCGAGCCGCTCGCCAGGGGCGCGATGCTGGCGGTGGTGGCGGGCTGGATCGCCCTGATCGCGCTGATCGCCGCCATCGGCTATTCGGCGATGCGCTATCGCCAGGAGATTTCCGTGATCTGGCCGCAATCGGCCGGTGTCTATTCGGCCCTGGGCATAAAACTCAATCCGCAAGGCATCGATTTCGCCAAGGTGGATTACCGGCGCGAGAATGAGAATGGCCAGACCGTGTTGGCGGTGACCGGCAATATCGTCAATGGCAGTTCGCGCGAATTGTCGGTACCGCAGAATGTTCGCGTCACCTTGAGCGACGCGAACAATCATGAAATCTATCATTGGAATTTTACCCCCAATGTTCAGTCCCTGAAGCCGGGCCAGTCTTCGCCCTTTCTCACCCGGCTCTCCGCGCCGCCGCCCGCCGCCCGCCATCTGGAAGTGCGGTTTGCGCCCCATGACTGATAGCGCCATGCCGGACATGATTTTCAGCGCCGAGGAAATCGCGGCGCGCGTGCGGGCCCTTGCCCGGGAGATCGCGCAAGTGCCGCAGAAGCCGGACATCGCCATGCCCGTTCTGGTGGGCGGCTTTGTCTTCGCCGCCGATCTGGTGCGGGCCTTGTCGAAGGAAGGGGTCGATCTCGCCGTCGAAATGATCTGGCTGCGCTCCTATGGCGACAAGCGGGTGGCCAATGCGATTTCCATGATCGCAGGTCCGTCCGAGCAGATCGCGGGGCGCCATGTGCTGGTGATCGACGGCGTGCTGGACGCAGGGCGCACCATCCGCAAAGCCGTGTCGCTGATCGAAGCGGCGGGCGCGGCCAGCGTGCGCGTGGTAGTGGCGCTGGACAAGCAACGCGCCGATGCGGTGGCGCGGGCCGATCATGTCGGCTTCACGATCGGGAATGATTTCGTGATCGGCTATGGCATGGACGATGCGGGACAATTCCGCGCTTTGCCTTATATTGGCCGCGTGAGCTGACCCGAACCGGTGCGTGTAATCAGAATTCGCGCAGCAGCCGGTCGATATAATCCAGTTCCTGAGGCGGGCGCCCACGCTCGCCGGCCCGGCGACGCAGTTCCTGCAGGATGTCGCGCGCGCGCGCCAGATCATTGGCGTCCGGCAGCTTGACGCCGTTGCCCGGTCCCACCGGCCCGCGCCCCAAGGGATCTTCCAGGCCTTCCTGTCCGGCGAGATCGCTGCCCTGCATCTGCTTGGCCAAGGCATCGGCGCCGGCACGCATCTGCGCCAGCGCATTTTCCTGGGCGTTGCGGGCATTGGAAAGATCGTGGCCGTTGAGCGATCTCTGGGCCTGCTCCATCGCCTGGCCGGCCTTGCCCAACGCTTCGCCCATCTTGCCCAGCTTTTGCATCGAGCGGCCCAGCTTCTGATGCAGCTCGTCCTGCTGCTTGGCAAGGCCTTGTGCCCCGCCATCCTTGGGATCGCCCTTGCCCTGCTGTTGACGCAGCGTTTTGTCCATCAATGCGCGCTGCTCGCCCATCAGGTCGCCATATTCCTGGATCGCCTGGTTAAGCTGGGTGTTCTGCTGGCCGGTGCCTTTTCCATTCGCGCTTTGGGACATGCGCATGTTTTCCAGCATGCTCTGCAGCGCCGCCAGCATCTGGGCCGCCTGCTCGCGATTGCCGCTGGCGGACAATTGCTGGATCGCCTGCATCATCTTCTGCAGATCGTCGAAGCCCAGCACCTTGGCATTGGGATCGTTGGGGGGCGCCTGGGCGGCCTTGCCGGCATTTTCGCGCATCGCCTCCAGATAGCGCTGCATCGCCTGATTGTAGCGCTGCAGCAGCTGGTCGATCACCTGCTGAGGCGCATGCGCGGCCATAGCCGCGGTGATCAGCGCCTGCAAGGCGCGCAGATTGTTGGCGGCCTCCAGAATGCCTTTCTGCTCGATCGCCATCGCGGTCTGCCAGAGCAGATCCTCGACATGAACGATATCGCCGGGCACATGCGCCGCGCGGATGCCCCAATAGGCGGCGCGGATCGCGGTATAGACGCCGCCCTGGCCGGCATAGAATTTTTCGGGCGCAATGGTCAGCGCCCGCAGCATGTCGGCGACGGCATGGCGGGCTTCGCGGCTCTCGCTCGTCGCCAGGGCCTGGCGTTGCTCGATCAAGGCGCGCGCCAAGGGATCGGTGAAGACGCGCTCCGGCAGACGGAAGGTGATGGTCTTGCTGATGCCGGTCTGGCCGGCGCCATCGCGCGCTTCCAGCCGCGCATCGACCATCAGACCGGCATAGGGATGGCCGGAAAGATCCGAATAGCTGGTCTGCGCCACCGTCTTGGCGGGCGCCAGCGGCAGGTCCAGCGCGATGGGCGCGCCGGGCTTGCCGTGAGGCCGGATCACCACTTTGGCGGCGGTGACGGCGTAATCGTCGCTGGCCTTGAAGGCGAATTTGATTGCGCCGCGCTCGCTCACCGATGGCTTGGCGGTGAAGGCGATTATCGGTAACGCATCGGCGACGACATGCAGATTCCACGCCCCGATGCGATGGCCGCTGGCCTGCACCCGCACCCGGCCGTCATGCGTGAGTTTTGCGGTGGTGGAATATTCGCCGGCCTGGCCGGTAAAGCGGGGCGGATGGGCGTCGCCGATGGTGACGCCGGGGGCGTGATCGGCGCCATGCGCCCGCAGATTGAGGATCGAACCGGCCGGAACCGAAATGATCCGCTGCTCGCCTGCCGGCAGGTAGATCGGCGCGATGCCGGTATAAGGCGGCGGATCGACCCAGGCATCCAGGCCGATGCCGGCGGCGGCGCCGCTTTCGAAGGCGCCGATCAGCCGGGCGCGCCATTCGCTCTGCGCCACGATCAGGCTGGCCACCAACAGAACCAGCAACACCAGATGCAGGCGGCGCGGGTCGCGGGCGTCGAAATCGGGATCGGGCCAGGCGACGCGCAGATTGTCCGGCAAGGCGCGGGCGCGATGGCGGGCCCACAATTCCATCGCCACCGGATCGGCGCCGCCCGCCATCAGGCGGTCGTCGGCTTCCGAGATGGGGCGATGCCGCAAGCCATTGTCGCGCTCCAGCCGGCGCGCGGCATCCTGCCAATTGGGCCAATGAAAATCGCGAAAGCCGTTTTCCAGCGCCAGGCCGGTGGCGGTAATGGCTGTTGCCAGGATCAATGACTGCACGATCCAGGGAATGACCGTGAACAACCCTAACAGCGCGGCGGCGAAATAAAGTCCGATCACCCCGATGGCGGGCCACAAGGCCGGCGCTACGCGCTCTACCACCAGAACAAATCGTGCCATGGCGATGCGGCGGCTCAGCCGCGCATCACTCCGGGCCCGGGCGTCAGCCGGCCAGCCAGTCGGGAATATGGTCTTGGGCGATGAGCTGCTCATGGGTCAGTCTGGGTCGAACAATGGCCCATTCCGCGCCCCTGACCAAGACCTCCGGGGCGGGCGGGCGGGCATTGTAAGATGACGCCATGACCGCGCCATAGGCGCCTGCCGACTGGATCGCCACAAGATCGCCAGATTTGAGTTCCGGCAACGGCCGATTGGCGGCGAAAAGATCGGAAGTTTCACAGACCGGACCGACCACGTCATATTTGATGCGCTCTGCGCCCAGTTCCGGTTCCCGCAGGGGCACGATTTCATGATGGGAATCGTACAAGGCGGGGCGGATCAGATCGTTCATGCCGGCATCGACGATCAGGAAAGTCTTGGCATCGCCGCGCTTCACATAAATCACCCGCGTCACCAGCACGCCCGCATTGGCGGCGATCAGACGGCCGGGTTCGAAAATCAGGCGGCAATTCAGATCTTTGGTCACTCGCGTGACCATGGCGCCATAGGCAGCCGGATCGGGCGGCGGCTGATTGTCTTCGATATAAGGCACGCCCAATCCACCGCCCAGATCCAGGCGCGTGATGGTGTGGCCTTCGCTGCGCAACGTGGCGACCAACTCGCCCACGCGGCGGAACGCAGCCTCGAACGGTTCAAGATCCGTGATCTGGCTGCCGATATGAACATCGACGCCGACA
>Ga0070679_100006779_pt1 | contig 10681 bp, 10 predicted proteins | sample KBSC63BmetaG_FD_65652 | JGI IMG/M metagenome (GOLD analysis project Ga0070679, IMG submission 65652) | Corn rhizosphere microbial communities from Kellogg Biological Station, Michigan, USA - KBS C6-3B metaG | ecosystem: Host-associated > Plants > Roots > Rhizosphere | place: USA: Michigan... | reverse complement strand
GCTGCCAAGACCAACAAACACAAAATGCCTAATCTCATACGCTCCTCAAAAATGCTTTTCTTCCACTGTATTCGAATTTACGATTTTCATCTAGTTTCCCACGAAGCAAACCGTTTTTGCCCCGATCCACGAGTGATTTGCACAGTTTCTTTCTGATGCAAATTCATCAAAAAGAGTTCCCCTTCCTCATCTTCGTCCGTGTTGAACACCAAGTGCAAACTGTCTGGGGCCCACGACGGGTTTTCTTTGTTGATCGGGCCTGTGGTCAATGGGCTTTCCTCCCCCGTCTCAAAGTCATACAACCAAATCTGCCGAATGCCGTCGACCTTCGCACTGAATGCGAGTTTTTTTCCGTCTGGAGACCACGAGGGGGATGTGTTCTCCCGATTTTTCTGGGTGATCAGTTGCACTCGGGTTCGTTTCGAAACGACTTCCATGCAATAAATCCGGGGAGAACCATCTTTGTCTGACACGAAGGCAATCTTTCGGCCGTCGGGGCTAAATGCCGGTGAGGCTTGGGAAGCTCGAGGGGCGGAAAACAGCTGCTTGGCTTTCAGCGAGCCGTCGAGGGCTTGGATGAAGAGATCAGGTCTTCCAGCCGCATCGGAAATGAAGGCCACGTGTGTTCCTTGCCGGTTGAGGGCGGGCAGCAGCTGGCTGCCACGCAGCTCGATGAGACTTTCTGGTTTAGCTGAGGATTTAGCTCGGTAAATCTTCGACTGTCCGCCCTTGTACGACACAAACACGAACGGTGGGTCGGTGAGGCCCGCAGTGTGTGGGTAAAACGACGGGGTAATGCAGTAGGTATTCTCAAAAGTCAATCGTTTGGCCCCTGCACCGTCAGCTTCTTGCATCCAGATTTCGGAGACCCACTGGTTCGAAGGATCTTTGTCCCGGACGGAATAGATTAAACGAAGCGAAGCAACCCCTTCCGACTGGAACAGGTCTTTGTGCAATTGGTCGGACAAACGGTGGATGGTTTTCCGGTCGGCATCGAGTTTTCCGGTGAGGGAGACGGGGTATGTTTTTTTACCGACGGTCATTTCTAATTGTTTACTAGACACTTTGCCCTGAAATTTGTGTTCACCGGATGATTGCACGGACAAAAAGCCTCCGGTGTTTATGTCAAAGACGAAGATATTGCGTAGGGTTTCGAGGTATTGTTCGTCGAGGTCGGTGTTTTCCCGGGTAAACGGGAAAACAACAGCTGGCTTGATCGGCGAGGCCGTGGGCAGACGAATTTCGATTTCGGCAGCAAAGGCTGTGAAAGTGAGGAGTAGAAGAATGAGTCTATACATTTCGAAACACAATGGTGACGGTTGTGTTTTCATTTAACCACGGAAACTCGAGTTCTGGCAACCGGTTTTTTAAGAACTGGGCATTTTTTTCGCTTTTGGCCTCGAGAATTTCGAGGTCGAGGAGACGGCCCGATTTGTCGAGGGTGAGACGAAGCTTGACTTCACCGAATTCGGGGAGCTCGAGGCAGTCACGGAGGAAGGTGCCGATGGTTTCGGTGGGAGAGAGTGAGGAAGTGGTGGTGGTTGGGGTGGATGGTGTGGGTGTGGAAGAAGGAGTGGGAAGAGAGAGGACGGGAACGGTGAGGGCTGGCTTGACAGGTTCTGGGAGTGGGGGTGCCGCAGTGACTGGTTTGGGAGAGGGTTTTGTTTTGGGAGTAGAGGTTGTTTTTTTGGTGGGAGCGGTAGAGGGTTTTTTTGTCGGGCTCGGCCCGGACACAGCGGCCACTGGCCGCTGTGTCGATGCCGTTGCAACAACCGGAGGTTGTTGCAAGGCGGGGGTGAGCCGAACGGTGTGCACGGTGAAGGTGTTTTGGGATTTTTTTGTCGTCCACACGTGGTTGATTAACAGTGACAGCACACAGAGTGTGTGTGCGGTCAGCACGGAGAGCACAATCTGTTTGGCCCGGGTCAGAGAGAAAAACCACGTTTTCATCAGTTTGGTTTTAACAGAATGTCCATTTCTTCGAAGCCGCACCGTTCGAGAGTATTTTTCACGGTTTGGTAAGTGCCGAACGAGGCATTTTTATCGTGAATGACTTGTGGGGTTTTGTTGGGATACAACCGTTTTTGGTTGGTCAGTATTTTCTCAAGTTCGTCGAACGAAAGTTTTCGTCCTTGCATCCAGATCGAATTGTCTGCTCGGACAATGACCGTGAGCGGAGACTGTTCCGGTGAGGGGGCCTCTTTTTTCTTTTCTCCACCACTCACAGCTAGATCGACTTTGTCAATGTCAAGCACTGGTGCAATGAGCATGAATGCGATCAGCACGACGAAGACAACGTCGATCAAGGGGGTGAGGTTGATCAGTGGTTCTTCCGGAAGATCGTCCTCGGGTTCCCAGCGTTTCATGGGAGTTTTCGGTATTGGAGCTCAATGGCCGAGAGGAGCGAGTGGGAAAACTCTTCGGCTGCACGGCGCAGCTCCCGGTGGGTGTTGCGCAAATAGCTGTAGCCGATGACGGCCGGGATGGCCACCAAGAGGCCCACGACGGTGGTGGCAAGCGCAAGCGACAAGCCCGATAGCATGGCTGCGTTGTTCACCTTGCCCTGAAACTGGGAGAAGGTGAGCAAAATGCCCCACACGGTGCCGAGCAAGCCCAGGAACGGGCCCAGCGTAACAATCGTCGGCAGCATGAACAAATGCCGTTCGAGTTTTTTTGTCGACGAAGAGAGACCCATCGAGACTTCCGAGCCGATGAGCTCGAGGTCTTCCGGTGACAAAGCAGACTGCCCATTGCGGGAAATGAGCTGCAACGTTTGTTGCTTCACCCCTCGGTAAATGTCAAACAGGGGGTGAGGAAGGTCTTTCAAGTGCATCGATGTCGGTCTTGACCACTGGACTTCGAGAGGTTCAGCTCTTTTTTGCCCGAACAAATCCGAAAATTCTGCCGACAGCTTGCGCACGGCCCGAAACTGCCATGCTTTGTACAAAATCAGAATCCAGGCCCCTGCCGAGAGCAAAAACAGCCCCCAGAAAATGGCTTTCCCAAACCAATCGGATTGGGCATAGGCAGAAATGAAGGGGTTTGCAGCGAGATACAGCATCTGTTTTCGTGAGTGAAGTTACCTAACGAGATAGTGCATTCAGAGCAAAAAGTCAAATGTAAAGCAGCTTTACATGGAAATAGTTTGTGGGAAAAGTTCGACGTGTGTAAGTTTCTTGAGCCATGAGCTGTTTGTGGAATTGCTTGACCTTTTCTTTTTGCCCACCAAATCCAGGGGGGTATCGACCATTGGCTGCATCTGGTTTACATCAAGCAGCACCCGTTTTGAAGACACGGGTGGAACTAACGAAAGCGACTACTCAATGTACAAACGGTTTCAGTCCGTTCGATATAGATGTAAATGATACAAAATTAAGGGCAAGAGATCCTAACTCAAAAACACCCCTTATGTCAAAAATACTCGAGTTTCTGGAAGTTCGAGACGTGGTACAACGAGTGATTCCTGTCTGCAAAGCTTGGAGATTTCGCGTAGAGCAATTTTGCGAGCGGCAATGTCGATCAAACATGTTTCCTTCGGTTAAGCGAACGATGAAAGCTTTTTCATCCGGCCAACCAGTTTCTGTTTCTTCCTATATAGAATCTTACGTGCTTTGGAACCAATGTAAGAAAACGGCATTTGGCCCAAAGGAATGGGAAGAGTATTTATCTTCAAGGGTTATAAATTCTTCCCAAGCAGTTCTTACGGGAGACGAAGCGGATGCATTTTTTTCCCTGTCCCGGGATCAGCGAAAAGATGCGAGGCTCATTTTTGTTCCCATGCAAATACAAGAGCTTCAGACGGCTTCTGGCACGACGCTTTCAGATCCCTCGTTGAGAGACTTGGGAACGCAGAAAAGTTCTCAGACTGCTTCTGATGAGAAATTCTCAGGCCCTTCATTGGGAGACTTAAGAACGCAGAAAGATCCTCAGACGGTTTCTAGCACGGCGACCTCAGGTCTTTCGTTGAGAAAGTTGGGAATATTGTGTGGTCTTCCATCGAACACGGAGAAGGAAAAATTCTGCATCCAGTATGATCCCCAAAGTTTTGTTAAAACCCGTTTTCCACTGACAGACAAAAACGGACGCTGGGATGAAATAACATACATAATCAGAGAGGCTATTTGGCCTGACCGGTGGTTAGGTGATCAGACGAAGAAACCTCTTTGGATCATTGCAACTTCTAATCAAACACATTCATTGATTCGGCAGGTTTTGTTGAATTTTACTGAGTTTGTGCGTATGGGAAATTGCTTTTGTGATAAGGAAAAGCCTCTGATAAAAGATTCGACTCTGTCTAAATATTGGACCAAATATACACTGTCGATACCAGACAAAACAACTCCGGCTCTTTGGGTTCTTCCCGATTGGCCAAAGTATACGGGGGCGGGCATTTATCGCTTCTCATGAAATTTCCTATGATCAGCTTTTCCGATTCTCACGCCCACCTCAGTTCTTCCGAAATATTGCCGCACATCGATGCGATGCTCGAACGGGCCCGAAACGCTCATGTCGACAAAATCGTAAACATCTGCACTGACCGAGAAACACTCGAAGCTGGACTTAAGTTAGCTCAAACACATCCCCACATCTTCAATACGGGAGCCACCACCCCCCACGATGTGTGCACCGAAGGGGAAATGAATTTCCCGCTGTTCGAGAAAGCTGCCGCTGAACATCGTCTCGTGGCCATCGGGGAAACGGGCCTCGATTATCACTACACATACTCGGACAAAAAAACCCAAACCCAATTTCTCATCCGGTATTTACACCTTGCTGCCAAACACAACCTCCCCATCATTTTTCACTGCCGGGAAGCCTTTGCCGACTTGTTCTCGATCGTCGATGCCGAATATCCGGCCAAAGCCCCAGCGATCTTGCATTGCTTCACTGGAACAATGCGCGAGGCTGAGCAAGTGTGGGCTCGAGGGTGGTATTTATCACTCAGTGGCATCGTAACGTTCAAAAAAAGTGAAGAACTTCGGCTTGTGGCCAAGGAAGCTCCCCAGAACCAACTGCTCATCGAAACAGATTCCCCCTACTTAGCCCCGCAATCGAAACGGGGTCAACCGAATGAGCCCTCGTACATTGTCGAGACAGCTGCATGCATTGCAGCTGTTCGAGGGGTCGAGGTTTCGGAAATTGCGCGTGCAACCACAGAAAACATGGTTCGCGTCTTTAACATCAAAATCTGACTGTTAAAAAATTCTCGTTCCAGTAAAGTACTTCCGCCTATGAGAAGACTACTCATCCTTGCATTTCTAACATTTATCTCTTCGTCTCCCATCTACGGAACCATTTGTCTCAACATGATCGTGAAAAATGAGAGCCGGGCCATTGAACAATGTTTAGTCTCGGTGAAACCACTGATCGATTCGTGGGTGATTGTCGATACCGGATCGACTGATGGGACACAGGAGATCATCCGCAGGGTGTTGGGAGACATACCGGGGGAATTGCACGAGCGGCCATGGGTGAATTTCGAGCACAATCGGAATGAGGCATTGGCTCTGGCAAAAAATAAAGCCGAATACCTGTTGTTCCTCGATGCAGACGAACGGTTGATCTATCTGGATTCGTTTCGGCATCAAACCTTGGATCAAGATGCGTACACCGTGAAGGTCGAGCAGGCTGATGGGCTTTCGTATGAACGGCTGTTGTTAGTCAGAAGTGACTTGGATTGGACATGGGAAGAGGTTGTTCATGAATGGATTCGGTGTCCTCAAGCTAAGAGCATCGAATTTCTTCCCCAGGTGATCAACTTCTCTGACACAAGCAAAGGGGCAAGGTCGCAAGACCCCCAAAAGTATTTGCGGGATGCACACATTCTCGAGCAAGCTCTCGCCGAAGATCCCACCAATTCCCGATACGTGTTTTACCTAGCCCAGAGTTACGCAAATGCTGGCCAATATCCGTCGGCATTGCAGCGCTACCAGCAACGAGCTTCGATGGGAGGAGACGAGCAAGAAGTCTTTTGGTCTCTCTATTGCACCGCTCGATTGCACGAGCTGTTGCATGCACCGTCGTCTGTGATTGTCGAGAGCTTCCTAGCTGCTTTTCGCTACCGGCCGTCTCGTGTCGAGCCTCTGTATCGTCTTGTTCAGCATTACCTGAATGCCGGTGATTACCTGCCCGCGTATCTGCTGTCGAAAGAAGCCATTCGGATTCCGATGCCTCTGACAGACATGTATGTGGAGCACAGCCTCTATGAATATGCTGTGCTTCTCCAATTTGCTGAGTGTGCACATCGAGTGGGAAAATATGCAGAGGCCAATCAAGCCATTGAGCAGCTGCTTGCCAACCCTCGATTGCCTGCGGCTGAACGGATGGCCTTGATTTCCTCTCTACATAGATAAAAAAACTTGTTGCGTAACAGACTTTTTTTCTCTACAACGAGGGGATGCAAACGTCCCCTACACCCCAAGTTTCAGGTTCTTTTATCTGGCGACGGCTGATGTCCCTCATGGGCTTGTGGTTGGTGATTTACCTCATCGAGCACTTACTCGTGAACTCACAAGCAGCCCTGTGGCTCGGCAGTGACGGAAGTGCATTCGTTCGTTTGGTCAATTCTCTGGAATCGTTGCCGTACTTGCACGTGGTCGAGGTACTGTTGATCGGAATCCCGTTTGCTGTGCACATGGTTTGGGGCGTGCACAGAGCGTTGGTGGCTAAGACGAATTCCGGAAGTTCGGATGGATGTAAAGCAGCTTTACATTACGGTCGGAACAGGGCGTTTAGTTGGCAGCGGTGGACGGCGTGGATTTTATTGGTCGGAGTCATAGGGCATGTGGTGCAGATGCGGTTTGTGAGTGCACCGAAAGAGGTGGAAGTAGAGGGAAAGAAGATGTTCGTGGTGCAGGTGTCTCGGGACAATGAACTGGGTTCATTGGCCGAGAGGTTGGGGGTGAAGTTGATCGAGAACAAACAAGACATCTCTGCCTATGCGGAGACACCAGGTACGGGCATGTTGTTGATGGTTCGTGAAGCTTTTAAATCTGTCCCTGTAGCCATTGGTTACACCCTCTTTCTCGCTGCAGCAGTTTTCCATGCCATGAACGGGTTTTGGACATTTCTCATCACGTGGGGGGCCATCCTTTCGGCCCGCTCGCAACGCGCAATGATCCCGGTGAGCGTGATCGGCATGGGGATGCTGCTCTTCTTCGGACTGGCTGCCATTTGGGGCAGCTATTGGCTGGCCGCATGACGCAGGAAGTCATCGTTGTGGGTGGTGGTTTGGCCGGTTTGTCGGCCACGATGAAGCTCGCCGAGAAGGGCTGTCATGTAAAGCTAGTGTCCTTAACGGCGGTCCGCCGGTCGCACTCGGTGTGCGCGCAGGGTGGCATCAACGTGGCGATCAACTTGAAGGGCGAAGACGATTCTCCGCTAATTCACGCGTATGACACCATCAAGGGGGGCGATTTTCTGGCCAACCAGCCGCCCGTGCTTGAGATGTGCATGGCGGGGCCTGCGATCTTGCGCATGCTCGAGCGGATTGGTTGCCCATTCAACCGGACGCCGGAAGGGCATATCGACTTTCGACGGTTCGGAGGGACGTTGTACCACCGGACGGCATTCTGCGGCGCTTCGACGGGACAACAGCTCTTGTATTCGTTGGACGAGCAAGTGCGTCGGCATGAGACGTTGGGCCACGTCGAGAAGTTTGAGAACCACGAATTTGTCCGTTTGATTTTGGATGGCGAGGGCATTGCGCGCGGCATCGTGATGCAAGACTTGTACAACATGCAGCTGAGTGTGTTGAAAGCCGATGCCGTGGTGATTGCGACCGGTGGCCTCGGTGTGATCTACAAAAAGTCGACGATGTCGACCTTTTGCACGGGGGCAGCCAATGGCAGGTTGTTCATGCAGGGGATGAAGTATGCGAACGGCGAATTTGTCCAAATTCACCCGACGGCCATTCCAGGTGCGGACAAGATGCGGCTGATTTCGGAATCGGTGCGCGGGGAAGGTGGCCGTGTATGGGTCTATGGCGATAGCTCGAAGCAGATGCAGTTTCCGGATGGCACCACACGTCCCTGCGGAAAAACGGGAGAGCCTTGGTATTTCTTGGAAGAGATGTACCCCTCGTTCGGCAATTTAGTGCCTCGGGACATTGGGTCGAGGGAAGTGCTTCGGGTTTGTGAGCTGGGTCTCGGTGTCGACAAACAGATGCAGGTGTACCTCGACATCACGCACATGCCACCCGAAGACCAGAAAAAACTCGAGTCGGTGCTCGACATTTACCACAAGTTCATGGGAGACGATCCGAAAAAACGGCCGATGAAAATTTTCCCGGCCATCCACTATTCGATGGGTGGGGCGTGGGTCGATTGGCCGGCAGCCGATGATCCCGACCGGAAAACCCGGTTCCGTCAGATGACCAACCTGCGCGGTTGTTTCAACGTCGGTGAGTCCGATTACCAATACCACGGGGCCAACCGGCTGGGAGCGAATTCGCTCTTGGCTTGCATTTTTGGGGGCCTTGTCACCGGAGTCGAAGTGCCTCGGTACATTGGTTCATTGGAAAAACGGTCTGTGCCCGAACGTGTGTTCACGGAAGCGTTAGCTCTCGAAGAAGCTCGTAAACACGAGCTTCTCTCCCGCAGCGGCCCCGAAAATGTGCACCGGTTGCACGACGAGCTCTCGGACTGGATGGTGCGGAATGTGAGTGTCAAACGGGACAATACAAATCTGCAGAAAACAATCGACCACATCAAACAGTTGCGTGAACGTTACAAGCACATCACTCTCGATGACAAAGGCTCTCGCCTCAACCAAACGTACACCTTTGCCGCCCAGTTTGGACCGATGCTCGAGCTGGCCCTCGTCATCACCAAGGGGGCTCTCTTGCGCAACGAATTCCGGGGCGCGCATTTTAAACCCGAGTTTCCGGAACGTGATGATGCCCACTGGTTGAAGACCACGATTGCCACCTACAATCCCGACGAACCGGTCATTTCGTACGAACCGGTTGACACCCGGCACTTGAGTCCCGTAAAGAGAGATTACACCCAGGCAAAGAAAGTAAAACCGACCTTGAGTAACGTGCCTGCGAACATTGAATTACCACTATGAATTTTACACTCAAAGTGTTCAGAGGCATTCCGGGAAACCAGTATTGGGAAGAATTTGCCCTTCCACGCACTCCCGGCATGAACATCATTTCGGCCCTCATGGAAATCCAGAAACACCCAGTGAATGCACAAGGTGTCCACACCACACCGATTGCCTGGGAACAAGGTTGTCTCGAAGAAGTGTGTGGCTCTTGCTCGATGCTCATCAACAGCCGCCCCAGACAAGCATGCTCTGCCCTCATCGAAAATCTCATCCGAGAAACAGGTTCCACCACGATTACCCTTGCCCCGTTCACCAAGTTTCCGCTCATCAAAGACCTCGTCGTCAACCGAACGCAAATGTTCGAGGCTCTGAAAAAAGTACGGGCTTGGATCTCGGTCGACGGCACCTGGGATTCCCACGAAGATGGCCCGAAGATTAGCCCGGAAGTGCAAGAAGCGCTCTACGAATTGTCTAAGTGCATGACGTGTGGCTGCTGCAGCGAAAGCTGTCCCCAGGTGAACGAAAAATCGGAGTTCATGGGCCCGGCAGCGATGTCGCAGTTGCGGTTGTTCAATGCACACCCGACAGGGGCTCTTGAGAAGTCAGACAGGTTGCGAGCAGCACTCGGTTCTGACGGGATTGCCGGGTGCGGCAATGCCCAAAACTGCGTGAAGGTGTGCCCGAAAAACATCCCGTTGACTGAGTCGCTGGCCCTCATCGGTCGGGAGGCCACGAAACAAGCTTTGAGAGACTTTTTCAGCTTGCCAGATGCCCCTCGTTGATAATTCGTGAATCTGGGATACTGAGCTTTCTCTGTTGTTTGGGACACGTAGGTGTCTGATGATTGCCCCTCAACACAATTTTAAATGAGGGCCCCGACGTCAGGCCTTAGGGTCTGAGGAGCGGCCCACCGTGAACCACGGTTGATGGAGCCGGAACCTACCCCCTCTCGGCGGAGTTTTTTATAGCTTGATTGTGTGCAAAGACTTTCTGTGCTCGGGCCAAGTTTTTGCTGGAACAAACCGCTCTACCCGAAATTGCTTCTTCAACTGCTGCACTAATTTTTCCACGAGCCCCTCTTTCGACGCAGCATGCTCTTTCAGCTTACACAAAAAATCCCCATGCCCTCGGTTTTCCCGGTATTTGGGCCGTTTTTCCGGCAACTGGAGGTATTCCATGTTTGCAGGACGATAGTCCCACAGAAACGACGTGTGGTGCAGCCAGCGGTCCTTTTTCAGGTACTGGGCATTGCCGCCGCACTTTTTGTTTCCGATGACGTAGTCGTTTTCCCGCAAGTGAAAGCCCTCGATGTGCCAGCTCTGGGTGTATAAGTCTGCACTCCACCGGAGAATGGGTTCCGGGAACAGAGCGATCGGCAAACTGTCTTTCGAGAACAAAAAGCTGATGAACAAGGTTTCTTCATCGACGATCACGGTGCCTCCGCCGCTGAACCGTTTGATCACGGGGACGTTGTCTTGCTTGACTTTGTCGATGTGCAAGAGCTTTTCGGGCTGGCCCGAAATGCCCATGACGATGGCCCTCGGAGAACCTCGGTTGATGATGCACACGTTGCCGGTGTGTGTGCGCAAGAGAGCTTCTTCGATTTCAAGCTGTTCGAAGATGGGTCGGT
>Ga0070679_100006778_pt1 | contig 10682 bp, 7 predicted proteins | sample KBSC63BmetaG_FD_65652 | JGI IMG/M metagenome (GOLD analysis project Ga0070679, IMG submission 65652) | Corn rhizosphere microbial communities from Kellogg Biological Station, Michigan, USA - KBS C6-3B metaG | ecosystem: Host-associated > Plants > Roots > Rhizosphere | place: USA: Michigan... | reverse complement strand
GGACCGCGCGCAGGAGCAGGCGTTCGACGAGCGGGTGAAGGAGACGAGCCGGCAGTACGAAGACGTGCTGGCGTTCAAGTACTCGGGCCCCTGGCCTCCGTACAACTTCGTCAATATCAAGCTGAAGCTCGAGAAGGCCGACTGAGACGAGCCGGATGGCAGTCGACATAGTCACTGGGTCTTCCCTCAGTTCGTCCGTGGGCGAACGGGGGCACCTGGCATTGCTGTCCGCGCTGGCGGAAGCGCCTGATCTCGCGGCGGCCGCGACGTTTCTCCTCAGCGATATCGTCGCATACACGGGAGCCCACCGGGCCTGCCTGTTCCGCTTCGCGCCTGGTGACGAAGAGCTCGTGCTCACCGCGTCGGTGGGATTCGACGACGCACTGCCCACGGAAATGATGATCGGCGAGCGCGGCCACCCGTGGATGGTGTCGACGCTCACGCTGACGCCGGTGTCGAACACCGTTCCTCCGCGCGCGGGCGGACGCATCCCGTTCACCGAGTGGACGGCGCTCCCGATGCCGCGGCCACACTATCGCGGCGCACCGGCCATCTGGCCGGACTCATACGCCGAGCAGGTGCTCGCGCCCACGGGTGCGAAGTTGATCCCGCTCGAGAATCGGCGGTTCTCGAGCGCGCCGGGCGGCGTCGTCATCGTCGACGCGCTCGTGCCGCCGGCCGTGCTCCAGGACATTGCCGCCGTCGTCATGTTCGCCGGGCCGGTGCTGTTTCGCGTCGCGGCCCACCTGGCCGCCGAACGCGGCTTCGAGCGCGTGGCGCAGGAGCGCAGCCGCTATCAGCAGATGGTCGACTCGCTCCCGGATCCGGTCGTCATCACCGACGCGTCGAACGACATTCTCCTTCAAAACAAGCGCGCCGAACACCTGCTGTTCGTCACGGACGACGACTCGCCCGGCCGCCGTCGTGCGGTCGAGATGAACAATCTCTTATTCAGCTCGTTCCTCTCGCGCGCCACGATCGGCGGCACGCCGAGTGGCGGTCCGCGCGAGCTGAATCTGGTCGATCCGGACGAAGGACACGATCTCCTCTTCGAGGTGCTGACGCACCCACTCGGCGAACGCGTCGGACCGGAAGACGCCGTGCTCTCGGTGCTGCGCGACGTCACCGACCTGCGGCGCGCATCGCGCGAGCTCGAGCGGCAGGTGCTGCGCGTCCGACAGGCCGAGATCGAAGCCACCGATGAGCGCGATCGACTGAATCTCATCCTCGAGAACGTTGCTGACCCGATTCTCGTCACGGACAGCTCTGCCAACATCATCCTGATGAACGACGAGGCCGAGCAGTTGTTCCACGGTCCTGCGGGAGCCGCGCACAGCTATCGCGTCTCGCAGGCGGTTCGGCAGAACGACACCAAGTTCACGTCGTTCATCTCGGATTTCGCGCTCACCCACGAGCCGACGCGCCGCGAGCGCATGTCGCTCACGCATCCGACGTCGAGCGTCGAGCTGCCGGTCGAAGTCGTATCGGGCAAGATCCACAACGATCGCGGTGAGCCAATTGCCATCGTGTCCGTGCTGCACGATCTGACGCAGCAGGTAGAGAACGAGGGACTGTACGAGGCGCTCAAGCAGCTCAACAGTGAGCTCGAAGGACGCATCGGCGCCGCGATCTCGGATCTCGCGCAGCAGAACGAGCAGTTGCTGTGGCAGTCCGAGGAGCTCGCGAAGGCGAACAAGCTCAAGTCGGACTTCCTCGCGAGCATGTCGCACGAGCTGCGCACGCCGCTGAACGCCGTCATCGGCTATTCGGCATTGTTGATCGACGGCATTGCCGGCCCGTTGTCGGATGTGCAGCGCGACTACATCTCTCGTAGCCGCGCCGCCGCGCAACATCTGCTCACGCTCATTAACGACATTCTCGATCTCGCGCGCATCGAGGCCGGCAAGATGCCGGTGTACGTCGAGCGACTCAACCTCCGCGAGCTCGTGGACGAAGTGGCGCAGCAGGTCGAGCCCATGGTGACGGCGAAGAATCTCCAGTTCGAGGTCGCTGTCGCGACCGATTGTCCGCCCATCGAATCGGACAAGACGAAGGTCAAGCAGATTCTGCTCAACCTCTTGTCGAACGCGGTGAAGTTCACGAACCGCGGGTCGATCGATCTCGCGGTGCGGTGCGACGCGGACTCGGTGCTGCTCGACGTGCGCGATACCGGCGTCGGCATTCGCGAGGAGGAGATCGACGCGATCTGGGAAGACTTCCGCCAGCTCGATCAGTCGCGCACGCGGTCGTACGGCGGCACGGGACTCGGCTTGAGCATCACGCGTCGACTCACGCAGCAGCTCGGCGGACAGATCCACGTGCAGAGCGTCTTTGGCGAAGGCACGCACTTCTCCGTGCGCCTTCCGCTCACGATGCCTTCCGCTGCGGCGCTGGCGGCGGTCGACTAGCGTCGCGGTCGGCGTCGCCCGACGCTTCGTCCCCCTGAAGCTGCGCGCGCCCCTGCCATTTCGCGGGCCATCCCGGTAGCAGCGACGACAAGAGCAGCGCGAGCAGCGCGAACCAGAATGTCAGTCGGTAGGCGCGCTCGAACCCTACCATGTTCTCGCGACAGGCTCGCTGAAGTTGATCGGGCGGGACGCGCGTTGCCGAGGCACCGTTCGGCTTCGTCGATTCGCAGAGACCGACGCCGCGAATCACCGATGACGGAAGCGACGACACGCGCGCCGTCAACGCGCGGATCGGCGGCGATTGCGCATTCGTCACCATCGTCGCGAACACGGCAACTCCGATCGACTGCACCACGAATCGCGTCGAGTTGATGAGCGACGACCCGCGCGCCACGCGCTCGCGATCCACGGTGCCGAGCGCGGTGGCGTACGTGCTCTGAATGGTCGAGCCGAACGCGAAGCCGCGCATCGCCATGAGGAAGATGATCCAGCGAATGCTCGTCGTGCCGGTGAGCGCCGAGAGCTGCCAGGTGTTCACGCACAGCACGGCGAAGCCGAGCACGACGAGCGGCCGCGGACCGATGCGATCGTAGAGACGCCCGGCGATCGGTGTCACGATTCCGGCGACGACCGCCAGCGGAAGCAGAATGAGGCCTGTTTGAAATCCCGTGCGGCCGCGCAGTTCCTGGAGATAGAGTGGCATCAGGAACTCTGCGCCGAAGAGTGCCATCACGGTCACCCAACCGACGAGGCTCGCGTTCAGAAAGGTCCATCGTGCGAACAATCGAAATTCCAGCAGCGGTTGTTCCGCCACGAACAGCTCGACGATGAGAAACGCGATCAGACTCACCGCGCCGACGCCGAGTGGAATGAGCACTTGTGGAACACCCCAACCGGCAGCCGCGGCCACCGACGCGCCATAGAGTACGGCTCCGAAGCCGATCACCGACGTGACGAGCCCGAGCGGATCGAGTTTGGGCTTGGCCTCGGGACGACGTTCGCGCAACAAGAACGATCCCAGAAGCACGCCGCATACGCCGATCGGGATGTTGATGAAGAAGATCCATCGCCACAGATCGTGGTCGACGAGATATCCGCCGAGCACCGGGCCGAGCGCGGGGGCGACGAGCAACGCGACGCCGTAGATCCCGAGCGCGAACCCTTGCTCTTCGGGCGGAAAGGCGGCGAACAGCATCGCGGTGCCGAGTGGCAGCGCAATGCCGCCGCCCGCGCCCTGCAGCGATCGGGTCGCGATCAATGCCGGGAGTGTCGGCGCAAGGCCCGAGCCGAGCGATCCGACCGTGAACAATCCCAGGCCCACGAGATACATGCGCTTCATGCCGAACCGGTCGCTGAGATAGCCCGCCACCGGCGTCAGGATGCCGAGCGTGAGCACGTAGAGGCTCACGATCCACTGGGCGTCGCCGAGCGACGCATGGAATTCGTCCCGCATCGTCGGCAGCGCGACGTTCACGACGGTGGTGTCCAGCACCACCATGAAGATCCCGAATACGACGACGCACAGGACCTTCCACTTGTAGCGCGAGTCGTTGCCGTGCTGCGGTTCTGAGACTGACGACACTGTGAGCGGTTCGGCGTTGATGACGGCCGGCGATTTCGCAGGATTCCCGCCACGAGCCTTCAAGTCGAGGCCGGTGCCTCGTGTCGCTTGTTTCGGCGGCGCACCGCGCGCATGCTTCAGTCCGAAGATGCTCGTCGACGTCGCCCTCCCACTCCCGCTCTTCCGCAACTTCACCTACGAGGTCGACGACGCCGACGCGGCGCGCGCCGGCGTGGGGATGCGCGCGGTCGTGCCGTTCCGATCGCGGCGCGAGATCGGCGTCATCGTCGGACATCCGGTATCGCGGCCCGGCGTCACGCCCAAGCGTGTGGCCGCGCTTCCCGATGCGGAGCCAGTGCTCAGCGCGACCATGCTCGCGCTCTGCACATGGATCTCCGAGTACTACATCGTGCCCCTTGGCGTCGCGATCCGCACGGCGTTGCCGGCAGCGCTCACCTCGCAGACAACGCCGGAGCCGGCGCGAAAGACGCGTCGCGTCGCCGCACTGCGCCGCGATCTGCCGTCGCTCATCCATCGCGACCGCGTGTTCTCCCGCGTCGCCAAGCAGCGAGCGCTGTTCGAGTTGATCGAATCACTCGGCGGACGTGCGCCGGTGGAGCTCCTCACCGAGAAGATGAGCTTCTCGCCGAGCGTGTTGAAGGGACTCGTGGCGCGCGGGCTGATCACGGTGGACGACGAGGTGGTCTCGCGCGATCCGTTCGCGTGGCGCGCGACGCAAGCGCCAGCGCGCCACGCGCCGTCCGCCGCGCAGACGGCTGCCATCGATGCGCTGACGCACGGCGCCGGCGGCGACGTCTTCCTGCTGCATGGTGTCACTGGGAGCGGCAAGACACTCGTGTACATCGAGCTGCTTCGTCGCATGGTACTCGAGGAGGGACGCAGCGCGATCGTGCTCGTGCCGGAGATCGCGCTCACGCCGCAGACGGTCGACCGGTTCCGAGCGGTATTCGGCGACAAGATCGCCGTGCTGCACAGCGCGTTGAGTGACGGCGAGCGGTACGACGAATGGCTCGCGTTGCGCAACGGCTCGAAGCGCATCGCCGTCGGTGCGCGGTCGGCGATCTTCGCGCCGCTCTCGGACGTGGGCGCGATCGTGATCGACGAGGAGCACGAGTCGAGCTACAAGCAGGGCGAAGCACCCCGGTATCACGCGCGCGAAGTCGCGATCGTCAGAGCGCGCCGTGAAAAGGCCGTCGTGGTGCTCGGAAGCGCGACGCCGAGCGTGGAGAGCTGGACCAATGCGAAGACTGAAAAGTATCGGCTGCTCGAGTTGCCGGAGCGCGTGGGGCAGGCGACGCTGCCGAAGGTCGAGGTGATCGATCGTCGAGATGCGAAACTCAAATTCGCGAACGAGCGCGACTCGACGGACTGGCTGCGCCTCGTCATCAGCGAGGAGCTCGAATCGGCCCTTTCGGATCGTCTGCGCAAGCAGGAGCAGAGCATCCTGCTATTGAATCGCCGCGGTTACGCGGCATTCGTGCAGTGCGCGTCGTGCGGCGACGTCGCCACCTGTCCCAACTGCTCGATCAGCCTCACGTATCATCGCACGCCCGAGCGGTTGGTCTGTCACTACTGCCAGCATGCGGAGCCGGTGCGGACCGCCTGTCCGCGATGCAAAGGCCTCGTGCTGCGCGAGCGCGGACTCGGCACGCAGCAGGTCGAGCGGTTGCTCGCGGATCGCTTCACGAGCGCGCGCATCGCGCGCATGGACGTCGACACGACGAGCGGCAAGTGGGCGCACGCATCGATCCTCGACCGCGTCGCGAGCGGCGAGATCGACATCCTGCTCGGCACGCAGATGATCGCGAAGGGTTTAGACTTTCCGAATGTGACGCTCGTCGGCGTGATCGACGCGGACGTCGGCATCAACCTGCCCGATTTCCGCGCGTCAGAACGGTGCTTTCAGCTCCTGGCGCAGGTCGCTGGGCGGGCGGGCCGAGGGCCAAAGGGCGGACGCGTGTTGATTCAGACCCGGGTGCCGGATCATCACGCTGTGCGCTGCGCGGTGACGCACGACTATCACGCGTTCGTGTGCCAGGAAATCGACGGCCGCGTGACGCCGCCGTATCCGCCCAACGTGCGCCTCGCGAACGTCGTCTTCAGCGGCACGACCGAGGCCGCGACGGCGAATCTCGCGTCGCGCGCGGCGACGTGGCTGCATGCGCTGCTGCGCAAGCGCCCGATGCGCGGCGTGAGCATCATCGGACCGGCGCCGTGTCCCGTCGAGCGCATCAAGAATCGTTGGCGCTGGCATCTCCTCGTGAAATCGGAGCACCCCGCGGATCTGACACGGCTCGGCCGATACTTCGTGGAGCGGTTCCCGGTGCCGAAGGAAGCGTCGCTGCGAGTGACGCTCGATCGCGATCCCGTGGCGTTGCTCTAGCGGCGCCGCGAGACGACGTGCGCGTTACGGATTGACGGCCTGCGGAGTCTGTCGCGGCCGGGCTCGATATTCACTCGCCCTGAACTGGCTCCGGTTTTGCCTTTTTGTGGTTGGCGGGACGTTGGGCGCATGAGGCAGACGCGATGCAGCAGGAGTCAGAAATTCGGCGATGGTTGGGATGGTCAGCGGTGGGCGGAAGCGCGGCGCTCGCGGCGGCTGGCTCTCTTCTCTTCATCGTGACGCTCGCGCTCGCGTGTCGTGACGCGATCTCGGATTCACCGTCGGACGAGCGGCGCACGGCCTCAGCGGGTCGTCGATCCGTGATGACGCTCGCGAGCGCGGATTCGGCGAGCACCCTCGTCCGCGCCATGGTCGCCGCCCGAACCATTCCAGGCGCCGCCGTCGCGATCGGTACCGGATCGCGCGTTCTGGAGCTGGCAGGCTATGGTCGCGTGGGCTGGAAGCCGACCGCTGACCGGGTCTCGGCCGATTCCACTGTCTATGATCTTGCGTCGCTCACGAAGGCCGTTGCGACGACCACCGCGGTGCTCCTGCTCGCGCAGGATGGAAAGATTCATCTCGATGATCCCGTCCAGCGGACACTGCCCGAATTCAAGGGGAAATGGAAAGACAGCGTGACGTGGTTGAATCTGCTCACGCACACCTCCGGTCTGCCCGCCGGCACGCACATCCGTGGCAAGACCGAGGCGCAACGCCTGCGCCTGGTCCTCGAGACGCCGCTGCGTGCCCGGCCCGGCACCTATGTCCAGTATTCTGATTTGAGTTTCGTAACGCTCTGGGCCGCGGCGCAGCGCGCGGCCGGGGAGCCGCTGCCGAATTTCCTCGAGCGGCGCGTGTGGGGTCCCCTCGGCATGACGTCCACGTCGTTCTGGCCGGGTCTTGACTGCAACGACTGCGCGCCGACGGAGCTGCTCAAATCAGGCGAACCTTATCGCGGCAAGCCGTCGGACCCGATCGCCCACGCGCTCGGCATGCCGACAGGAAATGCCGGCCTCTTCTCGACGGCACGGGATCTGTCACGCTTCGCGCAGATGATCGTGAACGACGGTGAGCTGGACGGCCACCGCATCCTCCAGCCCGACCTCGTGAAGATGCTGTTTCGCCAGGTGCCGCACGCGGGTCATCGGACCCTGGGTTGGGAGGCCTTCTGCCCGAACGAGCATCTCACACAGGACCAGCCCTGCGCGCACCCGGTCGCCTACGGGCATACCGGGTGGACCGGAACGTCGCTCTGGATCGATCCCGTCCACACGGTGTGGGTCGTCATCCTGTCGAACCGCTCGTTCAACGTGAAACACCCGCAACAACTCGACGGGCTCCGCGCCGACGTCTTCGACCGGGCGCTCGATCGGGCCGACACAACGCATTGATTGAGACGCGGCTTGCGCCGCCGCTCGCTGCCACAAGCCCGCGCGGGCTTGGCGCTCTCCGTGGTACCGGTGAAATTCCACTCCGTGACGACATTCAATCCGCCCGACTTCTCCGATCCGAAGTTCGCCGGCTTTCCCGACGCGCGCTTCGAGCCCGCGCCCGCGGACGGCGTGCTCCCCGAGGGCTTCTTCTCGACGACGAATCTGCCGACGTTCGTGCGCGTGAACGGCAGGTGGGTCGCGCCGCGAGAGCCGCGCATGGACTCGGGACTGATCATGGACGCGAACGGCGTGCTCTGGGTGCGCGAGGGGCGGCGTCTTCTGAAAGGCGATCTCGTTGCCGTCGGTGACAAGGAAGACGGTACGCAGGGCATCTACGTCCAGACGCAGTTGACGCCGGCAGGCGCGCACGACGATGCGTTCGCGTTCATGTCGAGCGAGGTGTCGCGCGAGAAGCCGATCGACTACGGCCACATGGCGCGGCTGCTGCTCGAGGAGCGTGAGCGCGGCGGCTATCCGGTATGGGTCACCGGGCCTGCGCTCGTGCACTCGCGCGCCCGCACGGACATGAGCTGGTTCATTCAGAACGGCTTCGTCGGCGCGCTGCTCGCGGGCAACGCCGTCGCCGTCCACGACATCGAGGCATCGATCTACGGCACCACGCTCGGGATGACCAACACGGGCGAGATCACCCAGGGTGGCCACGGGCTCCACATGCGGGCGATCAATCGTGTACGCGCGGCGGGCTCGATCGCCAAGGCAGTGGAGCAGGGCATCATCACCGACGGCATCATGTACTCGTGCGTGAAGCACAATGTGCCGTTCGTGCTCACGGGCTCCATCCGCGATGACGGACCGCTGCCCGATGTCATCACCGACTCCGTCGTGGGCCAGGATGCGATGCGCGCGCACGCCATCAAGGCGACGTTCGCGATCATGATCGCGACGGCGCTGCATGCGATCGCGACCGGCAACATGCTCCCGGCGTTCGTCGACAACGGCGACGGCACGATGCGCGAGCTGCCCACCATCTGTGTCGACTCATCGGAGTTCGTGGTGAGCAAGCTGAAGGATCGCGGAACGCATCAGGCGTTCGGCGTCGTCACGAACGCGCAGGACTTCATGCATATCCTGCGGCTCTACGTCGAGCGCGAGATCGAATCGCGCACGGCGGCCACGTCCACCACGGCAGCCGGCGCGCGATGATTCTCAGCGAGACGCAGGAGCGATTCGTCAAGGCGATCGCAGCGCAGGTGTCGCTGGAGCAGGTCGCCGAGATTCACTTCTTCCAGCCGATTCGTCAGGGCGGGGCGGAGAGCGGCGTGGCGGTGATCGCAACGCGGCCGGAACGTAGCGATCCTGCGCCGAGCCCCGCGGGCCAGCCCGAGGCTCCTCTCGATGGTCACTCGGGCAGTCGTCTCGAGGCTTCCGTCGCCAGTCCTCCTGGGCCAAGCGAAGGATCCACCACGCCTCCCCCGACCGACGACCGCGCGGCGCAGATCTCAGCCGAACAGGCCGGCGACGCCGTCGCCGAATCCGTCGACGTATCAGAACCACAATTAGTAAACGCCGATACTGAAACACTCGTCGACGACACCTCGCCCGCGACATCCGGCGAGGTCGTCGAGCTTTCCCAGGCCGAGTTGGACCTTCCCGTCAATGTCGAGTCCGGCGAGCTGCCTCCGCCCGAGCCCGAAGTGTCGCCTGTAAGGTCGGCGCCCCCGTCGAACGAGCGCTACGTCATCTACACCGCGCGCTACCGGCTCACCCTCAAGGGGCCCGATCGCGGGAAATGGGAAACGAACGTCGTCGCGGAAGCAGACGCGCCGCTGCTCACGGTCGACGCCGTCGTTCGCGGCGTTCAGCGCCGCTCCGGCGATGTCGAGGATCCCATCCGACTCACCGGTGAGGAGCTGATCTCCCTCACTCGGCGCACACAGCACCCAGCGGCGTAGCGCCGCCTGTTCGTTCGGCGCCACCTGTGTACTGTGATGAGCGTTTCGCCATGAAACGCTCTCGTCGAGCGCCGCAGATGCCAGCAAATTCCTGACATCCAGCACTCGCTCGTCACGAAACCTTTCAAGCGCGCGAGCGGTACAGTGGACCGCGAGATGCAGTGCGCGTCTCGAATGTTCGATCTCTCCCATCCTGGAGCCTCCATGCGATTGCGCCCTTTGGTCGTCGCCGCGGGACTCGTCGTGCCAGGAGCCGCCTTTGCGCAGGCGGCCGATTCGCTCAACCTGCAAGGCCGTTCGGTCATCGTGCTCGGCATCGGCCTCACCGGCTCGCGCGAGGCGACGGCATCGGCAACCGGAGTGACGACGCACGCGGACGGCGACGTCGGCTCGATTGGCTTCCGGCATTTCGTCACCCCGCGGGCTGCCGTCGAGATTACCGCAGCCTTCTCGAGTGCGAGCGCAACGACCGTCGCCGGCCGGCTCGAAGCGAATGCGGTCACGCCAATTCTGTTCGGTCTGCGCGTCGCGCCGCGTGCGCTCGCCCTCGGGCCGTCGCTGCGGCCCTTCGTGTCAGCGGCGGCCGGGCCGTTTGTGCACAGCATGGCGGCCGCATTCGCCGCCAGCGCCAGCGATCAGTTGGAGACCGCTCCGGGCGCGCGCGTCGCCGCCGGCGCGGACTGGCTCATCGGGCGTCACTTCGAGCTGGGTGTCGCCGGAAGCTACGACGCAGTCGGTACCTTCGATCATCCCGACGCAACCACGAGAGGCGCGAGTGGATTCGGGATGACGCTGGCGTTCGGCGTTGCGTGGGGAGGACGATAGCGAGCGAATCGCCGTCGAGCAGCGCCACCGCGCCGCCGCACCTCGATCAGGGAACACGAACGTACGTGACCGGCGCGGTCGTGCTGCGCGCCGTGCCCACGATGGTGTCGCCGTGGATCTCTCCGGTGATCACGTCCA
>Ga0070679_100006777_pt1 | contig 10682 bp, 10 predicted proteins | sample KBSC63BmetaG_FD_65652 | JGI IMG/M metagenome (GOLD analysis project Ga0070679, IMG submission 65652) | Corn rhizosphere microbial communities from Kellogg Biological Station, Michigan, USA - KBS C6-3B metaG | ecosystem: Host-associated > Plants > Roots > Rhizosphere | place: USA: Michigan... | reverse complement strand
TCACCGTGATGGGCCTGGTGGGGAAGTTTTGCGCGCTTGCGGCACTGGAAGCCAAAGCCGCCGCGATCCACAACGCAACAGCCCACGATCCGCAGAACTTCATGTTCTCACCTGAATTTGCACCCGCGTCGCTACGCGTCAGGCGCTCTTTTGCAGCTCGAGCTCGGCATCATAACCGTAGAGCCGCTCCTGTTCGGGGGGAAACGTCGCCGTCTCCGGGGTACGGCTCGCGCGCATGCGATCGTTGCGCGCCCGGATCGCGGCGACGTCATTCATCTGATAGAGTTCCTCCTCGCGCCGCGCGAGGCCCTGCATCCATGCGGTGCGAGGTTGCCGCATCCTGACGAAACGCGCGAGCGCATCGAGGGGCTGGTCCTGGGCTTCGGCGATGCAGCCCGCCAGCACATAGGCATCCTCGATGCTCTGGGCGCCGCCTTGGGCGTAGAACGGCATCATCGGATGCGCCGCATCGCCCATCAGCACGGCACGACCGACCTGCCAGTCCGGAAGAGGTTCGCGGTCGTAGAGCGCCTGGCGCAGGACTTTCGGGGTCTCCGCCATGATCGTTCTGATCGTGGAATTCCAACCCTCATATTCAGCCAGCACATCCTCGGTCCGGCCTTCCGCCAGCCAGGATTCCTGTGCCGGCTGCGATGAGCGGCTGATACCGATCCAGTTGAACGTCTTGCCGGCGGAGACGTAGTACTGGACGATGCTCCGGTTCGGGCCCATCCAGACCCCGACGACACTGCCAAGATCGAGATGCGCTACCCGCTCGGCGGGCACCAGGCCGCGCCACGCAACGTTGCCGGTGTAGCGCGGCAGCTCCTTGCCGAACAATTGCCCACGCACGGTCGAGTGAATGCCATCGGCACCGATCAGAATGTCGCCCTGCGCGGTCGATCCGTCGGCGAACGTCAGCGAGACACCGCCCTGATCCTGATCGACGCGCTCGACACGCGCGCCCAGCCGGTACCCGTGATCGCCGAGCCCGCTCAACAGGACGTCGAGCAATTCAGCCCGATGGGCGGCGTAATAGGGCGAGCCGAAATGCGCTTCCGCTTTCTGCCCGAGCGGCGTGTAATAGAGACGCTCGCCGGTGTCCCAGCCGCGATAATCGCGGCCCTCCGGGTAGGTCGCCACGCGCTTGAGCGCCTCTCCAAGCCCGAGCTTGAGCAGGATACGCGCCGCATTCGAGGAAACCTGGAGGCCGGCGCCGACCTGCCTGAACGCGGTCGCCTGTTCGAACAACTGGACGTCGATACCGCGCTGTCGCAGCGCCAACATCGCGGTGATGCCGCCGATCCCGCCGCCGGCGATGAGAACTCTCAACCGACCCATCGACGCATCCCCCAAACCGCCTTTTTGAAATTTTCTGAGCCGCATTGTGACTCTTTTTCATTGTCCGGCAATCGAAACTTTGCGGCGCCTTGCGGCCGTTCCCCGCTGCATCTGCACGAGCCCAATCGCGGCCAATAGGGTCAAAACGGCGCGCAATTCATTTCCTTTTTGCTGGGATCATTTTGTTTCCGGGAGAGGATGACGACCATGAGCGTAAAAGGTGCAATCAAGGAAGGCGCGGGCTTCCTCAAGGAAGAGATGGACGAGCACGGCAAATCAGCCGACAGGAAACGGAAGGCGGAGGAAGGCCGGGATCTGCGCAACGAGGGCCGGGTCGAAGACGGCAAGGCGCCGAAGACGACACCTCCCGGTAGCGGCCATCCGGAAAAGTAGCGTAGTGGCGCCACCTCCGTCGCCTCGGAGATGGCAGTCCCTTATCGTCGCGCCACAATCACGCCCAGCAGAAACGCGGCCAGCAGCGCGCCGAGCGGTGCCTCCCGCGTTGCATTCGCCAAAATGTCCAGCGGCATGCCCGGCCTGCGAGATTCCTTGATCGCGTTGCCAATCCCTTTCGCCGCGGTTCTGGCGGTCTCCGCCGCCCGGGCGCCAACAGACGGATCGACATCGTCAGGCGCAAAAGGTGGTATCGTGTGTTCGTCAGCCATGCCGCATCTCCCGATTTTCTCAACTGGCCAATGGCGGCGGAACCGAATTGTTCCTCGCAATCGCGGGCAAACCATCGGTCAGCGCTGCATCTGCATGATCTGATCGAGAATACTTGGTAACGAGCCTCGCTATTTGGGCGGGAGATACTATATGTCCGCGTATCACCGCGCGCCCCCGGCTGTTATCGGTGACTGAGAGCATTGCGCTCCCGCCTCGATCAGAAAGGCGGTCAGATGCCAAATCCCCTCGAATTCGGTCCTCGCGACGCAACCCGGCACCCGGCTTTATCGGGACCTCGCCATGGCAAATAACACCGTCATCCGGGATGCGTATGGCGCGCCGGCCATCTTCGTGGGGTCGAAGACGGGTAGCGACGACGCCCCTTTTGTTTTTATCCGGGTGGGAGATGAGGAGCGTCGGATGCGATGGACGGAATGGGATGCGCTCCCGCCGTGGACCGGCCCTCGTCCGGCTTGGGCAACGAAGAAAACAGGTTCGCAATTTTGACCGCCTCTCGCGACAGGAAACCAATGCGACAGCCGCAAAACATGGCGTTTGAACGTTTCCGGCATTTGACATGAGTCAGGCCGGACACGATCCATTGAAGCTTACCTTACCCACATTGCTGTTTCAGAACGGACTGCCGGACCTCCCGGCGTTGTTGATCGAGCCGCATCGCAACCACGCGGGAGTCTGGCGCATCAAATTCAGCTACGAAACCGTCGAACCGCTGTCCATGTCTGCCGATCAGGCGTCAACGATGATTCCCCTGCTCCACGAACTGGGCGAGGCCGAATTGGCTGACGAGATCGACGTCGCCGTGAACAGTGCGGCGCGTTATGCGTCGATGTGAAGAAGCTTCGTTCAGTCAAGCAACCCAGGAGATAAAATGAAAACGACGCTCGTCGTCTTGATGCTTTGCGCATTTGCGCAGGGCGCTCATGCCAAGGGGCCGGCCTGCCGCGACATCGCAACATCCAGCGCGCGATTGGCTTGTTACGATCTGGCCTTACCTCCCAAATCCGAACAGCCCGCGGTCAAGGAGAGCGACGCCTCCCGTCCTCCATTCAACGATCCGTTTGTCGCAGAAGACGCCAGAACAACGGCCAAGCTGAAGAACATCTGCCGTGGCTGCTAAACTCGAATACGGAGGCGGCCAACTCACGTGACAATCGAACTAGCGAGCGTGGAGATCAAACGAAAGCCGTGGGGAAGTACCGACCTGCTGCCATGGAACGGCACGTCGACGGACGGCATGCCGGTCGGCGAATTATGGTTTCAACGCGCCAACGCCACAGCGCCGGACACCGCATTGCTGCTCAAGCTGCTGTTCACGACGGAGCCATTGTCCATTCAAGTTCATCCCGACGATACCTTCGCGCGCTCGATCGGCTTGGCCAACGGCAAGACCGAGGCGTGGTACATTCTTTCGGCCGCACCGGACGCCCAGGTCGCCCTCGGCCTGAAGCACGTGCTTTCCTCGTCTCAACTACGATCCACCATCGCGGACGGTTCGATCGTAGATATGGTGCAGTGGCATGCCGCGCGCGCGGGAGACGTTGTCTTTGTGCCGGCCGGTACCATTCACGCGATCGGCGCCGGTATCGTTCTTGCGGAAGTTCAGCAGCGAAGCGACGCGACCTTTCGGGTCTTTGACTATGGAAGGCAGCGGGAGTTGCATATCGACAACGCCGTTGCCGTAGCCGTAGCCGGACCTGCCAAATGCCAGTCACCTCCGATGCAATTGGATGAAGCGAGGAAGACCGTTGTGCTCGACGCGCATTTTGTCCTGGAGCAGGTCGAATTTCTTCCCGGCTCCGTCTGGACGATCGACGTTCAGAAGGAAGCCTGGCTTCTCGCCATCGGCGGATCCGCCCGAGTTGGAGCGATCAAGATCGCTCCCGGCGAAGCCATCTTCGCGGAGGGTGACCGTGCTGACATCCAGGTCGGCGACCGAGGCCTGAAAGCGTTGCTGGCCTACGCCGGCCCTCATGTCGATCCGGGGGCGCTCAAGCAACGGCGCGACAATGTCGGACATCATTCGTCGCTGGCGCCGTCGATCGCCGCCTTACCCGAATATTTCCCGCCCAAAACACCCGAGGCGCAAACGTGACAGCTCCAAATCGTATCGCTTTCATCGGCAACTCGCTGCCCCGCCGCTGCGGCATCGCGACATTCACCACCGATCTGCAGAACGCGGTCGCGGCCGCGCGCGGCGACCTGGAAACAGTCATCGTGGCCATGACCGATCATGGCCAGACCTACGATTATCCATCCACCGTCGGATTCCAGGTCAACGACAACCGTCCCGAGGATTATATCCGCGCGGCGGAGTTCCTGAATAGCGGCCGGTTCGATGCGGTTTCACTGCAGCACGAGTTCGGCATCTTCGGCGGCGAAGCCGGCAGTCACATTCTGGCGCTGCTGTCGCGCCTGACCATCCCGGTAGTGACGACACTTCACACCGTTCTGTCCGAACCCACGAAGGCGCAGCGCGATGTCCTCGTCCGCATCATCGGTATTTCGTCGCGCGTGGTGGTGATGGCCGAAAAAGGCCGCGAGCTGCTGCGGGCCGTCTACCAGGTGCCGGACGAAAAGATCGAGATCATTCCGCACGGAATTCCCGAATTTGCGTTCGTCGAGCCTGACGATGCCAAGGTCAAACTCGGCTTCAATGACAAGGCGGTCATCCTGACGTTCGGACTGCTTTCGCCGAACAAGGGAATAGAGGTCATGATCGACGCCATGCCGTCGATCCTGAAAACGCGACCTGATGCGGTGTACGTGGTCCTGGGCGCGACCCATCCCAACCTGGTACGGGACCAGGGGGAAGCCTATCGCGCCAGTCTGGTAGCGCATACGCGCGCGGCCGGCGTCGAAGACCACGTGGTGTTCCTGAACCAATTTGTCGACCAGAAGACGCTGCTCGAATTCATTTCGATGAGCGACGTTTACGTCACCCCGTATCTCAACGAAGCCCAGATGACCTCGGGTACGCTGGCCTACAGCTTCGGCCTCGGGAAAGCCGTGGTTTCGACCCCCTACTGGCATGCGCGTGAACTGCTGGCCGACGGCCGCGGCATACTGGTGCCGTTCGGCGACGCTGCGGCCCTTGGTGTCGAGATCTCAAAATTGCTGACAAACGACGTCCTGCGGCAGGCCATGCGCAAGCGTGCCTATTCGAGCAGCCGCTCGATGACATGGGAACGGACCGCCGAGCGTTATATGGCCGTGTTCGAGGCCGCCGGGCGGAGACATCGGCTGAAGACGATTGCGCGTTCCGACACCAGCACGCTGCTGCGCGACAGAAGTGCGCCGCCGGAAATGCGTATCGATCATTTCCTGTCGATGTGCGACGACACCGGCCTGCTTCAGCATGCCGTGCACTGCGTGCCGGATCGCTCGCACGGTTACTGCGTCGACGACAACGCCCGCGCGCTGCTGCTGGCTTGCGCGCTCAACGATCCCGGCGAGCAACGCTTGCCGGAAGTATTGACGGCCCGATTTGCAGCTTTCGTCCAGCACGCCTGGAATCCCGATACAAGGCGGTTTCGGAACTTCATGGGATTCAATCGCTGCTGGCTGGAGGATTCCGGATCGGAAGACAGCCACGGTCGGACACTGTGGGCCCTGGGCGTCTGCGCCCTCACCGATGCCAATTTGTCTCGCCGGACATGGGCGGCTTCGCTGTTTGCCGAAGCGATGACGACCGCAGACCAATTCCGCTCGCCGCGCGCGTGGGCGTTCGTGTTGCTGGGACTTGACGCCTACTGCTCGGCTGTCACCGAAGATGATCGCGCCGCTGCCTTGCGCGTCATTCTTGCGGACCGCTTGATCGCGGTGTTCGACGCGGTCGAAACCAGGGACTGGGTGTGGTTCGAGGAAGGCCTCGCCTACGACAACGCCCGTCTGCCGCAGGCGCTGATCCTGGCCGGGCTGGCGACTGCTAGTCCGAACTATCTGCAGACCGGACTGAGGTCCCTGCGCTGGCTTGTGAAACAGCAGACATCCGCAACCGGCCAATTCCGTCCGGTCGGCACCGAAGGTTTTGGCGACACACGGCAGCGGCCGCAGCCGTTCGATCAGCAGCCGCTGGAAGCGACGGCCACCATCGCAGCCTGCTTTGCGGCGTGGCGGGCCGATCATGATGTCGAGTGGAAAGCCGAGGCCGCACGCGTGTTCGCCTGGTTCCTTGGCAGCAACGACCTCGCGGTCTCCCTCGTCGATCTGGAAACCGGCAGTTGTCGCGACGGCCTGCATCCCGATCGTCCCAACGAGAACCGGGGCGGAGAATCCGTGGTGTCGTACCTACTCGGCCTTTCCGAAATTCGACAGGTAGCCCGTCTCGGCGAAAGCCGCGCGAAGCCGACGCCGTTGGTGGCTTGACGGCCACCGCCTATCCTTACCTCCCGAACCAACCGAGGACACCGTGTCGCAATTCCCGTTCCTGAACCGTCAGGCGCTCTATCTGCGGCCTGATCCCACGAGGGTCATCGTTCGTCCGTTCAAGCCGGCCACAGAGCCGCGCGACCTCAATCCGACGGACAAGACCCGGGCCAATCATATTGTCGAACGGGTGCTCTCCCTGGATACCGCGACCGCCGCCGCGCAACTCGCCGACGTGCTGGAGAATTTTCTGGGCCGCCATCGCAATCTGCTGCAGGCGTTCGAGTTACGCGCCGAGGAGATGGAAGCGGCGCTTGCCGATCACGCCGCGTTCACCCAGGTGCAGCGGCAGTTGGTCGGGGCCTACTTTCTCAACGAGTATTCGTTTGAAGCCTCGGCCCTGTTCAATCCGAGCATCGTCGCCCATCCGGACCAGTCCGGCATGCCCGACGGCAGTCTTCGTTTCGTCCTGAGCCTTCGCGCCGTCGGCGAAGGGCATATATCCTCGCTGACATTTCGCTCCGGGTCGATCGCCCCGGACGGAACCGTGAAGGTCGACCCCACCGCCCGGCTCGCCTCAAGCCCCGACATCGTCAAGCTTGCATCGGGTCCAGGCGGAGACGACGTCGACGTCACCTTCAGCAGCGCTGAAGAAATAAGCGAACGGGTCATCTTTCCTGTCACAGAGTCGCAGTCGAACGGAATTGAAGACGCCCGGTTCGTACAGTTCGACGACAACGGACGGCGCGTCTATTACGCGACCTATACGGCCTACAGCGGAAGGGCGATCCGGTCGGAACTGATCGAGACATCCGACTTCGTGTCGTTCCGGCTGTCGGCATTGAAAGGTAACGCGGCCCGGAACAAGGGCATGGCGTTATTTCCCAGGAAGATCGACGGCAAGTACGCGATGATCGCGCGTCAGGACAACGAAAATCTCTATCTGATCTACTCGGACGATCTCTATACCTGGGATGGCGGCCATCCAATCCTGAAACCTGAATTCCCCTGGGAGTTCGTCCAGATCGGCAACTGCGGATCGCCGATCGAACTGGACGAAGGATGGCTGCTGTTGACGCATGGCGTCGGCCCGGTGCGCAAATATTCGATCGGGGCGGCGTTGCTCGACAAGAAGGATCCGTCGAAGATCATCGGCCGCTTGCGCGAGCCGTTGCTACGGCCCGATCCCTCCGAACGCGAAGGATACGTTCCGAACGTCGTCTATACCTGCGGCGCGATGCGACACGGCGATAACATCATCTTTCCCTACGCCGTATCGGATACGTTTTCCAATTTTGCCACCATCGAAATACGCGCCTTGATGAAAGCCATGAAGTCTTGACGGCGAACCGATATTTCCTTCACCGCTGCATCTGCATGATCTGATCCATCGGCATCATGTTGTGGTTGAGGTTCGCCATGATCCACAGCGAGCCTCCGATGACGAGGATGATGATCAGGAGGCCGAAGGCCAGTGCCATCACGTTGTTGGTGTTGTCGGCGCCGGTCGTGATGTGCAGGAAGAACACCAGATGGACGCCCATCTGCGCGATCGCCAGCACGATGATGGCAACCGGGATCGAGGGCTGCCAGACCAGATCGGTCCCTGCGATAAAGAACGACGTCGCCGTGAGCAGGATCGCAAGGGCAAGACCGACGACATATCCGATCACCCGCAACCTGACGCTGGTGTGCTCTTCGTCGCCGGGGGCGACATCGGATTCATGAGGCAGTTCGACGTGGCTCATGTTCCGCTCCCAAGCAGATAGACCACCGAAAATACCGCGACCCAGATGATGTCGAGCGCATGCCAGAACAGCGCAAAGCAGAGGATACGGCGCTGGATGTCGGCGCGAAAACCCTTGGCGAATACCTGCGCCATCATGGTCAGCAGCCACAGGATGCCGGCCGAGACGTGCCCGCCATGGCATCCAACCAGCGTGAAGAAGGCCGACAGGAACGCGCTGCGCGACGGACCGGCGCCGCGCGAGACGAGGTCGGCGAATTCATGGAATTCGATCCAGAGGAAGGCCAGACCGAGAAGGCAGGTCACGGCCATCGCGATCTGGAACCAGAGATAGTTGCGCTCCTCGGCGGCGATACTCGCCATGCCGCAGGTGAAGCTCGACAGCAGCAGGCAGCCGGTCTCGACCGCGACGCTCCTGAGATTGAACAACTGCGCTCCGGAAGGCCCGCCGGCGGTCTGCCCCGAGAGCACGGCAAAAGCCGCGAAGAAGCAGGAGAACATCACCATGTCGCTGAGCAGGAAGATCCAGAAGCCGTAGCCGGTCACGATCCGCTTCGGCGCCGGGCCGGCATGCGTGATCTGGGCCAGGACGCCGAGGTGATGCGGATCGTCCTGGGACGCCTCTTGGGCCACCGCCGTCGTCATCACAGGCTCCCCGCAGCGGTGACGAGCTGGCGCCGCTCGGCGAGATTGGCACGGTCGATGCGCGCGACCTCCTCGGCGGGAACCTCGTATTCGTCGTGATCGCGCCAGGCGAACACCACAAAGGTCGCGAACGCGCCGACGAAGCCGGCGATCACCATCCACCAGATGTGCCAGATCATGGCAAAGCCCATGACGGTCGCGAAGAACGCGCAGACAAAGCCCGTCGGCGAATTCCGCGGCAGCTCGATCGGCTTGTAATCCGGCTCCGTCGCCTGCTCTTTCGCGCGCCGTTTCATCGCCCAATAGGCGTCCTCGCCGGTGACATCGGGCATGACGGCGAAATTGAACACCGGTGGCGGCGAGGCCGTCGCCCATTCCAGCGATCGGCCGTCCCAGGGATCGCCGGTGCGGTCGCGCAGCTCATCGCGATCTCTGATACTGACGGCAAGCTGCATGACCTGGCAGACGATGCCGGCGAGGATGATGAGCGCGCCGACGCCGGCGACCATCAGCCAGGGACGCCATTCCGCGACGTCGTAATGCTGCATGCGCCGGGTCATGCCGAGGAAGCCGACGGCATAGAGCGGAAAGAAGGCGACATAGAAACCGATCAACCACAGCCAGAACGCGGCCTTGCCCCAGCCCTCGTGCAGACTGAAGCCGAACGCCTTCGGAAACCAGTAGGTGTAGCCGGCGAAGGCGCCGAACAGCACGCCACCGATGATGACGTTGTGGAAATGGGCGACCAGGAACAGGCTGTTGTGCAGCAGGAAATCCGCGGGCGGCACCGCGACCAGCACGCCGGTCAGCCCGCCGATGATGAAGGTCACCATGAAGCCGATCGCCCACATCATCGGCGTGGTGAAGCGGATTCGGCCGCCGAACATCGTGAACAGCCAGTTGTAGATCTTCACCCCCGTCGGAACCGCGATGATCATGCTGGCGATGCCGAAAATGGCGTTGACGTTGGGGCCAGCACCCATGGTGAAGAAGTGATGCAGCCAAACCATGAAGGAGATGACGCAGATCGCCATGGTGGCGAGCACCATCGAGCGGTAGCCGAACAGCGGCTTGCCGGAGAACGTCGACACCACCTCGGAGAAAATGCCGAAGGCGGGCAGCACCAGGATGTAGACCTCCGGATGTCCCCAGGCCCAGATCAGGTTCATGAACATCATCATGTTGCCGCCAGCCTCGTTGGTGAAGAAATGGAAGCCGAGATAGCGGTCGAGGATCAGCATCGCGAGCGTCGCGGTCAGGATCGGAAACGCGGCGACGATCAGCAGGTTCGAGGCGAGCGTGGTCCAGCAGAACATCGGCATGCGCATGTAGGTCATGCCCCTGGTGCGGATCTTCAGCACCGTGGTGACGAGGTTGATGCCGGCGACCAGCGTACCGACGCCGGATATCTGCAGCGACCAGAGATAATAATCGACACCGACGCCGGGCGAATAGGTCAACTCCGACAGCGGCGGGTATGGCAGCCAGCCGGTGCGCGCGAACTCGCCGACCACCAGCGAAACATTGACCAGCAGCGCGCCGGTCGCGGTGAGCCAGAATCCGACCGAATTGAGCGTCGGGAATGCCACGTCGCGCACGCCGAGTTGCAAGGGCACCACGAGGTTCATCAGCCCGATCACAAACGGCATCGCCACGAAAAAGATCATGATGGTGCCGTGCGCCGAGAAGATCTGGTTGTAGTGCTCCGGCGGCAGGAAGCCGGGCGACTGATAGGCCATCGCCAGTTGCGCACGCATCATGATGGCGTCGGCAAAGCCGCGCAGCAGCATCACGCAAGCAAGCAGGGTGTACATTACCCCGATCCGCTTGTGGTCGACGCTCGTGATCCATTCGCGCCAGAGATAGGGCATATGGCCCTTCAGAACGACCCAGAGCA
>Ga0070679_100006775_pt1 | contig 10683 bp, 7 predicted proteins | sample KBSC63BmetaG_FD_65652 | JGI IMG/M metagenome (GOLD analysis project Ga0070679, IMG submission 65652) | Corn rhizosphere microbial communities from Kellogg Biological Station, Michigan, USA - KBS C6-3B metaG | ecosystem: Host-associated > Plants > Roots > Rhizosphere | place: USA: Michigan... | reverse complement strand
CTGATCGAAGTATTGGAGGTAACAGACGTGACGAACGCGCAGTACGTGGTGAGAGAAACGGCGCTGGTGAAGGTTCACGCGCCGGAGCCCCGGCGTGAGGAAATCCGGACCGTGGCGGAAGGCTTCGGCGCGAGAATCGTCGGCACCTGCCCGCAGACCATCGTGTTCGAGATGACCGACACACCCGCTCGGCTCGGCGAGATGATCGAGCGCGCCAGGGGATTCGGCGCCTGCGAGACGATGCGATCGGGAAGCCTGGCGATGGCGCTCGGCGCTTCGGCGCGGCGGGCCGACGAACCTGCCGAAGATGTCACCCGACCATGGTGGTCACAGGCAGACGGAGGCTGAGAAAAACATGACGAACCTTTTCTACGATGCTGACGCCGATGTCAGCCGTCTCGATGGAAGACGCGTCGCGATCGTCGGCTACGGCAGTCAGGGCCACGCGCACGCGCTGAACCTGAGAGACAGCGGCGTCGATGTCGTCGTCGCGCTTCGCGATGGCTCGGCGAGCAGGGAAGCGGCGCGCGCCGCCGGACTCGCTGTCGCCGGGGTCGATGAAGCGGCAGCGCAGTCTCAGATCGTGATGATCCTCACACCCGATACGGGGCAGGCCCGCCTCTACTGCGAGTGCATCGAACGTCACCTCGGACCCGGCAAAACGCTGATGTTCGCTCACGGATTCAACATCAGGTTCGGGCAGATAATCCCGCCGGCGGGGGTGGACGTCAGCATGGTCGCGCCCAAGGCGCCGGGGCATCGGGTACGCGAAGTGTTTCAGCAGGGCGGAGGGGTGCCGGCGTTGGTAGCCGTGCATCAGGACGCGTCCGGTCACGCGCTCGACGATGCGCTGGCGTATGCAAAGGCGCTCGGCTCGACTCGAGCAGGCGTGCTCGCTACGACGTTCGACGAAGAGACCGAGACCGATTTGTTCGGCGAGCAGGCGGTGCTCTGTGGCGGGGTCTCCGCGCTGGTGAAAGCGGGCTTCGACACTCTGGTCGAAGCGGGATATCAACCGGAGGTCGCGTACTTCGAGTGCATGCACGAGCTCAAGCTGATCGTCGATCTCATGTACCAGGGCGGGCTCAACTACATGCGCTACTCGGTGTCCGACACCGCGGAGTACGGTGATTATGTGGCGGGGCCGCGCATCGTCGACGAGCGCACGCGCAAAGTGATGCGCGAGCTGCTCTCGGCGATTCGCGATGGGTCGTTCGCGCGTGAATGGATTGCGGAAAACGATTCGGGCCTGCCGCGCTTCAAACGCACGCGTTCCGCGGAAACGAATCATCGTATCGAGGATGTCGGGCGCTCGCTGCGGCGGATGATGCCATTCGTGAACCCGAGGGAAGTCGTGCCCGGGGCGGCAAGCGCATGAGCGGCGGATATGATCGGGTGCGCATCTTCGACACTACGCTTCGCGATGGAGAACAGGCGCCGGGGTGTACGATGACGCCCGCCGAGAAGCTCGCGGTCGCGCAGCAGCTGGCGCGGCTGCGCGTGGACGTCATCGAGGCTGGGTTCCCGGCCGCGTCGGATGGAGACTGGGCGGCGGTTAATCAGATCGCGCGCGAGGTCGGCGCAGCGGAAGGTCCGACCATCTGCGGGCTGGCGCGGGCCAGCGAGCGCGACATCGACCGATGCTGGTCCGCGGTGAAGCCGGCGGCAACCTCACGCATCCACATCTTCCTCGCCACGTCCGATCTCCACATGAAGTACAAGCTGGGGATGACGCGCGCGCAGGTCGTCAAAGCCGCGGCCACATCGGTCTCGCACGCGCGCTCGCTCGGAGCGGATGTGGAATTCTCGGCGGAAGACTCGGCGAGATCTGATCCGCAGTTCCTTTATGAGGTGTTTGCCGCCGCGCTCGACTGCGGGGCGGCGACCCTCAACGTGCCCGACACCGTCGGCTATTCTACGCCGGACGAATACGGCGCGCTGATAGCGGGAGTGCGCGCGAACGTTCCGGGCATCGAGCGTGTGACGGTTTCGGCCCACTGTCACAACGACCTTGGTCTTGCTGTCGCGAACTCGCTGGCCGCCGTGCGCGCCGGCGCGCGGCAGGTGGAATGCACCATCAACGGCATTGGGGAGCGCGCCGGCAACGCGGCGCTGGAGGAGCTGGTGATGGCGCTGCACACCCGCAGCCGGTTCTTCGGTGTTCACACGAACATCGAAACGCGAGAGATAGCGCGAACATCGCGTCTGGTTTCCGATTGTACGGGCATTGGAGTGCCGCCGAACAAGGCGATAGTCGGCGCCAACGCGTTCGCCCACGAGGCGGGAATCCATCAGGATGGTGTGCTCAAGAATCGGCTCACCTACGAGATCATGAGCGCAGAGACAGTGGGTTGGGATGGCGCGGGGCTGGTGCTCGGCAAGCATTCCGGGCGCCACGCGTTGCGGGTGAAAACGGAGGCGTTGGGTTACGAGCTGAGCGATGACGAGCTCTCCTCACTCTTCGCGCGGTTCAAGCAGCTGGCTGATCAGAAGAAGCTGCTGGATGAGCGGGACATCCACGCACTCCTTCTCCAGCCGACGATGGAGGGTTACGGACCCAGTACGTTGGCGGTCGCGGACTGAGCGCTAACTGGATCGACCAATTGCGTACTAATCGAGGACGCTGACACCAGCCGTTTTGGCCTTTGTCCGCGTCCTCAATGAATCAGCAATCAGCAATGCCGTTGGTCCTCGGGCCTCGATGCCCTAAGAGACCAGTCCTCGGTCCTCGATCACTGTAACCGAGGCAACCTCAGAATTTTATGAACTGACCCGCTGGTACGACGCTATATCCCAGATCCGCAGCCAGGTAGTACGTCCCCGCGGGCAGCGCATTCGGGAAGGTGCCGCTCAAGTTGTAATCGAAGTAGTCACCCGGAGCTAGCGCGCGCATGCGCAGCGCGAGATCGCAAACAGCACCTTCGTTGGACCTCCACGCCGGCGCGCCGGTACGATCGGGCGTCGTGAACGCGACGATCGACCTCGGGCAGGTGCTCACTTCGATTTGCGTCGTCGCCGGGCCAGTGTTGGTGACCGTGACCACCGTCTGTACGGTGATCGACGTCGCCTGCGAAACAGTACTCCGCGCCTCGAAACTGAGGCGTTGCGGTCCGGTTGCGTTCGAACATGCGGCGGCCGCCGCGGTTAACAACAGCAGTCCAACGAACCTGGTCATGAGACCCTCCTGAAGTGGTTATCTCACGTTAGCATCAGGCCACGAGGGCCGCAAACAAAAGACGAGGACAAGGGTAAGTCCGGAACAGATTACGGTTTGCGGATATCTTACCGAGGACCGAGGACTAACGGCCAATGTCACCGAGGGCCGAGGACCAAGTGCATTTACGATTGCGTACTAATTGAGGACGCTGACCACCGCCGAAGCAATTAGTCCACGTCCTCAATTAATCAGCAATCAGCAATGCCGTTGGTCCTCGGCCCTCGATGCCATAGGCCGGAAGTCCTCAGTCCTCAATCTGAAACTCCTATGACATGACTGCGCAATTGGGCATTGGCACTGCCGCCCTCGGCCGCCCTGGCTATGTAACTCTGAATCACGCTGCCGCCCTCGGCGGCAATTACGATCCGTCGGTGATGGAATCGCACGCGCACCAGGTTCTCGACGCCGCGTGGGCGGAGGGCATCCGCTACATCGATTGCGCGCGATCCTATGGTAGAGCCGAAGACTTTGTCGCGTCGTGGCTCGAGCGCCGCAGAATCGTTCCGGGCGAAATCGTCGTTGCATCGAAATGGGGATACACCTACACCGCCGGCTGGTCGACCACCGCGGCGCAGCATGAGGTGAAGGATCATTCGCTCGCGACGTTCGATCGCCAGCTCGCCGAGACGCTGGAGAGACTCGACGGGTATCTATCGGTCTATCAGATCCATTCCGTAACCGCTGAGAGTAGGACGTTGGCAGATGATGGGCTCATCGACGCCATCGCGCGCTTGAGGGAGAAGGGAATCCGAGCCGGGCTCACGGTCAGTGGGGAGGGGCAGGACATCGCGATTCGACGCTCGCTCGAAGTCCGTCGCGGTGGTGTGCGGGTGTTCGATTCGGTGCAGGCGACGTGGAATCTGCTCGAGAGGGGAGCGGAATCCGCCCTCAGCGAGGCGCACGCGGAGGGGATGAAGGTCGTCGTGAAGGAAGCGCTGGCAAACGGTCGTTTGACTCCTGGCAGCAGGGAGGAATCGGTGCTGGCACCTTCGGTCTCCCGGGCGCGGAGGATCGCCAAGGAGCGCGCCACTACTATAGATATGCTGGCGCTGGGGGCAGCGCTGGCGCGGCCGTGGGCGGATGTCGTCCTGAGCGGGGCTGCTACGGTCGCGCACCTCCAGTCCAATGTTGCAGCGAGCGGATTTGAGTGGGACGAGGAGTTGGAGGAGCAGGTGCGAGCGGTGGTGGTTCCGGCAGAGCAATACTGGAAGGCGAGAAAGAGGTTTAGTTGGAACTGAACAGCTCGAGGCGATTGAGGACCGAGGACCAAGGATGGCACCGAGGGCCGAGGACCAACGGCATTGCTGATTGCTGATTAATTGAGGGGCGAGGACCAACGGCATTGCTGATTGCTGATTAATTGAGGGGCGAGGACCAACGGCATTGCTGATTGCTGATCAAACGAGGACGCGGACGTGCTGCACGCCTGGACCTGCACGTCTGCACGTCTACGCGGCTGGTGGCTCTTAGCTGCTAGTCCCCAGCTACCGTGAAATGGCGGCGTCAGCTTCCTCTCGATATGTTCTGCGCTTCGACGAGAGAGAGGCAGTGTGCCTGAAACCGTTGAGAGCGTCCAGCGCGGTTTCTCCTCCTACACTATCGAGCGGGAGCTCGGCAGCGGCGGAATGGCCACCGTCTATCTCGCGCACGACGGGAAACACGACCGCAAGGTCGCCATCAAAATCCTGCACGCCGAGCTGGCCGCGATGCTCGGCACCGAGCGGTTCCTGGGGGAGATCAAGGTCACCGCCCACCTCCAGCACCCCCACATCCTCGGATTGATCGATTCGGGGACATTGGGAGAAGAGGCGGGGGAGCTGCGGGGGCGGCCGTACTACGTGATGCCGTTCGTCGACGGCGAATCATTGCGCGAGCGGCTCGAGAGGGAAGCGCAGCTGCCGGTGGCCGATGCGGTGCGAATCGCGACGGAAGTTGCGGGAGCGTTGGACTATGCCCATCGGCACGGCGTCATCCACCGCGACATCAAGCCGGCCAACATTCTCCTCCACGACGACAGCGCGATCGTCGCCGATTTCGGCATCGCGCTGGCGATCACCCAGGCCGGAGGGCAGCGGATCACCCAGAGTGGGCTGTCGGTCGGCACTCCGACGTACATGAGTCCGGAACAGGCCGCCGCCGAGCGCACGATTACGGCGCGGAGTGACATCTACGCGTTGGGAGCGGTGACCTACGAGATGCTTTCGGGGGAGCCGCCGTTCACCGGCCCGAGCGTGCAGGCGATTGTCTCGAGAGTGCTGATGGAGGATCCGCGGCCGCTCAGCATCCATCGGCGGAGCATTCCTCCTCACGTCGAGGGAGCGGTTTGCAAGGCGCTGGAGAAGATTCCGGCCGATCGTTTCGCATCGGCTCACGAATTCGCCGAAGCGCTGAACAATCGCGCGTTCGCGGTATCGACGACGACGCCGGCGGCCAATGCGTCGCGGGATGCGGTGCGCTACCGCAACATGTTTTATGGTGTTACGGGGCTGGCGCTTTTATTTCTGGGACTCGCTGCCGTTGCCTGGCTGCGACCGCCGCCGGTCGCGCCCGTTGCCCGCTATGCTCTGGTCTTCGATTCGAGCGAAGCCATGGCTCCGCTCGGAGACTACAATGGCCGCCTCGCAATCTCTCCCGATGGATCGCACTTCGCTTACGTGGGAGCGGCGGGGCAACGTCTGCTCATCCGCGCGCGAAACGCTCTCCACGCGGTTCCGACGCGCGGTACCGAAACCGCGGTCACGCCATTCTTCTCCCCCGATGGCAAGAACGTCGGCGGGGTCATCGACCGCCAGGGGCTGTCGATCGCGCCCGTCGATGGCGGACCGGCCCTCACCGTCGCGACTCCTTTGGTGGGGACGGCCGGCGCATCGTGGGGCAGAGATGGCTTCATCTACGTCGATGCGAGCGCGTCCTCGCTTGGCGGGGGCCTTTTGCGCGTCGAAGCGAAGCCCGGAGCATCTCCCCATGCCTTCACCATGCTCGACAGCGCCAGCGGGGAAACCGATCACGCGTGGCCCGATGTCCTGCCCAATGGGAAAGGCGTCATCTGCACCGTCGTCTTCAGTGCGACGGAAGCGGCAAAGCGCGGCTCGATGTACTCGATCGCTGTCGCCGAGCTGCCATCGGGCAAGCACCGGATTCTGCTCGATGGTGCGATCCACGCCATCTACTCGGCATCCGGGCATCTTCTTTACGTCACCACCAACAACGTGCTGATGGCTGTACCGTTCGATCAGAATTCAATGAAGATTACCGGCGAGCCGATTGCGCTCGTCGAGGGCGTGCGCACTGGAAGCTACGGCTCGACCGATCTCGCCATCTCGCGGAACGGGACCCTCGTGTATGGGATGTCCGACGGCACCGACCGCGAGCTGGTCTGGGTGGCGCGCGACGGAAAAGTTCAGCCGGTCGATCCGGAGTGGCGCGCGCCGATTCAGGACCCTTCGCTCTCACCGGACGGGAAGCGGGCCGCGGTATCGATCAGAGATGCGAGCGGCGCCACCAACGTCTGGATCAAGCAGCTGGATCGCGGGCCGAGCATCAAGATTTCGCTCGACGGAAGGTCGAACATCAATCCCGCCTGGACTCCCGATGGCAAGGCGGTGACGTTTGCGTCGAATGCCGGCGGCCGGCTGCAGCTATGGACCGAGGCAGCCGACGGCGCCGGCCAGCCTCGACTCGAATTCCGCGATCAGCGAGGGTTGGCGGGACCGGTGTGGTCACACGATGGTCGATGGCTGCTGCTATTCACCGATTTCAATGCTCCCGGCGCCAGCGATGTGGTTGGATTTCGACCGGGCCTCGATAGCGCGGCAGTGCCACTGGTTGCAACGCGATTTTACGAAGCCGCACCGCAGCTGTCGCCCGATGGCAAATGGCTGGCATACACATCGTCGGAGACAGGCCAGCCCCAGATTTATGTCACACCGTTCCCCGGCACGACATCAGGAAAGTGGGCAATCTCGACAAGAGGTGGCACCCTCCCACGCTGGTCGCATAGTGGCAGAGAAATCTTTTTCGTCGACAGCGCGGGGGTGTTCAACGCAGTCACGATCGAAACCAGGGGAGGATTCTCCGTCAGCCCCCCTTCGCCGCTTTTCCCGACGCAGCCCTTCTGGCTGGACAACTCCGGTCCCGGAGTGCCGCAGTATGCCGTCTCCCCCGATGACCGCCGCTTCCTGATGGTGCGCCCGATCAACGACGCCGGCCCCAACAAAGTCGTGGTCGTCGACAATTGGTTTGCTGAACTGAAGGAAAACTCGAGGAAGTAGAGATGAAGGAGAGACAGGATGTCACCGTGGCATGAATACCAACGGCATCGACAACTGTGTCCTAATTGAGGACGCTGACTAGCTGTGTTTTGGCCGTTGTCCGCGTCCTCAATTAATCAGCAATCAGCAACGCCGTTCGTCCTCGGTCCTCAATTGCATTGCCCAGCCGGCATCGCCACTGCTTCTCCTGTCGGCGTCGGCGTCCCAAACACCGGCGATCCGTCCGCAGCCCAGGTGAACTTCTGGGTGCGAATCGCCCGATTCCACCCCGGCGCCGGATCCTTCTTCGAGTGGTACATGATCCAGTCCTCAGTCCCGTCGGGCGAGACCGTGAAGCTGGCGTGTCCGACACCATAGACATCAGTGGTGCCCGAAAAGACTGGTCCGACTTTGACGTAGCTGCTCGGACTCAAAGGATCCGCCGTCGACGATGTCATGCGCAGCTCTCCCAGCTGGTAGGTCGGCAGCCACGAGTCGTTGGTGGAGTAAATGATGAAGATCTTGCCGTTGTGCTCGAGGAATTCCGGACCTTCCTCGAGCGCGAGCTCCGGCCCGCTCTCCCAGCTCTGATCGGGTGACGCCAGCTTCACCCGATTGGTGGAGATCGTCGTCGGCGTCGACATTCGGGCGATGTACAGATTCTGCGAGACCTTGTCGGTCGTCGGATTGTTCTGCTCCCACCCCGACCACACCGCGTACTGCTGGCCGTTGATGGTGTGGACCGTGAGGTCGATCGCCCAGACGTTGTTCGATCCCGTCTGCACGTCGTCACCGGTGTAGAGCATTCCCTTGTCGGTGTAGCTGCCCTGCGGATCGTCGGTCGTTGACTCGAGCACGCCCGCGTGCTGGGTGGTGAAAGGCGCGTCGGATCCATCAGAGTGGCGCTGGCCGCCGGCGTAGTAGATGTACCAGCGACTGCCGATGTGGTGCAGCTCCGGCGCCCAGATGTTGGTTTCGTTCCATCCCGATGCCGGCGCCGTCCAGACCTTCACCGGATTCTGCTTCGGCGATGTCAGCGTCGCCGAACGATACACGTAGATCCCGTTATCGCGCGACTCGACGTAGTAATACTGTCCTCCACTCCTGATCACCCACGGATCCGCCCCATCGTCGATCGGATTCTTGAACGTGCACGCAACAGGCGGCGGCGTAGTACCGTTGATCCCCGCGCTCGAACAGGCGGTGCCTAGCGCCAGTAGGAGTGGGATGCCGAAAGATAGGCCGAGGGCCGAGTACCAACGGCGTTGCTGATTGCTGATTGCCCGAGGACGGTCAGCTGAGCCGCGGCTTTGCCCGCAATCCGCGACTGATCCGAAATCAGCAACTAGTCCGAAACCCGCAACTGATCCGAAACCCGCAACTAGTCCGAAATCCGCAATTAATCCGCAATCAGCACGCACTTGGTCCTCGGTCCTCGTCCTTAGTCATCCCAGCTTCCATTCCTTATCCTCCCCATCCCGGGTTCTGCGCCATGTTTGGATCCAGATCGATCTCATTCTGCGGAATGGGCAACAGCACCTTGTACGCCGGGAAGCCGGTGAACTCGGGATCATGGGTCTCGAGCGCGGAACTCAGCATGTCGTGGCGAGCGAGATAGAGCCAGCGACCCTGCTCCAGGCCGAGCTCCATCAGACGCTCGTGCTCGATGTAGGCGCGCGTCGTCGCCTGATCCATTCCGGCCGGGACCGTACCGGCGCCCGCTCTGGTGCGCACCCGTTGGATGTACGGAACCGCAGCCGCGGTCTGACCACTTTCGTTCAAGGCTTCAGCGTACATCAGCAGCACATCAGCAAAACGGATCACCCGATAGTTGATCGGATTGTCCCAGTTCTGATCCTCGATCACGTAATACTCTCCCCACTTCTTCCAGTACACGACGTTGTTGGTCGCGCCGTATCTGGTGGTGTAAGGAGTTCCGTAGACGTCCATGCCACCCGGGCGGTTCCAGAACAGCGTCGCATCGAGCCGCGGATCGTACACCGCTCTGTTCAAGGTGTCGGGGAAGAACTGGTTGAAGTACCAATGCGTCGGCAAACCGTCGCAGTAGCTCGGATCGACGCCGGCGGCGCCGCGACAGGCACCGACCATGCGCGCGATGTTGAGGCCCGCTACGCCTTGTGACAGCTGCGACTCATCGGCGAACTGAACTTCAAAAACCGACTCGACGTTGTTCTCGAATTTGTCCGTAAAATTGTCGGCGTAGTTTGGCATCAGGTCGTACGTGCCCGAGTTGACCACCTGCGCCAGCGTTGCTGCCGCTTCAGCCCACTTCCGCTGCTGCAGCTGCGCTTTGCCGAGCATCGCCAGCGCCGCACCCTTCGTCGCGCGGCCGACATCCGACGACGGATACGATGCCGGCAGCGCCGCCGCCGCATCAGTCAGATCGGCTTCAATCTGCGCGTAGATCTCGGCCGGCGTCGCATTCGGCGGCCGATCGGTCGGCGCCGGCGGCGCCACGATCAGCGGCGGATTCCCGTATAGGTTCACGAGATTGAAGTAGAGCATCGCGCGGATGAACTTCGCCTCGCCGACGATCCGCGACTTGAGCGTCGCATCCATGTCGATGTTCGGCACGTACGCGATCACCTGGTTCGCCCGGAAGATCGTCCAGTAGTGGTGCCACCAGATCTCCCTGCTCGGCTCAAAATTGAAATCGCCTTGCACGAAGCCGTTCCACTGGCGGAGCTCCGTCCACGGGCTGAGGCTCATGCCTTCGTCGGAGCGGATGTCGTAGGCGAAGGCCAGCCAGCGCTGATAGGTACCGCGCTGCTCGAGTCCGCTGTAGGTCGCGTTGATTCCCGAGATCGCGTCGGCCTCGGTCCGCCAGAAATTCGAGGTATCGGGCGCGTTCGGGTTGGTGATGTTCAAATCCTGGGTGCACGCCGCGAGCGCAGCAGCGACCGCTGCCGGCCACACCAGGTTTCTGAAAAGCTTCATCTTCATGTTTGATCTCGCCTGATGTCGTGTTGTCGATTTCATGGGTCACATCCTCAGATCGAGTCCGACCGAAATCGTGCGGACGTTGGGGTAGATGCGGCCGTCGTCGATCCCTCGCGCCAGCGGATCCGCTTGCCCGAGAATTTCCGGATCCCAACCGGTGTAGTTGGTGAAAGTGTGCAGGTTCTGAATGTTCAGGTAAATCCGCGGCGCCCCCGAGCGCAGACCCGCCCGCTGGAGGAATGAGCCCGGCAAGGT
>Ga0070679_100006774_pt1 | contig 10684 bp, 5 predicted proteins | sample KBSC63BmetaG_FD_65652 | JGI IMG/M metagenome (GOLD analysis project Ga0070679, IMG submission 65652) | Corn rhizosphere microbial communities from Kellogg Biological Station, Michigan, USA - KBS C6-3B metaG | ecosystem: Host-associated > Plants > Roots > Rhizosphere | place: USA: Michigan... | reverse complement strand
CTAGCGGCCGTTTCGCTGGCAAAGTCGGCGACAATCGCAGATCCGTTCGGTGGCACCTCGCCGGTTCCGGGAGCGGTGGTGACCTACAAGATCATCGCGAGCTTCAACGGGTCGGGGACGGCCAACGGGGTTCACGTCACTGACGTGTTTCCGACAGGCACGACTTATCAGGCGGGTACGCTCGCCCTTGACGGCACGGGCCTGAGCGACGCCGCGGACGCAGACAGCGGCACCGCCAGCTCCGCAGGTATCGACGTCTCACTGGGCAATGTCGCGGGAGGTTCCGCAAACAAGTCCGTCACTTTCAAGGTCAAGATAAACTGAATTGTGCGCGCTCGGTTTGAGCCGACCCGCGCGGAGGGACAAATATTATGAACCGCTTTTTCATCGCGCTTGCAGCCACTGCCATCGCCATGACATCTGCTCCTGCGCTTGCCGGAGCAGACTCCGTCAGCCTCACAAGCGACGTTATGATCGACAAGGTCGTTGTTGAAAACGGCAAGGAAGCTCACGTCCTGGCGGTGCCCCAAAAGGTTGTGCCGGGAGACAAGCTGATTTTCACGACGCAGTACCACAACAACAGCGGCAAGCCGGTCGACAGCTTCGTGGTCACCAATCCGCTGCCCGCAGGCGTGGCCTATGTCGCCGAAGGTGGCGACAGCGCGCTTGTTTCGGTGGACGGCGGTAAGACCTGGGGCACGCTCAAGGCGCTCACGATGTCCGACGGCAAGGGCGGAAGGCGCCCAGCGCAAGACGCCGACGTCACTCAGGTCCGCTGGTCGATCCCGGCGATTGCGCCGGGTGCCAGCGGGTCCGTCTCATATCATGCCATCGTGCGCTGAAAAATCGGATCGTGAAATTCGAATCCGGGGGACCTTACCATGAATAACAAGTTCAAACTGCTCGCCGCAGCGGCGCTCTGCCCGTTGGGCCTCGCCGCCACGCCGGCATTCGCCGCCGGTACTCAGGCCGGCACCACCATCACCAACACGGTCAGCGTTAGCTACAAGGTTGGCGGTGTCTCCCAGACCGCGCAATCGGCGTCGAACTCGGTTACGGTCGACCGCAAGATCAACCTGACGATGACAACGGCGCCCTCGACGACAACGGTCGCGCCGGGTTCCACTACCCAGGTTACCGCCTACACGCTGACCAATACCTCGAACGACACGCTCGACTTCATCCTGAGCGTGGCGCAGCAATCGGGTGGAACTGCTCAGCATGGCGGCACCGACGTGTTCGATACGACCAACGTCGTCATCTATCAGGACAACAACGCCAACGGCGTCGTCGATGCAGGCGACAACGTGATCACGTATCTCGACGAAGTCGCACCCGACACGACCAGGAACATCCTGGTCGTGTCCGATATCCCCAGTTCGCAGATCAACGGCCAGGTCGCCGGGATCGTCCTGACAGCCCAGGCGGCCGCTGGCGGAGGCGCCGGTAGCCAGGGCGCCGTGCTGACCGCTACGGCTGGTGCCAATACGGCCGGTATCGACAACGTGTTGGCGGACGGCGCCGGTGCCACCGATGCCGCCAACGACGGCAAGTCCTCGGTCAAGGGCGACTACACGGTCTCGGCGCCGGTGCTGACCATCACCAAGATCAGCAGCGTCATCAGCGATCCCGTGAACGGCGCCACTTCGAGTGCGAAGGCCATTCCAGGCGCGACGCTCGAGTACTGCATCGTGGTGGCCAACGCCGCCGGTGCGGCCACGGCCACTAATGTCGCAGTGTCGGACACGCTTCCGAGCACGATTGCTTACGCTTCCGCTTACGGCATCTTCGTTAACGGCACCGCGGCCGGCACGGCGCCCAGCTACACGTGCAATACGGATGGCTCAGCGGGAGGCAGCTACAATGCCGGCACGACGACCGTAACGGGTAGCCTCAGCAATCTGGCAGCGAACTCGACCGAGACGGTTCGGTTCCGAGCGACGATTAACTGACGAAGGGCGGGGAAGCTACGGAGCAGCCCGCACTTTGTCACTTGGCATTATATTTCAATGGCTAAGCAGCCATATCTAGCACTTAATCTGATCACACTGCTGATTGGACTATGGGCGCTGCTCCTGCCGGCGGGGAGCGCTGCGCAAACCATCGTCAACACGGCCCACGCCACGTGGAACGGCAGCGGTACGACGTTCACCGCGGATTCGAACACGTTCACGTTTTCGGTTCTGCAAAAGCCTGTGACCATCGACACGTTCGTCAGCGCCCCTAAGGGCGGACAATCGTTGACGCTCGCGCCGTCGGCGTGCGGCGCCCAGGCCAGCTCCACCGGAGGGACTGCAGCCCGTACGACGATGACGGTCAGCGCGGTCGCCGCCACGTCCCTGCATATCGGCGAGACATTCTACGTTCGGGTCGCCGATCACGATGGAAATCGCGATCCCAATGCGATCGACGTGTTGACGACGAAGCTCACCACTACCGGCGGCGATGAGGAGACGATCCAGATCTACGAAACCGGGCCGGACACCGGAGTGTTTATTGGCGCCCTCCCCGCCTCTGCGCTGCCCTCGCCCCCAGTGCGCGGCGATTGCCGCCTGAGCGTTGGCGCTCAGCAGACAATCGAAATCTCGGTCCTATCGAGTTCCGCGCAGCCGGTGGCGACAGCGAAAGTCGACGTCTTGGCCGATCCATTCGGATTGGTTTTCGATAGCGAAGACGGTAGCCCCGTCGACGGAGCCACCGTTTCCCTTGTCGACGCCAACAGCGGCGAACCCGCCGCGGTCTTCGCCCCTGACGGCGTGACTGCGTGGCCCTCGATAGTCACCGCCGGCACGACGGTCAGGGATGGCGCTGGCCGCAGTTACGATGTGCCGCCAGGCGCGTTCCGCTTCCCATTGGTCGCTCCCGGCACTTATCGGCTCGTCGTGACGCCGCCGGCTCCGTTCACCGCGCCGTCTCAGGCCACCGCCGCGCAATTGACCGGACTGCGTCGGGCCGACGGAAATCCTCTAGAAATTACTGCCGGCTCGTTTGGCGACCCCTTCACAATAGGTGGTTTTGAGGCGCTTAGAATTGACCTGCCCGTCGATCGGCCACCAGTTGCCATGGGTTTGACGAAGGCCGCGTCCAAGGACCGCGTGGAACCCGGCGATGTCCTGTTCTACACTTTGACCGTGACCAATCCGGAGGCATCCCGGGCGAAGTCAGAGGTCGTCGTGACGGATAGACCAGACGTCCGGCTGCGTTTGCGGCCAAACACGATTCGCATCGACCGGGCCGTCCCTCAGCCGGGCGAAGTGACCATCGCCGCCGACGGGCGGACCCTAACCGTGGCGTTGGGAACGGTGGGCCCAGCCGCCAGGCACGTCATAACTTATGCCATGAGTGTGTTGCCGGGCGCGAGCCCCGGTCAGGCGACCAACAAGGCCGAAGTCACCGATCGCCGTGGACCGGCGGCCTACAGCAGCGCCGTCGTCACGATCGATCCCGACACGCTCGCGAGCCGCATGACGCTGGTCGGCCGAATAGCCGCTGGGGGCTGTGCCTATCACGGACCCCATCTCGGGATTCCGCGAGTGCGGGTGATGCTGGAGGACGGCAGTTTTGCGGTGACCGACGACGACGGGCGTTATCACTTCGAAGGCATCGTGCCGGGCGATCACGTGGTCGCGGTCTCGCCGGAGACTTTGCCGCAGGGCGGCCTCTTCGTGAACTGCGCCCGTTCCTCGCGCAACGCGATGAGCGCGACATCGCGCTTCGTCGACGGCACCGGCGGCACGCTGGCGGTGGCAGACTTCGCCGCCGAGCTTCCCGCGGCGGCGACAGAGGAGCTCGTTGCCCTGACGGCGAAAAGGCATCGTTCGGAAGAGAACGTTGCGACTCCGGCAAAGGCAGAGCCGCTTAAGCCTGGCGAAGCGCCAAGCGCCGAGGCGCTCGACGAAGAGGAACGCTTGCAGCGCGACGCGGCGGGCGCCGACAAGGACTGGCTGAGCCTGGGCGACGGGCCGCCAGCGTTTTTGTTTCCCGATGCCGGCCACAATCCGCGCGCGCCTGCCGTGCGTGTCGTGATACGTCACCGGCCCGACCAGAAAGTCGAACTCACGAGCGACGGCCACGCGGTCGTAGCAGCCGCGTTCGACGGCATGAGGACATCGGCCGACGGCCACTGGGCCGTCAGCATCTGGCGCGGCATCCCGATCGAAAACGACGTGATCCACCTCGCCGCAACGATCAGGAATCCCGACGGTAAAGTCGCCGTGCGGCTCACGCGCGATCTGCACTTTACGGGAATCGCCGCGCAAGTGCGCGAGGTTACCGAAAAGAGCATTCTCGTCGCGGACGGCCGAACCCGGCCTGTGGTCGCGGTGCGGATCCTCGATCGGGCGGGGCGGCCGGTGCACGCCGGCCTGTCGGGCGAGTTTCAGCTTTCCGCGCCCTACGAAAGCGCCGAAGCGGTCGACGCTATGCAGTCGCGTGCCTTGACCGGCCTCGGCACCGTGGGCCCTCGCTGGACCGTGAAAGGCGACGATGGCATTGCGCTGATCGAGCTGGCACCGACCCTCGTCAGTGGCCCGCTGCAACTCGACTTCACTTTCGTCGATGGTCAGCAGAAGCGCCAGCAGACGCTCAGCGCCTGGATCCTGCCCGGCAATCAGAAGTGGACCCTGGTCGGCCTGGCCGAAGGATCGCTCGGGGCCAGGACCATCGCCGACAGCATGCAGCGCACCGGCCGGATCGACAGCGATCTCGGCCAGCACGCCCGCATCGCCTTCTACGCCAAGGGAAAAGTACCGGGCTCGGCCTTGCTGACGATCGCCTATGACAGCGCGAAGCAGCGCGACGACCAGCAATTGCTGGGGGCGATCGATCCGCGTGCGTACTACACGGTGTTCGCGGACGGCTCGAGCCGGCGCTTCGACGCGGCGAGCCGCAACAAGCTCTACGTACGGATCGAAAGCCGGGCCTTCTACGCGATGTTCGGTGATTTCGAGACTGGCTTCAATGACACGCAACTGGCTCGCTACCAGCGCATCGCTACCGGGACGAAGGCCGAGGCCCATCTCGGCGGATTCCACGCCCAGGGTTTCGCCACGCGCTTGGCCTCGGTCCATCATCACGACGAGATCCAGGGCGGCGGCATCTCCGGACCTTATCCGCTGTCGAGCAAGGCCATCATCGCGAACAGTGAAACCGTCACGATCGAAACACGCGATCGTTTCCGCTCCGAGGTGATAATCGACAGCAAAACCCTGACTCGCTTCATCGACTACGACATCGACCTCCTATCGGGCACGATCACTTTCAAGAGCCCCGTTCTGAGCCGCGACTTCAACCAGAATCCGATCTTCATAGTGGTTGATTATGAGATCGACCAAAACGCCAGCGGCGGGAAGCTGAACGCCGGCGCGCGAGTCGACTTCACCAGCCCCGGCGGTGCGGTCCGCATCGGGGCGACGGCGATTTCGGACACCGGCAACGGCCCGCGCACGCAATTGGGTGGGCTCGACCTCAAGGCGCGGATCGCGTCCCGCACGGAAGTCCGCGCGGAGCTCGCGGCCAGTCACGGGCTTGGCGAGACGAAAACTGCCTGGCTCGCCGAGATCGAACATCACGACGGTCGATTCGACATTGTGGGCTATGCGCGCTCGATGGATCAGAGCTTCGGGGTCGGCCAATCGACCGGCGCTGAACAGGGCCGCCGCAAGTACGGCATTGATGCCCGTTATCTTTTCAATGAGAAATTTTCGATTATCGGCAGCGGTTGGACCGACGACAGCCTGACGGATTCCACGCATCGGGACGCGATCGAGCTTCATGGCCAGTATCGGGACGGCCAGAACAGCTATACCGCCGGGGTGTCGATGCTGCGCGATACGCTCGCCGACGGCTCTTCCTCGCCGTCGACCACCCTCGACGGCGGCGTGAACCGCCAGATGCTAGATGGCCGACTGGAGGTCGAGGGTGCGGCAAGCATCGGCATCGGTGAGACCCAGTCGGTCGACCTCCCTTCGCGCGAAGAGCTGACCTTGCGCTATGCGCTCAATTCGCGCGTCAAGCTGGTCGGCAGCTATGAGATTGCGAAAGGCGCGAACGTGGATACGCGCATGGCGCGTATCGGCTTCGAGGTCACGCCGTGGACCGGAGGAAGGATCGCGACTTCCGTGAGCCAGCAATCTATTGTCGAGCTGGGCAGCCGCAGCTTCGCTGCCTTTGGCCTGGCGCAGTCATTTGACCTGACGAAGCATCTGACGATCAATGCGACGCTGGACAGCAATCGCGCGATCGGAGGCATTAATTCCGCAAACGTGATCAACGCCCTTCACCCGCCAGCCAGCGGCGGCCAGCTTGCTCAGGGAACCGTCGCCGAAGACTTTACCGCGGTGACACTGGGCGGCAACTGGCGCTCTCACCTGTGGACTGCGTCGATCCGGGGCGAATGGCGCGACGGCGAATTTGCCGACCGCCGAGGCCTGACGATGGGGGTTATCCGGCAAATGGGCGACGGCTCGGTCTTTGGATCGGGCCTGACCGACACGCAGGCAAACGGGATCGATGGCACGGCATCTAAAGTGATCGATGGCGCCGTCGTTTTCGCCCATCGCCCCGCAGATTCGATGTTGGCTGTCCTTGCCAAGCTCGAGCTGCGCAGCGATCAGATCGCCAATAGCGCCATCGGTTCGCTCGACGACGCCGGTCAGACCGCGCTTTCGGTGCAAGGCGACGCCCGCTCTACCCGCATCGTCGGCAGCATTTCCGCGGACCTTTCGCCCAAGGAACAGGAGGGCGATGCGTACGTTCAGCGTCAGGGGGCAGGCGTGTTCCTCGCTGCGCGCTACACGCTTGATAATTACCAGGACCAGAAGCTCAGCGGATCCGCGGTGCTAGCGGGGGTCGATGCCCATATCGGCATCGGCGAGCGCATCGAGATCGGCGGTACAGCGTCTGTGCGCCGCCTCATGGGGCAAGGGGTTATGGACTTCGCCGTCGGCCCTAGCGTGGGCTTTGTCCCGGCGCGCGACACGATCCTCACGGTCGGATACAACATCGTCGGCTTCCGCGACCGCGACTTCAGCGTGTCGCGCAGCACCAACCGCGGCATCTTTGCTACGTTCAAGGCGAAGTTCGACCCCTCTACGATCGCCTTTCTGGGCTTGGGCCAGTAGACTGTCTTCATCGGAGTTTTACGGCACGAGCAGGTGGAGGCGCTTCTGATGCTCCGCGGAGATAAGATTGGTGCCCGGGGTGCTTGTGGCCATCTTGCCCATCGAGCCCGAGACGGATCTCTTACTTGACCTGCGCGATGATGCTCAAAGTGAAATTGGGAGGCGTCCCAGTCGACGCGGCCATTGTCCCCTTGGGGTTGAGGCACACATAGTGAACATTGGAATCATAAGGCGAGGTGGGTGTGTAGGTGCAGGCCGCGAAGGTGGTCGGCGCCGAGACCGCGTTCGAATAAGCGATATCGGTCGCACCATTGAAAGTAAGGTTGCTGCTCGGCGTTCCTTGTGTGAACGTCGGCGAGGCCGCAGTGCCGACGAGCAAAGTGCTCGGTAAGCTGTCGATCAGCCAAACCGTGTTCGAATCCACCGCGAGCGAGCCAGTATTGCTGACCGCAAAGGTGTAGGACATGAGAGCGCCCGGTATCATCTTCGGGTTCGTCGTTCCGTTGACGGGGTCGGACACCAGTGTGGCACTTTTCGAAATCGTCAGGAGCGCGTTCGCGGCCATTCGGGTGTTCTTGATAGTACAGCTGATCACGTCCCCCAGCGCGGGCGTCACGGTCCCTCCCGGGTTTGTCGGCAGAGTTGTAGTTGAACCGGTGTTCGTGTTGAAGCACGCCAAGCTGGCGGTGTATTGGCTTAGGCTCGTCGCGCCTGCACCTACTTCCGTTAACGTGTAGGCGGTACCCGCCGTGGCCTGATATTGCGGCGTGCTTCCGTTGGTCACCGTCGATCCGGTACCTGTCGTGGTGGTCGTGGCGACGGCCGTCAATCCCTGATCTACGTTGAGGGTAAACTGGTCCGACGCAAATCGCCGAGAGCTCCCCAGCGCCTTCGAGAGCGTCAAGTGCGGATATGGCGTCTCGGTGAACGTGCAGGAGACGTTGTCCCCGTACTTCAGTGCCCCGAAGCTATAGGAAGTCGTCGCCACATTGATAGGTAGCGCCGTCGAGGATCCGGCTGTCGAATTGGTGCAGGTGAGCTGCGATTGGTAGTGCGAAATGGTGTTCGTGCTTCCGGCGGCCATCGCCTGATTGAGCGTCAGCGGAATGGCCGACGTGCTTGAAAGGGCAGCGGCGCTGAACGGCCCCAGGCCGGTACCGCTCGAGGTTCCGCTGGAGAGAGTAGCGCCGCCCGAGGTCGAATCGATCTCGAACGTGAACTGGTCTGCCGATGAAACGCGGGCGCCGCCAATGAGTGTGTTGAGTTGGATCGTTGCGAACCGCACCGCGAACATCGCGCCCTGAAGGCCAGATCCGAGGAGCGTTGACGTCACCGTGGTCGGCGTGCTCGACCCGACGATATAGCTGCCGACCGTCCCCGCAACACCGGTTTCCACGAAAGTCTGAGTGCTCGTTCCGGAAGTGGTTGGATAGGTTGAACCGCTGATGGGACCTGCCTGGTCTAGCACGCTCCATGAGCCCCCATTCGTCTGGAATGTGAGCTGTTCCCCGTCGTTCGAGGATTCTCCGTCAGCCGCTACCAGCATGTATTGCGTCACCGATTGCACACCGGCAGGAGGAGTAATCTTGATGTTTGAGAATGTGACGGTCGTCGTGCCCGAGGCACTCTGATAGAAGATAGGTTTTCCCGCGATACCCAAAAACGCGGTGTTACCTATAGCCGCACCGCTCCAGGATGGCGCCGCGGCCGGCGATGCGGCTGAGCCTGACACCTTCATTGTGAAAGACATCGTCGACCCGTCTTGGAGCGTCAGGCTATAAGCTTGGCCACTCGCCGACCGCGCGGCGGCATCGTTGTAGATCGAAAGATCGATCCAGCAGTAGGAAGCGTAGTCGGACGGCCCAGTCGATCCCTGGGAGGTTGCAGAGTAGCAATTGGCCGCCTCCGCGGGTGTGGCAAACAGCAGAGCTGCGAGCAGAAGCAAGAGCACAGGCGGGCCGCCTGACCAGAACCCGCTCGTCAAACGAAGTCCGTGTCTAATTCGCATACCACGCATCATAGGGAGTAAGCCCTACAATGGGATTAACCACCCCCGACGCGTTGCTGGCGCAATTCATCTGGCGTACTATTGGTCCAAGCAGTCCTGAGATCCCTGACGGCGGAAGACTCCAGGGCACGTTCGAACTTAATTGCCGCGCATTCCGCGCGTTTCCAAATGAGCCGACCTTCGACCTGACAATTTCCAACAGTTCATCGTTGTGATACTGACACTGGGTGGATCAGGCAGCCCTGTTTTCGAAGAGACCTGCTTCGTCCAAGCCCGCATAGAGCGCGATTTTGACCGCCTCGGCGATAGAATTGGCCCCGAGTCTCAGCATCATATGCCCACGATGGATTTCGATCGTGCGCGGACTGATGCTCAGTGCACGTGCAATTTCCTTGTTCGACATTCCAGCGACAAGGGCCGTCAACACCTGTCGTTCGCGCGGAGTCAATTCTTCAACCTGGCTGCGCGCTCTCGTCATCGCGCGCGCTCGCAGCTGGCGTCCTGCATTTGCTTCCAACAATCGATCGAGGGTATTCAAGAGCTCTTCGCCGTTGAATGGCCAGCTCAAGTAGCCTGCTACACCCGCCAACATCATCTGGACAACGCGCTCAATTGGTGGATTCTCGGCATAGGCGACAGTTGGGAGGGTAGAGCGGACCGACCGTATCTCTTCCAGAGGGTTTCCTTGCCGGTGGGGATCATCGGCCGCTAAGATGAGACCATCGGTCGGCGCAACCGCAAGAAATTCAAGCAAGTCTTCGTATATCTCTACGTGTCGACCGTAGCGGCAAAGTTCATGCGCAACTTTAGATCTGCGCCGGACGTCCTGGTCGATAACATGAATGCGGTAGGCCATGATTACGTTCCCCGACCCAGCATGGCTTCGTTTCCTTGAGTTTCCGCTTGATGTCGTAAAGCCCCCTAGTTTCGGTTACAACTACGTACGCATGATCCCCTATACACACAAGCGCGAGCTAGTCTGCCGGGAGAGAATGGCCCTGCCATCGCCCACTCATCGCGCACGCCCCGCGAGGTTGCGTCCTGGCAGCGTTCCTCGAAGGCGAACGATTCTCGCTACTGCGGAGTAAAGAAACTTAGCTATTTTGAGTCAAAATCTGTAGGAAGACCGGTGGGGCGCGACGGGATCTTGGCTCAACTCGGCCAAGTCGGGGGTTAACATGTCGGTCTATCAAGAGCCGCTCGATGCGGTCTTATGGTTCAAAAGAATCGAACTCATCGCGAACGGTGTGCTCGGGTCCGTCGAAAACTCGCTGCGACACGCATCCCATCTAGTAGCAATCGCGCCGCAGAAACTGCGGCCTCTCACAGGTCTCGGGGTCGATCCCGAGTCTTTCGAAGAAATCCTGGAGAGCGGCGATCTCGATACCGCTGCTCGCCATCTTGTCGGCCACCAGCGGGCTCTGAGTATCGAGGGTGAAGCCGGAGCCGGTCTGGTACGAGCCACTATTCGATGCCCGGCGCTAAACGCAAGGGTGCATGGGATAGGCGATACGGTCGCGCAGGCCGTGTTAAACGCCTGGACCAGTCGCTTGCT
>Ga0070679_100006773_pt1 | contig 10685 bp, 13 predicted proteins | sample KBSC63BmetaG_FD_65652 | JGI IMG/M metagenome (GOLD analysis project Ga0070679, IMG submission 65652) | Corn rhizosphere microbial communities from Kellogg Biological Station, Michigan, USA - KBS C6-3B metaG | ecosystem: Host-associated > Plants > Roots > Rhizosphere | place: USA: Michigan... | reverse complement strand
ACCTCATCGGCCAGCTTCTTGATGACGCGCGCGCGCGGATCGTAGTTCTTGTAGACGCGGTGGCCGAAGCCCATCAGGCGCGACTCGCCGTGCCCTTCTTTGACCTGCTTGATGAAGGCGGGGACGTTCTTGACGTCGCCGATCTGCATCAGCATGCGCAACACCGCTTCGTTGGCGCCGCCGTGCAGCGGGCCGTACAGCGCCGCCGCCGCCGCCGCCGTCGCCGAGTAGGGATCGACCTGCGACGAGCCGACCGTGCGCACCGCCGACGTCGAGCAGTTCTGCTCGTGATCGGCGTGCAGGATGAAGAGCACGTCGAGCGCGCGCTCCAGCGTCGGATTGGGCTCGTACTTCGGCTCCGCCATCCGCTTCATCATCGACAAAAGGTTCGCCGGGTACGACAGCGTGTTGTCGGGATAGACCAGCGGGTAGCCGAGCGAGTGGCGGTACGACCAGGCGGCGATCGTCGGCATCTTCGCCATCAGGCGCACGATCTGCTGCCGGCGCTGCTTCTCGTCGCGGATGTTCTTCGCCTCGGGATAGAACGTCGACAGCGCCGCCACCGTCGCGATCAGCATGCCCATCGGGTGCGCGTCGTAACGGAAGCCGTCGATGAAGCGGCGTACGTTCTCGTGCAGGAAGGTGTGGACGGTGATCTCGCTGGTGAACGCGTCGATCTGCTGCTTGGTCGGCAGCTCGCCGTACAGCACGAGGTACGCGACCTCGAGGTAGTTCGACTTCTCCGCCAGCTCGGCGACGTCGTAGCCGCGATAGCGCAGGATGCCTTTGTCGCCGTCGATATAGGTGATCGATGATCGACAGGAAGCAGTGTTGAGATACGCCGGATCGTACGAGAGCAGCCCGAAATCTTCGGGGCCGGTCTTGATCCCACGCAGGTCGAGCGCCCGGATGGTGCCATCCGTAATGGCCAGCTCGTAGGTCTTGCCGGTGCGGTTGTCGGTAACGGTCAGTGAGTCCTTCGCCATGCAGAGGCTCCTATCACATCCTTCGCGAGTCGGGACATCCTACATGCTAACGTAGCTTTGATGCCAGAGGGCAGATTGACGGAGCTTCTGATCGACGATGCCACCTGGTCGGCCGGATCCACCGCGCGGCGGCACGAATGGCGCCTCGCCATCAACGAGATCCTGACCGAAGGCCGCTTCAAGCTCCCGGACGATCTGCCGACGGCGCGCGCCATCGTCACCGTCGCCCCGACGCGCGTGCTGTTCGAGGTGCGCGGCGACGACGGCCGCCTCTTGTCGCAGCACGCGCTGCCGCTCGAAGTCTTGCGCCCGCTCATGGCCGAGTACATGGAGACGATCGTCGAGATGAGCAAGCTCGTCACCTCGCCCAACTCGCCGCGGCTCGAGGCGCTCGACATCGCCAAGCGCATCACGCACGACGAGGCCGGCGAGACGGTCGTCTCCCTGCTCGGCCCGCTCGCGCCGGACCACGCCACGGCGCGGCGCTTCTTCACGCTGCTGGTCACGCTGCTGCACGACACCACGCGCCTCGGCAATCACTGACGGCGACGGGATCGGCGTGTGATCGGCTTGCCGATGACGATGCGCCTGCTACCCTGTCGGCCATGCTCAAGTCCGCCGCGCTCATGGCCATGCTCGTCGCTGCCGCCCCCGCTTTCGCCCAGGAGGGTGCCCGCACCGACGTCGCGACGGTGAAGAAGCTCGTCGCCGAGGCGGCGACGCTGTTCAAGCGCGAGCCCGCCGACCTGGCGCTGGCCCTCGCGCAGGTGAACCTGTCGGGCGAGATCGAGCACGCGTTGCACGCCCGCCCGGCGCCCGCTTTGAAGGTCGCGCCGCGCTGACGGCATAGAGAAGTTGCGCGGCTGACGCTTGAAATGCGGGCGCTGCCTCGCGTAGCGTGCCGCCGATGTCGTCGAATCGCCCGTTTGGGCTCGTTTTCGCGCTCGCCGTCGCCGTGGCGGCGACGGCCGCCGCGTGCGCGCAGGTCTCGTCGCCGCTCGGCGACAACCTCGGCGGATCCGGCTCGGCGCCGGATTTCGCGACGGCGCCGCCGGATCTGACACTGCCGTCAGATTCGCCGCCGCCAAACGACCTGGCGGCGCCGCCAGATCTGACAGCGGTGTCAGATCTGGCCCGGCCGGCCGACCTGGCGAAGCCGCGCGATCTGACAGCGCCGTCAGATCTGGCCGCCGTCGCCTCCTGCCACGTCGTCCTCAACGAGCTGCAGACGCAGACGACGCAAGCCGCGACCGAGGAGTTCGTCGAGCTCTACAACCCGTGCACGACCGCCCTGTCGGTCGCCGGCTTCAAGCTCGGCTACCGCGCTGCGAGCAACGTCATGCCCGCCTCCGCGAGCGACAGCTCGACCCTCTACGCCTTCAGCGGCAGCCTCGCCGCGGGCGCCTACTTCGTCGTCGCCGGCTCCAGCTTCAGCGGCACCAAGAACGGCACGCTCGCCTCCGGCCTCGCCACCTCCGGCTCGGTGGCGCTGCGCGACGCCGCGGGCGCCGTCGTCGACTCGTTGGCCTACGGCACCGTCGCCGCCGGCAACGCCTTCATCGAAGGCGCCGCCGCGCCGCAGCCACCGTCGCTGTCGTCGCCCGGCGGCTCGATCGAGCGGCTGCCCAACGGCGCCGACAGCAACGACAACAGCCACGACTTCGCCACCGCCAACGCGGCCACGCCAGGCGCCGCAAACCACTGATTCCCCGACGGGATGACGCGGCGCGCCGGCTTGTGAACGCCGGGACCGTGTGATACCACCAACGATGATGATGAGCCCCGCGCGCAGCGCCGCCGGCGTCGTCGCCCGCCACGTTGGCGGCGAGACCGTCCTGGTGCCGACGCGCGCCGAGGTCGCCAGCTTCGATCGCATCTTCGTCCTGTCGCGGGTCGGAGCCTTCCTGTGGCCGCTCCTCGACGGCACGCGCGATCGCGAGGAGCTCTGCCGCCTGGTGCGCGAGCGCTACGCCGTCCCTGCCGGTGCCGACGTCGCCAGCGACGTCGACCGCTTCCTCGCCGAGCTCGCGCGCCGCGGGCTGGTCGCCGCCGAATGAGCACCGACCTCGCCGTCGCCGTTCCGCGCACCTACGGCCCGCTCGGCATGGCGCTGTTCGCGAAGCCGACGGGCAAGCGCGCCGTCATCGCCGCCGGGCTCGAGCTGACCTTCCGCTGCAACCTCGCCTGCCTGCACTGCTACGTGAACCTGCCGGCCGCCGATCGCGACGCCAAGGCGCGCGAGCTCACCACCGACGAGTGGTACCGCGTGCTCGATCAATGCGCCGACGCCGGCGTGCTCTTCCTGACGCTGACCGGCGGCGAGCCGCTGCTCCGTCCCGACTTCTGCGAGATCTACGAGTACGCGCACCAAAAGGGCATGGTCACGAGCGTCTACACCAACGCGACGCTCATCACCGAGCGCCACATCGAGCTGTGGGTGCGCCGCCCGCCTCGTAGCATCGAGATCACGCAATACGGCGCGACGCGCGAGACCTACGACACCGTCACCGACGCCGGCGCCCAGTACGATCGCTTCCGTCGCGGCCTCGAGCGCCTGCGCGCCGCCGGCATCGTCGTCACCCTCAAGGCGGTGGCGCTCAAGTCGAACGTGCACGAGCTGCCGGCCATCCGCGAATACGCGCACGCCGCGGGCATGGACTTCCGCTACGACGCGATCATCAGCCCGCGCATCGACGGCGGCAGGAAGCCGCTGGCGCAGCGCCTCACGCCCGCCGAGGTCGCCGCCATCGAGTGGATGGACGAGCGGCGCGCGGACGCGTTCGAGCAGTACTGCGGCAGCTCGATCGGCTCGGCGCCGCGCGACAATTACAAGTACCAGTGCGGCGCCGGCGTCGACACCATCATCGTCGACCCCTACGGAAAGATGCACGTCTGCCAGCTGTCGCGCCGGCCGGGTTGGGACGTCCTGCGCGACGGCCTCGCCGCCGGGTTCGACGAGGCGTTCGAGGCCATCCGCGAGGAGCGCCTCGACGACACCAGCGGCTGCGGCTCGTGCCCGACCAACGGCGCCTGCTCCAACTGCGTCGGCATGACCGAGCTCGAGCAGCGCGCGGCGGGCTCCGGCGATCCCTACTTCTGCCAGATCAGCGACGCCCGCGCCGAGCGAATCCTCGGTGACGCGCGGCCGACGCCGAATGGGCTGGTCAAAATTCGCCTGCGAGGAGAACGACAAGACCATGGATAACGAGGAGCAGCGCGAGACGTACGAGCCGCCCGTCGTCGAGGATCTGCCGCTGCATCCGGAAGAGCAGCTGCTGGCGGGCTGCAAGGGGCCGGGCCACAGCGGCCCCAACTCCCCGGTCGGCGCGTGCATCGCCCGAGGCCGACCGTGCGTGGGGTTCACGCGCTCGTGAGCCACGTCATCGCCGGCATCGGCGTGTCCGTCGTCGGCGACGTCGCCTTCCCCGCCCCCCTGCACGACCTCGCCGCGCCCTGCGACGATCCCGAAGAGATCACGATTCGCCTCACCGCGACGCGCACGTCGGCGCCGATGCGCCCCGCCGGCGCGCCCGCGTTCGAGACCGACAGCTGGGTCGCGTTCGTCGACGCCGAGCGCTTCGTGCTGTGCGCCAAGGATGGCTCGCGCGACACGCCGGAAGCGATGCGCATCGAGCTTGCGCGCGACGGGCTCGAAGGGCGCTACCTCCATGACGGCGGCTGGCTGTCGGTCTTTCAGCATCCGATCGATCAGCTGCTCATGGTCCACGCGCTGCGCATCGCCGGCGGCGCGCTCATGCACGCGGCGTCGATCGTCGGCAAGGACGGCGCGCTGCTCGTCGCCGGCCCTTCGGGTGCCGGCAAGACGACGATGTCGCGCGCCGCCATCGCGCTCGGCGCGCACGTGCTCAGCGACGAGCGCACCATCGTGCGCCCCGCCGCCGGCGGCGGCTGGCTCGCCGGCGGCACGCCGTGGCCGGGCGACGGCGGCTACAACGAGAACCGCTCCGTGCCGCTGCGCGCGCTCATCCTGCTCGAGCAGGCCGATCGCGACGAGCTCGTGCCTTTGTCGCCGGCGCGCGCGCTGGCGCAGCTCTACCGCTGTCACTTTCCGCCCGTGTGGGACGCGCACGCCTGCGACGCGACGCTCGCCAACCTCGAGCGGCTCGTCGGCGAGGTGCCCGCGTTCCTCTATCGCAATCGCAAGGGCCCCGACGCCGCCCGCCGCCTCCTCGAGCGCGTGGGAGGCGTCGCGTGAGCCGCGCGGAAAACGCGAGCTGCGCGCCAGGCGCGCGCCCACGTCCGCTGCGGCCGCGGCTCGCGGTCGAATTCCTGCGCGCCGGGCGCACCGTCGAGCTGCCGCTCGGCGGCGGCAGCATGCGCCCGCTCTTCGCCCCCGGCGACGTCGTGCGCGTCCGCCCCGCGCGCGCCGCCGACGTTCGCCCCGGCGACGTCGTCGTCTTCGACGCCGGCGACGATCAGCTCGTCTGCCACCGCCTCGTCTACGCCTCCGGCGCCCGCGTCGTCACGCGCGGCGACGACTGCCCCAGCGCCGATGCGCCCATCTCCGCCGACGCCATCGTCGGCCGCGTCGACATCCCGCCCTCGCCGCGCGCGCTCTACTCCGCCCTGCGCGCGCTCTTCCGCTAGGCTGGTCCGCCAGGCGGCGCCGCTAGACCGTCCCCTCGCCCGTCTTCAGCACCAGCCCCTCGATGTTCATGGTCGCCTTCGCCGTCGCGATGGCCTCTTTGCCCGCCTCGAACTTGTCGAGCTCGAGCGCCACCAGCGACACGCCCGCCAGCTCGATGTGCATCAGCTCCGTCGACTGGTCCGACGCGTAGTAGGTGATGACGCCGCTCGTGTACTGGTCCTTGCGGTTGCCCTTGGCCACCGACGCGTCCCACCACTTCATCCACTCTTCCATCTGCGTCTCGGGGAAGGTCGCGACGATCTGCGGCAGCTCGAGCCGCCCGACCTCCTTGCGCGCGTACTTCTCGTTGCCGACGGGATTGTCGATGATGGTCTGCTTGACGGTGAATGCCTCGACCTTGACGCTCTTCATCGCGTCGCCGCCCTTGAAGCGATCGAGCGAGAAGCGGAAGTTCGACGTCAGCCAGCGCTTCTGCTTGGTCATCTGATCCTGCGCCTGCCCGCCGGTCAGCTTGTGGCCGTCGCCCTTTTTGTACTCGATGTACTCGGGCGTCAGCTTGATGGTGAGGCCGGCCGAATTCTTCGAGCCCGCGTCGAGCGCGGGAAAGCCGACCTCGGCGATCAGCGCCGAGAAGAACGAGCGGCGCGAGCGCTCGCGAAAGTCGAAGTCGTAGCCGACGAGCGCGCCGTTGCGCCGCTGCGGCTTGCCGTCGAGGCTCGCCGCCACCCACTTCCAGAACGGCGGCGACATGGCGGCGCCGACGTTGATGGTGATGTCGTCGTACTTGGCGCGCCCCGCGTACTTGGCGACGTGGAAGTCCGCGCCCTGCTGATACACGACCGCGTCCGACTTGAAGTGCGCGCCGTCGATGCCGCTGACGAAGCCGGCCGACGTCTTGTCGTCGAACTCGAACGCGAAGCGTCCGCCGGTATACGTCTTTCTCAGCTCGTCTGCCATCCGCACACTCCTGGAGCGCTTGATTGTATCCGATCTCTATTATCGGCAAGGCGCCCAGAAAGTTGCGCGCGCGCGGCTACGAGATCGTGCCCCACGCGTTCTTGTGCGAACGCATGTACTTGTTAATCTTCAAGTTTGCGACGAAGTAGAAGAGCGCCTCGAGATAGTTGCCCTTGGGCGGCGGCGTCATCCGTCGCATGATGTTCGGCAGGCTGTAGAACGAATTGTAGACGCGGTTGAAGCCGTCCATCATCTCCGACGGGCTCATGTGCGTCGGCTGCACCAGCGGCGAACCGTAGTCGTAGCGGTTCCACTCCTTCGTCAGGATGCGCCCCGCCGCTTCCATGTCCTTGTAGTACTTCGTGCCCGGATAGGGGCACGGCGTGAACAGCTTCAAGAAGCTGACCTTGTTCTTGACCAGGAAGTCGAGCGTCTTTTGAAAGCTCGAGTTGTCGTCACCGTCGAGCTCGACCATCATGAGCGCGATGACCTGAATCCCCTTGGCGCGGATCTTCGCGATGTCCTCCTCGAAGCGCGGCGCCTTGTTGAACCCCTTGTCGATCTCCTCGAGGTTGTCCTGCGACACCGACTCGAGGCCGATGGAAAACGAGCGCGCCCCCGAGCGCGCCGCCAGGTCGAGCAGCTCGTCGTTGCGCGCGACGTTGATGGTGATCTGCGCGACCCACTCCATCTTGAGCGGGATCATCGCGCGGAACAGCTCCTTGGCGTACTTGATGTTGCCGATCGGATTGTCGTCGAGGAACAGGAGCCTTTTGCCGCCGAGCGCCTTGACCGTCTTGATGTCCTCGATCACTTCCTCGACGGGCCGCGAGCGGAACGTGCGGTTGTAATAGGTCTGCACCGAGCAGTACTCGCAGGGATGCGGACAGCCGCGCGAGGCCAGAATCGGCCAGTGGAAGTACATGCGGTAGAACGGCGACCGGCGAAACCGCTCGGGCAAGAACAGCGGCAGCGTCGTGTAATCGAACTTGGGCAGCCCGACCATCGAGTGCCACTTCTGCGACGAGTAGATCTTGCCGCTGATGTCGACGCCGCCCTCGACGTCGTCGAGGAGCTGCTGCCACACGAGCTCCGCCTCGCCCTTGACGACGGCGTCGCAGTGCAAGAGCGCCTCGGTCGGGTTGAGCGAGACCCACGAGCCGCCCATCACCACCTTCTTGCCGCGCGAGCGGAAGTAGTCGGCGAGGTCGTAGGCGCGCGCGATCTGCGGGCCCATGGCGGTGAGGCCGATGAGGTCGGCGTCGGAGTTGACGTCGACGTCGTAGAACAGCTCGTCGGTGAACGTGACCGTATGGCGCGCCGGCGTCAGCGCCTTCAGGTACGGCAGCGTGATCGCGGAGGTCCAATACTGGACCGACTTCACCAGGTTTCCGTCGGGCGTGTAGTGCGTCGGCGAAATTAAGTAAATTTTCATTTCGGTGCCGTTGGTCCCCTCAACGATCGAGGGAGAATGCAAGAATTGCCTTTGGCGGTCAAGCCGGCCACTATTGAAGGTACGATGAAGCGCTCTCTGGCTTCCTTGATGCTGATCACGTGCATTCCCGCCCTCGCGCTGGCCAAGGGACGCGCGCGTCCCATCGCTACCTATACGCACAACGGCATGCCGAACGTGCAGGCGCAGGCGGCGGTGGCCATCGATCTGACGACGGGCGAGGAGCTGTACACCAAGAATCCCGACGCGGTGCGGCCGATCGCGTCGATCTCGAAGATGATGGCGATGCTGGTCGTGCTCGATCCGTCGCGCCACCTCGACCTCGAGGCGCCGACCAAGATGATCGACTCCGATCGGCAGATCGCGTTCGGCGGCGCGCGCTCGCGGCTGCCGGTCGGCATGTCGTTCACCAATCGCGATCTCTTGCACGCGGCGCTGATGGCGTCGGACAACCGCGCCGTGCCCGCGCTCGGGCGCGCCGTCGGGCTCGATCCCAAGCAGCTGGTCGCCGCGATGAACGCCAAGGCCAAAGAGCTCGGCATGGAGCACACACACTTCGACGACCCCGTCGGCCTCAACCCGGGCAACACGTCGACGCCGCGCGATCTGGTGCGCATGCTCAAGGCGGCCATCAAGCAGCCGCTCATCTCCGAGATCACGCAGAAGGCGCACTACGTGGCGCATCCCGTCGGCCATCCGGGCTGGACCATCGACTACAACAACACCGACGTGATCGCGCGCTCGGGCAAGTTCAGCGTGCTCACCGGCAAGACCGGCTACACGGATCTGGCGCTCTACTGCCTCGCCATCGCGGTGCACCTGGCCGCGGCGCAGCCGCACGACGTCGCCATGGTCTTCCTCGGCGCCGTCGGCAAGATGACGCGCTTCGCCGATTTTCATCGCACGGCGCAGTGGCTCACCGAGCGCAAGTGGAAGGCGACCGCGGCCGCCGACGCCAACTCGTCGATGTAAATTGTAGTACCCTGAGCGCATGCGTACCTTCGGCTTGCTCACCGCGATGATCGCCTCGCTCGCGCTCGCCGGCTGCGGCGACGACGCGCAACACGGCGGCGGCGTCCAGGACATGTCGGTTCCGGACATGTCCGCGCGCGACCTCGGCATCCCCGCCGCGTGCAACCCGACCGATCCGATGACCGACGGCTCGCCCTGCTCCGCCGGCTGCCCGTCGGGGACCATCGGCGTGAACTTGAACGGCACCTGCAAGTGCTACACGACGTGCACCGTCGACACCGAGTGCTCGTGCAATCGCTTCTGCGACAAGGTCGACTTCGCGGACGCGGGCGCCGGCCACGCCTGCCTCGTCGGCAACGAGCCCGGCCAGCGCTGCGGCACCGACGGCGCGAACATGCCGATCTTCCAAAACGCGTTCTGCGGGCAGCTGACGACGTGCATCAACGCCGACGCGGCGCAGATGTTCCGCTACTGCAGCTACAAGTGCAATTCGCAGGCGGATTGCCCCGCGCAAACGACCTGCCAGCCGGTCTACATCGGCGGCAATCCCGTCGGCAACGCCTGCGCCTACAACTCGGGGCCGAACGGCAACAAGGATCTCGGCCAGGCGTGCGCCTCGAGCGACGTGTGCAAGACCGGCCAGCTGTGCGACGGCACCTGCCTGCCGCAATGCGACGGCCCCGGCGCCGCCTGCGCGACGGGCACCTGCAGCGTCGTCAACGACACGGCCAGCGGCAAGGTCATCGGCTACGTCTGCAAGTAGTGCCTTTTACCGTCGCAGTCCCGGCCAGCTTTCAGCTCGAGAAGGTCGCGCGCAGCCACGGCTGGTATGACCTGCCGCCGTTTTCGTGGGACGGGCGCGAGCTGCGTGCGGTGGCGCGCGCCGGCGGGCGCGTGCACGACCTCGCCATCGTGCAGCGCGACGGCGCGCTCGCGGTGACCACGTCGGCGACGCGCGCCGCCGACGAGCGCGCGCTCGCCGCGACGGTGGCGACGATGCTGCGGCTCGACGAGGATCTGACGGCGCTGTACGCGCTCACCGACGGCGACGAGCGGCTCGCCTACGCGCGCGCGCACGGCGTCGGCCGCATGCTGCGCGCGCCGACCGCGTACGAAGACGTCATCAAGATGCTGCTGACGACGAACTGCTCGTGGTCGCTGACACGCGTGATGGTCGGACGTCTCGTCGAGGCGCTCGGCGAGCCGGCGCCGTCGGGCGCGCGCGCGTTTCCCACGCCGGAGGCGATGGCCAAGAAGCGCGAGCCGTTCTATCGCGACGTGGTGCGCGCCGGCTATCGCGCGCCGCACCTCGGCAAGATCGCGCGCGACGTCGCCGCCGGGCGCGTCGATCCCGAGGCGTGGCGCGCGCCCACCGTCGACGACGAAGCGCTGCGCGACGCGCTCCTCGATCTACCCGGCATCGGCCCGTACGCGGCCGACAACCTCTTGCGCCTGCTCGGCCACTACCGCTACCTCGGGCTCGACTCGTGGTGCCGCGGCAAGCTCAAGCGGCTCTATCCGCGCATCCGCGACGTCGACCGCTTCGCCCAGCGCCGCTACAAGCCCTTCGGCTCCTTCGCCGGCCTCGCCATGTGGCTCGACCTCACCAAGGACTGGCACGAAACAGAAAACAACCGGGAGATCGAGAGCTCAGGGAAAAAACCCTAAAAGTGTTTTTGTTCTACTCCCTGGCCTCGTGATCTCTCGG